>TARA_R110002124_G_scaffold61962_4_pt1 | contig 101735 bp, 105 predicted proteins | sample TARA_R110002124 | Tara Oceans TARA_R110002124 (sample SAMEA4397445) | marine metagenome | biome: Polar Biome; feature: [SRF] surface water layer (ENVO:00010504); material: water (ENVO:00002006), including particulate matter (ENVO:01000060) such as... | depth 5 m | reverse complement strand
GCTTCCGCGGACCCCTGGGAAAGCGCAACCGCGGCAACACCCGCGGCGCCGCCGGTGACGGCTGCTTTCTTCAGGAATTCACGGCGGCCGAGCTTTTGCTTTTGTTCGCTCATCGCAGTCTCCTCAAAGATTGTGATCACAGATACTTCCACTCGCTTTTCTTGCCTTGGTATCAAACGCCCGTTTCGGGTCTTGCTGTTGACGGCGGAAAAAACGGCCTGGGCCGATCCCCGCAATTCCGAAAACTCTGTCTTCCCATCCGGCCGCCCGATCCGTTTCCGGGGCAACCGGGCCGCGCCGCCTATTGGCTGAAGCTGAAGGCGTCGCGTTCGATCTCCATGAACAGTTTGCCGATGGCCCCGACGGGCATGTACAGCGCCGCCGACTTGGCCTTTTCCATGTCGGCGAAGAAATGGCCGGCCCAAGGCGCCAGATGCTTTTCGAAGAATTGCCGCTGACGGTCCAGGCCCGCCGGCTGTCCGAACGCACCGGTGATCAAGCCGTGCATGACCTCGCAGACAAACGCGATGTGGTCTTCCGGGTCACGGACACCGTCGGCGCGCGCAATCCCCAGTTCCTCAAGGTCGCGGCGCAGGTCGGCCAGCGGCTTTTCATAGACGAAGCCGGTCAGATATTGCGACCCGAACGGCGCCAGTTCGCCGCCGGCGCCGAACCCGTAGAACAGGACGGTGAATTCTTCCTCGGCGACCGCCTGGGTCGTGCGCTTGGCCATGGCGGCCAAAGCGTTGACAGACTGGCCCAAGGGGCTCTCGTCGCCGGTCAGGTCGCGGACAAAGGCGATCGTGTCGTTGTCCATGGGCTTGGCGAGAAGCCGCGACAACAACGCATAAATACCGGCCCGCTGCATGTCCTCTTCGGGCACGGCGGTCTGACCGGTCTTGTTCTTAGGGTCGGAAAGCTGCCGTTCTCCCTTGGCACCGCTTCCCATAGTGGCACTGGCCTCCACTTGGATAATCCTTGTTCTCCTTCCGTCGGCTCCACCTGTTGATTCGGCGGATTCCGATGCCTCATGAGCGGGGATTTCTTACACTGCAGGCCCCCAAACCAGCCTGCCGCGGATTCTTTTTCCCGCCAATGTATCAAGTGAACGCCTTTTTGCCCGCCAAGTCAACGGAGCCCCTATTCCGCCATGCGGAAAAACCACCGTTAAGCCCCAGTTGTTTCATGGGCTTAACGGGCATCAAATAATGGGAACGGGGGTGTTCGGGGGATGCGCCGCAACGTGTCAGACGAGGTCATCCTCGCCATCACCCAGTTCGTCGTCATCGCCCTCAACATGGGAGAGCTGCGCCCTGGCCGGCTCCGGCAGAACTTCAGGCGCCGGATGGCGCTGTCCAGGGGACTGGTAGTAGGGATTCGGCGTATAAGTCGGCAGACGGACGCTGGATCCACCCCGGTCCTGCACCCGGCGGGCTTTGTCGGAGATGGATTCTTCTCCGTCGTCGTCCGCATTCTCGGCGGATGTCCCTTCGCCGCCTTCCTCCTCTGGCGTCTCGGCATGATTCTCCGCTATCGGCGCCGCCCCGTTTTCCGTTGCCTCTTCGGTTTCCGGATCCTTTGGCTTGTCGCGCCAGGCATAACCGCCCTCGTTCGGGCGATAGGCGGTCGCCCCCGCGGCCAGTTGCGCCATCATCGAGTAATCCTCGCCGTACTCGTGCATGCCGTCGATAAGACCGAAGGCGGGATCGCTCAACCACAGCTTGCGCAGAGCCTGTCGGCGCAGGAAATCAGGCACCCGCTTGTCCATGAAGCCGGTGAAATCGCTGCTCGGATTCAATTCATCGAGCGGCGGCAGGGTCTCCACATAGGCCGCTTCCTCGGCGGTCAAGTCGCGAACATCGTCGTCCTCGGCGGAAGCACCGTCGGACGCCGTCGCCAGCGGGGTTTCCTCAACCACGGCCCGCGGCGTTCCCGCGACCGGCCCGGCGGCGCCCCGGCGCGCGACCTGGATGGACGGCTCCTCGACGGCTTCGCCCTTCGCGCTCTTGCGCTTCAGGCGGGCCCAACGGCTCAGGGGGTTTTCGTCATCCGCGCTCATTCATCGGACTCCACCAGGGGCCGGGGGCGGAAACCGCCCTTGCGCGGATCGTAGGCCTTGTTGCGTTTGCGTTTGACGAATTCTTCTTCGACATGGAAGGTTTCGACGAAAGTGCCGATCCAGGCGACCAGCTCATCGGGCATGGGCACGCCTTCGACGATCATCTCCGAATCTTCCATGTAGCTTTCCGCCTCGTAGGGACAGGCGGTGACCAGTTTCGGCACGACCTCTTCGTCCTCGGCCTCTTCGCCCGGGGCCAGCACGACATAGACATGGGGCTGCATGCTGCTGAGGTTCATCTTGTAGCCCTCGGTCTCGCCGGCGAACAATTCGAGTTCCAGGGTCGCGGCGTGGAAATGGGTCCAACCCTCGCCCTCGCGGATCAGGCGCCAGCCCGTCCCCTCGTCCAGGGCCGACATGCCGGGCACGACGGCGACCGGGTGGAAGGTGTAATCCTGCCACGGATTGTCGATTTCCCGGCGTTCGATGATGACGCCGAGCATGACCGTCTGGCGGCGGCTCATTGTACTATCTCCGCGACCAGGGTCTCGGCCTCGGCCAGGTTCTCCGGCTTGTTGATGTTGAAGAAAGGATCGAACGGGTCCGTCGGAAAGTCGACATGGACGATGCGGTATCGCGCGGTCCAGGCGTCGATCTTGCGCATGTCTTCTTGCGTCATCGCGGCACGCAGGTCGTCGGCCAACGACACCGGCCAAAGGGCGAAGACGGGATGGGTGCGGTCCCCGGATTGGGCGCAGGCGATCTCCGCCCCTTGTGCATCGACCGCCCGGTGCAGGCCCTGGACCAGGGTTTCCGGAAAGAACGGCGCGTCGGTGGCGAAGGACGCCAGCCATTTGGCCCCGGGATGAGCCTTTCGCGCCCATTCCATGCCCGTCAGAACCCCCGCCAGCGGTCCGGCATGGCCGTCGATCACATCAACCGCCGTCGGCAGGCCATAAGCCGCGAAGCGCGCCGGATCGCCGTTGACGTTGAGCAACAGGTCATGGACCTGCGGCCTGGCCCGCGCCACCACATGATCCAGGATCGGCTTGCCGCCGAGCGTGCGCAGCGGCTTGTCGCCGCCGCCCATGCGCCGCGCCAGGCCGCCGGCCAACAACACGCCGACCGTATCGATGGGCGCCGTCATCGGCTGCCCTTGCGGCGCAGTTCCAGGGGTTCGTCCGCCGCCTCGCCGTGGTCGGCATCGAATTCGATGCGGTCCTGGCCGGCCAGGGCGATGAAACGCCGGCCCTTGGCCCGGCCGATCAGGGTCAGGCCGACCTGATTGGCAAGATCCACACCCCAGGCCGTAAAGCCCGAGCGGGACACCAGAATGGGAATTTCCATCTGCACCGTCTTGATGACCATTTCCGAAGTCAGCCGCCCGGTGGTGTAGAAGATCTTGTCGTGCCCCGTCCAGCCGTGCAGGAACATGAAGCCGGCGATCTTGTCGACGGCGTTGTGGCGGCCGACGTCCTCCATGTACAGCAGCGGGCGGTCGTCCTTGCACAGCACGCAACCGTGGATGGCGCCCGCCTCCAGATAGAGGCTCGGCGCCGTGTTGATCTTCTTCATCAGGGCGAACAACCAGGACGTCTTGATAATCGCGCTCTCGGCCAGCTTCACGCTTTCGAACTTCTCCATGACGTCGCCGAACACCGTGCCCTGGGCACAGCCGGAGGTCAGGGTCTTCTTCTTCAGCTTTTCCTCGAAATTCGTTTCGCGCTCCGTGCGCACGACGACGACTTCCAGGTCGTCGTCGAATTCCACCGCCGTGACCACATCGTCGGGACGCAGCATGTTCTGGTTCACCAGATAGCCGACGGCGAGATACTCCGGATAATCGCAGATCGTCATCATGGTGACGATCTCGCGGCCGTTGAGGAACAGGGTCAGGGGGCGTTCCACGGTGACCGAGGCGATCACGGGTGAGCCGTCCTGATCGATGCCGGGCACCTTTTCGGTCAGGCGCGGATCGTCCGGGTTCGGCTTAACGACAAGCTCGCCCACGCCATCCGCATAGACGGCCGTCAACGGGCTGCCGCCCGACGCGCCGGAATCATTGTCGCTTTGGCTCACGCCTTGTTCTCCCAAAACCGGTCCCTGCCGGAAGCAACCGGACAGCCCATAACCGCAGGCCCGCCCGCGCCGCCGGTCTTGATCGCCGGGGTCACGAATGCCCCAAAACATGGGGATCGCGAGTGTCGGCGGCAAGGGTCAAGAAATCAAGGGCCCGGACGTCTCGGCAATCCCGGCGTTTCCTGCTATGAGAAATTCCATCGCAATCCCAGCCCCGCTCCAGAGCCCGCCCATGCCTTTCCCCGACATCATCCTGATTCGCCACGGCCAGACCGAATTCAACCGCGAGGGCCGCATCCAGGGTCACGGCAATTCGGTCCTCACCGAATTGGGGCAGGCCCAGGCGGCGGCCTACGGCCGGCTGCTCGCCGAGCGGTTTGCCCCACTTACCCCCTTCGCCCTGTACCGCAGCCCGGCCGGGCGTTGCGAACAAACAACGGCCCTGGCCTGCGCCGCCGCGGGGCTTGATCCGCGCGCCTTCACCATCGACGAGCGGCTGAAGGAAAAGGGCTATGGCCGCTGGGAGGGCATGACGCGCCCGGAAATTGCGACGGCCGGCGACGAGGCAGATCTGGGCGCCATGGACGCCGATCCCTGGGGCCACCGCCCGCCCGGCGGCGGCGAGACCCTGACGGAGGTCATGGAACGGGCCCACGGCTGGCTCCTGAGCCTTACCCCCGCGCAGCCGGTCATCGTGGTCTGTCACGGCGGCACGGGGCGTACTTTAATCCGCCGCTACCTGGGCCTGGACGCACAGGAAACCATGGACATTTCCATGCGCCAGGACGTGGTGTTCCACCTCTCGGCCCGGGGTCTCGACGTGATTGAGACCGGCGCGGATATGAGTCAACTGAATTTTAGTTAATTTTTAAAAATCAGCCGACGCCATCGACCACAAACAGCGTGCCTTTGGCCGAAGCCATGCGGATGGCGAGCGGCTTTTCGTATTCCGGCGAGGCGTGCCAGGCCTTGGCCGCCGCCATATCGGGAAAGCGCAGAACGACCGTGCGCGATGATGGGGCCACGCCCTCAAGCGCAACCTGTTCGCCGCCGCGCACGATGTATTCACCGCCGTAAGCAGCGATCGTCGCGGGCACCAGGGCCTGATATTCCTTGAAGGTTTCCGGATCGGTGATGTCGATCTGGGCAATCACGTAGGCGGCCATCGGTGGCGCACTCCCTCTCCGTCGTCAATCGGTATGAACGGGAAGGCTACCTCAGATGGCCCTGCTTGACCCAGAGCAAACAGCCGTCACCCGTGCGCGGCGAATGAAAACTGCCGGGCGGCAGGCGGAACCAGGTGCCCTTGCCGTGAATGCCGTTCTCATCCTCGACACTGCCTTCGAGAACCAGAACCTCCTCGCCGCCGGGATGGCTGTGGGGCGCGGCGGCGCAGCCCGCTCCCATCTTGGTCAGCCACACGCGCTCCGCCCCGAATTCATACAGCGGCATGCGAAACAGACCCGGCATGTCACCGGCCACCCAATCGCCCGCCTTGGTGTCGATGGCCACCTGGGTCTGGTCGTCCGGGTCCATCTGGCGCAGTTTGACGAAGATGGTGCAACCGGGCGCGGTCCGGGGCGCGTGGCTTGAGCCGACGGGATTGCGCACATAGGTGCCGGCGGGAAAGTCGCCGTGCTCGTCGGAAAACACGCCGTCCAGCACCATGAACTCCTCACCGCCGCCGTGGCGGTGGGTGGGAAACTCGGACCCGGGGGCATAGCGGACGATGCTGGTCGCCCGGGCGACTTCGTCGCCGTCGCGCTCCAGCATGCGGCGCTCGACGCCGGGCGATGGCGACGGGACCCATTCAAGAGATGTGGAATCGACGATGGCCGGTCGGGAAAGATCGGCGTGAAGCTTCATGGATCGGGTCTCCGTCACATGCGCTGTTGAGGATGTTCCGACGATCCTGGCCGCCCCGCCAAGGCCGTGCAAGCCTTCCCATGGGACAAGCACCTTTTCCCCACCGGCACTTGTTTTCAGAGCATCGTGACCTAGCCCCGAAACCACCGCGCCGCCAATGCGTCGGCGCCGGCCAGGCGGGCCGCCAGATACGCCTTGGTCTCCGCCTGCCCCCGGCTTTCGTCGCGGCACCAGCGGCGCATAACGGCAAGAAACAGCAGGGTCAGGCCGATTTCTTCGATCTGCCGCTGTCGTCCCATTGCCCCCATGCCCGCCGCATCGCGCAGCCACTGGATCAGCCGCGACAGGTCGAACACCATCGGCACGTAATGGTGCGGATGGAACGGCCACAGCTTGCCCGCCAGCATCTGGGCCGTGACGGCCCGGTGGGGCGCCAAGGCATCGAACCAGCGCAGTAACAGGATGTTCAGCCGGTCCCTGACCGGTTGCCGCGTGAACCCCCGGGGCGGGGCCGCCAGCATGGCGTCCCGCGCCCGGCCGAACCAGGCATTGGCCAGGGCGTCCTTGTCACGGAAATGACGGGCCAGGTCCGCCGGGGGCAGACCCAGATCGGCCGCCAGGGCGCTCAGGCTGAGCGCGTCCCACCCAGCCCCATCGGCCAGGGTCAGCGCGCGGTCAAGGATCGCATCCGCCGATGGCGAGGCCGTGGCGGTCTTCGGTGTGGCGGATTTCCGTCGGGGTGCCGCCATGGACGCCTCCCGTCGAAGTTGGATCAGTAGACGAGCTTGCGGATATCGTCGGCGTTGGACGACCATTTCGACCAGTCGCGCACGCCCAGGCCCCAATTGTTGACGGTCGCCTTGTCGATGCCCTGGTCGATCAGCCATTGGCAGGTCTTGGACTGACCGGCCGCCGCCGCATACATCAACGCCGAATTGCCGTGCGCGTCGATGGTATCGACCTTCATACCCGCGTCCAACGCCTGTTGCAGCGTGTCGCGGTCGCCGCGCTGGGCGGCCAGCATGAAGTCTTCGACGGAAAGTCCGTTCTTGCCGGATGGGGTACTGTTTGCCATTGCCTGCCTTTTCCTCCCTTTCCGGGGCTTTTTATTGCGCCCGGCGGTCCCCACATAGTTAGGGTCTGGGATTTGGAATGTAAACGGCCCAAACAGAAGGGACGAATACCCCTACTCGCACACCGTTTTTATTCTCTGTAAAATAGCCTAAACAAAATACATGTTCGAACGCACGAGCGTCACCAGAAGGGCGCCGGATAGGGAAGCATCGGTCTTATGAAGCTCAATGAGAAGCACGTCCTCGTCTGCGACTGTGAAGGCACCATGTCGATCGACGGCAAGGCGCTGGCAAAGGCCTGCGGCCAGGGAACCGGCGACGACGGCGACCTGAAGGTCGCGACCCATCTGTGCCGCCGCCAGGTCGAGGAATTCCAGCGCGTCGCCGGCATTGCCGGACAGGCGGGGGAAACCCTGCTGGTCGCCTGCACCCAGGAAGCGCCGCTGTTCCTGGAAACCCTCGACGAAATGGACACGCCCCCCGCCATCGCCTTTACCAACATCCGCGAAAAGGCGGGCTGGTCCAATGCGGCCCAGGACAAGAATGCCTCCACCAACCTGACGGCCAAGATGGCCTCCCTTTTGAACGAAGCCGCCATGGATCTGGCCGGTGCGCGCTCCGTCTCCATGAAATCCGACGGCGTGACCCTGGTGTTGGGCAAGGGCGAGGACGCGGTCGCGGCCGCGCGCAAGCTGGCTGGGCGGCTCAACGTCACCCTGGTCCTGGAAGGGGCCAAGGACGTGCCGCCCCCCGCCGTCATGGAATTTCCCGTGTTCGCGGGCAAGGTCACGGGGGCCGGCGGGCATCTCGGCGCCTTCCAGGTCGCCATCGCGGGCTTCATCCCGGCCAAGGCGTCAAGCCGCGGCGCCCTGGAATGGGAGGGCGAGCCGCAGTCCGGAACATCCGAATGCGATTTGATTTTGGACCTGCGCGGCGGGCCCGCCCTGTTCCCTCATGCGGACAAGCGCGACGGCTATTACAACCCAGACCGCGGCAATCCGGCCCTGGTCGCCGAAGCCATCTTCGAGATGACCGAGATGGTCGGCGAATTCGAAAAACCCCGCTATGTCGATTACGACGCCAAGATCTGCGCCCATTCCCGAAGCCGCATCACCGGCTGTTCGCGTTGCATCGACAACTGCCCGGCCGGCGCCATCACCCCCGATAATGAGCGGGTCAAGATCGACCCCTACCTGTGCGGCGGCTGCGGCGTCTGCGCCTCGGTCTGCCCGACGGGCGCGGCGACCTATGCCCTGCCGCTCGGCGACGAATTGTTCAAGCGCGCGCGCACGGTGCTGCGCACCTATGCCAAGGCCGGCGGCACGGACCCGGTGCTGCTGATCCACGACGCGGACCAGGGCGAGGAAGCCATCGGCCTGATATCGCGCATGGGCCGCGGCCTGCCCGCGAACTGTATTCCCTTCGCCGTCAACGAGGTGACGCAGATCGGCCTTGATCTGATCCTGTCCGCCGCCGCCTACGGCGCCGCACACTGTCTGATCCTGCTGCCGCCCAAACGGCGCGAGGAAGCCCAGGCCCAGGAAGGTGAGATCGCCATCGCCGAAACGGTGCTGGACGGGCTCGGCTACGGCTCGGGCCGCGTCCGCCATCTGCATCTGGACGATCCTTCCGCGGTCGAAGAGGCACTCTGGTCCCTGGAAAAGCTGCCCGCCATGCCGCCGGGCGATTTCCTGCCGCTGGGCCGCAAGCGGACGATCATGCGCCTGGCGCTGGACACCCTGCACGCCGGCGCCCCCAACAAGGTCGACGAGATCGCCATGCCCAAGGGTGCGCCCTTCGGCACGGTGACCGTGGACGTGGCCGGCTGTACGCTCTGCCTCAGCTGCGTCGGCGCCTGCCCGGCCCGCGCCCTGCGCGACAATCCGGACAAACCGCAATTGTCGTTCGTCGAGGATGCCTGCGTTCAATGCGGGCTCTGCGCCAAGACCTGCCCGGAAAAGGTCATCACCCTGACCCCCCGCCTGTCGTTCAAGGACGAAGCCAAGAGCCCCCGCGTGCAGAAGGAGGAAGACCCTTTCCACTGTATCCGCTGCGGCAAGCCCTATGGCACCCTCGCCACCATCGACCAGCTGACCAACAAGCTGAAAGGCCATTCCATGTTCCCGGGTGCCGCGCTGGACCGCATCAAGATGTGCGACGACTGTCGCGTGCTGGTGCAGTTCGAGGTCGCCAACCCGCTGGCCGGCGCGCCCAAGCCCATGACCCGCACGACCCAGGACTACCTGCGCGAACGCGATGAAATGCGGGCGGCGGCAGAGGCCGACATGCGGGCAAAAGGGCTGACAGCAGAGACGGACAAGGAGGGCTGAATGGGATTTCGCACCGCCGGCATCTTTCCATTCTGCGGAATTCCTCATGAAAATTTGAGGCGACAAGGGTGCCAGGCCTTACTATCTTTATAGCGATATGACTAAACGGAATAACGGCGGCCGGGATACGAACCACCGGCGGCGGCCCGAAACCGGGCCATCACACGATCTTGAGGATGCAACTGAGCTGACCCATGACCAGCATGATTGACCCCTTCGGACGGGCGGTAAGCTACCTCCGCGTTTCCGTCACGGACCGCTGCGATTTCCGCTGCGTGTACTGCATGGCGGAAGACATGACCTTCCTGCCCAAGGCGGAAATCCTGTCGCTGGAGGAACTCGACCGCCTGTGTTCCGCCTTCGTGCGCAAGGGCGTGAAGAAGCTGCGCCTGACCGGGGGCGAACCCCTGGTCCGCCGCAACATCATGTCGCTGATCCGCTCCCTCGGGCGCCATCTGAAGACCGGCGATCTGGAGGAACTGACCCTGACCTCCAACGGCTCCCAACTCGCGCGCTTCGCGGACGAGTTGGTCGACGCCGGAGTTCGGCGCATCAATGTCTCGCTCGACACCCTCGATCCCGACCGGTTCGAGGCGATCACCCGTTGGGGCAAGCTGGACAAGGTGCTGGACGGCATCGACGCGGCCCGCAAGGCCGGCCTGCACGTGAAGATCAACACGGTGGCGCTGAAGAATTTCAACGAGGACGAACTGGACCGCATGATCGAATATTGCGGCGAGAACGCCTTCGACATGACCCTGATCGAAACCATGCCCTTGGGCGAGATCGACCAGGACCGCACGGACCAGTACCTGCCCCTGTCCAAGGTGCGCGAGCGCCTGGAGAAGACCTGGAGCCTGACCGACATTCCGTTCAAGACCGGCGGCCCGGCGCGCTATACCCAGGTCGAGGAAACGGGCCAGAAGCTCGGCTTCATCACGCCGCTGACCCATAATTTCTGCGAAGGCTGCAACCGCGTGCGCCTGACCTGCACGGGCACGCTGTACATGTGCCTGGGCCAGGACGATGCCGCCGACCTGCGGGCACCCTTGCGGGCGTCCGAGGGCGACGACCTGCTGGAAAGCGCCATCGACGAAGCCATCGGCCGCAAGCCCAAGGGCCACGATTTCGTCATCGAACGGCGCGGCGACGGCCCGGCCGTAAGCCGCCACATGAGCGTCACCGGCGGCTGATGCCCTCTTCGGCTTCCTGCAGATTGACCACCCTTCCCTGTAAAGAATAGAGTTTCCATCATGTCCAGATGGCAAGAATACGATTGGGATATGATGATCCGGCGCCGCGCGCCTGTTCCCCTGATTGCGGTGGCGCTGCTGCTGTCGTTGTGGCTGGCGACGGCGGAAAGCGGCTCCATCACCGCCGTCAAATGCAAGGCCGACCACGCAGAGTTGCTGGCCGCCATCGAAGCCGCCCGTCAGCAGACCATCGACCAGATCAATGTCCAGATTGCCGATACTGGCGACTATCAGCGCATCGAAGCGCTGTTGTCCGTGCGCGAGCAGGCCTGGGACGAGGAAGAAGCCCAGCGCGGCAACGCGCAGCAGATTTTCTATGACTGCATAAACGCCGCCAAGCGGCCCGGCTGAGCCTGTGTCCCGATCATCCCGGTCAGCCGGGGCCGGCCGTCAGGACGCCGGCGATCTCGTCGGCGCAGGCCTTCAGGGGGGCGACCATGGTGGCGAGCGCTTCCGCCACCGGCAGCGCGCTTTTCAGGTAGAGCACGTTCATGGCCGCAACGGAGCGGCCGCCGACCAGGATCGGCACGCCGATGGTGGAAATGCGCCGGCCGTATTCCGTGCGTGAATATTCGTCGTGCATGGTGGCGTAGCCCTGGTTACGGATGCCGGCAAGATAATCCTCCGCCTTGGCCCGGTCGCGGGCGATCTCGTTCCATACGGCGGGCATCGCCGTGACGCGGTCAAGCACTTCCGCGCGTTCCTCGGCGCTGGCGAAGGCGAGGTAAGCCAGGCCCAGGCTGGTTCCCAACATCGGCGCGCGGTAGCCCGGCAGGCGGTTGACCAGGATCGAGCCCGCGTCGCGCGAGGATTCGATCAGCACCATGGCGTCGTGGTCGAAGATAGCGACATCCGACGGCCAGCCGAAGCGGTTGCGGAACGCCGCGATGATCGGGCCGACGATCCGCCCGACGGCACGATGGCGGTCATATCCTGAACACAGCAGCAGGGTCTTGCCGGTCACTTCATAGGCCGTGTGATGTTCGTCGCGCACGACGAAGCCCGCATGCATGAGGGTTTCCAGCATGCGCACGATGGTCGCCTTGTCGAGACCCGTTTCCCGGTGCAGCTCGCCGATCGTCGCACGCCCCTTCAGCTTGTTGACGGCGGCCAGCACGTCGAGGCCCCGAAGGGCGGCGTTCACCGGCTTGTACGACCCCATGGGCGGTTCCTTTTCGGCCCCGGATCGGGCCCCGCAGGCCGCCGTCCGTATACCGTCATTTGTGAATGTTTCATCAGGTGAAATGTGGTTTCATTTACAAATAACCGGGCCTGGATCATTTTTCAAGCAACGGAAAACACCGCCCAAAGGGCGGGGCCTCATCCAAGGAAACCAAAGACCATGACCATCCAGAAGAAACCCCTCGGCACGCTCGGCGTCGAGATCACCGGCGTCGACGTGGGCCGGGATTTGTCCGGCGGCAACGGCGACAACCTGTTCGGCGACATCCGTCAGGCCTGGCAGGAAGCGGGCGGCCTCATGGTGATCCGCGACCAGTCCATCGACCAGCAGCAACACATCGACTTCTCCCGCCGCTTCGGCCCCCTGTTCCATGACGACGGCCAGCCGCCCCTGCAGGACACGGTGTCGCGCTATCTGCATCCCGATTACCCGCAGATCTACCGGGTGTCCAACAAGGTCGATGCAAAGGGCGAACCGACGGGCCGCAAGGGCGCCGGCACTTACTGGCATTCCGACGTCTCGTTCCGCGACCGCCCGGCCCAGGCCTCGATCCTCTACGCCATTCAGATTCCGCCCTACGGCGGCGACACCATTTTCGCCGACATGGCGGCGGCCTATGACGCCCTGTCCGGCGGCATGAAGGCGATGCTGGGCAACCTCAACGCCGTGCACGACTTCGCCGTCGCGGCGGCGACGCAATATGCCAAGCCCGTCGTCATCGACAAGGATTTCGACGGCGCCAACCAATGCGTCCACCCCATCGTGCGCACCCATGCGGACACGGGGCGCAAGTCGCTTTACGTCAACCCGGGCTTCACCTCGCATATCGAAGGCTTCACGGCGGAAGAAAGCCGCCCGATCCTGGATCATCTCTACAAGCATGCGACCCAGCCCGAATTCCTCTACCGCCATGCCTGGCAGCCACATGACATATTGGTGTGGGACAACCGCACGCTGATGCATTACGCCGTGTCGGACTATGCGGCCGACCGTTACATGGAGCGCACGACGGTAATCGGTGAGCGCCCTGTATAGACCCGCTTGTGCGGGGCGGGCCGTTTGCCTATAGCTGTTCGATGACCACGCCCGCCCCCGCCCTCCACAGCACGAAAAACCTCGTCATCCTCGCCATTTGCCAGGCGCTGTTTTTCTGCGGCCGCACGCTCACCTTCTTCGCCGCGACCCTGGTCGCGATTTCAATGCTCGGCGACGACCTCGCCCTGGCAACCGCGCCGATCACCATGTTGCTGATCGGCACGTCGCTCGGCACCCTGCCCGCCGCATATCTGATGCGGGCCTGGGGACGGCGGTGGGGGTTCGCCTTCGGCTCGGCGGTCGGCAGTATCGGTGCCTTGATCGCCGCCCAGGCCGTCGCCCTGGACAGTTTCCTCCTGTTCAACATCGGGTTGCTGATCGCGGGGATCTACACCGGCTTCGCGCAGCAATACCGTTTTGCCGCGGCCGAGGTCTCGCCGGACCACCTGAAGGAACGCAACGTTTCCATCGTCATCGCGATGAGCGTCATCGGCGCCTTCCTCGGCCCGGAAACGGCCCTTTACGCCAAGCATTGGATAACGGACGTGCCGTTCCAGGGGGCGTTTTTGATGATGGCGGTGTTCACGGCGCTGTCCGGCGTCGTCATCCTGTTCGCGCAAATTCCCCGGCTGACCAAGCAGGAATACGCCGATACGGGCCGCCCGCTGTGGACCATCATGAAGTCGCCGACCTTCATCGTCGCGTTGATCGCGGCCCTGTTCGGCTATGTCGTGATGAACTTCCTGATGGTCGTCACGCCGGTCACCATGGGCACGCTGAAGACCGTCGTGTTCACCCACGAGAACATCAAACTGGTGATCCAGTGGCACGTGGTCGGGATGTTCCTGCCGGGGTTCCTGACCGGGCACCTGATCAAGCGGTTCGGCGTTGTGCGCATCATCGCCACGGGGGCGGCCATCCTGCTCGGCTCCGTCATCGTCGCCCTGAACGGGGTCACCCTTACCCACTTCCTGACGTCGCTGATCCTGCTCGGCATCGGCTGGAATTTCACTTTTACCGGCGGCACCATCCTGATCACCGAGGTCCACAGCCCGGCCGAGCGCGCCAAGGTGCAAGGCATGAACGACTTCCTGCTGTTCACGGGCTTGGCCGTTTCCTCGCTCATGGCCGGCAGCGTCTATCACTACTTCGGCTGGGCCTGGGTCAACTACGCCATGCTGCCGGTGATCCTGGTGATTTTGCTCTCGGCCCTCTGGCTGCGCAGCGTCCGCCGCCGGGAACAGGCCCTGGCCAAGGCGGCGGAATAGGCGTTCCGACTTGACCTGACCGAGCGCTCATTAGAATGCGGGCCGGTGAATTTTAAGCAACTGTTTCTAGCCCACCGGATTCTCCGGCAAAGGCCCTGAAAACAGACGATTCGAAACTGCGCCGGAAATGTCCGCTTCTAGCCAACAGCGGACATTGCCTAAATCAGCGGGTTCTTTGAGGATGAACGTGTAGGTGGCGCAATTGATCGGGTTCAGTCGTCGTCGTAATTGCCACGATCCGCTTGCGCATGACAGGCTAGGCAGTTTGATTTGGTGACGACCTTTGGGTCTTTCCATACTCGGTCGGGGAAGTTGTGCTCGCGCAGAAACGCGGGGTTCTCGGTGATTTTCAGAGGAGCGCCGCCCGGCTCGACCCATCGCATATATTTCTGGGCAACCCCCAGCTGTTTCACATCGCCGGCGTTCTTGGTCAAGTAGGCACGGATCGCCACAATCTGCGCGTCAGGCAACGAGGCATCCTCGCCGAAATGGTCGGAGAGTGTATTCATGATGCGATCCCACGAGCGCGCCGGAAGAAACGCCGGCTGAAACGCCATGTGGCAGTTGCCGCATTCTTTTTGAACCAGTTGGTCCGTGATTGGGGGGACCCAATCATCGGCCGAGGCTTGTGCTGTCGAGGCCAGCAGAGCCGCGAGAATCAGGGAATAGCGCATAACCTACTGTCCCGTCATGAAGGTGATGTAGTCGCCCTTCTCGAGCGGCGTACAGGGGCGGCCGAGAACGCTTTTGCAGTCGCGCGTGAATTGTTTCTCGACGTCGGCGGCATTGGTGAAACGGCGAGGGTTCACGGAGACGGCCACCGGGTCAATTGGGCGCCCGGTCTTGGCGTTGCGGCCTGGATTCCTTGGATTGCCCGTATGGCAGGCCGTACAAGACGGTGTCCGCGGATCGCCACCTGCCCACTCGGTACGGAATAGTTCTTCGCCGCGCTTCGCGGAGAATGCGGTGAATCCGGGATCGGTAGCGCGCGTCTGTACAGCATATTCGGTGACGATGCCATCGCGGTCCGGGTCACCGGCCATGGCCAGTGTTGGGGCGGCGATCATCGACGCCAGAACGAAGGCGCGTAGCATGTGTTTGACTCCTAGGCGTGAGTGAACGGCAACCGTTCGCTGAGTTTCACGACTGCATTTCTGATGAATTTTTTGCCGCCGTACATGAACGTGACGAACGCGATATGCCCGAAGATGACCCAAAGAGAGGCTTCGGAGATCGCCTCGTGCGGATCTTCCAGCCAGGTCATCAGCGAGTCCGAAAGGGCGCCAGTCGCAGCAGAAGCGCCGACGACAATCAAAAGGACCGAGGCAAACCAGGCAAAGACAGGGTGGCGACCTTTGCCGCTGCGAAACCAATCTCGCAGGTCGCCGAGTCTAGGGCGAGGCAGCTTGAAAAGTTTGCTGTTCGGCGCCATCAGGCCGACCAGGAGGCGGGCGACGATGGCCGCGAGTACGGCGTATCCTGCGAACAAATGCATGCCGTAGGTATCCTCGTCGGCCGTCAGGTAGGCAACCAGATATGCGCCGCCGAGCCATGCGTGCCAGAAGAGGAGAAGCGCCTGCTGGTGCTTGGGTTTCATCGTCCGCTCCTTGATCCGCCGTCAGTGAGTCAGTCGTCGTCGCGCTTGCTGTGTTCGCGGCGGTGATCCGAACTTTCGCCGTAATGATCGTGATCGCGCTCATGTTCTCGCTCTGGCCGGAAGTTGCGGTAACGATCCGAGTATCCCGATGTGTTGGTGATATAACCGTTGTTCCCAGCGGTGGCGTTGCCGGCGTCGGCGCGCATGGCCTGCGCGGCGTTATCAACCGAGTGTCCGTCGCCGGGTCCTGAGGCGTAGACTGCGGCAGCACCACCGATGACGGCGGCGGCGATCAATCCGTGAATGATCATTTTCTTAAGCATGGTGATTGCTCCTGTGTTGCGTTGAGGGGACGCTAGCAGAAGCAATCTGAACGAGGCCTGAGCGGCTCGTTCATATACGGTTCATGCAAAAACGGCTATTTTCGCCGCATGCGACGCTTCATGATTCTCGTTCTGACCGCTCTGCTGAGTGCCACTTCGGTCCCCGCCCTGGCGGATGGAGACGGTGAACATCGAGACGGCTATAAACGCGACGATGACCATGATCGCGCGCGTCGCGCGCTGGAGCGTGGAGAGATCCTTCCGCTGACCGATATCCTCAAGCGGGCAAACAAGGAATACCCAGGACAATTGATCGAGGCCGAACTCGATGACGACCACGGCGGCATGGTCTACGAACTTGTCATCATCTCGGCCGAGGGGCGCGTCTATAAACTGTATTACGATGCGCGCACCGGTGAGTTACTGAAGGTGAAGGGGCGAGGCAGGCACGAATGAGGGTTCTGATCGTCGAGGACGAGCCTGCGCTGGCTTTTCGGCTGCAACAAATGTTGGAAGGTGCCGGTTTCACCGTCGACGTCGCTTACGACGGCGAGGAAGGCTGGCACCTTGGCGACACTGAACCGTATGACGCGGTCGTGCTTGATCTGGGCTTGCCTCGCATCGACGGCGTTACGGTTTTGAACCGTTGGCGCGAGGCTGGGCGCACAATGCCGGTTTTGATCCTGACAGCGCGCAGCCGCTGGTCCGAAAAGATGGCAGGCTTCAACGCGGGTGCCGACGACTATCTGGTCAAACCGTTCGAGATGGAGGAAGTCGTCTACCGGCTGCGGGCGTTAATCCGGCGCGCATCCGGTCACGCGCAGCCGGAACTGACCTGCGGCGCGCTCAGGCTCGATACCAACGGCGGCCGGGTCAGCGTCGACGGGGCACCGGTTCAGGTAACGGCGCAGGAGTTCCGCATTCTGTCGTACCTGATGCATCATGCGGATCGGATCGTCAGTCGGACGGAACTCGCCGAGCACGTCTACGACCGTCACTTCGATCTCGATTCCAACTCGCTGGAAGTCCTGGTCGGCCGCATACGCAAGAAGATTGGCGCTGCGTATATACAAACGGTTCGCGGTCAGGGATACAAGCTGACGGAGCCGGAGGCTTGACGGTGCGCGAGACCCGCAAGCGTTCAGCGGCGGCTCTCTCAACTCGATTGATATTGGGGGCAACCGTCTGGCTGGTTCTGATCCTGGCCCTTGGTGGCGGCGTCCTGACTTGGGCCTTCCGCGATACGGTCGAGAACGAGTTCAGCCGTCGCCTCGACGCGGTCCTGAACGGCATGATCGCATCCATGGCGACGAACGCGGAGGGCGGCGTAATGTTGACGCACCCGCTCGGCGACCCGCGTTTCGACCAGGTCTATTCCGGCTGGTATTGGCAGATCACGGAGCCGTCCGGCGGGTTATTACGTTCTCGCTCGTTGTGGGACAGCACACTTCAGGCCACAGGCAGCGATACAAAGCTGCATTTGAGTAGGACTCAAGGCCCGAACGGCGAGCCGCTTCTGATCGCAGAGCGCGACATAGTATTTCCGGACGTCGACGGTTTCGTCCATGTCATGGTTGCCGGCGACCTACGCGAGGTCAGTGATAGTGTTCGCCGGTTCAATCTACTGCTCACAATCGCCCTTGGGTTGTTGGGGCTTGGCCTCGTTGTGGCGGTCGTGATCCAGGTCCGTTTCGGCCTTCGTCCGTTACGCGCCTTGGTGGGAGACCTCGACGCGGTCAGACGGGGGACACATCCGCGACTGGCCGATCAATATCCAAAAGAAGTGGCGCCGTTGGCGCAAGCAATGAACGGTGTCCTCGATAAAGACGCGGAACTGATTGAGCGAGCTCGGCGGCATGTCGGCAATTTGGCGCACGGCCTGAAGACGCCGCTCGCCGTTATTTCAGCGGAGATGGAGGGAGAGCCGGACAGGCGCGTGTTACACGAGCAAATTCAGGTGATGCGGCGTCTGATCGAGCACCACCTTGGGCGGGCGTCGGCGGTTGCCAGTGCTGGAGGACGCATCGGTGCTGTGACCAAGATCGCTGAGACGGCGCGTGATGTCGCGGGCGTTCTCGCTAAGGTGTTCGCGGAAAAAAATCTTACGATTGAAGTCAAGATTGATGACGCTGCCGTTTTCCCGGGACACCGCGAGGAGCTGGAAGAGATTCTTGGAAACCTGATGGAGAACGCCTGCAAATGGGCATCTTCTCGTGTTCGGCTCTCAACCGAGCAGACAACGGAACACGTAAAACTCCTGGTCGAAGACGATGGTCCCGGCATGTCTGAGGAGCAGGCGGCAGAAGCGTCGAGACGCGGCAAGCGTTTCGATGAGATTGCGCCGGGATGGGGACTCGGTCTCTCCATCGTCTCGGATCTGGTGGAAGTGACCGGTGGTACATTGTTGCTTACACGGTCTCCACTAGGTGGCTTGAGCGCTTGTGTCACGTTTCCACGGACATAAGGCAATCAAATTTGATCGGGCGTTCTTGGTGATGACCCGCACGCTTCGGCGATTGAGTTTGTCCGCTACGGGTCATAAGTGGCCAAATTGAATGATCTGATCAGGCGTCCGGTCTTCACCTAGCTGCCGACATTCAATCAAAGATATAAGTCGCAGCCGGGCTATGGCCGCAGCCCCATCAAATACCGGTTCAGCCCGGCCATGCAGTCGTGGAACGGCGCCATGGATTGCGCCGATTTGGTCTGGCTGAACGCGCCCTGGATGGCGGCCACGATCAGGGTCGCGGCCTCGTCGGTGTCGGCCGTGGCGTTGACCCGGCCCGAATGCTGGCCGCGCGTCAGGGCCCGCGACAGCCGCCGGCGCCAGGCACGGTAAAGCTCCTCCACCCGTTGCCGAAACCCGCCGTCGATGGGCGACATTTCCTGGGCCAGATTGTTGAGCGGACAGCCCAGCAGGTGAATGTCGGGCACGCGGTCGCTCATGTTGTCCTGGATGGTGCGGGCGATGGCGGCGAGCGGATCGTCGTCGCCCTCAACCTCCAAGGGTGCCAGCCACCAATCCTCGAGATAATCCTTCACCATCTCGTCCACCACGGCGTAGCCGAGCGCCATCTTGTTGGGAAAGTGGTGGTACATGGCGCCCTTGGTGACGCCGGTCAGGGCCAGGATGTCGGTCAACCCCGCGGCCTGGAAGCCGTGGCGGTGAATGACCCCATAGGCGGCTGCAAGGATCTGCCGCCGGGTTTCGTCGGGTTTATAGGCGCGGGACATACCGGGGAGTATGAATTTACCGCGAGGCTTCCGCAACCACCCTTAAGCGGCTAAGTTGCGGAAAGTTCCCTGATTTTTCAAAGACCGCCATGACCAACGCCCGCCCCGTCTCGAAAATCGCCTTCGTCGCCGCGCAGCAGCCGGAGGCCCAGGAAGCGCTCAAGCACCTGGCCCACCGCTACGGCAACATACCGGCCGACGCGGCCGAGGTGATCGTGGCGCTCGGCGGTGACGGCTTCATGCTGGAAAGCCTGCACGGCGCCATCGGCAGCGGCACGCCGATCTACGGCATGAACCGGGGCACGGTCGGATTCCTGATGAACGAATACCTGACCGAGGGCCTGCCCGAGCGCATCGCCCGCGCCCAAGCGGTCAGCCTGCGCCCCCTGAAAATGACGGCGACGGACGTCAGCGGCAACACCACCACGGCGCTTGCCATCAACGAGGTGTCGTTGCTGCGGGAATCGCGCATGGCGGCGAAAATCCGCATCTTCATCGACGGCATCGCGCGCCTGGATGAAATGATCTGCGACGGCGTTCTGGTCGCCACGCCGGCGGGCTCCACCGCCTACAACCTGTCGGCCCATGGCCCGATCATTCCCATGGGCGCGGACCTTTTGGCGCTGACCCCCATTTCCGTGTTCCGGCCCCGCCGTTGGCGCGGCGCACTGCTGCCGCGGAAGGCAGAGATCGCGTTCGAAATTCTCCAGCCCGAATTAAGACCCGTCAGCGCCACCGCCGATTACACCGAAGTCCGCGACGTCAAACGGGTGGAAATCCATCAGGACCACAGCCACCGCCTTGAGCTGCTGTTCGATCCCGAACATAACCTGGAAGAACGCATCCTCAAGGAGCAGTTCGAACCGTGACCGCTGACGACAAAGCCCCCGCACCCGCTTCAGACGACGCAGAGAACGACCCGGAAAGCACCGGCCCCGGCCCGGAGACGGAAGGCAATCCGAAGACCCGCCCCCTGCGCATGGTCCTGACCCTGGCCCTGGGCGGCGTCGGCGGCATCCTGTTCCATGAACTGCACATGCCGCTGCCCTGGATGATCGGGGCCTTGGTGTTCACGGTGGTCGCCTCCCTATCGGGTGCCCCCCTGGTGCGGCCGAAGCGCCTGCGCCTTTACATGGTGCCGGTGCTCGGCGTGATGCTGGGGGCCGGGTTCACGCCGGAAGCGATCCGCCATGCCTCCGAATGGGTCGCCTCGCTGTCCATGCTGCTGGTCTACGCGGTCGGCATCACGGCCATGGTGTCCTACTATCTGGTCCGGGTCGCCAAATGGGACCCGGCGACATCCTATTTCTCGGCCTCGCCGGGCGGGTTCGGGGAAATGGCGCTGCTGGGCGAAGCCATGGGTGCGGACGACCGCAAGATTTCCCTTAACCATTCCGTCCGCATCATGCTGACGGTGCTGGTCATTCCCTTCTGGTTCAAGTTCTTCGAGGGCTATCAGCCGGGCAACATGGGGGCCCTCGGCAACATGGCCGATATCCGCCTCAAGGACGCGGCGATCCTGATCGCCTGCGCCGTGGTCGGGTATTACGTGGCGCGGCGCCTGCGGTTTCCGGCGGCGCAGCTTCTGGGGCCGACCCTGGTGTCGGCCATCGTCCACATGTCGGGCCTGACCGAGGCCCGCCCGCCCCAGGAAATCGTCGCCTTGGCCCAGGTCGTGATCGGCGCTTCGATCGGCTGCCGCTTCCTCGGCATTTCCCTGCGTGAAATGTTCGGCACCATGGTCCAGGCGGCGGGCATCACCACCTTCATGCTGGGCGCCGCCTATGCCGGGGCCTGGATCGTCAGTTATTTCACGGGCCTGCCGGTGAACACGCTGTGGCTCGCCTTCGCGCCCGGGGGCCTTGCGGAAATGACCCTGATCAGCCTGTCGCTCGGCATCGACGTGGCCTTCGTGTCGGTCCATCACATGGTGCGGGTGATCTTCCTGGTGGCCATGGCGCCCATCGCTTTCAAGCTGTTGAAGGGGGTGCTGGAACGCGCCGAGGCGGCCAACAAGGGCTGATGCGGATCAGCGGTGATCGGCGCCGACGGCGGCGGCGACGGACTTGAAGCCGTCGCGGTCGAGAAGGTCCGCCAATTCGTTTGCGATCCTTGCCGCCAGATAGGGCCCCTCGAACACCAGCGCCGAATATATTTGAACCAGCGAGGCGCCCGCGCGGATGCGCGCATAGGCATCCGCCCCGGTGGCGATACCGCCGACCCCGATCAGGGGGATGTCGCGGCCGACAAGCTGATACAGATCGGAAATCACGCCCTTGGCCATGGATTTCAGCGGTGCGCCGGACAGGCCGCCGATCTGCCCTTTTTGTGAATCGTGGAGGCCGGCCGGACGGCTGATGGTCGTGTTGGTGGCGATGATGCCGTCGATGCCGACGTCGGCGGCGACGGCGGCGATGTCTTCCAGATCGGCGCTGGCAAGGTCCGGCGCGATCTTGACCAGCAGCGGCGGGCGGTTGGCCAACCCGTCGCGTGCCGCCTTGACTGCCGTCAGCAGCGCCGTCAGCGGCCCCCGGTCCTGCAAGGTGCGCAGCCCCGGCGTGTTGGGGGACGAGACGTTGACCACCAGATAGCTCGCCAGGGCACCCAGGCGTTCGACGCCCAGGACATAATCCCGGACCTCGTCCTTGGAATCCTTATTACGGCCCAAATTGACGCCGGCAATGCCTTGGCCCATCGGCCCGGCGCGGAACTTGGCCAGGCGTGCCGCCATGGCGTCATGGCCGCCGTTGTTGAAGCCCATGCGGTTGATCACCGCGCGGTCTTCGGTCAGGCGGAACAGGCGCGGCTTGGGGTTGCCCGGCTGCGGTTTGGGCGTGACGCTGCCGACTTCGGTAAACCCGAAGCCCAGGCCGAGCACCGCCCGGGGCACCCGGGCATCCTTGTCGAACCCGGCGGCCAGGCCCACGGGATTGGCGAAATCCAGGCCCCAGACGCGGGTTTTCAGGATCGGGCGCTCTGCATCCGCCACCGGCGGCGCCAGGCCCAGGGATAGCGCCATGAGCGCCAGGGAATGGGCGGTTTCCGGATCTAGGCAGCGGAGGGCCGGCATCAGCCGGTCGGCGAGAGTCATCTAGAGGGCATCCTGCAGGTTCAATTCGGCCGGGAACCGGTGGCGGCCCTCGGCGTCGAGCGGCAGGTCATAGACCGCCATCACCGCTGATACGGGCAACGGCCCGTAAAGATGGGGGAACAATTGGCCGCCCCGTGATTCTTCCCATTTGAGAGCGTCGCCCAGTTTTCGCGGATCGACACGCAAAAGGACAATCCCGGACTGACCGGCACGGTGCTTGGCGGCACTTTGCACGACCTGATCGGCGCCGGAGAAATGAATGAAGCCGTCGGCAATGTCCTGGGACGACCCGCCGTACGCCCCGGCCTGTTCGGCGGCGGACCATTCGTCCCGGCGGCACATGTGATAAATGGCGGAATCGTTGGGTTTCATATCGGCTTCGGCTGTCATTCCGGGCATGTTTCCGGGCGGGAGATTAGAGCACATCGACGCCGGAGGGAACCGGGCAACGTGTGCGTCACCGCTCTATGACCGAAGTCCAGGGATGGGATGTCTGGCACGCCGCTTGCGTAGTCCGACCCGAATTCGTGTGAATTCAAAAACAAGCAACCATGACGCAACAAAGAGAAAAAAATGGGTTCCAAGACCAACCGACTCTCGCCGAACCTGGAAATGGCGTTGGCCGAACTGGAAGAACAGGTCGACCTGGGCGTTAAATTCGTCCCCATGCAGCCGTCGCTTGCCATGATCCAGGCGGGCGCGCGCGCGGGCGGCATCGACGAGGCCCTGGCGGCCAAAATCTACCGTGCGATGCTGGAAGCGGATACCCTTGAGGACACAGAAGTATTCCCCGGCATGCGGGCCAACTAACCCCCTACCAAATGATCGAATCGGGTCCGTCGATGACCGGCCCGCCCGCCAAAAGGCGCAATTCCCCGGCGCTGCCGTCAGACCGTCGGGGGCGGGGCGGTTCTGCGGATTCCGTAGTGTCGCTCCATCCATAGCCGCCTTCGAACAGATCGCCGCCATGGCCCGAGGCAAAGGTGAACACGCCGTTACCCGTCAACCAGTCCGTCACCGACGGGGACGCCAAGGCGGGCTTGTCCGCGGCGACTGATTTCGGTTCGGTCGACGGGGCGGCAGCGGACGGCCGTGCTTCCTGCGCCCGCGCACCGGGCGGCACCGCGCGGGCCTGACGCGTCAATTTCAGGCGGCCGCCTGATTGCCCGCGGGCCTCGACGGTCAGGTCCACATCGAACGCCCCCTGCCCCTCCGGCACGATCAGGCTGAGATCCCGAAGATCGTCCATCGTCAAACGCCACCGACCGTCGCCGTCGGCCGCGCCGTCCCGAACACCGCCGGTCAGATGCACCCCCGCCGGCACCCCGTCCAATGTGAACGCCACATCGCCGACCATCTTGCCCATCCCACGGGCGAAAGAAATCGCGACGGGAAAACCGACCCGCCCGCTGCCGTCCAGAACCACCGGCGCCTCGATGGAAAAGCGCAGCCCCGATTCCAAGGCCGCCAGGCCCGGCTCCACCGTCAGGCTGCCCGTGCGCACATGCCCGTCGCTGGAGATCACCGTAACGGGAAAGGCGTGCGGGCCGCTGGCCCCAGGGGGAAATCGCATGCGCAGACCGCCGGGAACGGTCAGGTCGTGTTCCAACAGGGTCGCCGTGCCGTCCCCGTTATCGACGCCCGCGTTCAGGGTCACCCCCTTACCCAGGCCGCCGACGATCAGCACCGACATGTCGCGGGGATTCAATCCCGGCACCGCCGTCATCAGGTCAAGCGGCAGACCCGTCTTGGCATCCTCGACCTGGGCCTGACGGTCGTCGTTCGATTCAGGGGTGTCGGCCATGTTCCTGTCCTTCGTATGCAGCTTCAACATTGATGCGGCGGGCGATTGCCGCCATTTTCAGTATTGATCGGGGACATCGCCAGAACTTTGACTTCCCGGGCACTGATTAGGATCAATCCGTTGCTCCTGCCTACCCGCCAGACGGCAGGCCCCGGGACGGCGGAAGCAAAAACAGGGGAAATCCGCGCATGTCAGACCGGGAAGCGATTCTGTTCGCCAACGACGCCTTTTACGCTGCCTTCGCCGGCGGCAGCATCGAACAGATGCGCGCCGCCTGGGCCGACGACCGGGACATCACCTGCATCCATCCGGGATGGCGTCCCCTGAGCGGCCAACAGGAGGTAATGGACAGCTGGACGACGATTTTATCGACGGGCGAGACGGCGGATATCCGCTGCGTCGGCGCGCGAGCATATTCCCTGGGGGACACGGCCTATGTCACCGGGTTTGAGCGCATGTCGGGCACGCTGTTGACCGCAACCAACGTATTCGTGCGGACGGGGCCCCTGTGGCGCATGGTCCACCATCAGGCCGGTCCCTGCCAGGACCGCGGCGCCGCCGGGCGGGAGGACAGCGACCCGATCCTGCAATAGGGGGTTCGGAACATTCAACGAATGCGCTAAAAAGTCTGTGGGGAGCAGACATTGGATATCTGAGGAGGAGGAGGCCTCAATTGACCATGAAAACGATCAAGATGACTATTGGAACCGTGACTCTGAACGTCAATCTGCGCGACACACCGACCGCCACCGCGATCTGGGACGCCGCACCCTTTACGTCCCAGGCCAGCACCTGGGGCGACGAGGTTTATTTTTCGACGCCCGTATCCCTTAACCGCGAGGCCGATGCCTGCGCCGTGGTCCAACCCGGCGAGATTGCATTCTGGCCCGACGGCGACAGCATCGCCATCGGGTTCGGCCCCACCCCCATTTCCCAAGGCGATGAATGCCGCCTGGCCTCGCCCTGCAACATCTGGGCGGACGCCGTCGAGGATGTGAAGACCCTGGCCGTCGTTCCGGCGGGCGCATCCATATCCGTCGAACGCGGCGAATAACCCCCTAAGCCTCAAGGAGGCGCGACTTGTGAGCAAAGCGACAACCGGCCTCGACCCGGCCCTTTACGACTACATCCTGAAAACGACATTGCGCGAGCCCGAAATCCTGGCCCGTCTGCGCCGGGAGACGGACAATCATCCCCGTGCGGGAATGCAGATCTCGCCGGACCAGGGACAGCTTCTGGCCCTGCTGGTTGAACTTCTGGGCGCCAGGCGGATCATCGAGGTCGGTACCTTCACCGGTTACAGTTCGCTCGCCATGGCCTTGGCCCTGCCCGACGACAGCGAGATGGTGTGCTGCGATGTATCTGAAGACTATACATCCGTCGCCCGCCGTTATTGGGCAGAGGCCGGGGTGGCGGGACGCATCACCCTGCGTCTGGCACCCGCGCTCGAAACCTTGGACGCCCTGATAACCGATGGCCGCACCGGGGCCTTCGACATGGCGTTCATCGACGCCGACAAGGAAAACTATCAAAACTATTTCGAACGCTGCCTGGCTTTGATCCGCCCGGGCGGGCTGGTCGCCATCGACAACGTGTTGTGGAACGGGCGGGTCATCGATCCTTCGGACGACACCGTGGACACCAAGGCGATCCGCGCCTTCAACGCGGGCTTGAAAGACGATGACCGGGTCACGATCTCGCTGCTGTCCGTGGCCGACGGCCTGACCCTCGCGCGGAAGCGCTGAATCCCAGGTCACATGCCGCCGAAATATGGCACGGCGGCATGAAATGGTCCCATTTACCACCAACAATGGCCCTGATTGCGGGCGATACCTCCTGCCATCGGATCAACCCGGTAAAGGAGATAGACCATGCCCAGCCACGCTTACCCTCCCCGGCCCGCCGCGGGCCTGATCGCCACCGGCCTGGTCGCCGCCAGTCTGGCTGCTGCGGGCCTATTCGCAACTGCCTTGCTTGCCGCGGGTGCCGCCCGCGCGGCCGAACCTTATGACGCTGCCTGCAACGCGGCCCCCGAATTCGGCCAATCCGTTCCCTTGATCGTCACCGGGTTCAAGACCGGCAGCGCCGCCGTTCCCGATGACCAGGAAGTCGATATCCGCGCCTTCGCGGCGACCCTGCCATCGGGCACGACCATCTGTGTCGTTGGCCAAGCCGACAAACGCGGTCCGGTGGACTTGAACGACCAACTTGCCATGAACCGCGCCCGCGCCGTCGCCGCGCGCCTGATCGGCGCCGGTGTGGCACCACAGAACCTCAGCGTTTCGTCACGGGCGGAAGCTTTCGGCGACACGGCGCCAAGTTGGTTCTGGTTTGACGGCAGCCGCCGGGTCGAGGTCGTCGCCCTGGACTGACAGGGACAATGCGTCAGGTCAGGTCCCGCAGAATGCGGGCAAACCGGCCGACCGCCGCTTCAAGCGGCCCATCATTGGGAAAATCAATAACGTCCGGGCCTTCCACACGGAAGGCCCGGGCGCGTTCCAGCCGGTGAGCGATCTGTGCGTCGGTTTCCCGGGCACGGGTGCCCAGGCGCGCGCGAAGGGTCTCTTCATCAGCCGTCACCGAAACGACACGCAGGTGCCGAAACCGGCCACGGGCCTCTTCAATTACGGAGCGGGACGCATTGACGACCACGGTGCGCCCGTCCAGAAGGTGGTCCACGGTTTCCGTCGGGATGCCGTACCACAGGCCATGGGCCCCCCAAGACAGAAGGTAGCCACCCAGTTCACGGCGGGCATGGAACTGGCTTTCCGTGACCGCGACATGGTCCTCGGACCCGGCATCGGCCGGGCGGGTGATATCGCGGCGGGGGAACACGATGTCGGCGCCATCGGCAAAGGCTCTCCGGGCGCCGTCGATCAGGCTGTCCTTGCCCGCCCCGGACGGGCCGACGACCAGAACCATGGTTCCGGGTAACGTGTCCTGAGTCACGGCGCGGACGGGGATGCGGGGAGCTGCGAACATGACCCCGGTAGGTACAGGGCCCGAATGACCCCGGCATGAACGCCGGGTGACGGTTCGGTTAAGTCCATAGCCAAATGCCTAAAGTGCAGGGTGCCGGCGCGAGATCGGCGGCGGGCCATTGAAAAAGCGCGCGGGCCGGGCCGGGTGCAGGATCGGCGGCGGACCGTCGGAAAGGTGCCCGGGCCGAGCTGAGCGCGGCAGTGGCAATGGCGCCGGGCGCACCGACAAGGCACTCAGCAGTTCGCGGAACCGAACCTTGGCTTCCGCCACATGACGGCCCCGGGGATAGGTCAGCAGATAAATCTTCACTTTTTCCGGATCATTGGAGGCATCGGCCTGCCGCCAAAACGCCGTATCCGCGTCGATCACCGCCATGACAACCGGCACTTTTGGATCGGTGGAGGCTGCCGGCGCCAACAACTCTTGTTCCTCGACCTCGGCAACGGGCTGGGCCGTCACTTCTGGACTGTTCTGATCAGCGGGGGTAGGCAAAATAAATTCCACCCCGCCCTCGCCGGTCACGACCGCCGCCACCGTCGGCAGGGGCATCAGCCCCATGGCGAGCGCCAAGGCCGCAGGCAACCATACGCGACCGTGACAGAGGCTTAATATCGGCTTCGGCGTTTGCATGATCTTATCCTTCCGTTCGGGGATCCGGCAGCATCGGCATCACCTGTATTTTCATTTGAATATAAAATTACATATAAAACAACGTATAAATATCAGTGCCCCGGCCCCGGCTATCCTGCAGCGGCGCGGGTGATTTTCTTGATCGCTGCCTGCAACTGAGACACCAATTCACGCCCCGTTGTACCGCCGTCACCTGAAATGTTGTTGCGCAGGATAACGGTCAGGGAATCGATGTGCACCTTGACCAGTTCGATGCTGGAGGCGCTGTTCGGCAGGCCCCCGCCTGTAAACCGCATCAGCGAATTGCCAACCATGGAGACCAGGGGATAGCCGAAGGTTTCGCCCTGCAGGCCCAATTGCTTGGCCAGCCCGTGAATACGCTGGAAGTGCTCTGACTTGTCCGGCACCGCGCCCGCTTCGGCCATGATCCGTTGCAGGCTTTCCACATAGTCGAGGGCCGAACCCACATATTCTTCCTTCGACCGCTCCAATTCCTTCTGCGCCTTGAACACGGCCCCCTGGGTGAACAGGGCGTCGCCATCGTCGTCACCACCGCCGGCTTTGCGCTTCAGATGGTTGGGCGGGCGGAAGATCCGGATCACGCTGTCGTTGGGAAACCGTTCCAGCGCCGTCGCCAGCGGCGAGCGATCGACACGAACGTCGGAACGATCCAGGTCACGGCGTTCCCTGGGCACCGGCTTGAGGCTGCCGCGGCGATCGGGCCCGAAATAGGCGGTGTTGTAGACAAATGGCCGAGGCCGGTTGACCACGGTCAGGATACGGTCGACCAGGGCGTCCACCGTCACCGGTTTGAGCAGGAATTGGGTCGCCCCAAAGCCACGGGCCTCGGCGACGGTCTTCGGATCAAACGTCTTGGCCATCAGGATGACCGGCAGGAAGCGATTCGGCGAATCCTTGTTCATGCGAATCCAGCGCACCATGTCGATGCCGTTCAACATCTCCTCGAACATATCGCAGATCATGAAATCGACGGTGTCGACCCGTTCGGTGACGCTTTTCTTCGACAACCGCTTCAGGAGATTCAGCGCATCGTCATTGCTGTTGGCGGTCAAAATTTCGCCGACACCCAACGCTTGCAGAAGATTGTGCATCATCCAACGATGTGCGTCGTCCTGATCGACGATCAGGACGGTAAAAGAACGCAAATTAATGGTGGCCAAGTTGGGCCTCACGAGCGGTCTGCGTTCCGTGTTCGGCACGGAAACGTTTTTTGTGGTGGGAATCCCACCCTCAGCTTGCACAAAGTGAAGTGCATGCACCGGCCCCGGTCAACCCTGCCTAAAGTTAGCCCCGTAAATTCGCGCGCTGGCCCGTTCCCAAACCCCGAAAACCGTGAAAAAGTGTCGCCGGACAAGGGGAAACACCCGGCCAGACGGAGGAGACACCATGACCGCTATGTTCGACCTGACAGGCAAGATCGCCTTAATCACCGGTTCAAGCCGGGGAATCGGCAAGGCCATCGCCGAAGCCTATGCCCGCCAGGGCGCCAAGGTCATTATCACCTCGCGCAAGTTGGACGCCTGCGAAGCCGTCGCGGCACAGATCAACGAGGAAAACTACGACGCACCCGGCGAGGCCATGGCCATCGCCTGCAATGTGTCCGACATGGGGCAGCTCACCTCCCTGGTTGATCGGATCAAGGAGGAATGGGGGCGCATCGATATTCTGGTCTGCAACGCGGCCGTGAACCCCTATCACGGGCCGATGTCGGGGATCGACGACGGTGCCTGGGAAAAGATCCTGCAAGTCAATGTCACCAACGTTCTGAAGCTGTGCAACATGGTCCTTCCGGACATGGCGGCGCGGCGCGACGGCGCGGTGATCCTGATTTCGTCCGTCGGCGGGCTCAAGGGGTCCATAAACCTGGGCGCCTATGCGGTGTCCAAGGCCGCCGACATGCAGTTGGCACGCAACCTGGCCGTCGAATGGGGCCCCCACAACGTCCGCGCCAACGCCATCGCACCTGGCCTGATCAAGACAGATTTCGCCCGCGCCCTCTGGGAAAACCCGGAAGCTCGCGCCCGGGCCGAGGCCGCTTACCCGCTCGGCCGGCTGGGCGAGCCCGAGGACATCGCCGGCACGGCGATCCTGCTGGCGTCGGACGCCGGCAGCTTCATCACCGGCCAGACTCTCGTCGTCGACGGCGGCGGGGTCGCCGCCGGCAACCGTTACAGCTGATATCGGGAAAGGACCACCGACATGTGCCGCTGGCTCGCCTACGCGGGACCGCCCATCTACCTGGACACCCTTCTGCTGCGCCCGGAAAACTCGCTGGCCCGGCAAAGCCTGTCGGCCAGCCAAAGCGCCCATGTCGTCAACGCCGACGGCTTCGGCATCGGCTGGTACGGCGATTTGGGCCGCCCCGGCCTGTACAAGGACATCCTGCCGGCGTGGAACGACGTGAACCTTCTGAACATCTCCGAGCAGGTGAAGTCGCACCTGTTCTTCGGCCATGTCCGGGCGACCACGGGGACCTCGGTGAACCGCACCAACTGCCATCCCTTCCGCCACGGCAAATGGCTGTTCATGCACAACGGCGAGATCGGCGGCTGGTCCCGGGTGCGCCGAGCCCTTGCCATGGCCGTGTCGCCCGAACTGTATCCCAACATCCAGGGCACCACGGACAGCGAAATCTTCTTTCACCTGTTGATTACCTTCGGCCTGGACGAAGACCCGGAGGCCGCCATCCGCCAGGCGATCCAGACCATCGAAAAGGCGCAGAAGGATGCCGGCGTAACCGATCCCTTCAACATGACCATCGCGCTGACCGACGGACAGACCATATGGGCGCTGCGCCATGCCTCGTCGGGCCGGGTGCCGACCCTTTATGTCGGCATGGGCGCCAAGCCCCATGACGCGGCGGACGAGGTGACCGTGACCACGGGCACGGCGGTCATCATTTTGTCCGAGCCGCTCGACGACGATCTGAAGCAATGGACAGCCATCGAGCCGGACCACATCGTGATCGCCGGGGACGGCGGTCTGGTCGTCTCACCCTTTAGAATTTGACCCGCCATGACACGATTTTTGGCTACCCTGCTTGTGCTCGCGCTGACCGCGGGCCCGGCGTTTGCCTGGAAGAATGGCCCGCCGGACAATAAGGTCACCAACAGCGCCGCCGACTGCCTGGCGCCGCCCTATTCGACCCATGACTGGATCGCCGACCACGCCCGCGCGTTGCTGCCATCGGCGGCGCGCGCTTGGCTGGACCCGCACCGCGTTCTCATGCTGATCGGCACAGAAGCCCCTGACTACGCGAAAATCGAAGCCTTCTGCGGCGCGCCCAATCGGGGTTACAACGACACCGGCCAAGGCCGCCATGACCTGAGGTTCGATGCGAACGGCGGGATCACCCGTGACCTGCCCGCCCAACGCGCGCAGGAGGAATATGAAAAAGCCGTCCAGGCTTACCGCGCCGGCAGGCCGGACCATGCCGCCTACTTCCTGGGTGCCGCCATGCATTATATCGGCGACATGGCGCAGTACGGGCACACCATCAAAGGCGAAACGCACCATGCGGATTATGAGGATTGGGTCGGCGCCTTGACGCCGTCGTTCGCCGGCGGTGGCGTGTTTGAAAAATTTATCGTCGCCGACGGGATGACGCCACGCCGGGCCGACGATGCCGTTCTGCGCACGGGACGGTTAACCTGGACCGGTCCTGCACCGGTGCTGCCGCCAGCCGCGATGGATGCCCGGTTCAGCCCCGCCGCCATGGCCGATACGGCCTTCATCGCCAGCATCGGCCATTGCCTGAACATCGCCGTCAACGAAGCCGCGGACATGCTTTATGGATTTTACAAAGCGGAAATCCGGCCCGCCGCGCACTAGGCGAAGCGGACCGGATCCGTTTGTTTTCTGGCGCTAGGCCGCCATACCGCGGTTGCCGCCCTGGGAGCCACGGCGGCTGCGGCCGCTGCCGCGCTTGGCACCGCCGCCGCCCGGACCGCCGCGGCTTGGGCCGCCCCGGTTCTGGCCGCCTCGGTTCTGGCCGCCCCGGCCCTGGCCGTTGCGTCCGCCACCGCCGCCGTTGTTCTTGCGCACGTCGGGACCGCTGTCATTGGCAGCCGAATTGGCGATATCGGCGGCGTGATAGGGATGGCCGTCGAACACCGGAACGGGCTGGCGGATGCATTTCTCGATATCGCGCAGGCAGCCGCGTTCGTCATGGGCGCAGAAAGAAATGGCGATACCCGAAGCCCCCGCCCGTGCCGTGCGGCCGATGCGGTGAACATAGCTTTCCGCATCGTTCGGCAGGTCGAAGTTGATGACGTGGGTCACGCCGTCGACATCGATGCCGCGGGCGGCGATGTCCGTCGCCACCAGGGCGCGGATGTCACCGTCGCGGAAGCCCTTGAGGGCCCGCTGGCGGGCGTTCTGGGCCTTGTTGCCGTGGATCGCATCAGACTTCACACCGTTGTCGTGGAGATGACGGGCGACCCGGTCGGCGCCGTGCTTGGTGCGCGTGAAGATGAGAACCCGCTCGATGCGCGGATCGTTCATCAACTCGCCCAGCAGGGCCCGCTTGTCGTCCTTGGCGACGAACAGCAAGCGCTGTTCGATCTTTTCCACCGTCGTCGCGGCGGGTGTCACTTCGACCTTCACCGGATCGTTCAGAAGCTCGTTGGCCAAGCCTTCGACGGTTTTCGGCATGGTCGCGGAAAACAGTACGGTCTGACGCTCGTGGGGCAGTACCTTGGCGATCCGCTTGACGTCGCCGATGAAGCCCATGTCGAGCATGCGGTCGGCTTCGTCGAGGACGAAAACGTCGACGCTGTCCAGGTTGACGTGGCGCTGTTTCATAAGGTCCATGAGGCGGCCCGGGGTGGCGACCAGAATATGAACGCCGCGCTGCATGGCGACGATCTGGTTGCGCATGGAGGTGCCGCCGAACACGGTCTGAATCCGCAGGGGCATTTGGCGGCCGTAGGTCCGCAGGCTTTCGGCGATCTGGGTCACCAGTTCGCGGGTCGGCGCCAGGATCAGCACGAACGGGCGGTTCGGCACGGCCTTGCGAGAATTTTCCGCGAAGGACTGCAAAATCGGCAGCGCGAAGGACGCGGTCTTGCCGGTGCCTGTCTGCGCCACGCCCAGAAGGTCGCGGCCCTCAAGCAGCGGCGGGATGGATTTTTCCTGAATGGGGGTGGGGGTAGTGTAGCCCTCGTCGCTCAGCGCACGAAGGATGGGTTGGGCCAGGTTAAGGCCCGCAAAATCGGTCATGTTATATGTATACTCTCTCGATCAATTGGTCTTCGCCCGCGCGCCCCAAGCGATCGTGTCGGGGGCGGCAGGTTCGCCGGCATCATGCAAGCTTTCTCGGCCGGAACCGCATTCACACGGATATCCGCCTCACGAAACGCCCTTAGATGTCGGTATCAAAGAAGACCGGATCGACATGGTCGGGTCCGGCAAGCGATCGAAATTCGACCTGAATGGGAGTGTCGCTGGCGCTACATGACGCCGGGACCCCCGGGAAGTCAAGGGAATTCGCGTGGCGCGCTTCCTTGCTCCCGGTGGTCGGCGGGGTTCTGTCAGGCGGCGAGAATTTCAGGATCGCCCTGGGTTTCCAGGCATGTCTCGGCAAAATTCCAGTCGGCCAGATGGTCGAAGAAGGCTTCGAGAAACGCCTGCCGGGCATTCTGATAATCCAGGTAATAGGCGTGTTCCCATAGGTCGCACGTCAACAGCGGCTTCAGCCCCGCGGTCTGCGGCAGATCGGCATTGGCCGTGCTGACCACGTCGAGCGCGCCACCCTCCCTTTCGACCAGCCATACCCAGCCCGACCCGAAGCGGGCCATGCCGTCGGCGATGAAACGGGTGCGCAATTGCGGCAGGGATCCGAAGGTTTCCGAAATCCTGGTCGCAAGAGGTCCCGTCGGTTCCGCCGCACGGTCCGGCGACATGCAGCGCCAGAAGAACCCATGGTTCCAGGCCTGCGCCGCGTTGTTAAACACCCCAGTATCACCCTTTTCATGGGCGCGGCGGGCAACGTCGATCAGCGTCATACCGTCATAGTCGGTGCCCTTGACGGCGTCGTTCAGCTTGTCGACGTAGCCCTTGTGGTGCTTGCCGTGGTGGAAGCTGAGAGTCCGTTCCGACATATGCGGCGACAGGGCGTCCTTAGCATAGGGAAGGTCGGGAAGTTTGAAAGTCATTGTCGGTTCCTTCGTGGTCATGGGAGGGAAAAGTGCGCCGGTCGGCGGTGGGACCGGCCGGCGGACGCCGCAGCGCCCGCCAGCAAGCGCCTGCGTTAGGACTTCTGCTGATCGGTCACCATGGCGCGGAATTCCTCGATCTTGTCGCCGAGCGCCGCCAGGCCTTCCTTGGTGGCCTCCTGGGCATCCGTCCATTCACCCTTGGCCGACTTTTTCAGATCGGCGATCTGTTGATTGAGCGCATCGCGCTGGCGGTCGATGGCCGCGCGGGCTTCGCGCCATTCCTCCTTGACCTCGTCGGCGGCATTGGCGCCTGCCCGCTTGGCATCTGATGCCGCTTCATCGAGCTTGCTGTCCAATGCCTCGGCCTGCTTTTGCGCCCAGTTGACGAAGTCATCGACGGCATCCCCTGCCGTGGCTTCCTGAGGAGCTGCCTTGTCGCCTGCGGCCTGGGCGGCGCCCGGCGCGGCAGACAGGCCCGCGGCGACTGCCGCCGCGGCCAGAATGGCGATGGGGATACGGGTATTCGGGGTTCGAATATGAGTTCGATAGGTCATGTGATCTTCTTCCTCTTTTCGAAGCAATGCATGAAAGGTATTGCGCAAACCGCATTGCCGGCTGTACGCGCCACTGACGTCTGGCGGCTTTGCCCTGATCGCAAGGATGCATTCCGCAACACGGGACGCATTTCCATTTCATGAAACGATTGTGGCGTTTTCCCGGCTGGAACCGGGCGCCTTCAGGCCGCGCGGGCCAGCACGCGACGGGCCCGCGACAGGCCGCTTTTCACCGTGCCGACGGCGATATTCAATTCGCGCGCGACGTCGTGATAGCGTTTTCCCTCAATCACCACGAGATGAAGAATCCACCGGTCCCGGGGCTTCAAAGCCGCCAGTGCGCGGTCCAGATCCTTGAGACGCAGGCGATCAATCTGGTTAGGCGGTTGGTGGAAATCGACAAGCCAATCATCGACGGGAACGTGAAATCCCCGCCGCTGTCGTCGGCGCGCACGGTCAATGAACAGGTTGTGCATGATGGTGAACAGCCAAGCCCGTAAGTCCGTTCCGGACTGAAACCGGTCAAGGCGCGACACGCCCCGCTCCAGGCAATCCTGCAACAGATCGTCGGCGCGGTCCGGAGTGGCTTCGAGGAACCGTGCATACCGGTACAGGTCGGGAATCTGATCCTCGATCGCCTGCATGATCCGCCTCTCGGTCATGGCAGAGATCATAACATATTTTCCTGATGTAAATCGGTGCAGGCAGAGAAAAATCATGGCCGCGCTGGAACTTTTGCGAACCGCAACCGTTCATTCATGGATTGGACGTGACAACAAACGGAGGTAGCACGCCATGGATACAAATCCCGCAAGCCCCGAAGGTCATACCGACACCAAAGGCCGGGCAAAACCCAAATCAATGCGCGATTTGGTCATTTTTGGGGTGATGATCGTGATCGGTATCGGCGTAGTCGCCGCACTGGTCACGAAATAACAAGCCTGCGGAACCAGCCGCGTCAGACGCCCAGCACCCGGCGTTTCATCTCGGCCACGGCAGCATGGGGGCTGGTCAGCACGGGCAGGCCCGTATCGGCACCGATTTCTGCCGCCAACGGCGCCATGGAAAACTGCGCCAGCACGATGCAGCCGCAATCGTTCAGCCGGGGTACGGCCGCGACCACGGCGCGGTCATGGGCCTCGCGCCGCCCCGCCCCCAGGTCGGCCCAGGCCCCTTCGACCAGCAGCGGCACCACGGTCATGTCGATGTTCCGGGCCGCCGCCAGGTTTTTCATGTCCGCCGTCATGTCCGGCAGGGTCTGGGGATGGGTCGCCAACAAACCAACGCGCCCACCCCGGGCCATAGCGGCATCGAGAATTGCCTCGTTCGGCTTCATTACCGGCACATCATACTGTGCCGCGATCTGGTCGATGATCGCGCCGAACGCGGAACAGGTGAACAGAATGCCGTCGGGCCGCCGGGCCTTGGCATAAGCCGCCAAGTTGAGAAAGCGTTCGGTCAGCGTCGGGGTCAACTTGCCGCCGGCAGCCGCCAGATCCATGGTCAGGCTTTCGTCCAGCAGAGTCCAATACTCGGCCTCGGGCCAGAGATCCTTGAACGCCGTCTCGACCGGCAGGATGGCTTCGCGGGTGGCGTGGATCAAGGCGATCTGTTTCATCATGGCCCGTGTATAAAGCGGAAAACCATCAGTCCTGGCAATCATTTCCGCACGCAGATACGGATCGGTTCCCGGCGACATCAACCGTATACCCATACCTTTGAATCGATCCGCTAGCCGTAAGCTATATATGTGATCTGTCGCGACTTATGGCACCTTCAGCCTGGATTGTTAGCGTCTGAGAATTTCGCCCCAACGTGCCCTGGATCACAGTTTGGCGTGGCATTCTTGCGTTACCATCCCGATGTGACCGTCTGCGTGCTCCGAATCAGACAGAGAGACAAACCGACGCAACGGACCAACGATCGATAGACGCTCAGAAAATAGAAACGCTTACCGGACAATCGGGAATGCAGTTCTCTCTTCAAAACCTGGCAGGTTTCTTTGCGATTCACATCGACCCGGCCGTGGTCCTGCCAGCGTCATATGACCCCGTGCTGGTCTTGCTGTCGTTCTTCATCGCGACGTTGGCCGGGTTTAGCTTCATTCATCTGCTTCATCGCATCGCTGAACACGAGCATTCCGCCAAACGCCATCTGTGGATGGCCGGCGGTGCCTTGATCATGGGGCTGGGCATTTGGGCCATGCATTTCGTCGGCATGCTCGCCTACCAATTACCAATCCGGATGGCCTATGACCCGCTCGTCACCCTGGGGTCGGCCGTGCCGGCCGTACTCGCGAGTGCGTGGAACCTGCAGATCGTCGCCCATGCCCGGGTTACCAGGCTCCGCCTTTTCCTCGGCGGCATCGTTCTGGGAGGCGGCATCGGGCTTATGCATTACACCGGGATGGCGGCAGTCGATTTCGACGCCTTCATCCGCTACGACCCTCTGCTGTTCGCCTTGTCCCTGCTTGTCGCCGTGGCACTGGCCACCTGCGCCCTTTGGGTCGCCTTCCGGGTGTCCCGCCATGACACCGTCCGAACCCTCGCGGGGGAAATCCTGTCGGCGCTGTTCATCGGAATGGCCGTCGCCGGCATGCACTATACGGCCATGAGTTCGACCATCTGTTTCGCACGCTCGGGGGGCTTGAACCTGATCCAGCATATCGGGGCTGATGTCCTGGCCGGCGCCACGGCCATCGTCGCCTCATTGATTCTGATCGCGGGGATTGCCGCCGTCGTGTTCGACCGTCGTCTGGCATCGGAAATCTTCCACCGTAACGAGGCGACCCAACGCGCCCACCAGACCAGTCAACGCCTGCAACTGATCATGGACAACGTGGCCGATGCGGTATTTACCCTGGACGACCAGGGAACGATCGAGACATCCAACCGGGCGGCGGAGCGCATCTTCGGCCTACCCGCCGACACCATTGTCGGCCGCCCCCTGACATCCTTGATTTCCGAGGCGGATGACCGGCCGCGTAAACGCAAATTGATGCGCTATCTTCTCGACCCCACCTCCCGCGCCGAAGGCGGCGACGGCTTCGAAGTGATGGGCCGGCGAGGCGACGGGTCCGTCGTGTTTCTTGAGGCCGCCTTGTCGGAAGTGGTGGAAAACGGTCGCACCGTCATCGTTGCCGCCCTGCGCGACATCACCGAACGCATGGTCGCCGCTCTGGCCCTGGCCCAGGCAAAGGAAGATGCGGAAAACGCCAACCAGGCGAAATCTGAATTCATTTCCCACATGAGCCATGAACTACGCACGCCGCTCAACGCCGTCATCGGCATGGCGGATGTGCTGCTTCAGCTCAAAGACATGCGTGATGATCCGGAACGCCTGACCGAATACCTGACCGACATCCGCACCAGCGGGACCCACCTGCTATCCCTGGTCAATGAAATCCTTGATGTATCGATGGTCGAATCAGGCAACCGCGCAATGCGCATGGAAACCTTCGACGCCGTGGAAGAAGTTGAAAATGCCTTACGCCCGCTGCGCGCGACCATGCTGTCCGGCAAGCCCCGCCTGTCCGTCACCACCCAGGGAAAACCCGCGCTGGTCGCCGCGGACCGGCAATCCTTTCGCCAGATCGTCCTCAACCTTGCAAACAATTCCATCATCCATGGCGGTGAGGACGTGAAGATCGAAATCCGGGTCGATCCGGACGTGTCCGGTAAATATGTCCGCGTCCTGGTGACCGACGATGGCCCCGGGATTCCCACCGACCTGATCGGCGCCATCGGCCAGCCCTTCCCCCAGGCCCTGACGCCCTATCAGACCACCGCAGGCAGCAACGGCACCAAAGGCGCCGGGCTGGGCCTGTATATCGTCAACCGCCTGATCACCCTCAATGGCGGCAAGTTTTCGCTGGAAAGCCAGCCAGGAAAGGGCACCGTCGTCACCACCTTGTGGCAGAAAACCGCCGCCTAGGTCAGCAGATCTCGAACAGGCCCGCCGCGCCCATACCGCCGCCAATGCACATGGTGACGACCACGTTCTTGGCCCCCCGGCGCTTGCCCTCGATCAGGGCGTGGCCGGTCAGGCGCGCCCCCGTCATGCCGAAGGGATGGCCCACAGAAATGCCGCCGCCGTTGACGTTCAGGATTTCCTGGGGAATGCCCAGCTTGTCGCGGCAGTACAGCACCTGCGAGGCGAAGGCCTCGTTCAGTTCCCAAAGATCAATGTCGTCCATCTTCAGCCCCTGGCGTTCCAGCAGGCGCGGGATGGCGAACACCGGGCCGATGCCCATTTCATCGGGCTCACAACCCGCCGTGGCCAACCCCTTGAAAATGCCGAGCGGCTGCAGGCCCCGGCGTTCGGCCTCTTTCTCCGTCATGATGACGCAGGCCGACGCCCCGTCGGAAAGCTGTGAAGCATTGCCCGCCGTGACGAACTTGCCCGGCCCCATCACGGGATCCAGCTTGGCCAAAGCCTCCAGCGTCGTGGTCGGGCGGTTGCCCTCGTCCTTGTCCAGGGTCACTTCCTGTTCCGTGACCTCGCCCGTTTCCCGATTCTTGACCAGCATCCTGGTGGTCAGCGGCACGATCTCGTCATCGAACTTGCCCGCCTGCTGGGCCGCCGCCGTGCGCATCTGACTTTCCAGGGAATATTCGTCCTGGGCCGCGCGGGTGACGCCGTAACGCTCGGCCACCAGATCCGCCGTGTCGATCATGGGAATCCACATTTCCGGCTTGTGCTCAAGCAGCCAGTCTTCCTTGACCTCGTTCTTCATGGCGCTGTCGCGGACCAGGCTGATGCTTTCCAAGCCCCCGGCGACGGCAACGGGCAGCCCATCCATGACGACCCGGTTGGCGGCCACGGCAATGGCCTGCAGGCCGGACGCGCACAGCCGGTTGATGGTCGTGCCGCCGGTCGTGACCGGCAGGCCCGCGCGGATCACCGACATGCGGGCGATGTTCTTGCCCGTCGCGCCTTCGGGCATGCCGCAGCCAAGCACCACGTCCTCGACCTCGGCCGGGTCGATCCCGGAACGTTCAACCGCGTGCTTGATGACGTGCCCACCCAGGGTCGCGCCATGGGTGTTGTTGAAGGCCCCGCGCGATGCTTTCCCAATGGGGGTGCGGGCGGTGGAAACGATGACGGCGCGTTGCATTCTATTCTTCCTTCTTGGTCTCTAAAGATCGGCGAATGTGCCGCCCGTGCGGGCGAGCTTTTCCAGAAGCGGCGCGGGTTCCAGCACCGGCGAGGCGACCTTCGCCCAATGGGCCAGGCGCTCGTACACATGCTTGGCGCCGACCTGATCGGCGTGGAACATGGGCCCGCCCTTGGCGATGGGGAAGCCGTAACCGTTGGTCCAGATGATGTCGATGTCCGACGCCCGCTGGGCCATGCCTTCGTCGAGGATTTTGGCCCCCTCGTTGATCAGGGCATAGAAGCAGCGCTCGTGGATTTCCTGATCCGTGATATCGCGGCGCGCGATCCCCAGCTCGGCCGAGGTCGCCTCGATGATCTTCTGCACCTCGGGATCCGGCAGCGGCTTGCGCGAGCCTTCTTCGTAGCGATACCAGCCGGCATTGGTCTTCTGCCCCTTGCGCCCGGCCTCGACCACCCGGTCGGCGGCCAGGGGCCAGCGTTCGCCCGGCTTGATGAATTGCTTTTGGCGCTTGCGCACCAGATAGCTGACGTCGAGCCCGGCCAGGTCGCCCACGGCCAGGGGCCCCATGGCGAACCCGAAATCCAGGAATACCTTGTCGATCTGCTGCGGCAGGGCCCCTTCCTCGATCAGGAAATAGGCCTGGCGGGTATAGCGGTGGTACATGCGGTTGCCGACGAAACCGTCGCAGTTGCCGACCAGAACGGGGATTTTCTCGATCTTTTTACCCAACGCCATGACCGTGGCGATCACGTCTTTGGCCGTTTCCTTGCCGCGCACGTTTTCCATCAGCTTCATGACATTGGCCGGGCTGAAGAAATGGGTGCCGATGACGTCTTGGGGCCGCTTGGTGGCGGCGGCGATCTCGTCGATGTCCAGGGTCGAGGTATTGGTCGCCAGCACCGCCCCCGGCTTCATCACTTTGTCCAGCTCGCCGAAGATGGTTTTCTTCAACTCCATCTCCTCGAACACGGCCTCGATCACGATATCCGCCGACCCCAAGTCGGCGTAGTTGGTCGTTCCGCTGATCAGGCCCATGCGGGTGTTCATGGCGTCCTGGCTCAGGCGGCCCTTGGACACGGTCGCGGCGTAGTTCTTTTCGATCTTGGCCATGCCGGCCGCAAGCGCATCCCCCGTCGTTTCCAGCACGGTGACCGGAATGCCCACATTGGCCAGGCACATGGCGATGCCGCCGCCCATGGTGCCGCAGCCGACGACGGCAGCCGTGTCGATGGGCCGCTTGGCCGTATCGCGCGGCACGTCCTTGACCTTGGCGGCTTCGCGCTCGGCGAAGAACAGGTGACGCTGGGCCTTGGACTGTTCGGAATCGCGGCAAGCCACAAAAATCTCACGCTCCCGCTCCATGCCCTCGTCGAAGGGCTTTGTCGCCGCGATCTCGACGCAGTCGATGCAGGCCAGCGGCGCCAGCAGCCCGCGCGAGCGTTTTTCCCAGGTCTTGCGCGCCTCGGCGAAAACCTCGGCGTCCGCATCGGCGACGGCGAGGTCGCGGACCTTGCGCAGGGGGGCGCCCTCGGCCACCAGCCTGGCCGCATAGGCCACGGCGGCATCGGTCAGGTCGCCGTCGACGATGGCATCCAACACGCCCAAGTCGCGGGCCTCTTGCGCGGAAAACGGATCGCCGGACAAAATCACTTTCAACGCCCGCTTGGCGCCGATGATGCGCGGCAGGCGCTGGGTGCCGCCCGAGCCGGGAACGATGCCCAGCTTGACCTCGGGCAGCGCGATCTGGGCGGAGGCATCGGCGATCCGGTAATGACAGCTGAGCGGCAGTTCCAGGCCGCCGCCGAAAGCCGTCGAATGCAGGGCCGCGACCACGATCTTGGGGAACTCTTCGATCCGTGCGCAGAGCTGGCGCAGGGTCGGTTCCGCCGGGGGGGTGCCGAATTCGCGGATATCGGCACCACCGGAAAAGCACCGCCCGCCACCCCGGATCACCACGGCATCGACGGAGTCATCGGCCTCGGCCTGGTCCAGGGCCGCCATGACGCCGCTGCGCACCGCATGGCCCAGGGCGTTCACGGGCGGGCTGTCGATGGTGACGACGGCGATGCGGTCCTTGATGTCCAAGGTCACGGGCGTTGCGGGATCGGATGCGGGCATGATGGTTTCCTTTGTTTTTGCCGGTTGGCCTATTGGGCCTTGCCCGGTTTCAAGCTGGTCAGGTTGGTATAGGCGCTGATGTGTTCAAGCGACGCGGCGACGTCGACGACCACGGGGCCGTCATGGGCCAGGGCTTCGGCCAGCACCTTGTCCGCATCCTCGGCCGTGTCGATGCGCAGGCCCTTGGCGCCGAAGCTTTCCGCCCATTTGGCGAAGTCCGGGTTGACCAGATTGGTGCCCTCGATGCGGCCGGGAAAGGATTTTTCCTGGTGCAGACGGATGGTGCCGTAGCTTTTGTTGTTGGACACGAAGATGCGCACCTTCGCACCATACTGCACGGCGGTCGCCAGTTCGTTCCCGGTCATCAGCGTGCCGCCGTCGCCGCATACCGTGACGACTTGGCGGTCCGGATGGCGCAAGGCCGCCGCCACGGCAGACGGCACGCCCAGGCCCATGGCCCCGGACACGGCACCCAGCAGGATATGCGTCGGCTTGAACGGGAAATAGCGATGAACCCAGGAATTGAAGTTGCCCGCGTCCATGGTGATGACCGCATCGTCCTTCAGTTGATTGCGGAAGGCCGCGATAACATGGCCAAAGTTGACCCCATCGGGCGCCGACCAGGGCTTCCATTCCGCCATCTTGCGGTTGGCGTCGCGCAGGCGTTTCAGCCAGTCGCTCCGCCCCTGTGGCGCCTGCGGCGGCGTCAGGGCGGCCAGACGTTCGATGAAATCCTCGGCATCGGCGCAAATGGACTGCGCCGTTTCGAACACATGGTCCAAATGCTCGCCGTCGGGATAGACATGGATCAGCGGCTGCTTGGGCTGAGGGGCCTCAGGCAGCAGGTAGCCCTGGGTCGTGACGTCGCCCAGGCGCGTGCCGACGGCGACGATCAGGTCCGCGTCCTGCAGGGTTTCGCGGATTGATGCGGGCACGCCGTACCCCAGATGGGCCGCGAAATGGTCGTGCTCGTTGGGGAAGATGTCCTGGTTCTTGAAACTGGCGGCGACCGGCAGCGACCAGGCTTCGGAACAGGCCAGTAGAGCCGCCCGCGCCGAGGGGGCGCGCAGCATGCCGCCCGCGATCAGCACCGGCCGCTTGGCGCGGCCGATGGCCGCCGCCACGGCCTTGACCTGGGCGTCCGTCGCCTTGGGCTTTTCCAGGGCGATCGGACTGACGCCCGTATCTTCCGCCGGGTCGAGCAACATATCCTCGGGCAGGACCACGACGACCGGGCCCGGCGTGCCTTCCTGGGCGATCTGGAACGCCTGAGCCACGACCTTGGCCAGATGCTTGGGCTCATGCACTTCGTCCACGTGCTTGGCCATGTCGCCGAAGGTGATCTTGTAATCGACCTCTTGAAAGGCGCCGCGGCCCAGGTCGGCGCGCGGCACCTGGCCAATGAACAGGACCAGCGGCACCGCGTCCTGTTCCGCCGTATGAACGGCGATGGCGGCGTTACAGGCACCCGGCCCGCGGCTGACCATGGCAACGCCAGGGGCGCCCGTCAGCTTGGCATCGGCGACGGCCATGAAGCCGGCCCCGCCTTCGTGGCGGCAGGATACGACCTGAATGTCGTCGCTATCGTGCAGGGCGTCCAGTACCGCAAGGTAGCTTTCTCCCGGCACACAGAACACACGGTCGACACCGTGCAGCACCAGTGTATCCACCAAGGCGTCGGCGGCGCGTTTCATTTTATTGTCTCCTCCCGGATTGGATCTTTCCGGAACTTTAGCATGGCGCGATCAGGTGAAAATGGTGTGCTGTTTCATTCCGCGACGCCGGCCGTCTCGGGCCAGCGATAGTCGGCGAAATGCTCACGCAGATCCTTCTTGGAAATCTTACCCGTCGCCGTATGGGGGATTTCCTCGACGAACACGATATCGTCGGGCAGCCACCATTTGGCGACGTGTTCGGCCAATACGGCGCGAATGCTGTCGGGCGTGACAGTCGCACCCTGTCGCGGGACGATAACCAGCAGGGGCCGTTCCTCCCACTTCGGGTGTTTGACGGCGATCGCCGCCGCCTCCACCACGTCGGGATGGGTAAGGGCATAATTCTCCAGATCGATGGAACTGATCCATTCGCCACCCGATTTGATCAGGTCCTTGGAACGGTCGGAAACACGGACCAGCCCATCGGGCGAGATCGAGGCCATGTCGCCGGTGCCGAACCAACCTTCGGCATCGAAGGAGGCTTCCGTCGCGGCCTCGTCCTTGAAATAGGCGGCGGCGACCCAGGGTCCGCGTACGAACATCTGGCCCACGGCCTCGCCGTCATGGGGCAGCCTGGTACCGTCAAGATCGACGATCTTGACCTCAAACCCGAACAGCGGCCGGCCCTGGGTCTGCTGCACCTTGTAGCGTTCGTTCGCAGGCAGGTCCTGATGGCGCTGGCGCAGGCGCCCGGTGGTGCCCGCGGCGCTCAATTCCGTCATGCCCCAGGCATGGACGACGGCGACGCCGTAATCTTCCTCGAACGCCTTGATCATGGCCAGCGACGGCGCCGAGCCGCCGATGTTGCAGATCTTCAGGTGGGGCAGCTTGGCGCCCGTCTTCTTGAGATGCTCAAGCACGCCGATCCAGATCGTCGGCACCCCGGCGGTGACGGTGACCTTTTCCTCTTCCAACAGGCGGCAGATGTTGTCGCCATGCATATGCGGGCCGGGCAGCACCAGTTTGGTGCCGGAAATGGGCGCGGCATAAGGCACCATCCAGCCGTGCACGTGGAACATGCTGACCGCCGGCAACAGGATGGTGCGGGAATCGATGCACAGCGGATGGTCGCTGGACGTTCCGGCGATCGCATGCAGCACCATGGCGCGGTGGGTATACAACACGCCCTTGGGATTGCCCGTGGTGCCCGAGGTATAGCAAAGCGCCACCGCCGTTTTCTCATCGAACTCCGGCCAGTCGAAGGTGTCGTCCTCGGCGGCCAAAAGGTCTTCGTAACAGACCGCGTTGCGAAGTGACGTTTCCGGCATTTTTCCGCTGTCACACAGGATAACGAACTTCTCGATGGTCGGGCATTGGTCCTGCAGGCCTTCCATCATCTCGACCCAGGTGGTGTCGATGAACATCACCCGGTCCTTGGCGTGATTGATGATGTAGACGATCTGATCGGGGAACAGGCGCGGATTGATGGTGTGGATTACTGAACCGGATCCGCCGATGCCGAAATACAGCTCGAAATGCCGGTAGGTGGTCCAGGCCATGGTGCCGACACGGTCGCCTTGCTGAATGCCCAGACGCGCCAGGGCGTTGGCAAGGCGGCACATGCGCTTGTAGGCGTCGGCGTAGGTATAGCGGTGCATGTCGCCTTCGACCCGATGGGTCACGATCTCGACATCGCCGTGCCAGGCGGCCGCATGCTTGACGATCATCGACGTCAGCAGCGGCACGTCCATTATCAATCCCTGCAAGGGTGTTCCTCCTTCATGCGTATTGGTCTTTATCCGGGCATTGCACCCGGTTTTCCGGACTATGGCGGCACGCCCCAGCCGAGATCAAGCATCCATGAAAGCACGGTTCGCAGTGCGGAACGGATGCCGGGCGGGCCTTGTATTCGCCGGGCGATGCGCTAACACTTCTCACGCTTTCCACCAGACCACCGAAAAGACCTAAGGACACGGCCATGGACTTCACCCCCTCCCCCCGCACCGTTGAACTGGCGGACAGACTCGCGGCCTTCATGGAGGCCGAGGTCTATCCCAATGAAGCGCTTTATCAGGAACAGCTTTCGGCCGGGGACACGCGATGGAAGGTCGTGCCCATTGTCGAGAACCTGAAGACCAAGGCCAAGGCGGCCGGCCTGTGGAACCTGTTCCTGCCGGAAAGCGAGCTGGGTGCGGGCCTGACCAATCTGGAATACGCGCCCTTGTGCGAGATCATGGGCCGCGTGCCCTGGGCCCCCGAGGTCTTCAACTGTTCCGCCCCCGACACGGGCAACATGGAAACCCTGGTCCGCTACGGCGACGCGGCGCAGAAGGAACAATGGCTGAAACCCTTGCTTGCCGGGGATATCCGATCCGCCTTCGCCATGACGGAACCGGATGTCGCGTCGTCGGACGCGACCAACATCAAGACCAGCATCCACCTGGACGGCAACCACTACGTCATCAACGGGCGCAAATGGTGGACCTCGGGCATCGGGTCCCCCCACTGCAAGGTCATGATCGTCATGGGCAAGAACGACCCGGACGCCGAAACCTACCGCCAGCAGTCCATGATCCTGGTGCCGGTCGAAACGCCCGGTGTCACGATCCTGCGCATGCTCGACGTCATGGGTTTCGACGACGCACCCCACGGCCATGGGGAAGTCGTGTTCGATAATGTCCGGGTTCCCGCCGGCAACATGCTGCTGGGCGAAGGACGCGGGTTCGAGATCGCCCAGGGACGCCTCGGCCCCGGGCGCATCCACCATTGCATGCGCATCATCGGCATCGCCGAGCGGGCCTTGGAAATGATGTGCAAACGCGCGACCGAACGGGAAACCTGGGGCAAGGCCTTGGCCGACCGCGGCGTGACCCAGGAACGGATCGCCCAAAGCCGCATCGAGATCGAGATGTGCCGCCTGTTGGTCCTCAAGGCCGCCTGGATGATGGACGAGGTCGGCAACAAGGCGGCGCGTCAGGAAATCGCCATGATCAAGGTCGCCGCCCCCAACATGGCGCTGGCGGTCGTCGACCGCGCGATCCAGGCCTTCGGCGGCGCCGGCATGTGCCAGGACACGCCGCTCGCCTATTACTGGGCGCGCATGCGGGCCCTTAAATTCGCCGACGGCCCCGACGAGGTCCACCGCCGCCAAATCGCGCGCACGGAACTGCGCCGCCAGATGAACTGGCCGCCGCGCGGCTGACCCCGGTTTTCCCGGGCAAATTTGCATCAGGGCGTGGGGCCGTGTTAGGCCCTAGGGGACGGTCACCCATGATCGTCCGGCCATTTCCGTGCGGAATCGGCCGTTCCGTTCCTCCCCCGCGTGCCGAACCGCGGGACGGTGCGCCGGCCCCATCGCCGGCGCTGAACACAGAAAATTAGGATCGTTATGCCCAAGATCTCCAACCTGCCTGCCGGGGCGGGACTGTTTTTATTGATGTCCGCCGTCTTCCTGTTCGACACGCCTTCCCTTCGCGCCGCGACCGGAAACGGCGCCGCCCCCGAATTCGCCCGCATGGCGGACGCCGCCCGCCGCGACGACATTGCCGGCCTGAAGCTGGCGTTGGTATCCGCCATCGCGTCAGAGCCCCGCCGGCTGGACGAACTGGTGGCCTACGCGGTCGCTGCCGCCCCCCGGCACCGGGACACCCTGGTCGCCACCGCCACCGCCGCCTTTCCGACCTTTGGCGGCCGCATCAACGCCGCCGCGAACGGCACCCCCGTGACGAGCAGCGGCACAACCGGCGCCGCCGTCCTGCCCATAACGCCGACCGCGTCACCGGGCGAATGGTCGGGCGAGATCGAACTGGGCGGCGGGCGCGCCACGGGCAACACGGAAACGGAAGAAGTCAACGCGGCGGCCAAGGTCGGCTACACGCGCGGGCCGTGGGAAGCCGAAGCGACGGCAAGCTATGATTTCGCCAAGGACACCGGGACCATCAACACGCAGCACCTGCGCCTGGGCGGCAATGCGAAGTATCTCTTCACCGACCGCGCCTTCGTCTTCGGGCTTGTCGATTACGACGATGACCGGTTCAGCGGCTTCACCTACGAACTGACCCAGGCCGCCGGCCTGGGCTACAAGGTCATTCGCTCGGACGATATCGGTCTTGAGGTGACCGCTGGCCCCGCCCTTCGTCTCAGCGAGGTCAAAGCGACGGAAGAACAGCTTGTCGAGCCCGGCGCCCGGGGCGGGCTTGAATTCCGCTGGCAGGTTTCGGACAACGCCACCTTCACCAACAAGGCGTCGGTGACATGGGGCGATGAGCGGACGATCACCGAAAACACCGCCGCCCTGACCATGAAGATCATCGGCAGCCTGTCCGGGCGCCTGTCCTATCACCTGGAACACAACTCGGGCGCGCCGGCGGGAACCGAGGCCACGGACACCCTGACCAAGGCCTCGCTCGTCTATGGGTTCTGATGGACCGGTCGTTCAATGCTTGGCCCGGCAGGGTGAAATTCCCTGAATTGAAAAATAACAAAGCAAACAATCGCAAAATTTTATTTATCCGGCAGGGCCCATTTAAATATTCATGAAATCGACTGTAGGTCGTTGTTAAAAACCGTCCTTTTCGGAAATTTTTGATTTTTTTCAAGGCCATCGACGGCATTGCGACAATGACACGGGGAGCCAGGCCATTGACTTTTGGGCCTTTTCACCCCCATATGGCTCATACGTGTTACATTTGTTATGTCGATCTTAGATACCGGTTCGCCGGGTAGCTTCGTTATCCCCTGACAATGTGAACGTTAAAACGCCGCGCCGCGCATGGTGCGGGGCGCATTTGCTTCACCCATTGAACGAGGAAAACGACAATGGCTACTGGTACCGTAAAATGGTTCAACCCGAACAAGGGTTTCGGCTTCATTCAGCCCGACGACGGCTCCAAGGATGCATTCGTGCATATCTCCGCCGTTGAACGCGCCGGCATTCATTCCCTGCGCGAAGGCCAGAAGGTCACCTATGACCTCCAGGCCGGGCAGAACGGCAAGTCCTCCGCTGAGAACTTGACGATCGCCGACTAACGTCTGAGATCCCGCCCCCTGCTTTTGGGCCGGGGGCGGGCTCAATCGTTCGCGGGCAGTGTGCATTTCCATGCCGCCTCCACCTTCGTTACAGCAAAAGGAGAGCTCCCGTGACGACATCAACCCGCCAACGCACGACCGCCCGTTCACGGGCGGAGGACGAGTTTCTCGCCACTCAGAAAAAGAACAAGAAAGTGCTCGAAGAAAAAGAGCGCGAGCGCGATGAGAAATCCCAGCACATGGCCAAACTGAAGGCGCAGCGTCTGGCCAAGGAAGCCGTCGAGCGCGAAGAAGCCGAACGCGAAGCCGCCGCCAAGCCGGCAAAACCTGCCAAGGCCGCGAAGACCGTGAAGCCGATCAAGGCGGGCAAGAAGAAACCCGCCGGCAGCCTGCCTCAATTTCATCGCTTCTAGAGGCTGCACGGCCTGTTGAATGCGGCATCTGTACAAAGATATTGAACGAAGAGAAGACCCGTGACCGACGCTATCGATACCAAGGATTATGAAACGGACGCCGACGGCGGCCAGGTTTCCCCCGACCGGCCCAAGACGCGGACCTGTCTTCGGTGCGAGACCCGATTCATGAGCGCCTGGTCCGGCGAACGGATCTGCCCGCGCTGCAAGGGGTCGAGCGCTTGGCGCAACGACGCCCCCCTTCCCCAGCGATCCGGTTCAACCGTCAGCTGACCCCCCGGCAAGGCCAGCTTGCCTTGCCCTTCTCCGCCTCATCAATCATTCCGCCGCGACGGTTGCCACAACCGGGAAACGGCCATTGCCGTCGCGTCGCAGAATGACGATCTCGCCGGGCCGCAATGCGACCCCCGCAAGTCCCGAAATCACCGTGTAATGCGTGACCAGAATCGTCGGCCGATCCAACGGCTGTTCGGCAAGCCATGCGCGAATCCCCGCAAGCCGACTGTCCTTCTGATTGGGTTCCCGGTGATAGGAATTCAGCGCCGGTAATTCCACGGCCGGGCCAAGCGCCATGCCCGCCGCGGTGTCTCGGCAGCGGCACCATTGGCTGGTAAACACCCGCGCCTGCGTGATTCCGCCGGCCCGGAACGCGTCTCCGATACGCCGCGCCTGCGCGCGTCCCACATCGTTCAAATTGCGCTGCGTCGAACAGTCACCCAACGTGAATTCTTTCGGGTCTCCGCCACCCGGGGCCAGGGCATGACGTACCATGGCGAAATGCCCGCCTTCGGACAGCACCGTCAGCGGAGACCGCATCTCCGCACCGAGCGGTCGGACAAGCAGGACCAGAAGGAAAACCAATAAGGCAAGCCTGCCGCACATTGTTATCCCCATCTGCCCCAATCTGCCATCTGCCCCAATCCGAACGTCACCGGTCAGCCTTTGGTTATATATGCGCGCGCGTCATCAGTGGATATAATGTCTTAGATTTCAGAAACTTGCCATCTACGCGGATATAACTTCTTGAAACATCGGCTCGTCCCGATCATCGCGCTTGCGCTAGGTGTTTTTGCCACGCTGGTTTTTGTCGGCGTTGCCGCCTTCAATTCGACGCTTGATCGGATTGTGATTGAGCAGGCGGAACGCACCTCGATCGCCTGGGCCGGCTATATCGGCAACCGCATGAACCGGATCGAGGACATTGCCAAGGGTGCCCCGCTTAGCGAAGAGGAACAGCAGTTTCTCAACGGCGTGCGGGGATTCGGCGACATTTTCCGGTTCAAGCTGTTCGACACTCAGGGCCGCATTCGGCTGATCTCAGACGACCTGCATACGGACCTCGCCAACAACCCCACCGTGGGTGAAGACAATTGGAAGGCTCTTTCCGTGGTTGAGACGGGAGAGCCCTATTCCGAGCTGGAGGACGGTCGGCTCAAGCCCGACCGGCCGGACGTCTATGCAGAAACCTATGTGCCTGTATGGCGCAATGATCGCATGGTCGCGGTCGCCGAAGTGTACATGGACCGCACAGCCGAAACGGCGGCGCTGCGCGCCGACTTCCTGACGTTCGGGTGGCGCGCCACAGGGCTGATCATTCTGGCGCTCAGCCTTCCTGTCGGGCTGGCGGTCTGGACCGCCCTGCAACTGCGCCGCCAGAACCATGTTCTCAACATCGAACGCAACCGCGCACGCGAGGCGGAGCAGACCAAGGGCCGGTTCCTCGCGCATATGAGCCACGAATTCCGCACGCCTTTGAATTCGATCCAGGGATTGACCCAGGTTCTGCTGCGCGGCGACCTCGGCCCGCTGGAAAACCCCAAGCATCGGGAATACGTGCAGGACATCTACGATAGCGGTGATCATCTGCTGTCCCTGGTCAACGATGTGCTCGACCTGTCAAAGATCGACTTCGGCAAGTACGACCTGACGGAAAGTGAATTCAACATCGGTAAATGCGTCAATGCAGCCCTCCAGGTCGTCAAGGGGTGGGAGGCCTCGGGCCCGCTGGTCTTTGAGGCCCATAACCTTGAAACGGGCTTGTTCGTTCGCGCGGACCGGCGGGCGATCTATCAATCGACCCTCAACCTGCTGTCCAATGCCGTGAAGTTTACGCGGCCCGGCGGCCGTATCGACTTATCCGTCACCCTTGACGAAGCCGGGGAATGCGTGATTACCGTGGAAGATACCGGCATCGGAATCGCTGAACGCGATCTTGCCCGGATATTCGAGCCGTTCGCGCAACGTGGAAACCATGACTACGTCGCGTCCCATCGTGGATCGGGGCTTGGTCTGACGCTGGTGAAATCGCTGATCGAACTGCACGGCGGCCGGGTATCCCTGGACAGCACCCCTGGCACGGGCACGACCGTCCGCATTCACCTGCCGAAATCGCGGGTCGTCAATCCGCCGGCCACGGTGTGACCTAGGCCCGGCCTGCTTTCTCAATCAAGGCCCAGGCGATCTGCGACAGATTTCGGCAGACGTCACGCCGCTGCAGCGCCGCCGACGAGGTGGCGTTGCCGTCAAGCCCGCGCTTGTACACACCTTGGGCGATCGCCCCCAGGCGGAACAGGGACAGCACCAGATAGAAAATCCAGTCGCCCGTGCCGGTGCGGCCCGTGCGCCGGGCATAGGCCGCAAGGTAATCCGCTTCCGCCGGGATGCCGGTCTGCGCCGGATCGTTGGTCCGCAGGTCGCCCCGCCGCGCATCGGGCATGTGCCAGGGCAGGCAGTTATAGGCAAGGTCGGCGAGCGGATCGCCCAGCGTCGAGAGCTCCCAATCGACGACGGCCAGCACGCGCGGTTCCGTCGGATGAAAGATCATGTTTTCCAGCCGGAAGTCGCCATGAGCGATGGTCGTCTCGGCATGCTCGGGTAGGTTTTCCGGCAGCCAGTCGATCAGTCGGTTCATGGCGTCGAGATCGTCCGTGGCCGAAGCCTGATACTGCGCGGTCCAGCGCTTGACCTGACGCTGGGCATAGCCGCCCTCGCGCCCGAAGTCCGCCAGCCCCGCCGCCCGCCAGTCGACGCGGTGCAGTTTGGCCAATGTCTCATTCATGGCGTCATAGATCGCCGCCCGTTCCACCGTATCCATGCCGGGAAGTTGCAGTTCCCGGAACACCCGGCCGTCGACATGGGCCATGATATAGAACGCCTGCCCGATAACGGCATCGTCCATGCACAGGACCAGGGGATCGGCGACCGGCACATCGCCGCCCTTGAGCGCCGACATGATGCGAAACTCCCGGTCGACCGCATGGGCCGAGGGCAGCAGGTCGCCCGGCGGTTTCTTGCGCAGCACGAAACGCCGCCCGGCCGCATCCGTCAATTCGAAGGTCGGATTGGACATGCCGCCGGCGAACTGGCGGGCGGTCAGCGGCGGCGTCACCCCGTCGAGGTGCGTCGCCATGTGCTCGGCAAGCGCCTCCAGGTCCAGCGGATGGGCCGGTTCCGCCGTCATACCGCCTTGTCCGCCTTGAGCGCTGCGATGTCGTCCGCCGTGAACCCGAGTTCACCCAACAGGGCGTCCGTGTCCTGCCCCAACAGCGGCGGCGGCGTGTTCGTGGCCACGGGCGCGTGGTCGATCTTGATCCCGGCCCGCGCCACCCGCACGTCGCGGCCGACGCCAGGCACGTTTTCGAAGGTGGCGATCTGACCGCGGTCGGCGATCTGCGGATGCGCCAGAATTTGCGGCACGGTCAGGACCTCGCCCGCCGGCACCCCGGCGGCGTTCAGGGCCGCGCGCCAATGGCTGGCGGTGTTCGTGGCCATGGCGTCCTCCAGCAACGCCGTCAGGGCCGGGCGGTTGTCGAGCCGCGCCTGGCGGTCCGCGAAGCGGGGATCGGTCTTCAGGTCGGGGCGACCGACCACGTCGCAGACCGCCTCGAACTGTTCCTGCTTGTTGGCGGCGATGTTGATGGGCCCGTCGCCGGTGCGGAAGGTGCCGGACGGGCTGGCCGTGAAATTGTCATTGCCCATGGGCTGCTGTTCCATGCCCAGCTGCAGAAAGTTGGAGACCACCCAGCCCATGGTCGAAAGGACCGCCTCCAGCATCGCGACATCGATGAAGCAGCCCCGGTTGTTCGGATCCTTGTTGCCCAGGGCCGAGGCCACGGCGAAGGCCGCCGTCATGCCGCCGATGGTGTCGGCCATGGGATAGCCGACGCGCAGCGGCGCGGTTTCCGGCGTCCCGGTAACGGACATCACGCCCGCCATGCCCTGGATGATCTGGTCATAGGCGGGGGCCGACTTCAAAGGACCGTCCTGCCCGAAGCCCGAGATGGCGCAGTAGATCAGGTTGGGGTGTTCCTTTTTCAACACCTCGTAACCGACGCCCAGGCGGTCCATGACGCGGGGCCGGAAGTTTTCCACCAGAACGTCGGAGGTGGCGACAAGGCGATGGAACACCTCCTTCCCCTTGTCCGATTTCATGTTGATCGTGATCGACCGCTTGCCCGTGTTCTGGGCCAGGAACGAGGTTCCCATGCCCTTCCGGTTCAAATCCGGATCGGCGCCCAATTGCCGGGCCAGATCGCCAGACCCCGGAACCTCGACCTTGATGACGTCGGCGCCCATGTGGGCCAACTGGTGGCAGCAGAAGGGTCCGGCCAGGACGTTGGTCAGGTCGAGAATGCGGATGCCGGCTAAGGGGGTCAAGGGAGGTCTCCTGAGGTCGTTTATTCTGGTTATGGACGGTCGCGCGCCAGATTAGCGCGCCCGGACCCGGCGGCAAGCCTTCGTTTTTCTATGCTGTCACTGTAGAAATTTTCCATTGCCCCACAAGGTCGGGGACAATGCGTCTTGCCTACAGCAACAAAGCGAGCCTATCCTTTTGTATACAATAATGGGCTGACTTCACCAGCCCAACAGAGAGGAAACAGTCACATGTCCCAAACAACGGGAACCCAGGCCGAGGGCGATGCCCTGCCGGTCAAAGTCTACTGGCAGCCCGGCTGCTCCAGTTGCCTGAAAACAAAAGAGTTTTTGCTCGAGCACGGAATCCCCTTCGTCTCGGTCAACGTGATCGAGGACGAGGAAGGCTTCAAGGAACTGGAAGCGCTCGGCGTGCGCCTGGTGCCGATCGTCGCCAAGGGTGACAAATGGGCCAACGGGGCCGTGTTCCGCGATGTCGCCAAGGTCGCCGGGTTCGACTACGACGGCCACAAGATGCTCAGTCCCGAAGACATGAAGGACAAGGTCCTGCAGAATCTGGACGCCGCCGGGCGCTACCTTGCGCAAATTCCCGAAGACCGCCTGGACGAGCTTCTGCCGGGCCGGCCGCGTTCCTACCGCCAGTTGGTCTATCACGTCTTCAACATCGCCGACGTGTTCCTCAACCGGGTCGAGAACGATACGCCCTATACCTACGACGCGCTGAAATCCATCCTGCCCGGAACCATGAAGAGCAAACAGGATCTGCTGGATTACGGCGCGAATACCCGCACGCGGTTCGCCGCCTGGTGGGATCGCGACGGCAAGACCACGGATTTCAAACAACCAGGCAAGGTATATTACGGCGAAGTGACGCTTCATGAGGTTCTGGAACGCACGGGCTGGCACACGGGCCAGCACACCCGCCAGATCATCCTGATGCTGCGCGAGAAATTGGGGATCGAACCCAACGGCCCCCTGACCGACGCCGATTTTGTGGGCTTGCCGATCCCTAAGAACGTGTGGGACAACGAACGGTCGTTCGACGAAGCCTCCTTCGCCGGACCGGCGGAAACCCGCGCGGCCGAATAGGGCCCGACGAAAACCAAAAGAGAGGACATCCAATTGACCGATTTCACGCCGGAAGACCTGGCGGTCCTGACCCAATGGGACACGCCCACCATCTGCAACGCGCTTGAGGAAATCGTCCCGGAACGGCGCGGCCACGGCTATACCACCGAGCCCTTGGTGCCGCTCGACCCGGACCTTAAGCCGATCTGCGGGTATGCCCGCACGGCGACCATCCGCGCCGCCGAGCCGCCCAACGAAACCCCGGCGGAAATGGCGGCCAAGCGCGAAGCCTATTACGAATACATCGCTCAGGGTCCCAAGCCGACCGTGGTGGTGATCCAGGACATCGACCCCCGGCCCGGCTACGGCGCCTTCTGGGGCGAGGTTCAGACCACCGTGCACAAGGGCTTAGGAGCCGTCGGCGGCGTGACCAACGGATCGTTCCGCGACCTGAAGGACAGTGCGCGCGGCTTCAACCTGCTCGGCGGCGAAGTCGGCCCCAGCCACGCCTGGGTCCATGTCGTCGACATCGATTGTCAGGTGACCATCCACGGCATGACCGTGGTCACCAACAACATCATCCACGCCGACCACCATGGCGCAGTGATGATCCCCGACGAAGCGGTCAAGCAAATCCCCGAGGTCGTGGCCCGGATTACCCGCCGCGAAGCGGTGATCCTGACCGCCGCCAAGGCGCCGGACTTCGACATCAACAAGTTGAAGGCCGCCATGAAAGGCGCGAAGGAGATTCACTGATCCCTTCGGTTCCGTACGACAGCGTTTCAGGAAAGGTCCGCCGTACCCCGGCGGGTCTTTTCTTATTTAATGCAGGCGGTCAGGGCATCGGTCACCAGGGCCGCCGTGGCGACGGTCGCCGTCGACATGGAAAAGCCCGAGCCGCCGCCGGTCTTGTCGGCGACGAAGGTGGTGAGGGCCGCCGGCGGCACGGTCTGCGCCAGGCGCTTCAGCGCGCAGGTGCAGGCCGTTTCCGTGCTGCCGCCCTTGCCCGTGCACCAGTCCATGAACTGACCGCTCAGATCGCTGGGATAGGCATCGAGGGCGCGCGCACTCTGTCCCGCGACAAGGGTCAGCAGCAGGGCGGCGGCAAGCAGGCGAAGGGTTTTCATGGCCAAAGGCTCCTTTGGATCGAAAGAAATCAGGAAATCACGCTGCGGGAAATCAGGTAGCGGTCGAACAGGTTTCCATCGGCGTTGAAGCCCAGGCCCGGACGATCGGCGGATAGCGTCATCTTAGGCTCGAACGGGTCGATCAGGTCGTGGGGGTTTTCTTCGTACTCGATGAAGGCCGTTTCCAGCCATAATGGCTGGTCCGGGGCCGGTTCGGGCTGGGCAGCGATGATATGGGCCGTCGCCACGTAACCGGGCCCCCAGTAGAAGCTGTGCGGCACGACGCGCAGGCCCGCCGCGCGGCCCAGGGGGAACACGCCCTTCATCGTCGACACGCCGCCCATCTTGGCGACCGAAGGCTGAATGATGTCGAACGCACCCGATTGAATGGCGCGGGCGAATTCGGTCAGGGACGCGATGTTCTCGCCGCCGGAAATCCCCGTGCCTTCGCGACGCACGCGGGCCAGCCCGTCGAAATCCTCGGGCGGCCAGACCGGTTCTTCCAACCACAGAAAGCCGCCCTTCACATGTTCCCGTTCCTTTAACTCACGGGCCACGCCGCAGGCTTCCTCGACGGTCCAGGGACAATTGACGTCAAGGGTGATGGCGACCCCTTCGGGCGCCGCTTCGCGCGCGGCCATGAAGGCCGGCATGTCGCGTTCGTGCAGCTTGACCATGGGAAAGCCCAGACCGGCGGCGCGGTCCGTGTTGCGGGCGACGGCGTCCGTATCCCCGCCATACCGCATGAGCGAGGCATAACGGGTGACCGTCGTGTCGCCCGCCGGGCCACCCAGCATCTGGTACAGCGGCTTGCCCGCGCGCTTGGCCCGCAGATCCCATAGCGCGGTATCGAGGGCCGACAGCGCGTACATGCAGGGCCCATGACGGCCGAAGCCGAAAAACGACCTGTGCGCGCCGTCCATCAGAGCGTCCAAATCCGTCTCGTCGCGGCCGATGAACCAGGGCGCGATCAGGTCCTTGAGCATCGCTTCCGTGCCCGGGTTGGAGAAATGGCCGAAGCCCTCGCCCCAGCCCTCGAGCCCGTCCGCCGTCTCGATACGGACCATCAGGGATTCGTTGACGACCCAGGGGTTGGTGTTCAGGCCGGGACGCATGCCCTGGCGCGGACCGCCCGTATCGAAGGGAACGCCGACGCGGAGGATTTCAATGGATGTGATGGTCATGGATCAGGCTCTTGGTTCTTGGGGGATAGGATCAGAAGGGCTGAAAATGGAACCGGCCCCGAAGGGCCGGTTCAGCAACGATATCGGTGATGCGACGACTGCGTGGTGCTACATGCCGCCGATAAGCTTCATGGCGTCGTTCAGCGCCTTGACGCTCTCGGCATGCTTGCCGGCCTTGTGCATGGCTTCGCCTTCGGCACGAAGGGCCATCGCCTTCGCCTTGTCCTCGGCAGAGGCACTTGACTTGGACATCGCCGCGTCAAATTGCTTCATGATTTTCGGGCATGAACCGGCATAGGCTGGAGACGCGGCAAGCAGGATCGCGGCCACGGCGGAAAGGATAAGCTTCTTCATATGATCAGCCTCCCAGACTGGTGGATATGGTGCAATTATGACACGGAACCGCCGGTCGCGAAATCGGCATTATCTGATGTTCGCGATCTCGTGATCGTGGCGCCGGGACAGCAGAACCTGCGCCAGGATCGCGCCGATCAAGGCCATGAACATGTCCCACTGGCTGTCCCACACGTCGCCCTGGGTGCCCAGGAATTCCATCGCCCCCTGCCCCAGAAGGACCGCCGCCCACCATTCGATCAACTCGTAAAACGCGCTGAACGCCAGGCAGATGCAGACGACGACAAAGAACAACATGCGTCCCCGGGCCATGAACCCCTGTCGGATCAAAATCTCCCTGGCCAGGATGGCGGGGACGAAGCCCTGGAAGAAATGCCCGATGCGATCATAGGGATTGCGTGCCAAATCAAAGATATCCTGAAACCAGAACCCCAGCGGCACATGGGCATAGGTGTAATGGCCGCCCAGGATCAGCGCCAGGCCGTGCAGGAAGGCCAGGCGGTAAAGCAGCGGCGTCAGGGGAAAGCCGCGCTGGGTCGCCGCCATCAGGACCAGGGCGATCATCACCGGCAGAACTTCCATGAACCAGATCAGATAGTCCGCCGGGCCGATGGCGGAGATCCCCAACGCCACCAGCCACAGCAGGCCGAGAACAGCGGGTTCCTTGGCGTTTCCGGCGGTCATGCCATGTCCGCCAGGCGGTTCAGGTGATGGGCCCGATCGCCGAAGCTGTGGTCGATCAGGGTCAGGCGTTTGAAGTAATGGCCCACGGGCATCTCGTCCGTCACCCCCATGCCACCGTGCAACTGCACCGCTTCCTGGCCGATCAGGCGCCCCGCCTGCCCGGCCTTGGCCTTGGCCTGGGAGGCCGCGCGGCGGGCAGCCGGTCGGTCATCCCCGTCCTGGCGGACGGCGGCCATATAGGCGAGCGAGCGGGTCAGTTCCGTATCCATGTACATCTCCGTGGCGCGATGCTGCAGGGCCTGAAAATCGCCCAAGGGCCGGCCGAACTGTTTGCGTTCTTTCAGGAACGCAACCGTATCACGGGTGAGGGCCGCCATCAGCCCGGCGGCCTCCGCCGACACCAGGGCCGCCGCCCGGTCGATTGCCGTCTCTGCCAGGGCCAGGCCGCCGTCCACCGCGCCCAGCACGGCGTCGGCGCCGAGCCGCACGCCATCCAGCGCCACGTCCCCGGCGCGCAGGCCGTCGACCGTGGGATAATCGGTGACCGTCAGGCCGGGGGCATCGGCATCGACCAGGAATATCGTAATCCCGCCGTCATCCCGCTCGGCACCGGACGTCCGCGCTGTCACCGCGATCTTGTCCGCCGTCCCGGCATGGAGGGCGACGGTCTTCGCGCCATCCAGAACAAACCCGCTTCCGTCAGCCTTGGCCCGGGTCCGCACATCGTTGAGGTCATAGCGCGATTGCGCTTCCGAATAGGCGAAGGACAGATGCAATTCCCCCGCCGCCAGTTTCGGCAACAGGTCCGCCTGAATATCCGGGGAGGCGCCGTCGCGGATCAACGTACCGCCCAGAACCACGGTAGCCAGGAACGGTTCGACCGCCAGGCCGCCGCCCATGGCTTCCATCAGGATCGCCATGTCGACCGTGCCGCCGCCGATGCCGCCCAGGTCTTCGGGAATGCCGAGCGCCAGCCAGCCCATATCGGCGAAGCGCGCCCAGGTCTCCCGGCAGAACCCGCCCGGCAGGGCCTGATGCTTGCGCCGGACGTCGAGACCGTAATCGTCGCGAAAGAAGCGTTCCGCCATGTCGCGGATCAGAATTTGTTCGTCGGAGAAGGTGAAATTCATGGTCTTGGAGTATCCGTCAAAGGCCGAGGATCGCCTTGGCGATGATGCTGCGTTGGATTTCGTTGCTGCCGCCGTAGATCGAGGCCTTGCGCCAGTTGAAGTAATGGCTGGCCACCGTCGCCGTATGTTCCGCCACGGGCGGTACGTCGTTGCCGGCCCCGGGCCAGTCGTCTTCCAGGATACCCGGATCAAAGGCATGGGCGCGGTTACCGACGGCTTCCAGCAGCAGCTCGGTGATGCCCTGCTGAACCTGGGTGCCCTTCAGTTTCAAGATCGAAGCCTCGGGCCCCGGCTTGCGCCCGGCCGCTTCCTCGGACAGCAGGCGCAGTTCGGTCATTTCCAGGGCCGTCAGTTCGATCTCGACCTCGGCCATCCGCTCGCGGAAACGGGCGTCCTCAATCAGCGGGCGGCCGCGCTTCATTTCCTTGGCGGCGATGTCGCGGACACGTTCCATCTGCTTCTTGGAGCGCGCGACCCCGGCGATGCCGAAGCGTTCGTGGCTCAACAGGAACTTGGCAATGGTCCAGCCGTCGTTCTCCTTACCCACCAGATTCGCCGCCGGGACCTTCACGTTTTCCAGGAACACGTCGTTGATTTCCTGCCCGCCGTCCAACGTCCTGATCGGGCGCACGGTGACGCCGGGGGTTTTCATGTCGATCAGCAGGAAGGAAATGCCCTGCTGCTTCTTGCCCTCGGTCGAGGTCCGCACCAGGCAGAAGATCCAATCGGCGTATTGCGCAAGGGTGGTCCAGGTCTTCTGGCCGTTGACGATGTAATGGTCGCCGTCGCGCACGGCCCGGGTCGTCAACGACGCCAGATCCGAGCCCGCCCCCGGTTCGGAAAAGCCCTGGCACCACCAATCCTCGCTGGCCAGGATGCGCGGCAGGAACCGCGCCTTTTGTTCATCCGTGCCGAATTCGATCAGCACCGGGCCCAGCATCTTGAGCCCGAAGGTGATGAGCCGCGGGCTCGACGCCGCCGCCAGTTCTTCTTCGTACAGGAAGCGCTGCACGGGGGACCAGCCGGTGCCACCGTATTCCTTGGGCCAGCCGGGGGCGATCCAGCCCCGTTCATACAGGATGCGCTGCCAGACGACGTAATCGTCCTTTACCAGCTTCAGGCCCAGATCGACCTTGCGCTTGATCGCGGGCGGAATGTTGGCGCGCAGGAAGCCGCGCACATCGTCTTGGAACGCCTGTTCCTCGGTTGTCAGATTCAGGTCCAATGCACGTCTCCCCTGATGCGGGCCGCCGTCTACCAGGGTCCCTGGGCGGCAAATCCGTTTTGCATTTCCTTTTCGATGGTGCGCGCCACGTTGACCAGACGCGGCCCCCATTCCGCTTCCAGCTTTTCCGGCTTGTGCAGAAAGGCCGGGCCGCTGCAGTTGAGCGCCATCACCGTGGCCCCGTCCATGGACTGGAGCGGCACGCCGACCGCGTTGACGTCCTGCTGCCATTCGCCGAAGGACGTACAGAACCCGGTTTCGGCAACCTGACGCAGGGCGCGCTCCACCCCCTTGGCCATGGGCGGCCAGGCGGCGCCGGCGCGCTCGGCCATGGCCGACATCAGATAGGCCCGCTCGTTCTCCGGAATGGCGGCCAGGAAGGCCCGGCCCATGGCCGTGGTCGCAATGGGAATGTGCGAGCCGATGTCCAGGCGCAGCGTCACCGAGCTCACGTCCCTGGCGTGTTCCAGATAAACCATGTTCAGGCGGTCGCGGGAGCCGAGCGCCAGCGACAGCCCCGACGCGTTGGCCAGTTCCTGCATGTAGGGCCGCGCGATCTTGCGGATATCCATGTTGGCGAGCAGCGAATAGCCCAGCGACAAAACCCCCAGCCCCAGCCGGTATTTGCCCAGGCGTTCCGCATGGGTCAGGTAACCCAGGCGGGTCAGCGTATGGGTCAGGCGCGATACCGTGGGTTTGGGCAGGCCCGTGCGCTCGGCGATGTCACCGTTGCCGAGGACGCCGTCGCCGGGCTGAAACGCGCGCAACACGCTGAGTCCCCGCGCCAGGGCGGTGACGAACTGGCGGTCTTCGCCTTCGGTTGCTTCCGGATAGTCACCCACGGGCAAGGTGCGGCGGTCGGCACGGCCGGTCATGTCGATATCGTCCGACGCGGGTCCGCGCCGTCTCCCTGATCAGGCACGGGAGAAGAGCATCCTCACCCGAGCGGACGGCACTTTGTCATGATGGAATAATCTGGTCAATTTTCGGAATTTAGTTTCGTATTGCGAAATTATAGCCCGTCAATCGGTACCGCGCCGCGAATTCTTAGGCCTGTTTTTTCCGCCGCAGGGCAAGCGCCGCCAGCTTGGACCAGTAGATTTCGATCACCACGGACCCGGTGACGACGACGATCGCCACGGCCTGCAGCACCGACAACTGGTCCCCCAGAAAGACCAATGCCAAAGCCGCCGCAATGATGGGTTTGAGAAAGAACAGATAACTCGCCCGCGTCATATCCGCCGCGGCCGCTAGGCCGCCGAACCACAGGAACTGGGTGATCGTCGTGTTCCACAAAGCCAGGGTTAGGATCCAGCCCCAGTTGGACATCGGCCGATCGAACAACGTGAGCGGATTGACCCAGATCGAAAATCCGAAACCGACCCCGACCCAAAGGCCAAGGCCGCCGATCATCATGGACAGGGCCGTCACGTTCAGCGCCCCGTACTGGGCGATGACCGGCTTGACCCGAACGGCATAGAACGCGCCGATCGTCGCGCAGGCCAGCGCCAGCAACACGCCCCAGATCGAATCCTGTCCGCCCACCAGCTTGTCCAGCACACCATCCGTGATCAGCAGCACCAACCCGGCGACCGCGCACAGCCCGGTGACGATCTTGACGGCGGTCAGCGCCTGACCGCCGATCACCCTGTTGGCCAGCCCGACGAAAATGGGAACCGTCGTTACCACGGTCGCCACCTGAATCACTGTCGCGAAGTCCAATGCCCAATGGAACGCCAGGTAGCCGAACGACACCCCGACGATCGACAGCCACAGCATCTCCCAGGCATGGGTGCGCAGGGGTAGGAACAACTTCCGCGGTCCCGTGATCAACAGCGCCAGGACCATCAATCCCGCCCCGCCGAATAGATAGCGCCAAACGGACAGTTCCGGTCCGGCGATCCCCGATCCCACCGCAACGAATTCAGAAGACGCATGCCCGAGAACGCCCACGAACACCGCCACATAGGCGAACCGTATCGGGATGTTCACTGGCCGGCCCCTTCGATCTCCGCACCGAACCGTGCCAGGCTTTCGGCAAGCCGATCCGGCCGCTCCAACGGCAGCAAATGCCCGGCATCCGGCCAATCCTCGCGCCGTGCGTCGGACAGGCGCTTGTACAGGCGATCGACGACCTCCGTGTCCAGGAACACCCGGTCCTGATGACCGGTGATCACCAGGGTCGGCAGGGCCAGATCCTCATAGGTGATGTCCCAATCCGTGGCCCTGGCATTGCGCATGAGGTTCATATGCCCATGGCTCGGGTCCATGGGCGCGTAGTCGCCCTTCAGGAAATTCGCCCGTGATTGGGACGCGAATTCCGGATTCACCAGCAGCGGGAACAGGGCGTCCATGAACAGCGGCACACCGCCGGCGCCGACGATGACCTCCATGGCGTCATTGACCCAGGCGATGCGCGGGCCGATTTCGCGCAGGGTGTTCAGCAGCACCAACCCCCGGGCGGGGACGACCTTCCGCAGGACGGCCTGGGCAGCGAACAGGCCGCCGATGGACAAACCGGTGAGCACGGGGTTGCCGGGAGCACAGTGCTTAAGCAGGGCGCAAAGGTCATCGACGATCAAGGTCGGCGTCAGCTCGGTCCCGGTCGCGAAGGCAGCCCCCTCCTGGCCCCTGAAATTATAGCTGAGCGTGCCGAAACCGCCGTCCCGCAGATGCGGTGCGACGGCCGCTTCCCAAGCCGCGGTGCTGCCCGTCAGGGCGTTGACGAAAACGAAGGTCGGGGCACCGTCGCGCGCCGGTTCGTGGTGTTCGTAAGGCAGGGCATCGTCGGGCCCCAGGGTCAGGCGTTTCATGCGCTGGGATGGTCCTTCGTCAGGCTGGCCTCGGCGGTGGCCGCCGCGGCCTTGGAGTGATGGGTGGACAGACGTTCGGCCTCGGGTGCGTCGCCCGCCAGCACCGCCGCCAGGATGGCGCGGTGCTGTACCCACGGCTCCGACCGTCCGCCGGGATGGGTCAGCACGGCCTGCATGGAGCGGCGGAAATGAACCCAATGGGGCCGCGTCACATCCTCGATCAGCGGATTTCCGGACAGCCGGTAGAGGCCGACGTGAAACTGCATGTCGGCGTTGATCCGCCGGGCCAGTTCGCGGGGCTTCTCCTCGGCCCCGGGGCCGAGGTCATGATACCGATTGGCCAGGTCTTGCAGGCGCGCCACCTCGCCGGGCGCGGTCTCTCCCCGCGCCACGCGGCCCGCGGCCAGACGCGCGGCCAAGCCGTCCAGGGGGCCGCGAATTTGATAAAGCTGCACGACCAGGACCGGGTCCATGGGCGCCACCGTCAGGCCCTTGCGCCCAAGGGTGACCAGGACCCCCTGCTCCTTCAGCACGTTCAGGGCATGGCTGACCGGCTGTCGCGACACGCCCAGTTCTTCTGCCAGCTTTTCCTGCGCCAAACGCTCGCCGGCCCGGTACGTGCCCTGCAGGATGGAATCGACAATCGCGTCACGCACGCGTTCCGCCAGGGCAGGCATCGGATCAAGTCGGGGCATCACATCACGCCATTTCTGAATTCCGTATTCAGAATTCAATAATTTATTCCGCAAGAACTGTCAAAACCAGGCTGCAGAAGGTCTGGATTTCATCATGGAAAAGTCCGTTTTGGCCTTGTCCGCGCGTCCGGAGAGCCGTAAAATTTCTCTTATGTTGCAATGCAGCATTATGTGTTTTCGCCACACAGCCTAATTTCTCCATAGAAGGAGCCTTTCTTGCAGAAATTTCGATGCGGCGCCCCGGCGATGCCCCAACCCGGGCGCATCAATCCCGTCCTGCCTGAAGCCAAACAGCCGAACGCGGGCGGGGCCTGATGGACGCAACGAAAATCGACATCGTCTGGGTTCTGACCGCGTCGGCCTTGGTCTTCATGATGCAGGCCGGGTTCTGCTGCCTGGAAAGCGGCTCCGTCCGTTCCAAAAACTCGATCAACGTGGCGGCCAAGAACTTCGCCGACTTCTGCATCTCCGCCGGCGTGTTCTGGTTCGTCGGCTTCGGCCTGATGTTCGGCGCCAGCTACAACGGCCTGATCGGGACGGAGAATTTCCTGTTCTCCCTGACCGATCCCAAATCGGCGACCTTCTTCGTCTTCCAACTCATGTTCTGCGGCACGGCGACGACCATCGTCTCCGGGGCCATCGCCGAGAGGGCGCGCTACTCGGGATATCTCCTGATCAGCCTTGTCGTCGCCCTGCTGATCTATCCGATCTTCGGCCACTGGGCCTGGGGCGGGGTATTCGGCGGCGATCCGGGCTGGCTGGCGGCGCTTGGATTCGTCGACTTCGCCGGCGGCACGGTGGTCCATTCCATTGCCGGCTGGGTCAGTCTGGCCGCCGTGATAATCATCGGCCCTCGCACCGGGCGGTTCGACGGATCGGGTGCTCCCTTTCGCAGCCACTCGCTACCGCTGGCGGCGCTCGGCGTGTTCATCATCTGGGTCGGTTGGATCGGGTTCAACGGCGGTAGCACCCTGGCGGCCACGGACAAAGTCCCGCATATCATTCTCAACACCGTCATTGCCGGCGCCTTCGGCGGCCTGGGCGCGATGTTGTTGGGCCCCATCATGATGAAGCGGCTTGACGTGCCGACCATGCTCAACGGAGCACTCGCCGGTTTGGTCGCGATCACACCGGCGGCCCATTGCGTATCGACCGCCGGGGCGGTGACCATCGGCGCCGTCGGTGGCGGGCTCTGTGTGCTGACCTCGCTGCTGCTCGACCGCTGGAAGTTCGACGACGTGGTCTATGCCTTTCCCGTGCACGGTGTCGCCGGCGTGTGGGGCACCATGGCCGTCGCCCTCCTGGGCGACTTGGAAACGCTCGGCACCGGCCTGGACCGATGGGGACAATTCCTGGCCCAGGGAACCGGCGTTCTGACCGCCGCCGTCTGGGCCTTCGGCATCAGCTATGTCCTGTTGTCGCTCATCAACAGGTTCGTGCCGCTGCGCGTGTCACCCGAGGCCGAACGCATCGGCCTGAACGTCAGCGAACACAACCAGTCGACGGAACAGCTCGACATTCTGCGGTCCATGGAAGTGCAGCGCCTGACCGGCGATTTCTCCCGGCCCATTCCGGTCGAGCCCAATTCCGACATCGGCGACATCGCGCGCCAGTACAACCTGGTGCTGGAAAACCTGTATTCGGCGAAAATGGAAGCCGAACAGGCCAGCAAGGCGAAATCCAACTTTCTCGCCTCCATGAGCCACGAGTTGCGCACGCCGCTGAACGCCATCATCGGGTTTTCGGAAATGATCAACCGACAGTATTTCGGCCCCCTGGGATCGGAGAAATACCACGAGTATGCCGGCGACATCATGCACTCCAGCCGCCATCTGCTGTCCCTGGTCGACGACATCCTCGACCTGTCGAAGATCGAGGCCGGGCGCAATACCCTCAACCGGTCCCTCATCGATATCGCCGCCCTGTTCGACGATTGCCTGCGGGTCGTCACCGGGGCCATCGACTGCAATCAGATCTATTTCGATATCAAGGTGCCGGAGACGGTCTCGAAGCTTTTCGCGGACGAACGGGCGATCAAGCAGGTGGTTCTCAACCTGCTGTTCAACGCCGTGAAGTTCACGCCGCCGGGCGGACTGGTAACCTTGAGCGCCCGAGAGGAGCCGGGCCGCCATATCCTTGAGGTCTCCGATACCGGTAAGGGCATCCCCGACGAAAAGCTGGAACGCGTGATCGAGCCGTTCCAGCAACTGCATTCCGATCCGCACATTGCTCAACTGGGCACCGGGCTTGGCCTGTCCATCGCCAAGGCCCTGACCGAAGCCCACGACGGCGAACTTCAGATCGACAGCCGTGTCGGGCGCGGCACCACCGTGCGGGTGCTCCTGCCGATCCGAGCCGCGGCCGACGCGAAGTAGCGGGTTCAACTGAACGGACGACCAGCGGCCTTATTCCTTCGACCGTGACCGTCCCAAAACAATGGCCGGGATCAGGGTCAGCGCGAAGATCACGGCGATCTGGCGGAACGAATCGTGGAACGCGAAGGTATTGGCCTGGGCGTAGAGCACGCGGCCCAGGAAATCCAGGGCCATGGCCCCATCGGCGGGCGACGGCACGCCCCCCGCGTTCAACAGGTCGCGCACCTTGTCCAGCATCTCCGCCGTCGGCCCCTTGGCGTTGGTCTGGGTCGCGGTCAGGAAATCGGCGTGATAGGCGGTGCGCATTTCGATCGTCACGGCGGTCATGTTGACGCCGAAGGCACCGCCCATCTGGCGGAAGAAATTGAAGGTCCCCGCCCCCTGCGCGATCTTGTCCGCGGGCACGGCGGAAAGGGCGGCCTTGCCCATGTTGGGGGAAATCAGGCTCATGGATCCGCGCGTCCACATGGCCAACAACGCCACCGTCACGAAGGCCGTGTTGACGTCGATGGTCGCCAGCGCCATGGCCGCCACGGCGAAGGTGCTGCAGCCGACGATGATCGGCCAGTGGGGCGGGACCGCATCGGCGAGCCGCCCCGAGGCCTGCATCAGCATGACCAGCAGAAGCCCCGCCGGCACCAGGACCAGGCCCGCCTTGGTCGCCGTGTAGCCCTGGATGGTCTGGGTGAACAGCGGGATCGAATAGTTGGTCGCGAAATTGCCGAGCCCGAAGGCGAAGGCCACGGCCACGGCCGAGGCGAAGCGCGCGTCGAGAAACAGCTTGGGATCGAGCAGCGGGCTTTTGGAGCGCATCTGGGTCGCCACGAACAGGACCGCCGAGAGAATGCCGATCAGCATGAACGACAGAAACTTGGCCGATTCCCAGCCCCAACGCTGACCGTTGCCAATTCCCGCCATCAGGGTGATCAGGGCCACGCACAACAGCAGGAACCCGACCCAGTCGAAACTCGGCTTGGTGTCCTTGGGGTTGCGCGCAGGCATGAAGGTCAGCGCCATGATGGCCGACAAGGCGACCAGCGGCAGCGGCACGATGAAGACATGACGCCAGGTCACAAGGTCGATGGTCACGCCGCCGACCAACGGCCCGAAGGTGGGCGCCAGCGCGATCCCCATGCCGACGGTCCCGACAGCCAGGCCGCGGCGTTCCGGTGGAAACACGGCGACCGCCGTGGCCAGCGCCAGAGGCTGCACCAGACCGGCGCTGAACCCCTGCATGATGCGCCCCAGGATCAGCACCTCGATGGACGGACTGACCGCCGCCAGAACGGCGCCTGCGGCGAATATGCCGAGCGCCATCAGACAGGTGTTGCGCGGCCCGATAAAGCGCGAGGTCCAGGAATTAAGAAGCTGGCTCGCGACCATGGTCGTCAGGAACGCGGTCGAGGCCCATTGCGCCAGGTCCTGACCAATACCGAACGCCCCCATGATCGACGGGATCGAGACGTTGACGATGGTCGACGACAACACCATCGTCATCGACGCCAGCATGCCGCAGGCCGTCGCCCACCAGCGATAGGACGGCCCGAACCGTTCGAATTGTCTGGCGATGGCGGGATTGTCGGTCTGCACGCTGGCGTTATCCGGTTACGAGGGCATGCCGGAAAAGCCTCGGGACGGTTATGCACCCGCCCCTGCCTGCCTCCCAGCGTTTTGGATTGTATACAACTTGCAGGGATGCAGGACGAAAAAAAGCAGGCCACACGGCCTGCCTTTCCTGTCGCGATCCGCCGCCGTTACGGCGGGCGTCCGGCCGCCTACGCCTTGGCGATGGACTTGATCGGCGCGCGGGTCTGGCCCGACCGCTCGGCGATGTCGTTGTCCTGCTGTTCGATGGCGGCGCGCACCAGGTCTTCCAAGGCATCGCCATAGGACTGGTCGAGCAGATCCGTCGACACCCGGCGGTTCGAGGTCACTGTCCCGTCGCCGTAGGTTACGTTGAACATGAGGAACTGAGGGCTCTTGCCCTTGGATTTCTTGCCGGCCATTTGGAGGCCTCCGTTGGACAGGTTTAAGGACGGGCCGAATTCGGCCAACCCGGGGTCATCTGTCGGAAATTAAGCGTCGGAAATAAGAGCCATCGTGCTCTTGGCGCAGGGCATATCGTTTTTTTGTCGAAAAAGCAAATTCATTCAAATGAAAAGCCCCACAACCGGTTCAGGTCGAGGGGCTTGGGAATTGGTAGCGGAGGAGGGACTCGAACCCCCGACACGCGGATTATGATTCCGCTGCTCTAACCAGCTGAGCTACTCCGCCCCCGTGTTGGGGCCGGCCGCGGGTCAGAGACCCGTTGAACGGCGTGGAGGGATTTAAGGCCCTGTCGCGCAGGTGTCAAGAAAGACCTGCCCGCCTCAAGGATCACTCCATCGAACAATGATAAAGCATCCGGCGGCACGCCGGACGAAATGGCTTAGCGGGTGCCGGTTCCGGCGTCCGGTTTAGTTGCTGCCCCAGCGCCAATCGCGGCCGTTCAGCGGGCCACAGGCGTTGCGCGCCCCCTTCATCATGCGGGCTTTCGCGGCGGACGGGGCCTTTTTCGCCTTATCCGCTGTCGTGCCGCCGACGATTTCGTTCTGCAAACGCTGCAACTCGGTCTGCTTGATGGCCGGTTTTCGGGTCTTTTCCTGGTCCACCGCACCCCTCCGTCAACATGTCAGGTTTTTGTCAGGTTGTGGAAAGGGACTCGTAGCAAATACCACCGAAAGAGTCATGTGATATGCATCACAAGCGTCCAAAAAGCTGTGGAATATTCGCAAAAGCGAATGCCCGTCCCAGGGGCGGGACGGCCAGCCAGCCAGGAAAAGGCTGGTTTCTCCGGCTTTTCAGCCCAGGGATCAGATGCTGGTATTAACGAAAGGGCGGCGCGTCTTCACCTGCCGAGCCGTTCAAGCCGTTCAGCTTGTCCTGCGAATCCTGTTGGATCGACCGGCTGAGGTGTTCATGGGCCTGCCACAGCAGGGCCTGGGTGGCGACCGGCGAGGCTTCGCGGGCGACCGGCGCCTGATAGCCGGAGGCCAGCCACGGCCGATCCGAGAGGTCACCCTTAGGCAGGACGCGGACCACCGGTTCCGGGTCCTTGACCCAGGCGTTGACCATGGGCGGCGCCTGATACTGGGCCGGGGCCGGTTTGGCCGGGGCGTCAAAGCGCGACGGATGCTTGCCGTAATAATTGACCAGCCGCCGGTCCTCGCCGGCGATAGGCTCACGGTAGCATTCCACGCCGCCGCCGAGCGCCGCGTAGCAATAGGTCGGCTCGTAATCGGCGACGCCTTCTTCGTACTTGTCCACGTACCCGCACGCGGTCAGCACGGTCGAAAAGGCAAGGGCTGCGATGATCTTTCTCATGGGTGTTCTATCCCATCCTGCGTCAAAAACTCGTCCAACGTCAGGATGGCAGCCGATGGTTAGCAATTGGTTAATCGGGCCGCGCAAGCAGCCCGTCACCCCCGCCGGAAGAGCTTGACGAATTCCGCCACCGGCGGCGCGCTGGTGGCGAAGCCGAAAGTCCCGGCGTCGAGCATTTCCCGGGCGTCCGCCATGGCCTTGCCATAGGCCGAGCGGAACAGCGAGCCACCGACGCTGATGCGCATGACGCCCAGTTCCGCCATTTCCTGATAAGTCAGCGTCATGCCGGAAATGCCGCCCAGGACGTTGACCGGCCGGTCGACGGAGGAGACCACGGCCCGCACCTCCTCCGCCGTCTTGAGCCCCGGCGCGTACAGAACGTCGGCGCCGGCCTCCTGATAGGCCTGAAGGCGCTTAATGGTGTCATCCAGATCGGGGTTGCCGCGGATCAGGTTCTCCGCCCGGGCGGTCAGCACGAAGGGCGGGTTGGCCGCCCGCGCCGTCTCGACCGCGGCGGCCAGCCGGTCGACCGCCTCGGCCATGTCATAGATGGCCGTGCCGTCGTAATCCTCGAGCGAGCCGCCGGCGAGCCCGGTGCCGGCCGCAAGCCGGATGTTGTCGGCGACGCCTTCGGCGGTGTCGGCGTAGGCGTTCTCGAAGTCCGCATTGATCGGCACATCGACGCCGGCGCAAAGCTCCCGGAAATGGGCGAAATGATCCTCAACCGTCGCGTCGCCGTCGACTTGGCCCCGGGACAGATTATACCCCGCACTGGTCGTCGCCAGCGCCTTGAAGCCCATGGCTTCGAGCATGCGGGCGGAGCCCAGGTCCCAGGGATTGGGGATGACGAAACATCCCGGCTCGGCATGCAGCTTTTGAAACGCCGCGACCTTGGCCGCCTGGTCCATGTCCGTGCTCCCGGCCTGAAATCAGGAATTGACGTCGATCACCGTGCGCCCGCGCAGCTGGCCCTTGAGGATCTTGCCGGCAAGGTCGGGCAGATCGCTTAAACCGGCCGTTTCCGTCAACGCGTCCAGCTTGTCGAGCGGCAGGTCCCGGGCGATGCGGTTCCAGGCAATGATGCGCCGGTCCTTGGGGCAGGTGGCGCTGTCGATCCCGCACAGGTTGATGCCACGCAACAGGAACGGCAGCACCGTGGTTTCCAGCTTGAACGAGCCCGCATTGCCGACCGAGGCGCAGGTGCCCCAGTACTTGAGGGTCGCCAGCACCGTGTGCAGGGTCGGACCGCCGACGTTGTCGATGGCCCCGGACCAGCGTTCGCGGGCGAGCGGCCCCTTGGGCGCTTCTTCCAGTTCGGCCCGGTCGACGATGGTCGTCGCGCCCAGGCCCTTCAGATAGGCGTGGGACTCCGGGCTGCCGGTGGAGGCCGCGACCCGATATCCCAGATTGGCCAGGATCGACGTGGCGACGGAGCCGACCCCGCCGGAGCCGCCGGTGACCAGCACCTCGCCGTCGTTTTCCGGCGTCAGGCCATGGTCTTCCAACGTCATGATCGCCAGCATGGCGGTGAAACCCGCCGTGCCGACCGCCATGGCGCGCTTGAGGTCCAATCCCTTGGGCATCGGCACCAGCCAGTCGCCCTTGACCCTGGCCTTCTGGGCATGGCCGCCCCAATGCACCTCGCCCACGCGCCAGCCGGTCAGGATGACCTCGTCGCCGGGCTTGTAGTCTGGATTGTCGGAGGCTTCGACCACGCCGGAAAAATCGATGCCGGAGACATGCGGATAATCCCGCACCAGGCGGCCCAGGCCGTTGATAACCATGCCGTCCTTGTAATTCACGGTGGAATATTTGACGGCGACGGTAACGTCGCCCTCGGGCAGGCGGGCGTCGTCGATGTCCTGAATGGACGACGAAACCTTGCCGTCGGTTTCTTCGAGCAGAAGTCCTTTGAACGTGGACATGAGCGTGCCTCCCGGGGTCGGTGGTTCGGTGTGGATGGGTTGTTAATGGGTGTAGAGAAGCCGGGAACCTTGGTCAACGCCCCTCACGTTTTCCCAGGCTTGTCATTCTCAAGAGGGCTTTAAGGTTGTTCAGCACCAACGATTTCGCCGGACTTCAACTTTTTCCGGTAGGCGGCGCCCAAATATGCGGCCTTGTCCTCGTCCGATTTCATGGCGTCGAACTCTCGTTGTTCTTCTGTACTCAATGGCACATTCACGTATCCGTTCTGTGCCATACAGTCGCCAACTTTCGAGCCGGATGAGATGCCTTGTGCAAGGCCACCAACCGAACCAACAAGCACTGCTCCAATCAAAGTTGACTGTGCACTATACCCACCTGAACCACTGGATTTGCCAGCGATCCGACAATGGTCCATGACGGATTGTGTTTCGATATACCCTTTTCCTGGCTGATAGTAATGGCTGGCGACGCAGCCAGTTACTATAAAAACCATCGCAAGCGCAGCAGTCATGCGTAAGGTAAATTGTGACATGCCCCTCTCCAAATTCCTGCCCCCTGAAGCACTTTCAGGCTAGTCCGACTTGAAATTTAGGGGGTTACCAGCCGCCAGGAAAGCGTTTCCCCGCCGCGGAAGGAAACCAGGCGGTCGCCGCCCGGCAGGTCCACGGCCTCGGGCTGTTCCCAAGGCTTGCGCTCCAAAGTGATCGTCGCCTCGTTCACGGGCAGGCCGTAGAAGGTCGGGCCGTTGAGGGACGCAAAGGCTTCCAGCTTGTCCAGCGCCCCCGCCTTGTCGAACACTTCGGCATAGACCTCGATCGCCGCCGGGGCGGAAAAGATACCGGCGCAGCCGCAGGCCGTTTCCTTGGTATGGGCCGCATGGGGGGCCGTGTCGGTCCCTAAGAAGAACTTGGCATTGCCTGAGGTCGCGGCCTTGACCAGGGCCTGGCGGTGGACCTCACGTTTTGCGATGGGCAGGCAATAAAGATGTGGGCGGATACCGCCCCGGAAGATATCCGTGCGGTTGATGACCAGGTGATGGGCCGTGACCGTGGCCGCCACGCTGGCCCCCGCCCCTTCGACGAAGGCGGCGGCATCGGCCGTGGTGATGTGTTCGAACACGATCTTGAGGCCCGGCAGGCGCGCCGCCAGGGGGGCCAGGGTGCGCTCGATGAACACGGCCTCGCGGTCGAACACGTCGACGTCCGCATCCGTGACCTCGCCATGAACCAAAAGCGGCATGCCGATCTCGGCCATGCGTTCCAACACGGGATAGACATTGTCGATAGACGTGACGCCACTGTCCGAATTGGTGGTGGCCCCGGCGGGATAGTACTTCACCGCCGTCAGCACGCCGTCCCGGAACCCGGCGGCCAGATCGTCCGGGTCCGTGTTATCGGTCAGGTAGGCCGTCATCAAGGGTGTGAAGCCGACGCCGTCCGGCACGGCGGCCAGGATACGGTCGCGGTAGGCCGCCGCCAGGGCCGCCGTGGTCACCGGCGGCACCAGGTTGGGCATGACGATGGCGCGGGCCATCTGGCGCGCCGTGAACGGCACCACGGCGGCCATCATGGCGCCGTCGCGGAAATGCACATGCCAGTCGTCGGGCCGGCGGATCGTCAGGATATTTTGGTCAGTCACGGATTAGACGGCCTCTCCCAAAACTTCGAGGACGCCGCCCTTGGGCACCCCGCCCAGGATGTGATGCTGGTGCCAGACGGCATAGAACAGAAGCGTCCAGGCGGCCTGCATCTCGCGCTTTCCGGCATTTCGGAACAGGCTGGCGACCGCGTCCGGACGGCAGATTTCGGCGATCCCCGCCTGGGCCGCGACCAGGGGGCCCAGACGCCGGCCCTCGGCCACGATCCATTCGCCCACGGGCACGGTGAAGCCGCGCTTGGCGGCGAACGGCCGGGCCATCGGCACGACCTTTTCCAACCATTTGCGAAGCAGCCATTTGCCACGCCCCCGCCGAACTTTCAGCCCGTCCGGCAGGCCGAAGCCGAAGGCCGCCAGCTTGGGGTCCAGAAACGGCACCCGGCCCTCGACCCCATGGGCCATCAGGCAGCGGTCCAGCTTGGTCAGAAGATCATTGGGCAGCCAGTCGGCCATATCCACGGCCTGGGCCCGCTGCAGGGGCGTCCAGCCCTTGCCCTGGGCCTCTTCCCCGGCCATCTCGATACCGCCCCGCCAGGCGCGGGTTTCCTCGCGCAGGACGCCCAGGCCCTCCAACGCCCCCCGTTCGCGCATGGGCCGTCCGCCCAGCAGGCGCCAGCGCGTGGCCCGGCGATAGCGGCCGTAGCCGGCGAACACCTCGTCCCCGCCCTCACCGGACAGGATCACCTTGATCCCCGCCGCGCGGGCCGTGCGCGCCAGTTTATAGCTCGGCAGCACCGCGTAATCGGCCGCCGGATCGTCGACGGCGGCGGCGATCTCCGGCAACAGGTCCCAGAAATCCGCGGCCCCGAATTCGACCTCGTGATGGTCGGCGCCCACATGGGCCGCGATCTCGCGGGCCAAGGCCCGTTCGTCATGGACCTGTGTGCCCGAGAATCCGGCGGTGAAGGCCGTGACCGGCCGTTCGTTCAGGCGCGACATCATCGCCAACAGGACCGTGGAATCGATGCCCCCGGAAAAGAACATGCCGTAAGGTACGTCAGAGCGCTGATGCACCCCGACCGCGTCATCCAGCAGATCATCAAGCCGCATCAGGGCATCCGACCGGCCCAGGCCCTTGGGCGGGCCTTCAGGCAGGGCCGACATCCGGTTGCGCCCGATCACCCGGCCCTTCTCGACGATCAGGGTTTCCCCCGGCAACACCCGTTCAATCCCCGCGAAAGGTGTTTCCCGGCCGGAGGAGAACTGCATCTGCAGCATCTCGTCCCGCGCCATGGGGTTGAGGCGCGCCGTCGCCAGCCCGGCGCGGATCAGTGCTTGCGGTTCCGACGCAAAGGCGAAGGCCGACCCCGACTGGGTGAAATACAACGGCTTGATCCCGAACGGGTCGCGGGTCAGCACCAGGCGGCCGCGCGCACGGTCGTGAATGGCGATGGCGTACATGCCGCGCAGATGATCGGTGAAGCCCAGTTCCTCGCGCAGGTAAAGCTGCAGCGGGACTTCGCAGTCGGACCGCGTCTTGAACGGCACCCGGCCCAGGTCCAACTTGACCTCGACGTAATTATAGATCTCGCCGTTGGCGACCAGAACCGCCTCGTTGCCGTCGGGCCCCTTGGCGGCGATGGGTTGATCGCCCGTTTCCAGGTCAATGATCGCCAACCGCGTCTGGACCAGGCCCACATCGCCGTCGACATGACGGCCGTGGCCGTCAGGCCCGCGATGGGCCAGGGCAACGGCCAGCGCGTCGAGAACCCCCGCCGGCGGGGCGGAGCCGTCTCGTGTCATGATGCCTGCGATACCGCACATGGGATGATCTTACGTCAGTTTTCCCGATTGGTAACAATCGATTGAAAAAAGTCCAGATAACGCTGCACGACCTGGCCTTCCGTGAATCTCTCTTCATAAACCTCGCGGCCGCGTCGGGCGATATGGTCCGCCAATTCGTAATCGTCGATCACCGCACGCACGGCGCGGGCCAGGGCGTCTGAATCGTCGACCGGCACCAGAATGCCGGAGTCCATATGATCGATCAGGGTGCCAGGGCCCATGCTGTCGGCGGCAATCACCGGAACCCCCTGGGCCCAGGCCTCCAGCACCACATTGCCCAAGGGCTCGTGCCGCGACGGGCAGACGAACAGGTCGCAGGCGGCGAACAGTTCGGCCGTGTCTTCGCGCCAGCCGAGGAAACGAACCCTGGGCTTGATGCCCAGGTCTTCCGCCTGCTTTTCCAGGCTTTCGCGCAAGGGGCCGTCACCGGCCAGCCACAGATAGGTGTTGGGCACCCGCGCCATGGCGCGCAGCAGCACGTCGAAGCCCTTGTTTTCGTGCAGCCGCCCGAGGGCCAGGATCAGGACGGCATTTTCAGGCGTGTAGAGGGACCGGCGGCTGAGCGGCTCGGCCTGATCCTCGGACACGAAATTGGGCAGGTAATGGGCCCGGCTTTTGTCCCACCCCTGGCCGACGATATGGCTGACGATGTCTTCCGTGTTGCCGATCAGGTGATCACAGGTGCGGTAGTATTTCAGGTCGTAATAGCCGCCCAATCGGCCGACCTGGACGAAATCGCCCTTGGGGCACATCTTGCTGGCCCGGTTCATCCAGGTCATGACGATCTGCGGCTGGAACGTCTTGATCTTGTGTTTGAAGGCGCGCGGCGTGCGACGGTCGAACATGCCCCCGAACGGCAGTTCCAAGGGCTCGATCCCGGCGTTGCGCAGGGAATTCGCGCGGGCCTTGTTCTCGCGGATCAACACGCGCTGCTCCAGCCCGGCGCGGTGCAGGGCGCGGACAAGGCGGACGAAGAACGCTTCGGCACCGCCGAATTCCGCCCCCGCCATGGCCTGCATCACCTTCACGGCAGCAACCTTTCCCAGGCTTCGGCCGCCTCGGGCCAACGCCAGGACCGTTGCTTTTCAAGTGCCGCCGCCTGTTGCGCCGACCACAGGGCATCGTCGCTCAGCAGTTTCACGGCGGCATCGGCGAAGGCCTGGTCGTCGCGGGCGACGAAGCCCGTTTCACCGTCGATCACCCGTTCGCGCATGGAGCCCAGGTCGGTCACCACGGCGGGCATGCCCATGGCCTGGGCCTCGCCCACGGCCATGCAAAAGGTCTCGTTGATGTCACCACGATAAAGCATGCATCTGGCCTGTCGGAATTCATCGATGAGGTGTTGCTTGGGCACCGGGCCCGGCAATCGGACCCCTTTTTCTTCCAACGATTTAGCCTTGTCGAGAACTTTCGCCATGGGGTCGGCTTTGGCCGCGCCGGCGCTGCCGTAAACGGCGGCCCCCGTGAACAGCACCAATTCCGCCCCCGGCACCCGGGGCTGGATGTCCCGGGACCAGCGGTCAAGCAGCCAATCAAGCCCGCGCAGCGGGTTGGAGGAAAACACCGCGCGGGGTCCCGGCGGGGCCACGGCCGGCTGAGCATTGCAGAAATCGTCGGGCAGGCCGTAAGGAATGACCACGCGATTTTTGACCGGGCACCAACGGGGATAGGTCGTCGCGTGATAGTCGCCGATGAACACAATGGCGTCGGCGTACTTCCACAACTTCGAGAGGTATCGCCACTTGACCATGTAGGTCGCCGGATTATGGGTCCAGAACACGGTGCGCCCAGCCTTGGGCACCAGCGGCAGAACCTTGTCCCCCCGATTGGCGATGAACAGGTCCGCCTTATCCGGCATTCCCGCCTTCAAAGGGGCCCAGGTCACATCCTTGTGCACCAGGGAGGCCTGACAGTTGTTATGGACAGAAACCTCGTGCCCGCGCGCCGCCAACGTTTCCATCAGGAACACGAGGGAGCTTTCCGCCCCGCCCAGGGGCCGCTCCTCGGGCGTGCGGCCGTCGAATTCGATGCCGTCGTCGGCCAGAACGATACGCGCCATTCAGGCCTCCCCGCTTTTCGGATTGCCGCTGTCGTCCTCAAGCCGCGCCTTGAGGTGTGAAATCAGCGGATAGAGCCCGGCACAAAGCGCGATCAGGAACCCGTAGCCGCCTTCGCGGTAGCCCTTGCGCCGCACGTAGCATTTGAAGAAACGGGTGAAAAAGCGGCGCAGGTTGTTGGCGAAAGAGCCGATCCGGCCCGTATCCCGCAGATCCGCCGCCCGCGCGGTGGTGTAGCTGTCGAGACGTTTGAGCATGTCGGAAACATTGCGGTCCACGTAATGATCAAGGCGGTTGGTCAGCATGGGCCCCTTGGCGCCGGTCCAGGTCAGGGCGGGATGAACTCGTTGCGGGCCCCACCGCTTGACACCTCTCTTGAACAGGCCCGGATAGGCGGCCTTGCCGAAGCTTGCCCCCCAACCCCAGCGCACCAGCCGATCACCGATGTAATTGTCGACCAGGATTTCATGCCAATCGTGGGGGGTGGTTGCGATGATGGCACGGATTTCCCGGGCCAGGGCGTCCGGCACCCGTTCGTCGGCATCGACCTCCAGCACCCAATCGCCGGTGCAGGCATCAATGGCCGCGTTGCGGCGGGCTCCTTCCGGATCCCAGGCGCCCTCGATCACGCGGTCGGTGAAGCGGCGGGCGATCTCGGCGGTCGCGTCCGTGCATTTGTCGGCCAACACGACCAGTTCGTCCCCGAAGTCAAGGGTCGCCAAGCAATCCGCCAGATGCGCCGCTTCGTTATGGGCGCAAACGACGATGGAGAGCCGGGGGCCGGTCACGACGCCGCCGCCTTGCATTCGGTCCACAGGTCGCGGGCTGCCTCCGCGACCGCGTTGACGGTGAGCGTTTCCATCAGCGACGGCGAATTGTCCCAATCGTAGTTTTCCGGGAAACTTTCCAGGAATCCGGCCCCGCGCACGACCCGGCAATGGGCGCCCCAGGGGCCGTACAATTGATCCTGCGTCGGCCCGAACAGGCCCAGGGTCGGCACGCCTGCCGCCGCCGCCAGATGCATCAACCCGGAATCATTGCCGACATAAAGCGATGCCCGCTCCAGGCAGGCATAGGCTTCGAGAAGGGAAATCCGCCCGACCAGATCAATGCGCCGGTCTTCCGGGATGCTGTTCAGGAAATCCTGCACCGAGTCCCGTTCCGTCTCATGGCCGAATACGGCAACGGCCGCCCCAGGCAGGAGGCCCTGGTCACCAGTCAGGCGCGCCACCAAATCTGCAAAGCGGTCCTGGGGCCAGGTCTTGCCCTGCCAATTGGCCGTGGGGCCGATGGCCAAAATCGGGCGTTTCTTGGGCATCAGGCGATCCGCCGTGGCGCGGTGCGTATCGGTGATCCAGATCGTCGGCGTCGGTACCTCGTCGGTGATCCCCATGACCTGGGCATAACGTTCAAGCCGGTGGCCCGCCCCCTTGCGCCCCATGCGGAATTTCCGGGTGGCCGGTATCAGATAGGTCAGGGGCGCGTTGCGCAGGTCGACCAGGATTGACCACCACCGCCCGACGCATTCCGCCCACAACCCCAGCCAATGCAGGGAATAGGGCTTTTTATCCAGGATAATGACCCGCTCCAGGCCGGGCACGACATCGAACAGGGGGGCTGCGGCCCGCCCGCAGGCGACGGTCACACGGGCCCCTGGGTTATCCCGGACCAAGCGGCCCAGAATCCCCATGGACAGGACCGCGTCACCGATCCGCGTCGCCGTGACGAACAGGATGCTTTTTGCCATAACCTATCGTTTCTCGGGCTGTTTCAGCCGGGCGAATTCATGGGCAGGTTTCCGCCCATCCCCTGGTTGCAGCCGATTTTATACATCTCCCGTCTTATAGGGCCACCATCCCCTGTTGCCTAGGCCGCTGGGGGCTCCCATATTCAGGACACCGGCACCCATCCATTTTCGGGATCAGAACATGACTGAACAGACCTATGTCGTCCTTGAAGACCGCGGCGTGCTCGCCCTTACCGGCGACGACGCGCGGAGCTTCCTTCAGGGGCTGATTTCCAACGATATCAACAAGGTCACCCCCACGCATGCCATTCATGCGGCGCTGCTGACGCCCCAGGGCAAGTACCTGCATGATTTCTTCATCGCCGAAACGGCCGACGGCACCTTGTTGCTGGACGGTGAGCGTGCGCGCCTGGACGATCTGACCAAGCGCCTGAAGCTGTACAAATTGCGCGCCAAGGTCACGATCGAGGACCAAAGCGAGCAATGGCGTGTCGCCGCCCTGCCCTGCGGCCCGGGCAGCGTCGCCCTAGCCCCCGTTGTCGGTGCAGCCGAAGCAAAAGACGGCGGCGTACTGTTCACCGACCCGCGCCTGGCGGCCCTGGGCGCGCGGGCCATTCTGCCCGCCGACGGCGCGGAAACCACGCTGAGCGGGCTCGGCCTCGGTGCCGGGGACCGCGCGGCCTACGACATGCTCCGCCTGGGCCTGGGCGTGCCCGACGGCAGCCGCGACCTGATCGTCGATAAATCAATTCTTCTGGAAAGCGGCTTTGACGAATTGAACGGCATCGATTGGAAAAAGGGCTGCTACATGGGCCAGGAACTGACGGCCCGCACCAAATATCGCGGCCTGGTCCGAAAACGCCTGCTGCCCGTGGAGATCGAGGGCACCCTGCCCGAAACAGGCACGCCGGTCACCCTGGACGGCAAGGAAGTGGGCGAGGTTCGTTCCACCGTTGCCGATGGCATGGGTGGTCGGGGACTGGCCATGATTCGCCTGGAACATTTGGAAACAGGCGGTCCGTTCGAGGCGGCAGGAGCCAAGATCACGCCGCACAAGCCGGATTGGGTTGTGTTCCAGACGGAATCGTAAAGAAACTGGTTCCGCCACGGCCCGGGGCCTAATGTCGGCCCATGACCCTGTTCTTTTTCAAACGGGCCGCCCGCCTGCTGAAACCCGTGGCGCGCAGCTATGAACGCCGGCTGGCCGAACTGGGACCCGACGCCCGCGCCGTGTTCTGGAAAAGCGAGGATCACCAGCTTGTCCGGTTCGAGACCTTGTATCAAGTCATCGACGATGCCGACGCGCGGGCGGGCGGAATCTCCATCGCCGATTTCGGCTGCGGTTACGGCGCTTTGTTCGATTTTCTCAAGGATACGCCGGCCCTCAGGGGCGGTCGGTACGTCGGCTATGACATGTCGAAAAAGATGGTCGAGGCTGCCCGGGCCCGCATCCGCGATCCCCGCGCCCGCTTCCTGCAGCAGATCACCGTGACGGAGCCCGCCGATTACGTCTTCGCCTGCGGCACCTACAACATGCACATCAATGCCGATGCTGCGGAATGGGGCGACTATGTGAAGGACAGCCTGCGCGAGCTTTGGGCCAAGACCAACAAGACCCTTGCCTTCAACCTGCTGCGCGCCGACGCGGTCGAACGGTATCAGGGCCTGTTCTATGTCGATGGTGGGGAGTTCCTGAATTTCTGCCGGACGGAACTGTCCCCCCACGCAACCGTCACCAACGACGATCCCCTGCCCGATTACACCTTCATTGTCAGGCGTTGACGCCTAGGCATTGTTGAACAGCAGGGCGGCCACGGCCAGCACCCGGCGGTCGGCGCCGCGCCGCGCGATCACCTGCACGCCGATCGGCAGGCCATTGGACCGTGTCACGGGCACGGTCATTGCCGGCTGCCCCCCCAGGGTCCACAAGCGCTGCGGTTCGCGCGGGCCGGTGCCCTCGCTCAGCAAGGGGGCGACATCGACCGTCGCCGGCATCAGGACCACGCCGTCGCCGATCCAGTCATCCAGGGCCGCGGCGATCTTGTCCCGCCCGGTCTGGGCCGCCGCGTAATCCGCCGCCGTCATCATGCGCCCACGGGTGATGTAATCCCGCACCCGGTCGCTCATCTTGTCGCCCTGGGCGTCGAAATCGCCGCCGTGATGCTTCGCCATGTCATGGGCCAGCAGGACGTCGATCAACCCCGCTTCCTGGTCGGCGACACCATCGGGCAACACCCCGTCATCGACCTCAATGTCTCTGGCGCGCAGATGATCGGCGGCCCCATCAAGCGCGGCCATAACTGCCGGCGCGGCCCCATCGGGATACCACGGCCTCAGCACGGTCGCCGTGACCGGCAGGCCCACGGGTTCTCCCGCCATGACCGGCATCAGCACATCCATCAGCGCCCCCGCCACCTTCGGATCAGCGGCCAGAAAACCGACGTGGTCAAGCATGCCGGACAGCGGCATGGACCCACCGAGGTCGATCACCCCCCAAGTCGGCTTGAACCCGATGCAGCCGCAATAGGAAGCCGGGCGGATGATCGAGCCGATGGTCTGTGACCCCAACGCCGCCGGCACCAAGCCGGCCCCCACGGCGGCGGCCGACCCCTGGGACGAGGCCCCCGGGGTGCGCGCCGGATCGAACGGATTGGTCGTCGGCCCCGTCCGGGAAAGGGCGTATTCCGAGGACACGGTGATGCCCGCCACCAACGCCCCCGCCGCGCGCAGGCGCGCCACGGCGCGGGCATCTGCCGCCGGACGGCGGCCATCGTGAATCGGCGTCCCCCAGCCGCAAACGTAGCCGCCGACGTCAAACACTTCCTTGACCGCCAACAGCATGCCATGAAGCGGCCCACGCCGCATTTCCGGCAGGGCGTCGAGGGCCGCCGCATCGGCGCGCAGACGGTCCGCGTCGATGCTGCGGAACGCGCGCAGGGTCGGTTCGATTTCCGCGGCGCGGGCGAGGAATTGTTCGGCGGCGTCGGCGGCAAGCCCCATCGTGTCGTTGGCCGGGCGGGGCGGGGCCTCAGTCATGAAAGGTCCCTCCCCCGCCTTCAAGCTTGAAGGACTTGGCCAGTTCCTCGTCCAACTGGTCGTAGATCAGCTTTTCCAGGCGGCGGAATTCCTCGCCCGAGAAATCGCGCGGATGGGGCAGGTCGATCTTCTGGTCCAGTTTCACCCGCCCCGGGCGGGCCGTCATGACGATCACCCGCGACGCCAGATAGACCGCTTCCTGCACCGAATGGGTGACGAACACGACGGTCTTGCGGTTGCGCTGCCAGATTTCCAACAACTGGTGCTGCAGGAACCTTCGGGTCAGGGCATCAAGCGCGCCGAAAGGCTCGTCCATCAGGATGATCGACGGGTCCGTGGCAAATACGCGGGCGATGGCGACACGTTGTTTCATGCCGCCGGACAGCTCTGTCACGCGCTTGTCCGCGAAATCCTTGAGACCGACCATATCCAGATACTCACGGGCCTTGGCATGGCGTTCGGCCAGGCCCATGCCCTGACGTTCCAGCCCGAAGGCGACGTTGTCGATGACGTTGAGCCAAGGAAACAGGGCGTAGTCCTGGAACACCATGCCGTGGTCTATATCGGGCTTGGTGATCGTCTCGCCGCCGACCAGGGCCTGACCGGCGGATGGTTTGATGAAACCGGCCAGCACGTTCAACAACGTCGACTTGCCGCAGCCGGACGGGCCGACAAGGGCAATGAATTCGCCCGCCTCGAACTCCAGGCTGGTCGGGCGCAGGGCCTCGACCGGCTCGGAGTCTTCGGACTGAAAGGTGACCGCCAGCTCGGAGATGGAAATCCCCTTGGTGCCGCGATTCTTTGTCGTGTTGTCTGGCATCCTACGTCCCCCAGGAGAAGCGATCGTTGACGGTGCGGAACACGGCGTCGATCAGCACCCCCAGGATGCCGATGGCAACCATGCCGACCAGGACCAGATCGGAACGAAGAACCTCCATCCCGTCGGCGATCAGATAGCCCAGGCCGACCTGGGCGGCGACCAGTTCGGCAGCGATGATCGCGGCCCAGCCGGTGCCGAAGGAAATGCGCAGGCCGACGACGATAGTCGGCATCGCGGCAGGCAGGATGACCTTTCGGAACAGGGCCCGGTCATTGTCGCAGCCGAGCACCTGGCCCGCGCGGATCAAGACCGGATCAACCCCCTTCACCCCCGACACGGTGTTCAACAGAATGGGGAAGAAGGTGGCGATGAAGATGATGAAAATCTTGCCGGTCTCGCCGATGCCGAACCACAGGATGGCCAAGGGAATCCAGGCCAGGGGCGAAATCGGCCGGAACAGTTCGATCACCGGATCGACCAGATGTTCGAAGCGCCGCCAGCGGCCCATGGCAAGGCCCAGGGGGATGGCGATGGCGGCCGATAGCAGCCAGGCCGACACCACGCGGCCCAGGCTGGCGCCCGCATGGACGAACAGCTGACCGTTGACCACCAATTCGGCGAAGGTCTTGGCCGCCAGCAACGGCGGCGGCAGCAGCGCGACATGCGCCTGGGTAAAGACGACCACCATCTGCCATACGAAGACGATGAAGATGGCCGCCCATAGGTAGGGCAGAACGGACGCAGCGGTCTTGACCGATGTTTTCACGGGACATCCTTGAAAAAGCGGGGACAGAAGGCGCAACGGCATCGGCGGCAGGCGCCAAGGGCACCCGCCGCCGAACGCCTGGCTGCGTTATTGCTTGATCATTTCCAGTGCCTTCTTGGCGAAGCTGGGATCGAACTTCGGATTGTCATCGGGCTTGAGGATTTCCGCGTCCTTGAGGAACTTGGTATAGGCGTCGATGGTCGAAGCCTCGGGTGCCACGTCCAGGTTATAGACGGAGATGCCTTCCTTCAGCGCGTAGCGGATGACCTTTTCCGGGAACTTGATCTGTTCGGTCCACATCTTGATCGCCTCATCCTCGTTCTTGAGGATAAAGTCGATGGCCTTGACGATGGACGTGATCAGATCCTGAACCAGTTCGGGCCGGGCGGCGATGAAATCCTCGCGTGCATAGACGCCGTTGCCGATGTAGTGGCCGGCCTTGATCGGCAAAATCTTCTCAGCCTTGATCAGAACCTTGGAATGGCCTGCCGCCAGCGCGTTGGAGACATGCGGATCCCAGGTAATCCCTGCGTCGACGCTTTTGTTCGCCAGCAGGGTCGGCACGTCCGATCCCTTGGTCTTGAACAGTTCCACGTCGCCGACCTTCAAACCGGCATCGGCCAGCGCCTTGACCAGCAGCGGATACTGCTGCGATCCCTTGCCCGGAAAGGCAATGCGCTTGCCCTTCAATTCCTTCACGGACGTGATCGGTGAATCGATGGGCACCATCAGGGCGGTCTGCTCAAGGATCGAAATGGCCAGCAGCTTCGCAGGCAGGCGCGCGGAGGCGACGATCGCCGGGCCCATGCCGGCCGACGCTATCTGAAGCTCGCCGGCGGCAAGCGCCTGGTTTTCCGGCGCGCCGTAAGAGAACACCTTGAACTCGATCTTGACGTCGTGCTTCTTCTCGATTTCCGTCAGCAGCCCCATCGCCTTGGCGATGTAGATCGGCATGGTCGCGGGCTGGGTGCCGAAATTGATGGTGTCGGTGGCGTTGGCAGGGCCGTTGAACGGCCCCGTAAAGGCCGCGACGGCGAATAGCCCGCCACTGACGGCCATGGTCTTAAGGAATTTCTGCAGCATTCTCGCTCTCCCTGTGAGGCGTTGGGTGAACGACCGCTGCCGGTGCATTTTTTTAGATGTCTTTTTGCCGGCTCGGCCGATTTTCGACATCCGTCCTTGGATGACCAGTGCTGTCAGGATTCCTTGGGGGGGACATAAGTGTCAACGAAAAACGTGACCTATTGTCACGATTTTTTATCACCCTCGAACAAAGACAGGCCGATGCGCCCGGCCGCTTCGCGGAATGTGTCGATATGCTCGATGGCCTTGGCGATGGGAAAGCGGGGTTCCGGCGCGTGCACGGCAAGGCCGGCGATAACCTCGCCCTGGGGGTCACGCACGGGCACCGCCAGGGCGACCAAACCAATGGCGTCTTCCTGATTGTTGATGGAATACCCCTGGGCCGCGATTTGATCGAGGCTGGCTTCCAACTGGTCCGGGTCGGTGATCGTGTATTTGGTGAACTTGCGCAGCGGCGCCGTGCGCAGGATGCGGTCGCGGGCGTCCTTGGGTTGGTAGGCCAACAACAGCTTGCCGATGGCCGTGCAATGGGCCGGAACGTGGCTGCCCGCCTTCAATTGCACGCGCAGCGGCCAATCGCATTCCACGCGGTCGATATAGATGATTTCGTGCCCGTCCAGCATGCCGACGTTGCAGGTCTCCTTGACCACGTCAACCAGGCCTTGAAGGATCGCGTGGCTGGCGCGGGTCGAATGGGATGATGAAATGGTGTTAAGCGCCAGGGCGCGCAGCCGCGCACCCGTGGTATAGCGGTCCGTCCCCGGGTCCTTGCGCAAAAGGCTGAGTTCTTCCAATTGGCGGATCACCCGATGCACGGTCTGGCGCGGCAGACCAAGGTCGCGTGAGATATCGACAATCCCAAGCGGGCGGATCTCCTGGGTCACCATTTCAAGGATGGACAGCGCCTTTTGGATCGCCGAATTGGTTTCCGGTTTGTCTGCCACGGGCCGTCCTCATGCGTTAAATGCGGAAGTTCATATGAGCAAAAATCGGGACATTGTGTCACGTAAAATATTGAACCTTCCCAGCCTTTGAAAATTCCCCGATTTCCCCCTGCCCGTCCGGCATTCGCGCTACCATGTCGTCCCCCAACCAGAGGAGACCGCCATGACCATGAAACAGCTTGCCGCCCTCTGTGCCTTGCTGACCGGAATCGCGGCATTCAGTCCGCCCGCCGGCGCCCAAAGCTTTTTCGATAAAGGCAAAGACCTGCTCAAGGGGCTCGGCGGGTCTTCCGCACCCTCGACCGATGCCCTCAGCGTCACCGACATCGCGGCCGGGCTCAAGGAGGCACTCCGCATCGGCTCGGAACGGGTGGTCGGCACGCTCGGCGCGGCCGATGGCTTCAACAAATCACCTGACGTTCATATTCCTCTGCCCGGCGCCTTGCAGAAGGTGCAATCGGCACTTTCCAAGATCGGCATGTCCTCGCTGGCCGACGATGTCGAACTCAGGCTGAACCGGGCCGCGGAGGCCGCCGTGCCCAAGGCCCAGTCCCTGTTCGTCGATGCCATTTCCGCAATGACGGTCGATGACGCCAAGGGCATCCTGAACGGGCCCAAGGATTCGGCGACCCAGTATTTCCGATCCAAGATGTCGGCCCCGCTTGCCGCCGACATGAAGCCGATCGTCGACACGCAGTTGTCGGAAGTGGGCGCCATCGCCGCCTATGACAAGATGATGGGCCAGTACAAATCCATGCCCTTCGTGCCCGACGTGAAGGCCGATTTGACGGATCACGTTCTGACCAAGGCGATCGACGGCGTGTTTCTGTATCTGGGGCGCGAAGAAGCGGCGATCCGCGACAACCCTGCCAAGCGCACCACCGAACTGCTGCAGAAGGTATTCGCGAAATAACGCAGGGCTTAGAGCTCGACCTGGTCGAGGTAGTCCGGCACCGTCGCATCCCAATGTAGATGGTCTTCGATCTTCATGCGCAGTGAGGACGCGGCCTCGGGCTCACCATGGGTGATGAAGGTGCGCCGGGGCGGCTTTCGGAAATGGCCAAGCCAGCCGAGGATTTCACTGTAGTCCGCATGGGCCGACATGTTGTGCAGAATGTCGATCTCCGCGCGCACGGGCCACAGGCGGCCATGGATCTTGATCTCGTCCTCGCCGTGCACCAGCCGCGCGCCGCGGGTCCCTGCCGCCTGAAACCCGGTGAACAGGACCGTGTTGCGAGCATCGCCGATGAAATGCTTCAGATGGTGCAGGATACGCCCACCCGTTGCCATGCCGCTGGCAGAGATGATGATCTGCGGCACGGCCATCCCCTCGTCCAAGGCCCGCGATTCATCGGCCGTGTTGACGTAATGGGCGATGTGGCAGACTTCGGCGCAGAGCGTCCCCGACAAACGGTGGTCGGCGCGATGATGCTTGAGCAGTCGCGTCGCATTAATGGCCATGGGGCTGTCGAGAAACACCGGGATGTCCGGAATGGCCCGCGCCTGCTTCAGCTGGTGTATGTGATAGAGGACGGTTTGCGTGCGCCCAACGGCGAAGGCGGGGATGAGAATCGTGCCGCCCCGCCCGGCCGTCTCGCGGATGATGGCGCCAAGCTTCGCCTCCGCGTCGCTGTCCCGGTGCAGGCGGTCACCGTAGGTGGATTCCACCACCAAGTAATCCGCATCGTGGATTTCCGTGGGCGGCACCATGACCGGATCGTCGGCCCGGCCCAGGTCGCCCGAGAACACCAAGGACGTGCCGCCATCGTCGATCCGCACGAAGGCGGACCCCAGGATATGCCCGGACCGCGACAGGCTGACCGTCAGGCCGTCGCCGAGCGCCTGCTCGACACCGAAGGGAATGGCCTTGAACTGATCCAGCGAGCGATGGGCGTCGGCCTGGGTGTAAAGCGGCAGGGCCGGCTTGTGTTTGGTATAATTTCGCCGGTTGGCGCGTTCGGCATCCGCTTCCTGAAGATAGCCGCTGTCCGGCAGCAGGATGGCGCAAAGGTCCTGCGTCGCTTCCGAACAATAGATCGGCCCTTTGAAACCGTTGCGCACGAGCAGGGGAATGTAGCCACTGTGATCGAGATGGGCATGGGTCAGGATCACCGCGTCGATTTCCGTGGGATCGACCGGCAGCGGCGCCCAGTTGCGCAGGCGCAGGTCCTTCAGGCCCTGGAACAGACCGCAATCAACGAGAATTTTACTGCCGCCCGCCTCGACCAGGTACTTGGACCCGGTCACCGTACCCGTGGCACCCATGAATTTAAGCTTCACTGCCGAATGCTCCCTGCCTGTTTGGCGGTGAGCTTAGCATCTTTCGTGCGGGCGGGGGGGGGCAGCGGACCGCATCACTGCTCCCTGCCCCGAGCGAGTCGAACAAGGTTCCCCCCCGTGTCGAAAATTCGTAATGTTCCACCCCACGCTCGCCGCAAAGGCTCGTAATCGCCATGCTCAGCCGCATTGTTTTGACCGTCGCTCGCCGTCTAGTCCGAAACCTGGTGAAATATGCCGGCCCCGACTCAAAATGCGACAAAAAATCCCAAAAATACGTGGCCCACATGCCGTTCAAAGAATTGAGGATTGATACCCAAGTATCCTGGGGAGACGGCGGCATCACCGCCAAACCGCTGGGCTGTTACGAACAGAAAATCTCCGGCGTCATGGCGTCGATCCGCGGCGCCTCCTTTGACGCGGTGATCAACATCGGTTCGGCCGTCACCACCGCTGGGAGCCCCGAAACACGGGGAGCAACCAACTGATGGCCGAACGCCCCTACAGCTATACGATCGTCACCGCGGCAGACGCCAACTACTTCAATCTGCTGGAGGGCATGCTCGCATCAATCCGCACTTTGCCCGCCCCCGAAGCCGCCCGGGCCCCGATTACGATCCTGGACCTCGGCCTGACGGCCGAACAGCTTGAAATCATCACCCCGCAGGTGTCGAAGATCGTCCAGCCGGGCTGGGATTACGATTTTCCCGGCCGCGACCAAAAGCCCGGCGGGTATAAAGCCTTCACCGCAAGGCCGCACTTGCCAGAACACGTACCCGGATACGATGTGTATTTATGGATCGACGCAGACGCATGGGTCCAGGACTGGTCTGTGGTCGAGCTTTACCTGGACGTTGCCTGGAAGGGCAAACTGGCCGTCGCGCTTGAAGTCGACCGCTGTTATCAAACGAGCTTCAAATGGCAGCGTCCGCGCTGGAACACCCTGACCTTTCGCCAATACCGGCTGGGATATGGCTGGCGGGTGGCCAACAAGCTAGGCCGCAATCCCTTCGTTAATTCAGGGGTCTTTGCCATGCGCGCGGATGCACCGCATTGGAAACTTTGGCAGGACGCGCTGGGACGCGCTCTGCGGCGCGTACAAGACGGCTTGGTGGAGCAGACCGCGCTGAATTACGTGATCTATCATCACAAGCCGCCGACGGGCCTTCTGCCAGCTTGGTGCAACTGGATGTGTATCACCGCGCCGCCCATGATTGATGCGGAAACAAAGCTTCTGGTGGAACCACAACCGCCGCACCGGCCACTTGGCATCGTCCATTTGTTGGGACCGATCAAGGACAGGGTGTTTTCGCTGGAAACATCGGATGGGAAATGGATTAAGCGAACACTGCGATACCAACCAAGAGCGTAGGGACTCGAAGCCTGGAGCTTAACCCGGGAACAAAGGAATTGGTTTCTCTGGTTATTGGCCTGCCCGTAGTATTCGGCTTTCCCGCCGTCGCGCGGTTTTCTTTGAAGGAACGGTTCGAATGACCGGTGTCACCTACATCGTGACGGTTTACAACAAGCGGCCATATTTGCCGCACATGCTGGCGTCACTCAAAAATCAGGCTGGCGACATCCCCTGCCAGTACGTTTTCGTCGATGACGGGTCAACCGACGGCTCCTCGGATTTCATCGCAGAACAGACAGCCGGTTGGGGTGATGTCCAAATCGTGCGGCAGGCGAACCAGGGCCCGGCTATTGCGTTGAACACTGGCATCGACGCGGCCCGGCAACCATACATTCTGCTCGTCGACGGCGATGATGTTCTATCGCCACACGCGACCCGCCTTTTGACCGATTGGGCGGACAGGCTCGGGTGCGGCGTCATCCATGGTGACGGCACTTGGTGCGATGATTTCCAGAGGCTTGAGTTCGGCGCCTACCCGGACGATTCACAAATCAACCCGCGCGTCATCAACCTTCGACACACCGTGAAATTTTCTCATTGCGGCAGCACCGGCGTGCTTCTTCGCACGGACGCCGTTCGCCGGGCGGGCGCATGTGATGACCGGGTCTTTATCCAAGAGCATTCTCTCTTTCTACGCATGGCCAATACCACGCAAATCGTGCGCATCAATCCTCTTCTGTCCTTTGCTCCCCGGCATGTCACCGGGCGGATCATGGACAATACCGATGCCGGAAACCCGACTTTGCCGGTCCAGACCCTGCACGACCGGATGCTCGCCCTTGCCCTTTTCATCGGTGACAATCCTGGGCTTGCCCCCGTATATCGCAGCATTGCGTTCAAGAATTGCGCGACCGATTTCTGGAAGTGGTTGTGCAGATACGATGCCCAGTCGCCTACCCTGGTCCCTTTGGGCATGCTCTGGGCGGCGCGTCTGCGTTACGGTTTGAAGAATTTTGACATGCCCGGCCTGAATGAATCCGGACTGATCGGAAGGATGGCGGCAACTATGCGGCAGCTGACCCCCATCCGCCTGACCGACAGGGGGCGCGAAATTCTCTCGGCCCCTGCACTCGGCACCCCGGCCTGACCCCGCCTCCCCGGAATGCTGTTCAACTCCTACACCTTTGTCCTAGCCTTCATGCCGGCCGTCCTGATCGGCTTCTACCTCCTGTCCAGGCGGGAAAAACGGCAAGGTATGGTCATTCTGTTGGTCGTGGCGTCTCTGGCCTTCTACGGTTGGTGGACACCCAAGTACCTGATCCTGATCACTGCTTCGATCCTTGTGAACTTCACTATCGCCAAAATGATGGCACGCGGCGCGCGTGCCGCGTGGATGTGGGCGGGCATCGCCTTCAACCTGGGGCTCCTGGGATATTTCAAGTACGCGATATTTTTCACCGGGGCCCTGGCGCAGGCCCTTGATGCGGACTGGCACTTGCCCGTGATCGTCCTGCCCCTGGCCATTTCTTTCTTCACGTTTCAGCAGATCACCTATCTGGTCGACAGCCGACACAACCGGGTCGAATCGCACGGCTTCCTCGAATACTGCCTGTTCGTGACGTTCTTCCCGCAACTGATCGCCGGCCCGATCGTCCACCACAAGGAAATGATGCCGCAGTTCGCCGACCCCAAGCGGTTCCGTTTCTCCTGGCCGGACGTCAGCCTCGGTCTGTCTATCTTCTTCACGGGTCTGTTTAAAAAAGTCGTTATTGCCGACACCATGGCCCGCTATGCGACGCCCGTGTTCCAGACGGCCGAGACAGGAACCCCTATTGGCTTGGTCGATGGATGGGGGGGCGCGCTCGCCTATACCTTCCAACTCTATTTCGATTTTTCAGGCTACACGGATATGGCCGTCGGCCTGGCGTTGATGTTCGGTATCCGACTGCCGGTCAACTTCTTCTCGCCCTACAAAGCGACCAGCATTATCGATTTCTGGCGGCGCTGGCACATGACCCTATCCCGTTTCCTCAAGGATTATCTTTACATCCCGCTCGGCGGCAACCGATGTGGCCCAACGCGCCGCTACGGCAACCTTCTAACCACGATGGTGCTAGGAGGATTATGGCACGGCGCTGGATGGACCTTCATCGCCTGGGGTGCGCTGCACGGAGTCTATCTGATCATAAACAACCTATGGCGTGCTTGGCGGGGGCCGTTGGGTCCGGTAGGCGGTCCCTACGCAGCCTGGGCGAGCCGCATCCTGACCTTTCTTGCGGTGGTGGCCGCCTGGGTCGTCTTTCGCGCTGACAGTCTGGGCGGAGCTGCAAATATCCTAAACGGCATGGCCGGATTGCACGGAACCACGATACCGCCGGTCCTTGCGGAAATCAGGTGGCATGAGGCCTATTACTACGTCGTCGCATTGCTGGCCCTGGTATGGCTGGCTCCCAACACCGTACAGATATTTCGTACCCTGCCCGAGACGCAGGATGGTCGGAACCTCGAGGACCGGACCCCCAGTTGGCTTATGGTCAAATGGCAAGCAAATCGATGGTGGGCATATTCCTTGGCGTTTCTTGCCGTGGCATCCCTGGCCAACATGACCGAAATCAGCGAATTCCTCTATTTCCGGTTCTGACATGTCTTACGTCCGACATCTCCTGACCGGTATCGCCCTGCTATCCCTATTTTTGGGTGGCCTGAACCTGTTCGTTGATCCCTTCGACATCTTTGGAATCCCCCATATCAAGGGCTTTAACACAAACAAATCCATCGGCATCGAACGACTGTCCAAGCCCTTACAGGCAACGGCAAGACGCCCAGAAACAATCATTCTGGGCACGTCTCGCTGCATGTCCGGCGTCGATCCCCGCGATATCGACGGCGATCGCACCTACAACCTGTCGGTAGCGGGCGCCTTGGCAGGCGAAATGATCATGTTGGCTCGACACGCGGCTGAGACCACGCCCATGCAACGATTGATATTGTGTTTTGATTTCGTCGCTTTCAACGATACCCGGTCGGTTCGCAACGGTTTTTATTCTGATGTCCTTGGCCGCTACGCATGGCTCAAATCCCTTCCGCGCACATTGTTCTCTTATTCGGCGTTAAAGCGCTCTCGCAATACGTTGCGCGACTCCCTTAGAGGCAAACACACGGCGTATCGCTCAGACGGCTTTCGGGCGTTTCAAATCAATCCCCGGCAAACGCGTGAAAGCATCCTCATCGCACCGATTGACGCATTCCTATCCCCTGGTGGGGCATACCGAAACTATCCTTCGTTCAGAGAGAAACTTGCGGCATTCGGCCCTCTGATACACGACTTACGAAGCCAAGGCATTTCGGTCGACATCCTCATTCCGCCTGTTCACGCAACAATGCTTGAAGCCATCGGGCATGCGGGGTTGTGGCAGATGTTCGAGGATTGGAAGCGCGGGATTGCCGCGTTCTGCGCGGATGCATCACTGAAGTGCTGGGACTTCGCCGACTACAACGTGGTAACGATGACTGCCCTGGACCAAACGGACGGCATCTATTCGGATGTTAGTCACTTCACACCCGAAATTGGCCGACGGATGTTGAACAGCATAGCAGGCTTGGATGCCGAACAAGGGTTCGGTACCCCCTTAACGCCAGAACGAATTAAGCAGCATCTTGCCAATATTCGTACTGCGCGAAGCGCCTATCTGCGCAGTCACGCCGACGACGCGGAAATCGTCCGCGCCGCCGCGGCGCGATACGGCCTTCAGTAATCGCAAGAGCAAAGATATGGCCGACGCCGCCGACTTACTTGTCAGCGAGCGCCGCCTGCGCCGCGGCAAGACGCGCGATCGGCACCCGGTAGGGTGAGCACGACACGTAAGTCAGCCCGACCCGGTGACAGAAGGCGACGGAGGCCGGATCGCCGCCGTGCTCGCCACAGATGCCGAGCTTGATGTCCGGGCGGGTCTTGCGCCCACGCTCCACGCCGATCTGCACCAGTTCACCCACGCCTTCCTTGTCGATGGACACGAAGGGATCCTGTTCCAAAACACCCTGGCGCTGATAGATATCCAGGAAGGTGCCCGCATCGTCGCGCGAGAAACCATAGGCGGTCTGCGTCAGATCGTTGGTCCCGAACGAGAAGAATTCCGCCTGTTCGGCGATCTGATCGGCGATCAGGCAGGCGCGCGGCAGCTCGATCATGGTGCCGACCATGTAGGGCAGTTCGATGCCCTGTTCGGCCATGACTTCCTTGGCGATGCGGTCGATGATCGCCTTCTGCATCTCGAACTCCTTCTTGACGGAGACGAGGGGCACCATGACCTCGGGAAACGCCTTCTTGCCTTCCTTCATGATCTCGGCCTGGGCCTCGAAAATGGCACGGGCCTGCATTTCACAGATTTCCGGATAGGCGATGGCCAGGCGGCAGCCGCGATGGCCCAGCATGGGGTTGCTTTCGTCCAGTTCCGCCCGGCGCACGCGCACGTCTTCCGTGGTCACGCCGGCGGCCTTGGCGACTTCGGCCATTTCCTCGTCCGTGTGCGGCAGGAATTCGTTCAAGGGCGGATCCAGCAGGCGGATGGTGATCGGCAGGCCGTCCATGATGTGGAACAGCTCCAGGAAATCCTGGCGCTGATGCGGCAGAAGACTGTCCAGCGCCTTGCGCCGCTCGGCCTCGTCACGGGCCAGGATCATCTGGCGCATGTGAACGATGCGGTGCGGGTCGAAGAACATGTGCTCCGTGCGCGACAGGCCGATGCCCTCGGCGCCGAACTTCTTGGCGGTCAGGGCGTCCAGCGGCGTTTCCGCGTTTGCGCGCACGCCGATCACCTTGATCTCGTCGACCCAGGCCATCAGTTCGCCAAAATCACCGGACACCTCGGGCTGGATCATGGCGACTTCGCCCAGCATGATTTCGCCGGTCGAACCGTCCAGGGTGATGATGTCGCCTTCGTTCAGGGTCTGGCCCATGGCGTGCAGGGTCTTCTTGCTGTAGTCGACGCGCAGTTCACCCGCCCCGGACACGCAGGGCGTGCCCATGCCGCGGGCGACAACGGCGGCGTGGCTGGTCATGCCGCCCCGGGTAGTCAGGATGCCTTCGGAGACATGCATCCCGGTGATGTCCTCGGGCGAGGTTTCCGTGCGGCACAGGATGACCTTCTCGCCCTTGTCGACCCAGGCTTCCGCGTCCTCGGCCGAGAACACGATGCGCCCCGTGGCCGCCCCCGGCGAAGCCGGCAGGCCGCGCCCGATGACGGTCTTTTCCGCCTTGGCGTCCAGGGTCGGGTGGAGCAGCTGGTCCAACTGCGCCGGGTCGATGCGCGCGACGGCCTCGTCCTTGGTGATCAGGCCTTCGGCCACCATGTCGACGGCGATCTTCAGTGCGGCCTTGGCCGTGCGCTTGCCGGAGCGGGTCTGCAGCATCCACAGCTTGCCCCGCTCGATGGTGAATTCCATGTCCTGCATGTCCTTGTAGTGGCGTTCCAGCTTGTCGCGCACGGCGACCAGCTCGCCGAACACTGGCGGCATGGCGGTTTCAAGGGACTGCAGATTGGATTCCTGCTGATCGCGTTCGAACTCGGTCAGCGGCTGCGGCGTGCGGATGCCGGCGACCACGTCCTCGCCCTGGGCGTTGATCAGGAATTCGCCGTAGAAATGATCGTCGCCCGTGGACGGGTTGCGCGTGAAACATACGCCGGTGGCGCAATCGTCGCCCATGTTGCCGAACACCATGGCCTGCACGTTGACGGCCGTGCCCCAGGCGGCGGGAATATCGTTAAGGCGCCGATAGGTGATGGCGCGGGCGTTCATCCAGCTGCCGAACACGGCGCCGATGGCGCCCCAAAGCTGAGCCTGCGGGTCCTGGGGGAAGCCTTCGCCCCGTTCGTCCTGCACCAGCTTCTTGAAATCCTTGACCACGGCCTTCCAATCGTCGCCGGTCAACTCGGTGTCCAGGCTTTTGCCCAGGCGATCCTTGTGCTCTTCCAGGACGTCCTCGAAATTGTGGTGCTCGACGCCCAGCACGACGTCGGAAAACATCTGGATGAAGCGCCGGTAGCTGTCATAGGCGAAGCGCGCGTCGCCGCTTTCCTTGGCCAGGGCCTCGACCGTCTGGTCGTTGAGACCCAGGTTGAGGATGGTGTCCATCATCCCCGGCATGGAGGCACGGGCACCGGAACGGACGGAAACCAGAAGCGGTTTATCCGTGGAGCCGAAGGTCCGCCCGAGACCCTTTTCGACCTTAGCCAGGGCCGCCGCGACGGCGTCCTTCAGGTCGCCGGGATAGGTCTTTTCGTGATCGTAGTAATAGGTGCAGACCTCGGTCGTGATGGTGAACCCGGGAGGCACCGGCAGGCCCAGACCCGCCATTTCGGCCAGGTTGGCCCCCTTGCCGCCCAGAAGTTCCTTCATCCCCGCATCGCCGTCGGCAGTGCCGTTCCCGAAGTTGTAGACCCATTGTGTCATCGAATACCTATCCTTCGATCTTGGAAAAGTCGGCGACGCCTTCCAGCGCCGTCCGGATCATGGAGAGCAGTTTCAAACGGTTCTCGCGAACCTTGGCATCGTCCGTATTGACGGTGACCTTGTCGAAAAAGGCGTCGACGGGTACCCGCAGGCCGGCCAGCGCCGCCATGGCGCCGGTGAAGTCCTCGGCCGCGACCTTTTCCGCAATCGCCGGGGCCGCGTCTTCGAGCGCGCTGTAAAGCGCCCGTTCCGCATCGTCCTTCAAAAGCGTGTCGTCGGGCTGCGCCGCGTAGGACGTTGCGTCCTTCTTTTCTTCGATCTTCAGGATGTTGGCCGCGCGCCGGTAGGCGGTCAAAAGATTGCCGCCGTCTTCGCTGCCAAGGAAGTCGGCCAGGGCCTCGACCCGGGCCAGCAGACGCACCAGATCGTCTTCCCCGCCAAGCGCGAACACCGCGTCGATATGATCGTGCTTCACGCCCTGTTCGCGCAGATGAACCTTCAACCGGTCGGCAAAGAAGGCCAGCAGGTCCGGCCCGACCGCATCGCCCTTGCCATAAAGGTCCCGGGACTGGGCGAAAGCATCCAGCAACGGCAGGCGCAGCTTGTTTTCAATGATCAGGCGGATCACGCCCAAGGCCGCGCGGCGCAAGGCATAGGGATCTTTCGAGCCCGTCGGCTTTTCGTCGATGGCCCAGAACCCGACCAGGCTGTCGATCTTGTCGGCCAGCGCAACGCACACGCTTTCCGGCTTCGACGGGCAGGCGTCGGAGGGACCAAGCGGCGAATAATGCTCGGCGATGGCGGCGGCCACGGCCTCGCTTTCGCCATCAAAGCGGGCGTAATAGGCGCCCATGACGCCTTGCAGATCAGGGAATTCACCGACCATCCCGGTCGACAGGTCCGCCTTGGCGAGGCGCGCGGCGGAGCGCACCTTGTCGCGGTCGGCACCCGGCACGTAATCGCACAAGGCAACCGCCAGCGCCTGCATGCGGTCGACCTTTTCGTCGAGCGTGCCCAGCTTGGCGTGGAACACCCGGTCCTTCAACTGCGGCGCCTTGGACGCCAGGGTCGTCTTGCGGTCCTGGTCCCAGAAGAACTTGGCATCGGCCAGGCGCGCGCGCAGGACGCGTTCGTTCCCGGCGATGACCTGACGGCCGCCGTCGGCGGTTTCCCGGTTGGCGACCAGCACGAACTTGGCCGCCAGATTGCCCTTGGCGTCCAGGCACGCGAAATATTTCTGATGCCTGCGCATGGAGGTGATGAGAACCTCTGGCGGCACGTCCATGAATTCGGCGTCGATTCCCCCCATCAGCACGACCGGCCATTCGACCAGCCCCGCGACCTCGTCCAACAGGGCCGGGTCGTCCTTCAGGGTCACGCCGGCGCCCTTGCACATTCTGGCGGCGTCGGTGGCGATGGTCTGCTTGCGGGCGTCCGGGTCGATCACGACCTTGGCCGCCTTCATCGCCTTTTCGTAATCGGCGAAATCGGACACCGAAATCCCGGCGGGCGCCATGAAGGCATGTCCCCGGGTGGTGACCCCGGCTTGAATGCCGGCGAATTCCAATTCCAGGCCTTCCTGGTCGTAAACCGCGAGGATCGAATGCAGCGGCCGTACCCAGCGCGCCTTGCCGCGGCCCCAACGCATGGACTTGGGCCAGGGCAGGGCCTGCATGGCGGCCTGGAGGATGTCCGGCAGGATCAGCCGCGTCTTGCCGCCCGCCTGTTCAACCTGGGCGAACAGGAAAGTGCCCTTTTCCGTTTCCCGTTCCGTGACCTTGGTATCCTTGGGCAGGGATTTCATGAAGCCCTGCTTGGCCTGTTCCGGCGCGTCGGCGCGGGGGCCGCGGCGTTCCTCGGAAATGTCGGCCTGCTTGGCCGGCAGGCCGTGGACGACCAGGGTCAGGCGGCGCGGGGTAACGTAGGTCTGCGCATTGGTGAAGGACAGCCCCGCACCCTTCAGGCCGTCGCCGACCAGGCGTTTCAGGTCATCGGCGGCCCGCGCCTGCATGCGGGCGGGGATTTCCTCGGACAGCAGTTCCAGAAGAAGCTCGGGCATCACGCGACCTCGACCCCTTGGGATTTCATCCAGGCCCTGGCCGATCCCTTGGCCAGATCGCGCACGCGCAGGATGAACGCCTGGCGTTCGGTGACGCTGATGACGCCCCGCGCATCCAGCAGATTGAACAGGTGCGATGCCTTCAGGCAGTAATCATAGGCGGGCAGCGCCAGGTCCTTGGACAGCAGGTGCGCGCATTCCTTTTCCGCATCTTCGAAATGGCGGCGCAGCATGTCGGTCGAGGCATGTTCGAAGTTATGGGCGGAATATTCCCGCTCCGCCTGCAGGAACACGTCGCCGTAGGTCTTGCCGCCCTTGTCCTTGGGCTGGCCGTCCCAATCCAGGTCATAGACGTTTTCGACGCCCTGCACGTACATGGCCAAGCGTTCCAGCCCGTAGGTGATTTCCACGGGCACCGGATCGCATTCATAACCGCCGACCTGTTGGAAATAGGTGAACTGCGTCACTTCCATGCCGTCGCACCAGACTTCCCAGCCCAGGCCCCAGGCGCCCAGGGTCGGGCTTTCCCAGTCGTCCTCGACGAAGCGGATATCGTGGGTGTCCTTGTCGATGCCGATGGCATAGAGGCTTTCCAGATAGGTCTGCTGCACGTCCGCCGGGCTCGGCTTCATGAGCACCTGAAACTGGTAGTAATGCTGCAGGCGGTTTGGATTCTCGCCGTAACGGCCGTCGGTCGGGCGGCGCGACGGCTGCACATAGGCGCATTTCCACACGTCATCCGGCTTGCCCAGCGAACGCAGGGTGGTCGCCGGGTGGAAGGTCCCGGCACCCACTTCCATGTCGTAGGGCTGCAAAATCACACAGCCCTGGTCGGCCCAGAACTGCTGAAGCGTGAGGATGAGCGACTGAAAGCTCGGCTTGTCGCCGGAGGTATTCGCCATGGCGGCGGGTTCCAAAGGATTTGCGGTTAAGAAATCGCGTTATGTTGCGGTGCCAGAAAATAGGGGGCGGGGTCCGGACGGTCAAGGAAGGAACCGCACCTTCGTTACTCCGGATAGGGACAGTCGGTTTTACCGCAATGACGCATGCCCTGGGCGGCGACGAACGCACCGCATGTGGTGCATTCAACCATGTCCTCGACCTCGGGCATCTTGGCCTTGGCGGGCCCGGATTCCTTCATCCTGCGGGCTTCCTGGCGGTCGAGCGTGCGTTTCTGAGCCTGAACGCGGCCCAGCCACTTGAACGCGTACCACACGGCGGCGATGGCCAAGCCCGTGAACAACAGTTTTTGGATGGAAAATCCGAACATGGGGCCTTTTAGGGGTTGGGCGGCAGAGCGGTCAAGGAATCCCGTGGCTTGTTATAGCCGGATTATAACCCGAAACGGTTCCAGATCAGGCGTTCCTCAATGGCGGCCACGGCCTGGCCCGCCCAATCGGGGCCGGCGGGGGCATCGGACAGAGCGCCGAACCGCAAGCGGCCGAAAAGTCCCCGCCGTTCACCGACCAGCCGCAGCTTCACCTTGTCGCTGTAGCGCGCGCGCATGACCGCCCGCAGATCACCAAGGCCGTCGATCAGGCCCAGGTCCAATGCCCGGGTCCCGGTCCAGAAAGCGCCGGAGAACAGGTCTTTTTCCGCGCCCTTGAGGCGGTCGCCCCGACGGGCGCGCACCATGTCCTTGAAGGCTTCGTGAATGTCGCCCTGAATGTCCTTCAGGTGTTTCACCTCGGCCGGCTTTTCCGGCTGGAACGGGTCGAGCATGGCCTTCTTGTCGCCGGACGTATGCAGGCGGCGTTCCACCCCCAGCTTTTCGATCAGGCCCTGCAGGCCGAATCCGCCCGACACCACACCGATGGAACCGATGATGGAGGACGCATCCGCATAGATTTCATCGGCGGCGCAGGCCAGCCAGTAGCCGCCCGACGCGGCGACGTCTTCGGCGAAGGCGATGACCGGGATCTGCTTTTCGTCGGCCAATTGGCGGATGCGGCCGGCGATCAGGGCCGACTGCACGGGCGAGCCGCCCGGCGAATTGACGGCCAGCGCCACGGCCTTGAGATTACGCAGCTTGAACGCGCGCTGAAGAACGCCCGCCTGGCTGCCCAGGCTGAGCCCCCGGCGAAACCCGCCCATGGCCCCGATGACGCCGGATAGCCGAACCACGGCCACCGTGGGCGGTGGATCAAGCAAGGCGCCGATGACGGGAAGTCCGCCGAGACCGCGGGATTCCGGCTGGGTGTCTGACATGCCTTATTGTGCGGCCTTGCGCCCCACGCTGTCCACCGCGAAGGCGGAGGCCAGATCCGGTTCGTCGAAATCGGCCCCCTGCCGGTTCGGCTTCGCCGCCATGGCCTGTTGCAGGGCCGACAGTTTGCGAAGCTTTTCATCAAGGATGTTGAGATCCGCGCGGACCTGCGACTTGAGCGCCGCCATTTCACCATCGACAAGGTCGAACTTGGCATCGGACACACTGGCGACGTCGCGGGTGATCCACTTCTGGCGCTGGAGCATTTCCTTTTCGACGTGATCCTTCAGACGATCCAGCTCGTACGCCAAATCGTCCTTCATCTGAATTTTGATCTGATAGACGTTCTTGGCCAGGGTGCTGACGTAGAACAACACACCCAGAACGCCCAATGCGATGAATGCGCCAATAACGGCGATAACCGCTGCGTTACCCACTATTTCACCGGCCCCCGAAGACCGTCCCTGAATTTTTGATATTTGGCGTCGTTGCGCGCCGTATATTATGTAAGCATTCTGTAAGGAATATCCCAGGTAGAGGCCGGCCTGACAAGTGATGAGACGCACAGATTTGGCCACTTTCTCGGCCTCAGGGGCGATTTATCGCGATATCCGCATACCCCCGTAGGATTCGATCCACAGGGGCCGAAAAATCACCCCCCGGTTCATGCAAAACCAAGGGTGCCTGCCTGCGGCTATTCGCCGCCGCGTCCTTGATTCCCTGCGCGATCATCCGCCCCGGGCGCTCCTCTCCCGGCTTACCTTGAACCGGCTGCAGGGTGACCGCGCCGAGGCATGCGGACATGAGATCCGCCAGTTCATCCCCCCGTCCGCCGTGATGGATGAAGGTGACCGTGCCGCCGCCCCGCACCAGCCGGGCGGCCGCCCGCACCCAATCCGCCAGTTCGGCCCGTCCCTCCACCGTCGCCATTGCCTTCACCGGATCGGGCGAGGGCCGCGAGGTGCCGGCCTTTTGAAAGGGTGGATTGGCCATAACATGATCGAACGCCCCGGCCCCGATGCCGTCCGGCGGGGTCAGCAGGTCGCCCGCCATGAATCGGGCCGCATCCGCCATGCCGTTGGCCGTGGCGCTTTCGCGGGCCAAGGCGATCAGCGGTTCCTGAATATCCAGGCCGGTGACCGTCACCCCGGCCACGCGATGGGCCAGACACAACCCCGCCGCCCCGGCGCCGCATCCCAGGTCCAGCACGCGGTCGCCGGGCCGGGCCGGAACGGCCGCCTGCATCAGGATCGGGTCGATGGCGGAACGGTAGCCGCGCCGGGGCTGATAACAGACGACCCGGCCGCCCAGCAGGCGGGTCTCCTCGGCGTCGATGGCGGCAAAAGTCATGACGCGCCTCAATCCAGGGGATCGCGTTCACCGCGGGCGATTTCCTCGGCCTCGACGATGACACGTATGGCACGGGCAAGGTCGTCCTCGTCGACCATGATGCGGCGCTGAATGGCCAGGACATTGCCGTCCATGAAACTGGCATGCATGTCGAACACCTGGGCCGGCACGTCGAGCGCCGCCAGCCGCGCCTGCATCCAGGACAGCAGCACGGGATCGTTGGTGCGGAACAATTCGACCATGGCGCGCCCCTTCCCCGCCCCGTCCGTCGCAGTTGACCATGGGGCCTGACGGTCCCTATGCTCACGGCTCCTGGAACAACCGTCAAGCGACGAACAATCGGATATAAGGGGAAACGCCGTGGCCCTTGTGGTCGACCTTGAAGGCGAACGCCAAAAGAAACCCAACCTGGACAAACTTCAGGCCCTGGTCGCCGACGACCTGAAGGCCGTCAACGAGGTCATCGTCCAGCGCATGGAAAGCCCGGTCGCGCTGATTCCGCAGTTGGCGGGCCATCTGGTCGCGTCCGGCGGCAAGCGTCTGCGCCCCATCCTGACGCTCGCGTCGGCCCGCATGTGCGGCTACGAGGGCAAGCGTCATATCCCGCTGGCCGCCTGTGTCGAATTCATCCATACGGCGACCCTGCTGCACGACGACGTGGTCGACGAAAGCGAG
>TARA_R110002124_G_scaffold147630_1_pt1 | contig 108344 bp, 97 predicted proteins | sample TARA_R110002124 | Tara Oceans TARA_R110002124 (sample SAMEA4397445) | marine metagenome | biome: Polar Biome; feature: [SRF] surface water layer (ENVO:00010504); material: water (ENVO:00002006), including particulate matter (ENVO:01000060) such as... | depth 5 m | reverse complement strand
CTTGTGCATCCATGCACCCTCGGCATTAGTGCATCCTGCACGTCATTGCTAGGCTTCTATTAAGAAAAGCCCGATTCAAAAGAGTCGGGCTTTTTGCTGACAGTATAAAAGAACAGTAAAGCTGACAGCTATTTAAACAACGCCCTGTTCGAGCATTGCGTCAGCAACACGTTTAAATCCAGCTATGTTAGCTCCTAATACAAGGTTACCAGGTTGGCCAAATTCCACTGCCGCTTGATGTGCTGTTTCAAATATATTACTCATAATCTCTTGTAACCTTTGATCAACTTGTTCAAATGACCAGGTTTGCATACTTGAGTTTTGTGCCATTTCTAATTGACTTGTTGCGACCCCTCCAGCATTTGCAGCCTTACTAGGTCCATAAGAGATCTTTGCGTCAACAAAGGCATTTATGGCTTCTTGCGTTGACGGCATGTTAGCGCCTTCACTAACGAGCTGGCAGCCATTTGCAATCAATGCTTTAGCATCAGCTAAGGTTAATTCATTTTGGGTGGCACATGGAAATGCTGCATCTGCTTCGATGCGCCATACGGCATGGCCATCATTTGGATAGTCAGTAATTGAGGTAAATTGTGCATCTTTATAGGAATCTAAATAGGCTTTTAGACTTACTCTTGATTGTTCTTTTAATTGTTTTAGTAAGGTTAAGTCTATGCCTTCTTGATGGTAGATAGTGCCTGTTGAGTCACTACAGGAAATGGGCGTTGCACCAATCTGATAAAGTTTTTCTATCGCATAAATAGCAACATTACCTGAGCCTGAAACTAAACATCGTTTGTTCTTCAAGCTATCGTGTTTTATTGCCAACATATTGTCGGCAAAATAAACCACGCCATAGCCGGTTGCTTCTTTACGAGCTAACGACCCGCCCCATAACAAACTTTTCCCCGTTAATACACCTTCGTAGCGACCTGTTAATCTTTTATATTGACCAAACATATAACCAATCTCACGTGCGCCAACGCCGATATCGCCTGCTGGGACATCGGTAGTTGGACCTATATGGCGATATAATTCAGACATAAAGGATTGACAGAAACGCATTATTTCACTATCAGATTTACCTTTAGGATCAAAGTTAGACCCCCCTTTACCACCACCAATAGGTAAGCCGGTTAAGGCATTTTTGAATATTTGCTCAAAGCCTAAAAATTTTATAATACTGGCATTTACGCTAGGATGAAATCTTAGCCCACCTTTATAAGGCCCTAAGGCGGAGTTAAACTCGATACGATAGCCTTTATTAACTTGAATATTACCTTGGTCATCGGCCCAAGGTACACGGAACATAATTTGTCTTTCTGGCTCAACAAGGCGTTGAATAATAGCTTGTTGCTGATATAGTTTATTACTTTCTAATATCGGCGCTAATGAATCTAAAACTTCCTCTACTGCTTGGTAAAATTCAGCTTGAGCAGGGCTGCTATTTTTTAAATCTGCAATAGTCTTATGAATGTACGACATATATAATTTCATCCTTAAGAATTTATTTTATAAGCAAAATTAAGTTTAATCACTTCATATTTGGACTAAGCATATCGAGGTTAGAAAAAACTATTGTTTTTACTAATGAAATGCTTAATTTATTTTACTTATATTAAAAATTCGATCGTAAAGTAAAAACAATTCTGTACTGTTATTGTGCTTTTTTCAATCATATTTGTGAATTTTTATTCTGTAATGGTGAATTTTTTTGCAGTGGTGTTGAGAAGTTCTTGGTAAACACTAAACTAGGTTTAGTGTTTAAAAAAAACAAATAGCGACTAATGGTGTAAACTGTGTCCGATAGTCGTGTTTAGTCACATAAATTATTAAATACGCGATATAGCAATATTTACATAGGTATTAGATTAAAGGTTAAAATATCCGATGAGTAGAACTGGTATACAGTGGTTCCCAGGGCATATGCATAAAGCCCAAAGAGAGATTAAAGAAATTTTACCGCAAATTGATGTGGTGATTGAAGTTTGCGATGCTCGTTTACCCTTTAGTAGCGAAAACCCTATGATCACTGAAATTCGTGGGGATAAGCCTTTAATTAAAATTCTAAATAAGTCTGATTTGGCTGATCCAAAAGTTACTGAACAATGGCTTAGTTATTTAGAATCTCAACATAATGTTAAAGCGATTGCTCTGACAACAGAATCGCCATCTGTTGCTAAGACTTTACCAAATTTAATCCGGAAATTAGCGCCAAATAAAGATGAAGCTGGTAAACAAATTAATGCCGTGATCATGGGGATACCTAATGTTGGAAAATCTACCTTGCTTAATACCTTAGTAGGCAAAGCTAAGGCAAAGGTAGGTAATGAGCCAGCAGTCACCAAAGGACAGCAAAGAATTCGTTTGGATGACGGTTTATATTTATATGATACCCCTGGTATGCTTTGGCCGAAGATAGTTAATGAAAATAGTGGTTATCGCTTAGCTATTACTAGTGCTGTTAAAGATACGGCTTTCGATCATGAAGAAATTGCCTGTTTTGCCGCTGAATATTTGCTAGCTGCTTACCCTGAACGTTTAAAAGAGCGTTATAAGCTTGATGATTTACCAGAGCAGGACGTCGAGTTAATTGAAGCCATAGGTAGGCGTCGCGGTTGTGTTAAAAGTGGTGGACATATCGACTTTCATAAAGCTTCTGAAATATTAATTAATGAAATTCGTGATAAAACTTTGGGTGCTATTACTTTTGAAACACCTGAAATGGTGCTTGCTGAGGTTATTCATTTCGATAAAGTTGAGGCGGATAAAGTTGCCGCTAGAGAGGCAAAAAAGATAGCGCGAGGTCGAGGTCGTCGGAATAAGCGTTAATATAAATATAGGATGAAGTAACAATATGAGTGAACAATTTCAATTACACCACCAATTAGCCAATGACTGTTTTGTTATTGCCGATTTGCCGCTTTCTCAATTACTACTGTGTAATGATAGTGCGTTTCCGTGGTTTATATTAGTGCCAAAAGTTGATGATATTCAAGATATTTATCAACTTGACTGGCAGCAGCAGCAGCAGCTTTTAAATGAGTCAAGTATGCTAAGTGAGATACTTATGCAAGAGTTTAAAGGTGATAAAATGAATGTAGCAGCGCTAGGCAATGTAGTACCGCAATTGCATATGCACCATATTGTACGTTTTAAGAATGATGCTTGCTGGCCAAAACCTGTTTGGGGTCAGCAAGCGCTAACACCTTATACTGATGAAGCATTAGCTGAAATTAAGCTACGTATACTACCTAAGCTATTGACAATATTATCAACTAAGAATTAAACGCAAGGTAAACACAACCAATAGCATAGTTAGCGTTGCTTGTTTTAAGCAACGCTTTACGACTAGTTGATTATTTTATCATTGCAAGTGATTGACTCAAATCTGCTAGTAAATCATCGACGTTTTCAAGTCCAACAGATATTCTAATTAAACTATCACTGATGCCTGCAGCTACACGTTCTTCTTGGGTATATGGAGAGTGTGTCATTGAAGCAGGGTGCTGAATAAGTGACTCAGCATCGCCTAAACTTACCGCAATTGAGAATAGCTGCATGCGGTTAATAAAGTCACTACCACCCGCTAAGTCACTATCAATTTCAAAGGCAATAACACCGCCAGCGGCTTTCATTTGTGAACCAATAAACTTATGCCCTGGATGACTTTTTAAACCAGGATAGTAAACTTGTGCTACTTTTTCGTGACTTTCTAAAAACTCGGCAATTATTTGAGCGTTGTTACAATGGCGTTCCATACGTATTGGTAAGGTTTTCAGACCTCGCATGATCAACCATGCATCATGTGGGCTCATCGTCGCACCGATATCCTTTAAAACCGTCATTTTAATGTTCATGATCATTTCATTGCTACCACAAATAATGCCGGCAACCACATCACCGTGACCATTTAAATATTTTGTGGCGCTATGTACGACTATGTCAATGCCATATTTTTTAGGTTGTTGTAGTACCGGTGTTAAAAAGGTATTGTCGACGACAGAAATAATCTTGTGTTGCTGGGCAATTTTACCTATTGCAGCCAAGTCATATACCGCCAAATTAGGATTTACCGGTGTTTCTAAAAATATCACTTTAGTGTTTGGTTTTATCGCCGCTTCGACTTCTGCGGGTTTAGCCATGTCAACAAAGCTAACTTCAATGCCCCAACGGGTTAATTGATGATTCATCAGCGCAAATGAGCAACCATAAACTGCTTTTGAAGAAATCAAATGGTCACCGCATGACAAGTTGGCCAAGAGCGCGCCAGATACTGCGCCCATGCCAGTAGCTGTTGCTGCAGCGTCTTCCATTTCTTCCATTGCAGCAACCCGCATTTCTAATTGTCGAGTGGTAGGGTTGCCTAAGCGGCTATAAATATAGCCTTCTGCTTCGCCTGCAAATCTATCTGCACCTTGTTGTGCGTTTTCAAAGATAAAGGTTGAGGTTTGATAAAGTGGTGTGGCTAATGAACCAAATTGCTCGTCATTAATTCGGCCAGCATGAATAGCTTGAGTTTCAATATGCTTACTTGTCGACATGGAATACCTCATTTAGAAAATTATTATTGTTGTTAGCTGTGCATTAATATTGATGAATTATCACAATGCAAATATACTGCCACTAATTAAATCTTATATTTATCAGTATATTACGTGTTTTATATTATAATAAGATGTGTTTTGTATTTTTTTTATTACAAAATAACCTAGTAATCACTTGAGGATGATAAAAAAATTTAATAGATTGCCAATTTATATGACTTGCAGTCTGTTTATTCTGCTTGTAATATTAACATTACGCTGTAATTTTTTTATTACAATCTTGGCGTATAACTCAGGCAAAAATATGCGCATAGAAATAAAATCGGAAGACCGGATGGGAATTAGCCAAGAAATACTGGCTACATTCACCCGTTTGACGCTAAACATGCAAGCGATGGAAGTGAGCTCTCAGTTTATATTTGTTCATTTAGCTCCTAGTGCCATTAGTTTCAGCAAGGTAAAAATTGCTTTGATGGCCGTATCCGGTGTTAATCATTGCAGTGAGGTTGATTTATTACCCTCTGAAAGTCGAGAGCGGCATTTAAGGGCCTTAGTGAATCGCTTACCTGATGCTATTATCGATATTGATGTTAATGCGCGTGTGATGGCACTAAATCGAGCGAGTGAAAAGTTGTTGGTGAATCACCAGCGGCATATAGGGACATCACCACTAGCGGGTGAAGAACTGGCAGGCGTTTTGATCAGCGATATACTTGATATAGAAATAGTCTTACCTTTGCTCGATAAAATTAGCTCACAAAATGTTGATATCGCGGGTCAGAGTTATATCGCAGAAATTAGCCCCATTAGCGAACAAGAAAATAGCTCAGGGGCGGTTATTTCATTAAAGTCGATCAGCAGTTTAGGTCGACAAATTTCGATATTACAAACTCGTGATGAACAAGGTATTGATAATATTATTGGGCAATCGGCAAGTATTCAACTACTTAAAGAACAAACAGCGCGCTTTGCTGAGTTAGAGCTACCGGTTTTAATTAATGGTGAAACCGGTACCGGCAAAGAGCTTGTTGCCCGTGCTTTACATAACGCAAGTTATCGACAGCAAGCACCCTTTTTAGCGGTAAATTGCGCTACTTTACCTGAACACTTACTTGAAAGTGAATTATTCGGCTATGCAAATGGCGCTTTTACTGGCGCGCAAAAAGGTGGTAAGCCAGGGCTACTTGAATTAGCTGAAGGGGGGACCTTATTTTTGGATGAAGTTGCGGAAATGTCACCGTACTTACAGGCAAAGTTACTCAGGTTTCTTCAGGACTTTAAATTTCGTCGACTTGGTGGCACCAAAGAATTACAGGCGAATGTAAGAGTGGTTAGCGCCACGCATCAAGATCTGTTAGCTATGATCAGTCAGAAAAAATTTAGAGAAGATTTATTTTATCGACTCAATGTGCTTAATTTAAATTCACCGCCATTACGAGAGCGAGTGGAGGATATTGCTTTAATCGCTCGTCACTTCGTTGCTCTGGCGGCCACACAAATGAATGTGAAACTACCTCTGGTAGATACAAGTGCTATGCAGCTTTTAGCTTCTTATCGGTGGCCCGGAAATATTAGAGAATTACAAAATGTGCTATTTAGGGCGGTAGCATTAAACGAACAAGGTGATATTTATGCAGAAGATATTTCAGTAGCTTTAGCTCAGTTCAAGCAACATGACGTGGCTAATATAAATGAAGTTAGTGTCGCAAACGAAGTTGGTGATTGGGCGAGTGCGCAAGCGGCCTTCGAAGAGCAATTAATCACTCACTTATATCCATATTACCCAACCACACGCAAGCTTGCTGAGCGACTAAAAGTATCTCATAACAAAATAGCAATGAAATTACGTCAATTTAGTATTACGAGTTAATGCACTTACTCTTCCAATATTTTATATAAAATCTTTTTGACGTTTTCTGGTTCAAAAGGTTTATCACACATTGCAGTTACGCCTTCGGTTAGTATATTAGCAAGATGTGTATCGTTGCTCTCACTGGTTACCATTAGGATTGGAATATGTGACTGTGTGCTTTCGTTGCGAATATAGCGTGTTAGTTCTTTACCATCAACTTCCGGCATGTTGTAGTCAGTAACAACAAGATCAAACATACTTTCTTTTAATAATGTGATGGCTTCGCTACCATCAGCTGCTTCAATTATTTTCAGTAAGCCTAAGTTATTTAGCACACGTTTAATATGATTTCTAGCAAGACGGCTATCATCAACCAGTAATACTCGCACTTCATGAACATCAAAGTACTCGAGCTCGAGCTCATCAGTTGATAGTAAATCAATAGTCGTATCAATGGCCGTTGCTAAGTGTGCTGAAGTAAAAGGTTTTGGTAAAAGTGCAATAACCCCAGACTGTTTAAATTCTTCTAAGCTTTCGCGTCGATGTTCACTTGAAACTAACATAAAAGGCGTATCAGCAATGCTAGGGTTATTTCTTATTTTATGTAATAAGTCTATCGCGCTACCATCATTAAAATACATTGCACTGGTAATTAAATCATGAGGATGTTTTTTGGCGCTTTCGTATGCTTCAGTAATATTTTTAGCTTCGGCAACTTGGGTTATACCTTGTTGCTTTAATTCTTTAATGATGATTTTTCTTTGTAAATCAGAAGGCTCAACAACAAGTAAAGATAATTCATTCGGGTTCATAATATGACTCAACTGTTACGGTGATTGGTGTCTAACCACCAATAAATTTGACTTTAAAACCATTCTTTTCAAGGACTAATTTTATTTCTTCGCGTTTGTCACCTTGGACCTCTATGACTTCACCGACAACACTACCACCGGTACCACAAGTTTTCTTGAGTTTTTTCGCTAACTCTTTTAAGGCTTTATTGTCTAAACCTAAACCGGTGATTGTGACAACACCTTTACCTTTCCTGCCTTTGGTTTCTCTACGTACTTTTGCAAAACCGTCAGAAGCCGTTATTGCTTCTGTTGTCGAATGTTTGATCCTTCCTTGCGATGTCGAATAAACTAATGATTCATCATGGCTGGTTGTGGAATTATTATCGTTATCCATACTTTTGCCAAAGGCTCCAGCTAAATCGCTCAGACTTGAAAATGTTTTTGTCATAATAGTGTCTATTGTTCTTTAAATTGGTATTTTTATTACGCTTATAAAAGGTAAACTCGATAGTGATTAATATAATATTTAGCGGTTATAAATAGCTATTAAGCAACAGGGCGTAGTACTTTTACAAAACAATCCATGGGATTATAGCAATTTTCAAACTAAAATAGTTAGCATAGCGATACTATCTTAATACATCTTGTTTGCCTGTGCTCTCTGCAGATAATGCTTAAAGGGGGGGAGTCAAATTTATTATTTTTTAGATAAAATAAAACCACTACAAGAGTGGTTTTATTTTATGGGCTTTTTACTATGAGATTACTAGCTTAAAGCTTACTTTCTAACTCAGGTAAAGCATCAAATAAATCAGCAACTAAACCATAGTCAGCTACTTGAAAAATTGGCGCTTCAGCATCTTTATTGATGGCAACAATTACTTTTGAATCTTTCATACCGGCCAAATGTTGAATAGCGCCTGAAATACCTACAGCGATATATAAGTCAGGAGCAACAATTTTACCTGTTTGGCCGACTTGCATATCATTGGGTACAAAACCAGCATCAACAGCAGCACGAGAAGCACCAATAGCAGCACCTAGCTTATCAGCTATACCTTCAAGTAGTTTGAAGTTATCACCATTTTGCATACCACGACCGCCTGAAATAACGACTGAAGCAGCACCTAAATCTGGACGCTCTGAAACTGACAGTTCTTCGCTGACATGGCTAGAAATACCCGCATCAGTTACTATATCTAAAACAACTATTTCAGCATTACCATCGGTTGCTACAGCGTCAAAGCCAGTAGGACGAACAGTAATCACTTTCTTGCTGTCTAAGCTTTGTACGGTTGCTATGGCATTACCTGCATAGATAGGACGAACAAATGTGTCACTACTTTCTACAGCAATAATGTCTGAGATTTGTGCTACATCTAATAAGGCAGCAACACGTGGCATAAAGTTCTTACCAGTCGTCAAGGCTGTCGCAATGATGTGAGTATAATCTGCTGCAAGTTCAGTCACTAACAGTGAAACGTTTTCAGCTAATTGATGCTCGTAAGCTGCATTATCAGCAATCAATACTTTTGATACACCGTTAACTTTGCTTGCTGCATCAGCTACTGCTTGACAGTTATGACCAGCAACTAAGAGGTGAATGTCACCACCAATTGCTTGTGCCGCTGCAACAGTTTTTAAGGTATCAGCTTTTAATTGGCTATTATCGTGTTCGGCAAATACTAAAATGCTCATGAGATCACCTTCGCTTCATTTTTTAATTTTTCTACTAATTCATCAATGCTTTCAACAATAATACCGGCTTTACGTTCTGCAGGAGGTGTAACTTTAATTAAAGTCGTGCGTGATGTTAGATCAAGTCCAAAGTCAGCTGCAGCTTTTACATCTAAAGGTTTACGTTTAGCTTTCATAATGTTTGGTAATGACGCGTAACGAGGTTCATTTAAACGTAAGTCAGTTGTGACTATTGCAGGTAAGTTTAATGCGATAGTTTGTAAACCACCGTCAACTTCACGAGTCACATTGACCTTATCACCGTCAACACTAACAGCTGAAGCGAATGTACCTTGTGCCATGCCAGTAAGAGCAGCTAGCATTTGACCGGTTTGGTTGTTATCGCTATCGATAGCTTGTTTACCGAGAATAACCAGTTGAGGTTGTTCTTCTTCAACAATTTTCTGCAATAATTTAGCCACGTTGATAGAATCTAAATTCTGATCAGTATCGATTTGGATAGCACGATCAGCGCCTAAAGCTAAAGCTGTACGCAGCTGCTCTTGACAAGATTTATCACCAATAGATACGGCAATAACTTCTGTTGCTATTCCTGCTTCTTTTAAACGAACAGCTTCTTCAACTGCGATTTCACAAAATGGGTTAATTGCCATTTTTACATTAGCAAGATCGACATTTGAGTTGTCTGCTTTAACACGTACTTTTACGTTATAGTCAATAACGCGTTTGATGGGTACTAATACTTTCATCGTTGCCTCTGATTGTGCTTGTTGTAAGTAATATTGGCCAAACTAAATAAAAACTCAGCTTAACACTGGAATAATGGTTTGAAAGACTACTTGTAGATTACGTTTACGTCAACGTCTTCTGTCGATATCGTCAGTCAAATTGCGCTTAAACAAATATTATCGGTAAATAATGCAATACAAGATAGTATTTAACACGAAAATATCTATAATGTTTGATGTTATCAAACAGGTGTTTGAAAATCAAACGAGTGTTTGAATTTTTCATAAAAATAGAATGATGGGAGATGTTATGGAACGCGAATCAATGGAATTTGACGTTGTAATTGTTGGAGCCGGTCCTGCAGGCCTGTCAACTGCTTGTCAATTAATGAAGTTAGCACAAGAAAAAGAACAAGAACTCATGGTTTGTGTCGTTGAGAAAGGCTCTGAAGTTGGTGCCCATATTCTTTCGGGGGCAGTTTTTGAGCCACGAGCATTAAATGAGTTATTTCCTGACTGGAAAGAAAAAGGTGCTCCTTTGAATACCGCCGTTACTGGTGATGATATTTATTTGTTTAATGGCGAAGAAAGTGCGGTTAAATTACCGGGCTTTGGTGTGCCTAAAACCATGCATAATGAAGGTAACTACATTGTGAGCATGGGTAATGTTTGCCGTTGGTTAGCTGAACAGGCTGAGCAATTAGGCGTAGAAATTTTTCCAGGCTTTCCAGCCCATGACATTATTTATAATGACGATGGCAGTGTTGGTGGCGTTATTACTGGTGATATGGGCTTAGACGCAGAAGGTAATCAAAAAGATTCTTTTATGCCTGGTATGGAATTAAAAGCTAAATATACGGTTTTTGCTGAGGGTTGTCGTGGCCACTTAGGTAAAGAGCTTATTGCTAAGTTTGCCTTAGATGCTGATAAATCACCGCAACACTACGGTCTAGGCTTTAAAGAAATTTGGGATATTGACCCGGCAAAGCATCAAGAAGGTTTAGTGGTTCACTCTGCGGGTTGGCCGTTAGAGAAAGATACAACTGGTGGTGGTTACTTATATCACGCAGAAAATAATCAAGTATTTGTTGGCTTAATTGTTGACTTAAACTATAGCAATCCACATTTGAGCCCGTTTGATGAGTTTCAACGCTATAAACATCATCCAAAAATTGCCCAATATTTAGAAGGTGGCAAGCGCGTATCTTATGGCGCAAGAGCTATGGCGAAAGGCGGCTTTAATTCGTTACCTAAAATGACCATGCCTGGTGCGGTATTAGTGGGTTGCGACGCGGGTACCATTAACTTTGCAAAAATCAAAGGTAACCATACCGCAATGAAGTCCGGAATGTTAGCAGCAGAGTCGATATTTGAAGCCTTAGCTGCAGGAGACGAAGGTGCTAAAGATCTTACAAGCTTCACCGAGAAGTACCAAAACTCTTGGTTGTATGATGAGCTTTATAATACCCGTAACTTTGGCCCTGCTATGCATAAGTTTGGTACCTTTTTAGGTGGGGCTTATAATACTATTGATCAAAATTTCTTTGGCGGAAAATTACCATTTAATTTTAAAGATGAAAGCTTAGATCATGAGCAATTGAAGCTTGCAAAAGATGTTCCGGTGATTAATTATCCAAAACCTGATAATAAATTGAGTTTTGATAAACTGTCATCAGTATTTTTATCAAACACCAATCATGAAGAAGAACAGCCATGTCATTTGAAGTTAGCTGATAGCAGTATCCCAATTAGTGTTAATTTAACTAAATATAATGAGCCTGCTCAGCGTTATTGTCCAGCAGGGGTATATGAAGTTGAAAGTACACCAGAGGGAGATAAGTTTGTTATTAACTCGCAAAACTGTGTGCATTGTAAAACTTGTGACATAAAAGATCCAAGTCAAAACATTACTTGGGTGACACCAGAGGGGACCGGCGGTCCTAATTATCCTAATATGTAGTTAAAATAGAAAAAGCCTGCAGTTGCAGGCTTTTTTATAGCGATGAAATGAGTAAATAAACGATTAATTAGTTTCAATTAAGTTGAATTCTGCTAAGGCCGGGATTTCCATTTGCAGCTTGTTCTCTATAGCATTTAGTTTGACCAAGCTTGCACAAATTACCTCTGCCTTTATTTCTAAAGCATTAGCTTGCTTACTAATATCGAGCTTGAGATCATTTCCCATTGTTTCAATGCGTTGATCAAAAGTTTCAACACGTTGCTCTGTACTTTGCTCTTCACGATGAGTCATTGCTTCACCGACCGCAACGAGAATTGAACCTACAGAATCGGAAACAATCGCTTCGATCTCTTTTTCAAATTCACCAGCAAAAATTTCGTCAAAATCGTCAAAATCTTGCGGTGCAATGTAATAACTTTCATCACTATGATTGAATCGTGAACGTAGTCGCCATTTCATTTCATCAAATTTTTCTTGGAACTGCTGATGTGAGGCGCTATTTTCGCCCGTTAAGCTACTAATGACTTTATTCACCGCTTTAAGTCCAAGTTCGACACCTTCAATGGCAATAGAAACAATCGCGGGTACCTGTGATCTAATGCCACTAGCGTATTCACTTAACTGAACTTTTTGCTCGTTACTAAGCTGAATTTCACGACCATGAACAAAAAGTTGGTGTTGACCATTAATTTGTACATAAGTTTGACCGTGATTAACAATGCGTACATGAGCAGGGTCAATAATTACAGCATAATTGAAATTAATATCACATTGTTGAGCGTTTACTACGCCAACACACAAACAGAAAATTAATAGGCTGCGGGCAATCAATGCCATAGCAAAACTCCATACTATTTCAGGGTTTCAGTGGCGACTTTTATGTCGAAACAATTGGGTCTATATGAACTTTTCGTTCTTTATAAGCGAATCGACTTGGGCCATATTCTCGGCGAGTTCTTTCATGAAACTCGCCAATGGTTACTTGCACGCCATGGTACACTTTTTCGTTTGCTTCAACATAAACGCTTGTCATGTACTCTTGTAATGTGGCTTCAAGAGCCTCTTTTTCAAAGAGTAATTTTCCCATGCTTTTAGCGTGATGTTGATAGGTTGACATTACCTTTGCTAACATTTTAGGATTGGCTTTATCTTTAGGTAGCTTTTTTAATTTCTCTGCGGCAAGCTTTAACTCTGATGCTTTGTCCGACTCAGTTTTTACCGTCAGATCTAGATCCGCCATTTGTTTGAGGTAATCATTAATTTTGTCTTCAAAGGTAATGAATGTCATGCTACCCGCAGTGGCGCCAACGGTACCCGCTCGAACGGATTCACCGACACGAATATAGCCAGCAATGAGTTTACCATTGGCTTTCGCTTCACTGCCAAGCCATAAGGTTTTAGCAACTTTGACGATATTGTGCATCATTTGGTTTTCAATACGTAATGAGTCACAGGAAATTTCAGCATATTGACTGTATTTAGCAAACACTTTACCGCCAGCTTTGATATTGGCGCTCATCGATATTTCAGAAACGTCAATACCTTCAACTTCTTGTTTTTTTCCTATAATACCGGTGCCTATGGTAATGTCACCGCCGGCATCTAAGGACGCAGACTCAACAAAACCGCCGATGGAAATATCACCGGTGGCAAAAACCTTCATACCCTCACAAACATCACCGTCAATAATAACGCTGCCTTCAAATTTTACATGACCAGTGCTGACATCAACATTTTTCATTTGATAAATACTGTCAACTTCCATGCCGTTTTCGATAATACGAGGTAGGCCGACTTTAGTGGAAACTAAAATACTATTATTTTTCGGGCTTAAACTGGTTCCTTCACCGACATGTATGTTGATATCCTCACCCGGCTTAGGTGTTAATATTTCACCGGTAACGGTATACCCTTGAATACCATCCGTCAGCGGGATCTTCTTAGCCAGAGGATCACCTACTTTCACACAGATAATATCGCCAAGATCGCGCATGTCGACACTACCATCTTCACGCTTTTTCGGTTTTAAAATCCTATCTTGTGCGCTCTCAACCAAGAGCTTGATGCGGGAATCTTTACCATCTATTGGTAATTTTCCATGCGCTATTTCACTTTTAACGATTGAGCCCGCGGGCTCTTTGGCGGCTTGCTTGGCAAGTTTTATTAATTGTTCTTTACTGAAACCTTTACAAACATTGGCAGCTTGAGCGGCATTTAATATGGCTTTTGCGCTCATATGTTGGCCACCTAATGCGGTTGATATTTCAGCCGATGCTGACATGTTGTCTTGTTCAATTGAAATTGAAATGCTTGCATCACGTCGCTCAAGTATTTGATATGTTATTTCGCGGCCAGGTTGGTTTTCTGACAAAGTTTTAAGAACACTATTTAGTTCTGCTATGGCACTTTTGATATTGCCACTATCAACATATAAATTACTATACTCCGAGCTTTCGATTAATTCGTTAATATTAACTTCTGTTAACGGCGTCTTTGTTTTTACTGGAGACAGCACTAAATCGATATTATTTTTATCGTTACTGACTAAACTTGCCTTGCTCACACTTTATAACTCCACTATTTTACCAAGTTCAGGGGTTTAGAGGTAACTCTCTTGATGAACTTTGATAAAACTTGCTGTACCGACTTTTGAATAATCAAGTTTATATTCTTTATTATCCAAAGCCTGAATAAACACTAAGGTTTTTTCTTCACCAAAGACTTCCGAGGCGCTAACATCAACAACTTCTTGGTAGGCTTTTTTTGCCTCAGCTCGTTTTTGGGGCATGTCACCCTTATATAAACCTATACCTGCGTGGCTCACTATAGCAACGGGATGGTTACCATTAATCACGAGTAGATCAAACTTTCTATTTTTATGAATGATGGTATTACGACCGCTGGTTATAAAATTTTTATCGTTCAAAGCATTCTCCTTTTGAGAATCAGTTACTTGCAGCTTTTAATTATAACGGTTAAAAGTACGTTTTCATTTATATAAAAGCAAATATTGAAATTAATAACTTATTATTTCGTACGAGTACAAGGTAAGCCATTATTTTTAGTTACCTTTAAATATATAAAGATTTGAATTACTAAGCAATATAAAACCGTACTGTTGTTTTAATATTGTATTTTAATTAGCTAACTCGCTCATAGTTCGGACATTCTTTACTATTTATTAACATTCTTCGAATTAAATCTAAGCCTCGAGCCGCCACTACTTGTTGAAATTGTAGCCTTGTTCGCGGAATATAATGATATTTTGCCTGTAAGGTTTTTTTAGTGCCCCAGGCGATCCAGACAGAGCCGACAGGTTTATCTGCTGTGCCACCATCCGGTCCAGCTATACCAGAGACAGCAATAACATAGTCAGCGGCAGATTTTTCCAGTGCGCCATTAGCCATAGCCAATACGGTTGCTTTGCTAACGGCTCCATGATTAGCTAATGTTGCGCTAGGAACATCGAGCATTTTACTTTTCATTTCATTCGAATAGGTAACATAGCCGGCCTCAAATATCGCTGAGGAACCTGCTATTGCGGTGATTTGGCTTGCGATTAAACCACCAGTACAAGACTCTGCTACAGTAATTTTTTGCTTTGATTTAATCAGTAATGGCACCAGATATTCAGCGAGGGTGTTTTTATCACTTTCACCGGTCTGGAGGATATGATCACCGAGTAATTGACTGATGGCTTGTAGACTTGATGTTAGGTTTTTTTTTCCTTGTGAGTTTAGTGGGGTTAATTTTATTTCCAGCAAGGGCATGGCAGCACGAAAACCGATAGCCACTTCTTTAGGCCAATCGGGTAAGTTGTCATCAATCAGTGCTTGTAATGTTGATTCACCAACGCCAAAGGTTTGTAAACGGGCAATAGAGGGCTTAATTGCATTAGGAAAACGTAGTTGCAAGTTAGGAATAATCTCATCTTTTAACATCTGAGCTAATTCACTCGGTACTCCCGGTGTACAAAGGATGAGGCACTTGCCGAGTGTGATGCTAAAGCCAACAGCACTACCAGTGGTGTTGGCAATTATTTTACAACCCTTAGGGAGATAAGCTTGTTTTAAATTAGGCTCATTGAGTATGATGTTTCGTCTTGCTGCCCATTTTTTTAGATGTGAGTGCGCTTGTGGTTGAAGTTGTAAATCAACACCACAGGCTTGAGCTAAGGCTGGAGATGTTAGGTCATCAATCGTAGGGCCTAGTCCGCCATTAATAATCAACAGATCAGCGGTTTGGCTAAGTTGGACTATTTCTGAGCATAACTGCTCAGAGTCATCACCAATAGTGATTTTTTTGTTGATACTTAAACCAATGTTATTGAGTTGCTCGGCAAACATGAGTGAATTGGTATCGATAATATCACCATTCATTAATTCGTTGCCCGTCAACAATAAGTTCACTTGCGTGTCCATGTTACTCCAAAATTTAATTACACTGTTGTTTTATGTTAACGAAAAATTGTCATGATTGCTCGGCAAGTTTAGTTAAATTTTTTATAATGATTTAAACCTTTTGAAGATTAAAGCTCACTTAGTTATTACATAGTAAATTATTAAATTTAAGGGAATACTATGTTTACTTCAATTATAAAAACTTTTCTGATCACATGTTTTATTATGCTATTGGGTACTAATACTGATAGTCAAAAAGATAGAGATAATGTCGTCATTGATATGCAACAGTCATCAATGGGGTAACTGTAGAAACTCGTTATAGAGAACGGGAAAGCTAGAAGCGTAATCAACCCGCAAAGTTGAATATATGATTATGGTGTCGAAAAGTGTTTCTTTATTGGCAATTAACCTTGCTAATAGCTCGATTAAAGCAAATGGCTGAGTAAATAATAGTAAGTTAACGGCAGTATTAACATTAATTACAGTGATTTATCCGCTGATCTAAAACAGGTTGATCTTGAAACGGTTAACGGTAGTATTAAGCTGTCAGTAGCTAATTCATTTAATGCCAGTGTTGAAGCAGAAAAATGCATGGTAGTATTAAAACTGATTTTGGCTTAATTTTGGCTTAGTGGCAGCAAAGAATTTATTTACTGGCCGTCATCTATCAGGGAAAATAGGCCATAGTGATGTAAATGTTAAATTAGCGAGTGTTAATGGCTGCATCAAAATTTTGCGTTATTAAATATCTACTTTAGCGTTAGCAGGGTTTAGGCTCTGTGCAATAAACTTCAAGGTAAGCGTACTATCAATCATAACGGCGAGTTAATTTGACTCAGCTTTATAACTCTTCATCAGACTCAAATATTTGCACTATGATGAGTACAGAAACAAATGAACTGAGTGAGCAATTGATCCCGATTAGAACAACAAGGCTGTCGCCGGTATTGCTATTTTCTTTATTTGCCATTTTATTCATCGGCAATAATACTTTGCAGGCGGAAGAATATATTATTGGTGTGGAAGATGTGAGTTATTATCCTTTTTATGACTTCTCTGCGAAGGATCTTGAGCAAGACAGTTTTAGTAAAGCATTATTGAGTAGTTTTTTTCGTTATCGAGGTTATCAATTTAAATTTGTCGCATTACCGCTGAAGCGTTTTGATAAATGGTATTTAGAAGAAGCGATAGATTTTAAGTTTCCTGACAATGTACGTTGGCAAACAGAGCAATTAAAAGACCTAAATATTATCTATAGTAGACCTGTGTTACAGTTAACTGCTGGCAGTTATGTGTTGAAAAAAAACCAAAACCTACCTCGTGCAGCGATTAAAAGACTCGGGACAATTTTGGGCTTCATACCAACGCTTTGGTACGACAGAATTGAAAATAATACCCTTGAGCTAGTTGAAGCTTCCTCCTCGTACAGTCTGATCAAGCACTTGTTACACGGTAATGTTGAGGCGGTTAATATTGATAAAAATGTCATTGATTATAACCTAGCGCTATTTCTAAAAAACAGTGATGACGTAGTATTGAATGAACACACGAAGCATGAGCGGTATGCTTTTCACCTTTCAACTATTTTTCATCCTGAGATTATGCTTGAATTTGATCAATTCTTACGTACTCATAATCAACTAGTGACAGAGATGAAACAAAAATATGGTATTATTGAAGCATCGGAAAACCATTAGTTTTATCATAAATAAGTAGAAATTTTATAAAATGAGCCGAAATATTCAATCTTATCACCGAACACTGCTGTTTGGTAAATGGTATCGCAGTGATCAAGATGAAGCTGGACAGGTATTCACTGAATTTGCTGAAATGTCAGCGGATGGTCGTTACGAGTTTACCTTTATTGAACATGATGAAAGTGGCAATATTTTAGCACAATCTGTTGAGTCGGGAGATTGGGGTTTAGTTGGAGATATTCACTTTACCATCAGTAAAAGTGAATTTATACATGATAAACACTATGCTGCCGATCTTGAGCATGATGATAATTACCATGCTTATCGGGTACTGACGCTAAATAGCCAAATTTTTGAATATCAGCATGTCTTGAGCAATGAAATGTTTATCCTACGCCGAGTTGTTGATAATATCGCTCTTAGTTAAGATAATTGCATCACTATCGGTTCCTTATTATCTGTTTCCATACATCATTTTTTGAGAGTTCGAATGAAAGAAATTAAATCCGCCAGTCTGATTACGGCAATTAAAACACCATTTAACATTAAAGGTGATATAGATTTTAATACTTATGATCAACTAGTCGCTGAACAAATCAAAGCGGGTGTTGATGGTATTGTGGTTGGTGGTACAACTGGCGAGGGGCACCTGCTGACGTGGGAAGAGCATTTAATCCTTATCGCCCATAGTGTGCACAAACATGGTAACGATTTACTGATTATCGGTAATACCGGCAGTAATAATACCCGAGAAGCGATTAAAGCCACACAATATGGCTTTGCCGCGGGAATGGATGCGACACTACAAATTAACCCTTATTATGGTCGTAGTTCATTTGCTGGCGTAACCGAACACTTTCATAAAGTACTCGATATTGGGCCAGGTATTATCTATAACGTACCTGGGCGTACCGGACAGGATTTAACCCCTGAGCTAATTGAACCTTTATCAAAACATGATAACTTTATTGGTGTTAAAGAATGTACCGGTAATGAACGTATTGCTTATTATGAGCAACGAGGAATTGCTTGTTGGTCAGGTAATGATGATGAAAGTGCTGCAGGGCGTCATACTCATGGTTCACATGGTGTTATTTCAGTGACATCTAATATTGCACCTAGTTTAATGCGCCAACTCATGGATGCGCCTAATGAAAGTCTTCAGCAACGAATGCAGCCATTAATGAACTGGTTGTTTTGCGAGCCTAACCCTATTGCTATTAATACCGCATTAATGATGACAGGTGCTGTTGCACCTATTTTTAGAATGCCTTATAAAGCTTTAACATTAGAGCAACGTAAACAAGGGGTAGCGCTATTGGCAGAGTTATCATTAGCTGAAAGAGTGGGTAATGAACCGAGTTTAATGGCAGATGATGATTTTCAATATTGTTATTAACTGAATCATATTGTTAATGTTTTATAAAAGTGAGCGTAAGCTCACTTTTTTTGTCCAAAAATAACTACTGCTAAGCTTTACTGAGCTAAATTCGACAGTTGAGGGCGCATTGCTTCTGGCAGAGCAATGCAGCGTTCAAGCTGATGAATAGGGCAGGTAAAGTTAAGTGCTACAGCACAAAGCTGCAGATCAGCTAATGACTGTTGTACACCATGTAACCGATCACCGACTACCGGCAAACCTATACTGGCAGCATGAATACGTATCTGGTGTTTACGGCCAGATTCTATATTAACCTTTAATAACGATAAATCTCGTTTCTCATCATAGGCCATATGTGAAAAATGACTACAAGCTGGCTTACCATCGATAGCCAATGCAACCGTTTCAGGTTGTGTTCGTTGTTGCAGGTTACCGTGAACAATAATATGGTAGGTTTTTTCTAATTGATGTTGCTCAAACATTTGACTTAATGCTCGTGCTGCTTTTTTACTGTGGGCAACTAAAATTAACCCTGTAGCCGCTCGGTCGAGTCGATGTACAGGAAAAACCGCTCGCTCAGGCGTTAAGTTTTTCTGTGCCCAGCGCGTAATAGTACAATGATCACTCCATTTCGAACCCTGCGATAAAATACCGTAGGGTTTATACCAAACACTGTAATCATTTACATCAGCTATTAACGTGGCCGGCGTTGGTACTTGAGACAACACATTTTCGTCATAATAAAAGTGCAGTTTGTCACCGATGTTTAAGGTTTTTTTTAAGCGTCGACAGCGCTGAGTAGCTTTACCTCGGCTATGCCATAAGGCGCCTTTATCAATAGATTTTTTGATTTCACCAACACTTAAATCGCATTGAATTTGCAGTGCTTGCACGATAGTTATCGGGCGATCGATGTTGATATGACATTCAAATTTTTTCAAAATAATTCAACTCAATAATTTATTACTATTAGTTTAACAAATTTATGACGAGAATTGATCTCACCAGCATAACTTCTGGTGTTAGTGAAAAAATATCGTGAGTAAAAAGCGAAATTGCTTTGATTTAATCGAATCGGACGTGGTTTTTAAGTGCATAGAACGATAAAATAGCGATTAATAGCAAATACAAAATGAGAGTATCAAATGCAACGCGATGAAGAATTATTTCCTTTAGACAATGTTGGTAACGCTTTATGGCAAATGCTTGAAGCTGGCGATGATTTAACTATTGAAAGAGAATTTGAATTCTCGGTTATTTTTGCCGATCAAGAGCAGGCGTTAAAATTCGGTCAGTTGTTATTAGAAAACAATCAAAAGCTTTCATTTTGTCCTTACCAAGGTGACGATGCTTTTCCATGGGAGATTACGGCATATCCATTTATGTCAGCAAGTTATGAAAATATTGCCGCTTATCAAGAGTTATTAACGACAAGTGTGGCACCATTTTCAGGTAATTATGATGGTTGGTACTGTCTTGATTCTAGTAAATAAGCGAGCTTTTAAGGTGACAAATAAATCAGGGCAAAAGCATGGATGAACAGCAGTTTAAGCGTTTAAAAACAGTCAGTGCTAAATCATTTAATGCTCAAAAAGCGTTGATAAAAAAAGTTTTGGCAGGACGAGATATACCATGTCAGCAGTGCGGTACATCGATTAGAGTTGTTTTACCAGAAGATAAAAAACCTACCGGTCTCTACTGTGCAAAAGGCTGTACTAATATAGCCTTAGATTTTGTTTTATAAGAGGTTATGTAACCTGAATTTAACTTTTAGGCTCTGTTATGCTGATACTCAAAGCCTTTAGCTTTTGAACCTAATCTTAAGCTCGAAAATGATAACTTATAAAAAAGTTGAGATATCTTGCAAACTTTTTTTAGTTGATGCGTGATGTGGCACAGTAGCATCATCACTTGGATAGCCTGCAATAAGTAACATGTAAGGGCGGCTATTATCGTCACGGCCACAAATTTTACTTAAAAAAGACATCGGTTTTGGTGTATGGGTTAAAGTAACTAAGCCACTTGAATGCAAGGCATTAATGAGAAATCCTGTGGCAATACCAACGGATTCATGCACGTAATAATTGGTGTTTTTATCTTCGATATCGGTACCGCCTTTTTTCTCACTAAATATCGCAATTAGCCAAGGCGCATGTTCTAAGTAGGGTTTGTTAGCGTCTGTGCCTAATGGCTTTAAAGCGTCTAACCACTCTTCACCTGCACGACCCTGATAGAAATTACTTTCGTGAGTTTCCGCTTGTTGACGTATTTGCTTTTTAACATCTTGATCACTAATAGCAACAAAGTGCCAAGGTTGATGATTGGCTCCGTTCGGTGCTGTGCCTGCTGCTTTAATACAGTTTTCAATTATTTCTTTAGCGACAGGGCGGTCACTAAAGCTTCGAATACTATGACGACGTTTAATATTGTTATAAAAATCGGCTGAACGCTTAAGCATTTCTTCGCTAGGGTATTCAATATAATCGCTTAAAGGTGATGCGTCATGAGCTTGCATGGGGAGATCCTATTATTATTTTATTGTTTATAGAATATCGATAAAAGCATTAAAATCAAGCTTATCATTGTATGCAACCGGTTAAATAGCCTAAATAATTGTATGAATATTGATGAGGATAGTGAGTGAAGTTTTTAGGCGTTTATAGATTGAACTATAGAGCCAGTAAATCGATAATATAATGCTGTTATGAGTAAAGCCAATTAGCGATAACCAATATCACTAAGTAAAGGTGAGCTTGCTATAAATGAGCAGGTAACGACTCATATGGCGTTAGTAACGTAAATGCTCTTGTTGATGTAAATATTTTTGATATTGCTTTAAACCTATTTTTCGGCGAGTTATTTCAGCAAAATAAATACCAATCATAAGTGATAAAAACATAATTGAAATAATGAGTATGATATAAATTTCTTGAAAATAAGCAGAACTTAATGTCACAAGCAAAGCACCAAAAACGCAGTAACTTAGCACTATTCTTAGCCATAAAATGGTGAGTATAAATAAACTTTCGAATTGAATAGTCGCTTTCACAATATGCACGCTGATCACAGTCACTAAGATGACTAATTAGTATAATATACAAAATAAGCATACATAAGTTTATTTTCTATTCGAAATCGATATAAGAAAGAGTCTTAATGTCTATTCGGTCAATGTTGTTGCTGAACCGGTGAAGAGATACTGCTGGCAAAATTTTAGTCGTGCTCCTAATAAGATATTGTCACACAACGATATTAAAGACCTTATTTTCTAGTGCAAGTTTAAACAGCATTTCTAAATTTTTAGTTGATAATGTTTCAAATATTACAAGGTTCATGAGCACTGCTTTTGTTGTAGGCATATTTTATTATTTAGATTTATTTTTTAACATCTACGGGATTTATTTTCCTTTTTTAAGCACTCAACATACCATGATTTAAAGTGACATAGCTTGCAGTAGCGCTATCGAATGAAAGGCAACAACTCACCGTTACAATATAACAACAATTTAACCTGCTTCGAGCTCTTGCATCTACATTAGTTAAGCTTGATAGTGAAAGGCTAACTTTACTATGATGATAATCTTGATTTTTATGCCTTTTCTTTATGCCTTTGCCAATAAAAATAAGTACACACTGTATGGTGTTCTCGCCATTTTGTTGTGGAGCACTATAACTGCTTTTATTCGCGATTTGTCTGAGTTATTTAGCCCTATTGGCGGTGCAGCTATGATGTACAGCGTTAGCGCTATATTTTTAATGTCGGTTATGGGCATACCTAAAATAAAGAGCTATCCAAAGCGTTATTTAATGATTGGTGGTGGCTTATTTGTTGCCTATGAAATTTGCTTAGCGCTTTCTTTAGGCATGGCGAATAGCCGACATCAAGCAATGGAAATGGCGATTATTAATTATTTATGGCCGGCATTAACTATTCTGTTGAGCGTGCTAATAAGCGCTAAAAAAGTCAACATTTTAGTTTATCCGAGTATATTGTTAGCCTTTACAGGTGTGGCTTGGTGTATTGCTGGTGAGCAAGGTATTTCATTAGATATTTTACTGAGCAACATCTCTGACAATCCTTTAACGTATTTTATGGCTTTTTCTGCGGCAATAATTTGGGCCATTTATTGTGTCGTGACACAAAGAATTAGCAATGGCAAAAACGCAACAGCACTTTTTTTTAGCGCCACGGCGACCGCGTTGTGGGTGCAGTACTTTTTTAGTAACGAGCCTAGCTTAGATTTCACGCTAAACTCAACGTTAACATTATTACTTGCCGGTATTGTGATTGGCGCAGGTTATGCGCTGTGGAATCAAGCGATGATCGGTGGAGATATTATTCTATTAGGTACGCTGTCTTATTTTACACCTGTATTTTCTACGCTTTTTGCTTCGTTATATTTATCGATTTCACTCACTGGATCATTTTGGCAGGGCGTTGCACTAGTCACTTTAGGCTCGTTGATATGCTTTTTAGTCACAAGAAGGAAAAATTAGCAGGACACAGACTAAATTTTGTAGCATATCGGTGAATGATGTTAAATTCATTGAGACTAGTTGAAGTGGCATAGTTTCAATGTTACCGCAGTGGTAACGAACTTAATGCAACCTACATATATTTATTTGGATATGTTGAGAATAAGTTTTTCAGTTGAGTTAACTCTTCAATAAATCAGTGTTTAAACGCTCTAAATTAATGTGTCATTGTTGCTTACTATTATCTTGGGTGGCATGATAACTTCTAAGAAATAATGAGCAAACTAAATGAAAAAGTTATTATCGTTAGTATTTACCGTTTTACTCTCCTCCTGCACATCCCAACCTCATGAAAAGACTAATGCTCCTTTTGATGGTGTTAAATTTGATAACATTGAGCCCTTTGTCGATAAAAGTCTACTTGATTTGCTGAAGTGGCAAATGGGGAGTATGAGTGAATCTACTCCTTGGCCAGATGAAATTGACTCTAAGCAATTTAAGCCCTCTACCCAAAGATCAGTCAAGCCAGTTATTACTGTAATCAACCATGCATCAGTGCTTATTCAGGTTGATAATTTAAATATATTAACAGATCCTCAATATTCACTCAGAGCTTCACCGGTTCAATTTGCTGGCCCCAAGAGAGTTGTTAAGCCTGGCATTGCCTTTGATGATTTACCAGCAATTGACATTGTTCTTATTTCTCATAATCATTATGACCATTTAGATCTTGATACGCTCAAGCGCTTAAATGATAGAGATGCCCCAAAATTTTTTGCAGGGTTGAAAACGAAGTTATTTTTAGAAGATAACGGAATTAAAACGGCTGTCGATCTGGATTGGTGGCAAAGTATAACCGCGAATAAAACTAAGATTACTTTTGTTCCCTCACAACACTGGTCGGCTAGAGGTATATTTGATAAAAGAGAAATGCTTTGGGGTGGTTTCTATATTGAAAATGCTTATAAAATCTACTTTGCAGGGGATACAGGATATGGAAAGTTTTTTAAAATAATTAAAGAGAAGCTTGGTGCACCCGACCTTTCTTTGCTCCCAATTGGCGCTTATGAACCTAGATGGTTCATGAAAGATGCCCACCTTAATCCAAAGGACTCTCTACAAGCATTTAAAGACCTAGACAGTAAAAAGATGATCGGGATTCATTTTGGGACTTTTAAGTTAACAGATGAGGGATACAATGATCCGGTTGTGACGCTTCAAGAAGAAATTAAGAAATTAAACTTGGATCCTCTAAAAGTCATTATTCCTACGTTTGGAAAGCCTTATTTAATTTAGATTTTTTAGCAGGATAAATTAACACAAATTAACAGGCCACTCACTCTAAATTGTTGAGTGAACTTTTCAATAAATAAGTGTTTAAATGCTCGAAATGAAAGAGCATTGATGTGCCATTGTTGTTGACTATTATCATGGGTGGCATGATAACTTTTTTTCCTTTACATTCTTTGGGTATCCAAAGTCTAATTCATAATTCCGTTTATTCAATTCCGACTACTTTCAACGAACCTGACCCCGCAGGTTATTAACTTAGGCGTGAATTTATCAAAATAAATAGTCCGCTTAGATACGAAAGCGGACATTAACACCGATAGCTTTTTGAGCTATTTCCAGTGTTCAGAAGACGTAGAACTACCTTTATCTTGACAGAGAACAAAGTCACCACAGCGGTCATTCATCATAAGAAGTTATCGGTTTTGACATTCAAGAATCTTACGACTTAAATCCCAACATAATTGTTATCAAATAAAATACTGAGTATTATCTGCCCCTCTGTTACAGAATAAGAATTATCTTGGATGCATTCAATTCTGCCTTGGGCTGATATAGTTTTCCCTGTATATAATGATAAAGTCAAAGGCAATAAGAAGATAAGTGAAATTATGAAAATCATTAAAAATCCACTAGCTGTCAATGGCGATGTTGAATTACTCTCAGCAAATAAACTAGCCAGACTTGCAGTGGATAAACCGATGAGATTAATTGCTATAACTCTTCTTACAGAGCACTTATATTTATCTTTTGATGAACCGCTATCTAGCAAACTGTTAGTAGGTATGAAATCTTTATTATATTTTAAATGTATGTACTACCCTACTATGCCAGCACCACAACCTAACTTAAGAAAAATTCCGAAGTAAAAGATAACAGGATCACAAATATCCGTAATTTCTCGCTTACCTATAATAATAGAAGTTCCCGTTGATAGATCCTTAAACCCTAAGAAAAAAAGCAAACTTGCTAAAGATACAACAGTTAAAAACAGCCACGGCTCTTTCATTGATTTTTTATTACGAACCCTACTCATTACTACACCTAAAAATATAACGAATGATTGGAGAATCCAGTCGATAACGTAATGGTCGCAAAACCATCTTTGTTAACTACAACTAATGTACTCATAAGTTGTCTGACGATTATGATGCTCAGCCCGGCGATCTAATTTGGGTGCAAATTATTCATGCCGACGAGCATGATGTTTGGGGCGGGCGAGTAGAAAACTAGCCTTGTTTTAACTTAAATTGCGCTTTAGCAGATATAAAAAACCAACTTGATGTAAGTTGGTTTTTTTGTGACCTGAAAATATTAAATGTTTACGGCATCTTTCTTCAAGCTCATAAATATGACATATCACAAGAATTTAAACATTATTGATTTACTTAGCTTGAGCAAGGTATAAGTTAATGTTACAAAGGTACAACAGTGGATTTTATAAATCTAGGATGACACGACCTTTCACTTAATAGTGTTAAGGTTACAAAAAAATAACAGTAGTACTATATGGAAAATAGAGAGTTATTAGCGCAACGCATCGTTGATATTATTACCAAGTTAAATGTAGGTGAAATATTAGATATTGATGAACTTGCAAATGAATTTGGTGTATCAAAACGCACTATTCAACGAGATATAAATTCAAGATTGGCATTTTTACCACTTGAACGAAATGGCAGTAAAGTTTCCCTTAATGCAAATTCTTTGGGTAAGTTAACTCATCACGATATAAAAAACTTTGCCCAACTTTCTGGAGTAAGTGATTTATATCCACAACTAGATAGCCACTTTGTCACTAACTTACTTACAAATGCTTATAAAAGTCCATATCTTGTCACGGGAAATGAATTTGAGCATGATAAAGTTATTATCACTCAAAATATTAAAAAGCTTGAATCAGCAATCTCAAAAACTAAATTCATTACCTTTCAATATAAAGATAAAAGCTACAATGCCATAGCTCCATATAAATTAATTAATCACAATCAAGTTTGGTATGTTGCGGCAGTTGATAATAATAAACTTAAAACCTTTCATGTTGGCAATATTAGCGCATTATTTTTACTAGATGATTCTTTTACTCCTTGTGAAAACATGATTGCTGCTATTAATCAAAGCAAAGATATTTATATTGCAGAGCCAAAAGAAAAAATAGAAGTTGTCTTAAAAGTATCCCCTGAAGTTGCTCACTACTTTAAAAGACGCCAACTACTTCCAGAGCAAGTAATTGACAAAGAATTAGAAAATGGTGAATTGATCATTTCAAGTGAAATCTCCTATGATCTGCAAATAGTGCCACTAATAAAATATTGGATGCCACATTTACAAGTGATTACTCCTATCGAAATACATGAGCAAGTAATTGCTGATATTGAAAGGTATCAATTAATAAAATAAAGCTGATAAAAAAATTATAGTAACAAATAATAAATATAACTTTAAAAGGAAATAAAATGTTTTTAAACCGACTGACGTACGAAGAAAAAGAAGCTTTCTTATCATTAGCGCATCATGTGGCTCATTCTGATAATAACTTAACAAAAGATGAAGAGTTAGTTATTGATAAGTATTCAATGGAAATGCAAATGGATGATATTGAGTATGATGAAGCTCAGTTTGATTTGGTAGATGTATTAAGCAAATTTAAACAAGATAGTCATAAAAAAATAGCATTGCTTGAAATTATGGCTCTCGTCTATGCCGACGGCGTAGTAGCACAAGAAGAAGATAATCTTATTAAGACAATGATAAGTCAATTTGATCTCAACCCTAACTTAGCCATTGTATATCGAGAATGGTCTAAGAGTATTTTATCTTTATTTGTTCAAGGTGAAGCGTTAATTCATTTATGAGTTTCCCTTGTACACAGTGTGGACAATGTTGCAAAAATATCAGTGACATTAAAGCATTAGAAGACTATGACTCTGGAAATGGGACTTGTAAGCATTACAACATAGCTAACGGTTGTGATATTTACCATACCAGACCTATGATTTGCAGAATTGATGAAGGCTACACAACTTATTTTTCTAAGGTGATTTCATTAGAAAACTACTATCAAGAAAACTTAAAAGTGTGTAATCAATTGCAAATAACAAATGGAATAGACAAAAAATTTAGAGTGAAACTATGAATGTAATTGATATAAATAAATTTAAGAAAGTGCTTCCTACATCAGATCACAATCTTAATAGATTAAAGTTTCTTCAAGAAGAAGCTTCAGATCTACGTATTGCTGTTTTTGGTAAATATAATCACGGTAAAAGTACACTGCTAAACGCGTTGATTGGCAAAAATATTTTTAAAACCGCAGATAAACGTGAAACTATAAAAAATGCAGAATATATACACAACGATGTTATTTGGATTGATACACCAGGCCTCGATGCGGATGTTCACGGTAAAGACGATAAAGAAGCGATGAAAGGCGCTTTTGAAATAGCTGATATTTTATATCTAGTGCATAACGTCAAAGCAGGAGAGCTAGATAAATATGAGATGAAAGTATTCCGTGAATTAATGAAGCAAGATAAAAATTATCGTAAAAAAATGTTTTTGATTTTAACGCAAATAGATCAAGTTAAATCGGAACAACTTGAAGAAGTTAAACAACAAATAAAAAAACAACTACCAGAACTAACCATGATTTGTATTTCAGCCCAAAGATATAGCCAAGGTGTTAGCGAAAGTAAGCCTAAATTTGTTGAGCTTAGTGCTATGGATTCATTATTTACTTTAGTTGCCGGTCATTTATCTAAATTAAATATATTACGCAAACAAGAGAGCAGGCGGCTTGTATCTAAAATAAGGATTGAATTAAATGAGAGTAAAGAATTCCTTCAAAAAGAGCTAGTAACAGCTGATTTTGAACGTGAGAATCAACAAAATCATCTTGAAAATGACAGTGTATTATTCATCCAAAATATACAAACAAGAAAGGAGGGGTAGATTATGGCTATTCCATGGTTAATAGGTGCCGCTGTTGTTGGTTTAGGGAAGGCTGTATATGACAGCTATGAAGAAGATGAAAGGCGTGAACGAGCTGAACGTAGAGCTAGAGCAGAGCGACGAGAAAGAGAAGCTGAGGAAAATAAACAACGCGCAGAGGTTATTGAAAAAGAAAAAGAAAGAGCACAGAAAGAAGAAAAAGAATTACTTAAAAATCATGCTAAATCGCAAGCAAAAATTATTTTAGATAAATATAACATAACTAGTATTACTCCTGATGAGTTGGCAGCTAATGTAATATTAGATCCTGCTTTAGCTCTTACTAATGTAACGGAACACTATATGGAGTCAAAGACGCATCAAGACTTAGAAAAAAAAGTGACGGAGCTAGAAAAATCAATTGATGAATGCGAAGAGTTACAAAAAATATTAAAAGGATTTTAAAAAATGAACCACAATCCATTTTTATCTGCACTTAATCAGTTTTCAAGCGATTTTGAATTGGTAGCTAATAAAGAAACTGAGTTATTAGCTAAAAAAAACATTTTAGAACAAAAGTTGGAAAAAGCATTATTGATTAATAATAAAAATATTAACCAAGAAAGTTCTCTGAGTAAACTTACTGGTGTGTTAAAACAATCGGTTAAAGTTAATTTAAAAAGCTGGAATGATGCATTAGAAGATTCATTACCAATGAAAGCATTATCAGAACAATTTACTGATAGAATTATTTTGTTAGTCTTTGGTAAAGTTAATGCAGGTAAGAGTTCATTTTGTAATTTCTTAGCAGAACAATTCCCAGCAGATCAAGTTAAACGCTTTTGCTTTAATAAAGGTAAAGTTCAATACTTTGAAAGTAATGAAAAATTTGCAGAAGGTGTTACAGAAACAACTGCTACGATACAAGGTGTAGAACTAGGGAATAATTTAGTTCTACTTGATTCTCCTGGGCTTCATTCTGTCAATGATGAAAATGGTGATTTAACACGGCAATACACTGATTGTGCTGATGCCGTGTTATGGCTATCCCCCTCAACTTCACCAGGACAGGTTCAAGAGTTACAAGATTTAAAAGATGAGCTTGAAAAAAAGAAACCCCTGCAACCAGTTATCACCCGAAGTGATGAAATCATAGAAGAAGATTGGTGTGATATAAAAAATGATATTATAACGTCACTTAAAAATAAAACGGAATCGAACCGAAAACTTCAAGAAGGTGATGTACTTGGTCGTGTTAAACAACTAGGTTTTAATAAACTAGTAAAAGAATGTGTTTCTATTTCTGTTCATGCGTATAACGAAAGCGACAAAAAACAGACCGATTTACAGCAAGCAGGTTTATATAAATTATTTGAACGTTTAGTTGTGATTATTGACGAAGCTAAATCTTATAAAGTTAAGAAAGCGAGTCAACAAGTTATCAACTTTTTAAATAATCAAGTAATAGCCCCTCTAGAAAAAAATATAAAACCACAAGTAAATAAACTTTCAGCTGAAACTAAAGAAACGATCAACAACCTTAATAAAAAGAAAACTCACTTTGCAGCAGAAGTTACAGCAGAAGTTGCTGTTGAGATACCAAACATTGTTAATAAACATAAAAATTCTCAAAATAAAGAGGCTATTGCTGATGAACTGAATATCGTTGTTGAGAGTACTTTGAATCGTGTATTAACAAGAGAGCTAAGAGCTTTAGTTAATAATATTCACAAAGTATCGAGCACCTTTTCTCCTGATGGACTAGGGGACTTTAAAGATATAACTATTGATATAGAGCAAAAAAAAGGAGCCATTGGTAAGGCCGTAACTGCTGGTGCTGGAGGTGTTGGTGGGGCATACGGAGGTGCGGCATTAGGTACACTCATCTTCCCTGGTGTAGGTACAGTAGTAGGAGCATTTATAGGCGGTTTTTTAGGAGGGGCTGCTGGTAACGGAATTGGTGAATACTTTGAAGAAACCGAAATTATTCAAGAAAAAGTAGCTGTTTCTACAGAAGCTGTTATTCAAGAAACTACTGTTAATGTTAAAAATTTACTTCCAGAACTGGTTGGAAATGTCATTGATGAGGTTATTCAATCAATAAGTCCAGTGGAGTCTTTTTGTTTACAGTTATCATCAGCTATAGATGAGTTCAACCAAGATGTTAAAAACTTACAAAGTACGAAAGTTTTAGAGGGCACATACTCATGAATCCATTTTTAGAGTTAGCCAAGAATCTTAATAAATCTCTTTCACTAATTGAACAAAATTCAGATGATTCTGTTTCAACACTCCACACCGAGTTAAATAAAACTGTTGAGAATAAAACCCTACAAGTAATGCTTTATGGAGCCTATAACGCCGGAAAAAGTACGCTAGTGAATACTTTGTTGGGAAAATATAAAGCTAAAGAAAATGGTATACCAACAACAGATAGTGTTGATATTTATAATTGGAATGGCTTTAACTTACTTGATACTCCGGGAATAAATGCTCCAATAGAGCATGAAGACATTACTCAAGAACAAGTAAAACGCTCTGGTGCAATGTTATTTGTGATCAGAGAAGGCGACCAAGACGCTAAAGATATTTATGAACGATTATTTTCAATGCTAAAACAAGACAAAAAAGTATTTATCGTGCTTAATCACGAATTAACTAATTTAGACGATAAAGTTAAAGCAGTAAAAAGAATCAACCAGATCATCTCTACACTAGCATCTAACTTTAATGTGAGTAATGAAAAAATTGGTGAAATATCAATTTTTCCTATGAATATTCGTACGGCTTATAATGGTCGAATTAAGGAACATGATAAATTATTAGAACACTCTGGATATAACAGCTTTATCAATGCGTTTAAGCAGTGGGTTATGCTTCAAGACGAAGAACATAGTTATTTGGATAGCTTAAAAAATCAAATTAATGATTGTTGGTACAAACCTGTTATTGAAAAATTAGATAAACAAGTAAATACAGGTGAGTCAAAAGAATTAAGAACATTAAGAGACGACCGAATAATGCTAGAAAATGAAAAACGGTCTATCAAAACATCAGCAACACATTTCATTAACCAGCAAGTAAACCAGCTGAAATCAGATGTTTCAGGGGTATTGTCAAATTCAAATTCAGAGCTTGAAATTGACACTAAACTACAGCAGGTTTTCATGCCATTAACTGATAATGTTGAGGACTGGTTAGGTAATGAATTATCAGATGTTAGTGAAAGACTTACAGTCTCGATAGATAAAAATGCAAAAATGAGTGAAAGCTGCAATTCATCAAGCTCCTTTAATGATGTTATTGTAAATGGGGCAAAAGAGTTCTTATCTGATCAAAAGAATTTAAAAGAGGCTCTTTTAGTAGGGAGGAAACTGAAAATTCCAGGGCTTAAAGGACGTTGGGGGAAAACTTTTGATAAATGGGCTGGTAAAGCAGCACCTGTTATTCAAGTAGTCACTTTTCTATATGATTTGTATAAAGCTGATAGTGATCAAGATAAGGATAACTCACAAAATAAGCAACATTCAATGGAGCTATACCAGTGCGTAGATCAGATTTGCTCAACAGTAATTGGTGATTTAACTAAGTCAGTACATGGCATGGTAGATTTTACCTTTGATAATCAAATAAGTGTAATTCAACAGCAACTTGATGATGACAGCCAAGATTCTGATGATAATAAAGATAGTTACAATAAGTTAATTGAATTACGTGGAGAAATGCTTTCGATATCGTTTTGAACTCCTAAAAATGAGAAATACTTAATCTCAGCTATAAGTACTTATCCTTTAGTTTAAATATGTTAACCAAAATAAAAGGCTTATATGAATTTTAAAACATTAAAAGCAAGACAACGTGCAGAGCGTGAAAACTATTCAGAGAACTTATCTTTACGTGTACACCGAGCCTTAAGCTGGTTAGACAAAGCCGAGCAATGTCAGGGTGACCAAGATTCGCAGTTTATTTTTTTATGGATTGCTTTTAATGCCGCTTATGCCAATGAAGTAGATGATATTTATCGTCGTTCTGAACAAGAAACCTTTAGAAATTTCATTGACCGATTATGCCAGTTAGATAGTAAAAATCACTTACCTGATTTGGTATGGAATGAGTTTACGGGCAGTATTCGAGTTTTGTTGGCGAACAAATTTGTTTTTAAACCTTTTTGGGATTTTCAAAACAAAAAAATAACCGAGGAGCAATGGCAGGAAAGTTTTAATAAAGCCAATGCTTTTGCTCATCAAGCTTTAGGACGGAAAAATACCGAAGCAGTGCTTTCAGTTATTTTCTCTCGTTTATATATGTTGCGTAATCAATTATTACATGGCGGAGCAACATGGAATAGTGACGTTAATCGGGACCAAATACGAGATGCAGTAAATTTTTTAGCTAAGTTTGTTCCTGCAATCATTGAAATTATGATGGATAGCGCTAACGAAGTTTGGGGGGAAGCCTGTTTTCCTGTTATTAAATAAAAAAATAAGCTGAGTAAATTGATTTAAGTAATTATTTTTTATGTTTTATCTTTATTTCTAGAGTGACATAGCCTTTCACCTAAGTCTGTTAAATTCATCGTTATTAAATTCAAACCAACAAATTGTCAGCTCATTTCAGTTTGTTGATTTGAATTAATAATACGGTGCTAGCAAAGTAAAACTAAAATTTTAATATTTTTGTTTTTAGCACCAAGCCTATGTTGTTAAAAGGATGAAATATGAAAAATTATAGCAAAGCACTACTTGTCACCATTATCACCACTTCTTTAATCGCCTGTGGTGGAGGAGGTTCTTCTAGTGCCGAATCTTCAGCGGTTACACCACCAACTCCCACACCTGTAGAATTGACTAAAATTAGCGGAATGGCTATTGATGGTTATATTGTTGGCGCAACCATTTTCATGGATTTGAACTTTAACGGTGTTCATGATGATGGAGAGCCGTCTGCTGAAACAGTAGAACCGACTGAAGATAACCCTAGTTGGGTTATCGAAATTCCTGAAGTACATGAAGATTGTGGTCAATACGTACCTTTAATTACTCATGTACCAGTGGGAGCTATTGATTTAGACGATCCTGAAAACTCTATAATAGAAGCATACGATCTGGTTATTCCCCCCAGCTTTGCTCTTCGTAACGACCAAGACTTACTCAACGTTACACCATTAACGACTGTTATTTGGAATAGTGTTGAGCAAGAGCTATACGCAAGTGGTACTGAACTTTCATGCGAATCAATTATTGAAAATCAGCAGTTGCGCCAAGATATTGAGCAACGACTAATTGATCAAGAAATTCGTGTCGCTCAACGCTACAACATCACGGTAGATTCGCTTTACAGTGATTATGTTGCTAATGGAAATTCCAGCTTACATGGACTAGCACGCTCTTTAGTGCCAGGGCTTGCGAAGTCTTATGCTGAAACGGTTGAATTAGAAGCTGCCAATCCTAATGCTAATTACGTATTTGTAGAATACTACTTTGATACTGATCAAGGTGGAGGCTTATCATCTAAGTCTTGGACTCGACGTGAGTTTATTCAACAAAGCGCGGGTAACTGGGATGAATTAGCTAATGCTATGAGTGGCGGCTTACAAAGCATTGGTGCTTTGAAATATAGATATCAACAACGCACAACCCAAGTGGGTAATATTGAAGCAGAAGTCGCACTTAGCCTTGTTGATGGGGTATGTAATATTACCGAATATTTCACTGAAATTGAAGGTGGGGTAGGTTTCGGATTAGCCAATACCGCTTTTGCCGATAACGTAGATTGGAGTATGTGCAAAACATTAGATCGCGTAGCGTTAAATACAGGGCAACTGTTTATTACTAAAACGTTTTACAGTGATGATGAGACTGTAAAAACAGAGTCAATACATAGTTATAGTGCAGAAAACCCTTTAATTTATACTGGCTTAATTGGTGTATCACTAGATGAAATAGACAGTGGTTGGCTAGCGCACTCTATGTCGCACATATCATTAGATTTTTATGATGACTTTGGCTATGACGCTGATGGGTGGACTCGTATTGACAACCGCTATGCCTCTGAAAATTTTTGGCAAGAAGACCAAGTTGTTTATATGCATAATTCTGATGATGATTATACGGTTACCACATATCGTCCAGATGGCACTAATAGTAAACAGTGCGGTACATGGTCTGGTGGCGATGCTAGCTTGGTTGACTGTACCGAATAAATCTTGGGTTTGTTTTTGATAGGGAAATAGAGAAATAATGTTTACTTAATCTTTATTTTCCTTACATCAAATTAAATACAAAGAGGTATCCCATGATGATAACTATGAAAAAATTTAGTGGCAAGATGCCTAAAGAAATTGAGAATAAGTGTTATATACCTAAAGCAATAATTCCGTTATCCCAAGATGACATAATATTAATGACTAATGGAATGGAAAATTATATGTATGCAGAAATCGAAGGGAATGGAGTTTGCCAAATTCGACAAAGGCTTTGCGACGAGTTAAATGCTATTACGTTAATGCCAAGAAACAGCGTCACAATTGAGAGTGTTGGTTATGTTTTACGTTGTCATTCGGAACTGCTGTGGTCAGAGTTTCATGAGATAAACTCTAAGTTTGATGAGTTATGTAAAAATGGCAATATGCACTTTAATTATGGTGTCGCTGAAGAGAAAGAATGTAACAAGGAAATTTCTTTATCAATATTTTATTTTACGGGGCAGAAGAAGCAAGCAATAAACGATAATGCTTCATTTGATGTTGATGAAGATACGATAGCGGACGTTAGCTTAGCCTTATCTAACGACAAGAGATCCGACACTCAGCCGCCCTTTATTGGCGGTTTTTTAATATCTGAAACAGGATAGACGTCCATAAATTGAATTCCATTGACAACAGCAACGAGGCTTAAACCTGCCTTACAAATATGCAGTAAATTTCGGTTAGTATTGTCTTGGATTTGATCGTGTATTCACAAAAGCTCAATGTCCGCAATTGGCTATCACTTGACCTAAAGAACAACCGATAGCTAACTTCCCCTTTAAAAACTATCAACCGTAAATAAGACTAGTATCAATCATTATGCGTAGTCACACATTGCCTTAATTCAATTGGTATTAAGGCAATAAAAAAGCGCCCAAAGGCGCTTTTTTCATAACCGAAACTTACCAGATGAGTGATAAGTTACTAATGTCGTAGCTGCTTAGCCAATAAACTTACGGGCGTTGCGGAACATACGTACCCAAGGTGAATCTTCTTGCCATTCATCAGGGTGCCATGAGTTGGCCACAGTGCGGAACACACGTTCAGGGTGTGGCATCATAATGGTTACTCGGCCATCGGTTGTCGTTAACGCTGTAATACCGTCAGGTGAACCGTTCGGGTTAGCCGGGTAGGTTTCAGTGATATGACCATAGTTATCAACATAACGCAGAGCTACAGTGCCAGACAGATTCGCTGTATCGATAGCATCATCAGAACTAAACTCGGCACGGCCTTCACCATGAGAAACCGCGATTGGCATACGAGAGCCAGCCATGCCATCAAAGAAGATAGACGGTGTTTCTTGTATTTCTACCAAGCTAAAGCGCGCTTCAAATCGTTCTGATTTGTTTTGCACAAAACGTGGCCATGCCTCAGCACCAGGAATAATTTCTTTCAGGTTTGACAGCATTTGACAGCCATTACAAACACCTAATGAGAAAGTATCTTCGCGCTCAAAAAAGGCTTTAAACATAGCTTTAGCGTCTTTGTTGAACAAGATAGATTTCGCCCAACCTTCACCAGCGCCAAGTACATCGCCGTATGAGAAACCACCACAAGCCACTAAACCGTTAAAGTCGGCTAAGTCAGTGCGGCCAGATAAAATGTCTGACATATGTACATCAATAGCAATGAAACCAGCACGGTCAAAAGCCGCAGCCATTTCTACGTGCGAGTTAACACCTTGCTCACGTAAAATAGCAATACGAGGATTGCTTACCTTGGCATTTTGCGCATCTTTGATAATAAGGTCAGCAACAATATCTTCATTAATATCAAAACTTAAGTCAGCGTTTAGACCTGGATCTTCAGTATCGAATTTAACGTCATGCTCTTGTTGTGCACATTCTGGGTTATCACGTAATGATTGCATTTTATACGTGGTTTGTGCCCAAGTTGTACGGTAGTAAGTACGAGAGTTTTCTAGCACGACTTCACCGTTACGGCTAAAGCGCAGGGTATCTTCGTTATTGATACGACCGATATCAGTACAACAATCTTCAATGCCAAATTTAGCAAATACTGTATTAATAGCATCTACATCGCTTTCGCGAATTTGAATAACCGCGCCAAGCTCTTCACTAAACAATACATCTACGTCATTACCAGACGCTGATGTCAGCTTACTTAAATCAATATCAACACCGGTATGGCCCGCAAATGCCATTTCAACAACTGTGGTAAATAAACCACCATCTGAAATGTCATGGTAAGCAATCAGTTTTTCATCGCGTACTAGCGTTTGCATAGCGTTGAAGAAACCTTTTAAGGTTTCTGGGCAATCAACATCAGGAGTTTCGTTGCCAAGCTGTTTATAAACTTGTGCTAAACATGAACCGCCTAAACGCTGTTTACCTTTTGATAAATCAATGGCAATGATACGGGTATCGCCTTGATCAATTCTTAATTCAGGTGTTACGGTTTTACGAATATCTTCAACAACACCAAAAGCGGTGATGATTAATGACATTGGAGAAGTAACAGATTTTTGCTCGCCGCTGTCTTCGCCATTTTCTCCCGCTTCTTGCCATGTCGTTTTCATCGACATTGAGTCTTTACCAACCGGAATGGTTAAGCCAAGCGCAGGACAAAGTTCTTCACCGATGGCTTTTACCGCTTCGTATAAACCAGCATCTTCACCTGGGTGACCCGCAGGTGACATCCAGTTAGCTGAAAGTTTAATGCGGTTCAAATCGCCAATATCAGTACCGGCAATATTGGTTAATGACTCAGCTACCGCTAAACGTGCTGAAGCGCCAAAGCTTAGCAATGCAACGGGAGTGCGTTCACCCAATGACATAGCTTCGCCGTGGTAAGAGTCAAGTGCTGAAGCGGTAACACCGCAATCGGCAACGGGTACTTGCCAAGGGCCAACCATTTGGTCGCGATTAACCATACCGGTTACAGAGCGATCGCCAATGGTAATTAAGAAGGTTTTTTCTGCCACGGTAGGTAGTGATAAAATACGCTCTGCCGCATCGGCTAAGGTGATGTCAGCAACGGTAAAGTTATCGCCAGTCGCTATTTTTGTTTCAACGTCTTTAAATATTTTCGGTGTTTTACCTAATAACACTTCAAGCGGTAAATCAATTGGCGTAGCAAGTTTTTCATTGCCGGCAAAGTGTGAATCATTCACCGTTAAATGTTCTTCTTCAGTTGCACGGCCAACCACAGAAAATGGTGCGCGTTCACGAAGACATATTTGCTCAAAGGTTGCTAAGTTTTTGTCTGATACCGCAATAACATAACGCTCTTGAGACTCATTACACCAAATTTCATGTGGTGCCATGCTGCGTTCATCATTTGGTACGTTACGTAATTCAAAAACACCACCACGGCCGCCATCAGAAACTAATTCAGGGAAAGCATTTGATAAACCACCTGCGCCAACATCATGGATGAAAGCAATCGGGTTTTCTTCACCTAGCTGCCAACACTTATCAATAACTTCTTGGCAACGACGTTCCATTTCAGGATTTTCACGTTGTACAGAAGCAAAATCTAAGCTTTCAGCTGATTGGCCTGAAGCCATTGAAGAAGCTGCGCCGCCACCTAAACCTATGTTCATGGCTGGGCCACCAAGCGCAATTAAGTTAGCGCCAACAACAATTTCACGCTTTTGTACGTGCTCGTCACGAATATTACCTAAACCACCGGCCAACATAATGGGCTTGTGGTAACCACGTACTTCGCTGCCGTTAAACGAGTTAACTTGCTCTTCGTAAGTACGGAAATAACCTAAAATAGCCGGGCGACCAAATTCGTTATTAAATGCCGCACCGCCCAAAGGACCTTCAGTCATAATATCTAAGGCCGAAACGATACGGTTTGGTTTGCCAAAGTCAGTTTCCCACGGTTGTTCAAAACCAGGAATACGTAAGTTTGAAACTGAAAATCCGACTAAACCTGCTTTCGGTTTTGAACCAATACCGGTAGCGCCTTCATCACGAATTTCACCACCTGAGCCTGTTGCTGCACCCGGATAAGGGGAAATAGCCGTAGGGTGGTTATGGGTTTCAACCTTCATTAGTATCTGAATGTCTTCATGGTGATAACCATAAACGTTGGTTGCAGGATTTGGGAAGAAACGACCGCCTTTATTACCCACCATAACCGCAGCATTATCTTTATAAGCACTTAAGACAAAGTCAGGGTTGACTTCATGGGTGTTACGGATCATTTTGAACAATGATTTAGGCTGTTTTACGCCATCGATAGTCCAGTCTGCGTTGAATATTTTATGACGACAATGCTCTGAGTTAGCTTGAGCGAACATATAAAGTTCGATGTCGTGCGGATTGCGGCCAAGTTTACTGAAGTTTTCAAATAAGTAGTTAACTTCATCATCAGCTAAGGCAAGACCGAGATCAATATTGGCTTGTACTAAGGCATTTTTACCGCCGTGCTCAATATCAATACTGGTTAATTCACCAGGCTCTGCGCTAGCAAATAGAGCTGTTGCATCATTGAGATCCTTAAAAATGGTCTCCATCATACGGTCGTGCAATAAGTTATTTAATGTTGACTGTTGCGCTGGGGTTAATGGCGAAGAATCTTCGGTGCTAACATAATAAATTAGGCCTCGTTCTAAGCGAATGATTTTAGTTAAACCACAGTTGTTTGCGATGTCGGTAGACTTTGATGACCAAGGTGAAATAGTGCCAGGACGCGGTGTTACTAATAATAGTTGCCCAACAGGCTCATGTTCTTCAATTGTTGGACCATACTTAAGAAGTTGTTGTAAAACTTCAGTCTCTTCAGTATTCAATTGCTCTGAAATATGTGCAAAGTGGCTAAATTCAGCATAGATATCCGTAACGGGCAGTTGCAGTTCAGAACACTGATTTAGTAGTTTACTTATTCTAAAATCAGATAGTGCTGGCGCACCGCGAAGGGTTTTCATCAACATCGACATAGTCTATTTCACCGGTTAGATTTATTAAGGATAAAAAACGCGCGTATTATAGATTAAATGGCCTAATTAGAGAAATGATTTGTCATATTTTGGCGGAATTTTCTTAGCGATATAATTGACAATTATAAAAAATAGCTTTTTTAATATCTCAATTCACGTGACAATAGGCACTATGATAAAAAATCAAATAAAATCATTTGCTAACAAACTTAGCATGGATAAGCTGTTGGTGTTGTTTTTACTGCCATTTATGCTGCTTTTCTCTGGTTGTAAAACACAAGAAACACCGGCTAGTTTGCAACGCATCATAGATCGTGGCTACGTCACTGTCGGCACGCTTTATGGTAACACTAGCTATTATCTTGATGCAGAAGGTCCAGCGGGATTTGAATACGAATTAGCTAAAAACTATGCTGAATACTTGGGTGTCGAATTAAAAATGATGCCTAGCTACAACTTAAATGAATTGTTTCAGCAACTCGATAATGGTGGCGTTGATTTTTTAGCAGCTGGCCTAGCCGTGACTGATGAACGTCGTGAACAGTATCACTTTGCTCCAAGTTATTATGATGTTAGTCAAAAGCTAGTCTTTAAACAGGGCAACATTAGACCCCGAAAACTTGCTGATTTAACCGGCAAGCTAGCGGTGGTAGAACAATCGAGCCATGTGGAAAGCTTGGTACAATTAAAGATATCTCACCCGGAACTCTCTTGGTCGACAAGCGCTGAATTAGATAGCGAAGAATTACTGTTACGTGTGCTTTCTGGTGAAATTGATTACACCATTGCTGACAGTAATACCTTGGCGATTAGTCGTCGCTATTATCCTGAAATAAGCATCGGCTTTACCATTCGTCAAGAAGAGCCTTTAGCTTGGATGGTTAATAAAAATGGTGATAACTCTATTTTTGCCAGCTTAATTGAGTTTTTTGGTGAGGTTCATCATAACGGTGTTTTATTAGCCTTGAATGATAAACATTATGGTCATATTGAAGAATTTAACTATGTTGATACCCGAATGTTTATTCAGGCAATTGAGCAAAAATTGCCGAAATATCAACCATTATTTGAAAAATATGGACAAGAGGTTGATTGGCGTTTACTCGCTGCAATCAGTTATCAAGAGTCTCATTGGGAACCTCATGCCCGTTCATATACCGGTGTGCGTGGTATGATGATGCTAACGTTACCAACAGCAAAGCAAATGGGCATAAAAAGTAGGTTAGATGCCGAGCAAAGTATTCGTGGTGGCGCAAAATATTTTAAGCGACTTATTGGTCGTATGCCCGCGAGAATTCCAGATCCAGACCGACTTTGGTTTGCGCTTGCGTCTTATAATATTGGTTTAGGGCACTTAAATGATGCGAGAAAAATTACTCAACAACAAGGTGGCGATCCTGATCGCTGGGTGGAAGTAAAAGAGCGTTTACCCTTATTAAAACAAAAAAAGTTTTATAAAAAAACGCGCTATGGTTACGCTCGTGGTGATGAACCGGTTAATTATGTTGAGAACATTCGTCGTTACTATGATACGTTAACTTGGATGGATAATCAGACCAAACAAGTCTTAGTTGATGCTGAGCATGTTGTTGCTGTTGAGTAATAGCAGGGATTTATTGATATTATGCGCTGTGTCATGAAATTGTCATATACCTTAGTGATACTAAGAAAACTGATTGTAAGTATTTAAAATTACATTAAGTTATAAAGTATCTACTGAAAACTATCAGTAATATGTATGTTAAAGAGGTTAATATGAGAATTAAGAGATATTTAGCAAGTAATCAACGAAAAAGAACCTTACATCGTAATAAGGTACGATTGGCTAATCGCCGTCATATGCAGTTTTCATTAGAGCGATACAGTGAGCTACCAACGTGTATTAAAGTAAATAACGAGCTAGGTCATTGCTAACTTGAAAACAGATCCTTTAATACCAAATTCATTGTTCAGTAGCTCATTTCTACCAGTTTAAATCACCAGCTACCTGGTTATTTGTGTTTTCCTCGACTCCAGTCTGTTGCTTGTAATAGCTGTTCACCAGCTTCAACCGCACCATCTTCCATGGTTGTCCCCATAGAATCATTCCAACGATTTAAATAACCAAACAATGAAATAACGGCTAATATTTCAACTATCTCACCATCATCCCAATAGTTATGCAGCGCTTTTGCAATATTATCATCAACTGCATTAGGGACACTTGAAGCCGCTAAAGCAAATTCAAAAGCTGCTTTTTCTGCTGCTGTGTACAAGGTACTAGCACGGAAATTCCAAATATTTTCTAGACGCTCATCTGTACCGCCGTAACGTTGCGCGGCTAAAATGGTATGAGCTTCACAATATCGGCAGCCGGTATTAGCACTGGTAATATAGCCAATTAAGCGCTTTTGCTCTGCGTTAACTCGGCCATCATTTGCCATTACAGCCATATTTAAATTAATAAAGGCTTTAGCAATCGCAGGGCGTCGCTGCATGGTGAGCACGCTATTAGGACAAAAACCTAAGGTTTCATTGAAAAATCGTGCAAGCTCTACAACTTCTTCATTTTCATCGCTAGCAAGAGGGCGAACTAAGGGCATGAGTGTGATCTCCAAAGATAATTTATAACGCTTAAAATACTTCATTCAGTTTTAACATATATGATTGATATTGCAAATGCAATATCGTTAAGTATTTCAAATTTTCATTTATAAATGAAAGTCGTATTGAAAATATATGGATATAACTTGTGTCAACTTTAGCTGCAAGGTAAAGTGATTTTTTGATGATTTTACTGACAATTTAAGGTGTAATTATTTCTTCTTCAGCGAGAGAGCAAGCGTTTAATCTAACTAATTTAGTTGATGAGCCATTGAACCTATCCGAACATTTACCCTATCGTGTCGCAATAGTAAGTAATTTGTTGGCACTTAACCGTGATTTAAATATCCGTAGTTTATCAAATTTAGAGCCGAGAGAAATGCGAGTATTGCTTAATATTGGCTCATATATGCCGATTAAATCAGCGGATATTGCTTATCAATCTCGACTCGACTCTTCTACGGTTAGCCGAGCAGTGAAAGTACTTTTAGCGAAAAAACTGATCGCGGCGAAACCTGACTCGGTCAGTAAAAATATTAAACACTTAACCTTAACTGAGCTTGGTGTGACCTTGTACAAGCAGCTGAGTAATGCCTTAGAGCCTCGTGCTCAAGCACTGGAAAGTGTTTTAAATGACGATGAAAAGCAAGTTTTCTATCAATGTTTAACTAAAATAGAAGCTAAAGCTGAGCAGCTATTAGCGCAACAGGCTTTATCATTTGTTAATCAAGGCTTAGAAATTCCAGCGGATCAAAAAGAGCTTTTACGTTGGTATAAAAAAAGTCAGCAAAGCTAAGATAAACAATAGTTTTAAAAGTTATGATTGAGCACGGCACTTATACCGTTGAACTTGACGGCAGAATGTTGAAAACTATTTCAGTCGACATTTTAATAACTTTGCAACGCAGGCCGTTTGTTCACAAATAGTAGATAGCCTGAATGGTCAAGGTTTTGCTTATTGTTTGACTGTACGGCGTAAGAAGTGAGCACGTCTAATGTGCATAGAATATCTAATCAGCACATCTTGTGGTTAAACAGGCAAAACGGTTTGGCTCGGGCAATGACATATAACCATCAACTTCAGCTTGGTATTGTTAATAATGCTTAGCCAGCAGTGTTACAATTAAAAAACTGCAAATATTTCTACCACTTGCAAGATGCTCGAAATTGGTTATTTACACAGATATAAGTTCTTTCTCAGTTAAGCTATAGGGCCAAAGTTAACGATCAATTACTATTTCTTTCAAGTAATACCGGGCCGTTATTTTCACTGGCTAAGATATCTTCAGGGTTATATATTGGACAGTTTTTCATCGAAAGACAGCCACAGCCGATACAGCCATCAAGTGAATCTCTGAGTTTTTCTAAATATGCTATTTTTTGGTTCAAGCCTTGCCGCCAGGAGCGTGATAACTGCTGCCAGTCATCTTTAGTTGGTGTTCTTTTATCTGGTAAGTTGGCAAAAGCCTTTTTAATTTCTTCTAACGACACGCCCATTTTCTGTGCGGCTTTTATGACTGAAATTCGCCGCAATACCTCACGTTTATAACGCCGTTGATTGCCTTGATTACGCAGGCTTTTGATTAAACCCACCTGTTCGTAAAAATGTAAAGTTGATACCTTTACACCGCAGCGCTTAGCTACTTGTCCGACACTTAAATTAGCTTCTTCCAGCATAGATATCTTCTTTTTTGAATTTGTTGAAAAATCGCTTTACCTCAAGCTAACTTGAGGTTTTATACTGATACTCAGATTAACGCAGAGGAATAAGACAATGAAAGCTTTATTAAAAGATCACGCAAAAAAAAGCAAACAATCACAAGTAAGTCACTTTATCTCAAAGGTTATCTCTCGCACATTAGAAATTTATTGTGCAACTTTACTGAATATGTAATTTGCTAGTTTGCTGAAAATAAATTAATCATAAGAGGGATTACCATGTTGTATTTAGAGCATTTAAATTTAGTTGTTAAAGACATTCCACAAGCATTAAAATTTTATCAAGTCGCTTTTCCACACTGGCGTATTAGAGGTGAGGGGCAGTCCACATGGTATGGCAAGCCAAGACGCTGGTTACACTTTGGCGATGATGATATTTATCTGGCGTTGAGTGACCATGGTGAAAGCGATATTCGCGACAATCGTGCATTTCAAGTAGGGCTAAGTCACTTTGCTTTTGTGACTAACGAGTTAACGAATATAACTCAACGACTAATGGCGGCAGGATTTGTTGGAGTGCAGGGTGATGGTGCTGCAGGCGTTCGTAACAATACTTACTTTATTGATTCGGACGGCTATGAAATTGAACTTGTTGAATATTTAACTGCAGATATTGGACAAAAAAATGATTATTAGCCGCTTAAATCAATCAGCAACCTATGAGATTATTAATTTAATTAGCCTGTTGAAAAAGCCACCATTATAGTCATTAGCTAATTCCATCGACATGACTTCAAAGTGCATATTGAATGCTTTAATAGCAAATTTTTTGCTGTATATTTTCTAATGAATAATTTTTGTCGCCAAATAAATACCTGACCAAGACATTTGGCACGTTACGTACACACATAGATGAAGTTGAATGTAATTAAACTTACTGGTAAGTTATTAAAACTATTTATGCTTTATTCACTATATAAGGATCGTATATGTTCGCAGGAGTAGCTTTTTTAGCCATTATTTTTCAACTTGCAATTGTCGCTGCGGTTATCGTTTTTGCTGTCAAATTACTTAACCGTATTACAGACATTGCAGGTTCTCAAAAGTCTATAGCAGAGTCTCAAGTTCAGCTAATTACTTTATTAAGGAAAAAACAAACAACTCAAGAATCAGCTGATAGTTAAAACATAACTATAAGTCGTTAAAGCAGGACAAGTAATAGTTGCTTATGCTCCTGCATCGCTTTTTTAACCAACAATCTTTTGCCTGTTATTTAGGTGTTGGCACTTCGGAGTAGCCATGAGTATTGTCTGTCTTGAAGGTGCTAGCGCTGTAGGCAAAACTACAGTGAGTAAGTTACTAGAAGAAAGATTTGGCTATCTTAGAATCGCTGAAGTAAATGAGCTTTTTGAAAGCTCGATAAATGAATCAAGCACTTGGTATTTTGAGCGCCAAATAGACCGGTGGAAATTGGCGCGAGATGAATCACAAAAAGGTGGTGTTGCAGTATTAGATGGAGATCCATTTCAGCCTGTTTGGTATAACTGGATATTTACCAATGACGGTCTTCAACCACTAAATGAGGTGTTTGATTTTTACCAATGCAGAGTTCAGAACGGTGATATCGAATTTCCAAATAAATATATTGTCCTTAAGGCTCCTCATTCTGAATTGAGTGCAAGGAAAGTTTCAGATCCAACACGATCTAGAAGAAATTTTGTTAAACATTTGCAACTAATTGCGCCACAGTTTGAGTATTTTCAGGCTATGCGTGCCATAAGTTTAAATTCAGTTGAGTTTCTTGAGTCCGATAACCCGAGTAATTTAGCAGATAAAATAATAAATTTAGACAAACCAGTTAATAAATTAAACAGTTTAGAAATATTAAACGCAATATATAACTTCGTGGAAAGTCGAACATAATAAGGGCTATGTGTAAGTTTAGTTTCTTGATCTTCTAACGCTCTTAATCATGTATTACTCAATGCTATAAAGTTGCTTAAGATTGATTTCAATGACTATTTTTATAGCTGAATTTGGCTGTTGGAGTTATGCTACAGCTTGGTTATATTTTTAATTCAATCATGGATGATATCTTAATGAAATTTACTCTTTTTGCTCTAACTCTTTTTTTATGTGGCTGTGTTGTAATGCCTGTTGATGATCACTCATATGTTAATCAATGTGAAATATCTAGCGACCGAAAAATATTAAAAGTTGTTGATGCGGCTAAAGGCACAAATAGTTTTTATTCTATTAGTGGTGTTATTTTACTGCCGATAAGTGGAGTCATCTCAGGTATATATGTTGGAGTTAATAATATATATCACTTGGGGGAAGAGAAGTTTACTTGTGGTGGTTCAAAGACATAATTTCTTTCATATAGAATAACTATATTCAAAAAGTGATCGGTGTTCTCAAACCGCGGGAAAGCGCTGATAGAGAACAAACTTAATAGGTTTGGTATATTTCCCCTGGTAGCTTTGAGTTCAACAATTTGATACAACACATTGGTTGAATCGCACTGCCGGTATCTCATCGCCTAAGGTCTTTCTCGGTTTTTAATGAAAAGCAGTACTCGCTATGGTGGGAGGCGGTTTTTTTGTCAGATATCTGTTTAACGATAACATTTGAAATGTAGCCTGTTGTTTTTTATTACGCATAAGTAACAAAAAGCAGATACCATAATCAGTATCTGCTTTGCATACATTAAAATTCAGTAATTCAGTAATTCAGTAATTCAGTTAAGAAGTCATTACTTTTTAACTGAATTATCTTTGCGCAGTAATTAAGTACTTCTCACCAGTCGCTTGTTTAGAATAAGCTGCCATCGATTTTAATTGTAATACTTCTGCCAACGACACTTCATGTGTGTAGTGGCTAGCAAATGTGGTGGTGATTTCATCTGCTACACGTTTGCGCATCGCAATGACCGTTTTAGTACCTAACTTACCTAGCGCATTGAATAATAAGAAGCCATTGACACCCCAAGCAAAACCAAAATTTCGATTTAGTGTTATAGGGCCACGGTCTAATGCACCATAAATATACACTTGTTTGAATGTATCAGAGCCATAAACACTGTGTTCTTTCATATCACGAGATGCAGCAACTTCCATACAATTTAGAATGTCACTGGTTAGCTTACCGCCACCAATAGGGTCAAACGCGATAGTTGCGCCGGTTTCAATAATTGCCGCCGTTAAGTCAGCAAGAAATGTATCACTACGTGAGTTAACAACGTATTTTGCGCCCATATCACGCAACAATGTTTCTTGTTCGGCTTTACGGACAATATTGATTAAATCAACGCCATCGGCAATGCAAATGCGATTTAACATTTGGCCAAGGTTAGATGCAGCCGCTGCATGAATAATGGCTTTATGACCTTCAGCACGCATAGTTTCAACCATCGCTAATGCCGTAAGCGGGTTAACAAAAGAAGATGCACCTTCTTTCGCAGTAGTACCTGCTTTTAATGCTAAGCAGCTTTGTACGTTGGCAGAAATATATTGACGATAAGTACCACCACCAATAACGGCAACGGTTTTACCCATTAATGCTTGCGCTGCAGGCGATGAACCCGCAGCTATAACGGTTCCTGCGCCTTCATTACCAACAGGAATAGCTTTACCAACACGCGTTTTAACCGCAGGCATAAACTTAGCTGGAACATCTGCCGTGATCACAGGGCTTTGTTCAGTGCCTGATTGCTGCGCTGTTGTCATATCTGCAGCGCTAAAAAGCACCGCTAAGTCAGACGGGTTTAATGGCGCAGCCTCTAGACGAATAACCACTTCATCGGCACCAGGTTGTGGTATTTCGATGTTTTTTAAGGCAAGAGTTAATTTATTGTCTTCGCTGATAGTTGAAGTAAGTTGAATATTTGACGTTGTCATAATGTTTGCTCCTGCAAATAATGAAATTTTTTCAACCAATAACGTTATGGTATTGGTCATACTTCGTTCGTAATTAAATTCAAATAAAAATTTTGGTCTTGTTTCTCATGGTATTGATTGTTTTTACAGCTAAACGCTATCCAGCATTTGCTGCTTGGATCTGGGCTTTAACTTTTTGCATAAACTCAGGCATGTTTGCCTGACGATCAGCCTCCACTTTTTGGGCAATGGCCGATTGACTCATGGCATCATTCCATGTTTTCATTCTGGGCACTTCTGCCAGTACATCCCATTCAAGTTGGCTAGAGCCAAAAGCGTTAACAATGGTATTGACATAATAAAGGTAGATATCGGCCATGGTGAATTGTTCACCGGCAACCCAAGGTGAAAACTGACACAAACGACTTAAACCGGTAATGCCGCGGGTTAATACTTGGCGTACTTCAGTTTTAACTGACTCTGGAACTTCAGTGCCTGAAAGTGCATAAGGTATCAGTCGTCTACTTGGCAGTTCAAAATACAGCTCTGCCATTTTCATTATTTGGCGTACAACCGCTCGCTCTCCTGCATTTTCAGGGTATAGCGGCGCTGTAGGGTAAGTCTCTTCGATAAAGTCGCAAATAACACTCGACTCTGAAAGCTCAAGGCCTTCAGCCGTGGTGATAACAGGTACTTTGCCAGCAGGACTAATTGTCAGTAATGCTTCACTACCCGCGTAAAGCAGGTGTTCTTTAAATGGTAGCTCTTTGTATAGCAATACATGTTTCACGAGGTTGTAGTAGTTGCTAGCGGCAAAACCGTGCAAAGTCATCATAAGTAAATGTCCCATTGTTAACGTGAAAATTGTGTTTAACTGTATTTGTGTCTAACTCTAATTATGTTTAATTGTCGAAAATGCAATTAAAGCTTCTGTTTTTAATATCTTGCCACAAGAGCAAGGTGGCAATGTTTAAGTTAAACCTATTATTACTGGTTTTAATTTGGTTATATATAAGGAAAAATGCGAATCACTATTGCTTTTAAAGCAATAGTAGAGCGAAACATTCAAGTTCTATTTTAATGGAGAAGTGAGTTGGATCAATTACGTGCAATACGCTATTTCAGTAAAGTCGTCGAAACCGGTAGTTTTACCAAAGCGGCGAGTACGTTAAATGTGCCGCCATCATCGTTGTCGAGGCGCGTTGCAGATTTAGAAAAGAGTCTGGGAGCAACACTGTTAAAGCGTTCGACCAGAATCGTTAAACTGACTGAAGTAGGACAAATTTATTATAACGACATTCAGCAAATATTGAATCAACTAGAGCAAAGTAATGAAACGGTGCGTAGTTACCAAACAACGCCAATGGGCCGCTTATCTATCAGTTCGATGGTCGGTTTTGGTGAAAAAATATTACTGCCTTTGTTAGATGAGTTAAGCGTGTTATACCCAGAAATTGTTTTAGATATTAGTTTAAGTGATGAGCTATCAACACTAGGACGTGACGATGTTGATATTGCGATTCGCGGTGGTTACGCGCCAAATGAACGTGTGTTAGCCATAAGACTAATGGACAATGGCTTTATTCCTGTTGCTTCACCAAGTTATTTAGCAAAACACGGCGTACCTGATAACGTAATGGCACTAAAAGAACATCATGGCATTTATTTTAAAACGCCATCAGGACCAACGCCTTGGTTATGTAACATGAACGGTCAATGGCATGATGTTTCGGGGCCAGCGATAGCGATTTCAAATAACGGACCATGGCTAGCGAAAAAAGCCTGTGACGGTGAAGGTATTTTAATGTCAACGCGATGGGCGTTAGCGTCATATCTTGAGTCAGGAAAGTTGCAAGAACTTAAGTTTGATCATGAGTTAGCAATAACACAAAATTCTGATATGGCGGTTTATTTATTGTATCAAAAACAGCGCTATTTAGTACCAAAAGTAAAAGCGGCGGTAGACTTTTTAGTTAAAAAATTAAAAGTAACTAATGAACATAAAACATTCGTGGGGTAATTGCATAAAGCCTATGTTGTGAGTCTTAAGTGTTCAATTTGATGATGTCGAATGTGTGAGATTGAATTGTTGCTATCAACCATCCTATCTTTTTTACCTTTTAACTCAAACCGTCTAGCTACTAGCTATGATTATGTTAATCTGAATAAAAAATTTAAGAGTTAAAAATATGAAATTTATACTTTTATTTTCAACTTGCTTGCTAGTTAATGCCTGCGTTAGTCAACCCAATGAATACGCTGATATTGTGATCAGCAATGCGACTATTGTTGATGTAAAGACAGGTAAGTTAAATAAAGAGCAATCATTGGCAATTCGAGATGGCGTGATCATCGAACGCAGTAATTATTCATTAAAAAATAGCTATATTGCCGAGAATTATATTGATGCCAAAGCGCAATTTATTATGCCTGGACTCTGGGATATGCATGTGCACTTTGGTGGTGGTGAAGACCTAATAGAAGAAAATAAACAGCTTTTACCACTGTATCTTGCTTATGGTATTACTACGGTACGTGATGCTGCCGCTGATTTAAGTGACTCTGTTTTAAGCTGGCGTGAACAAATAAATAATAATCAGTTAATTGGCCCAACCATTTATACCTCAGGACCTAAGCTCGAAGGCAAAGACTCTATTTGGCCGGGCGACCTTGAAGTAGAAACAGTTGAAGAGATGCATGCTGCGATTGATAGTCTTGATGCGATGAATGTCGACTTTATAAAAATCACCGATAGCGCATTAACGCCTGAGCTCTATTTAAAAGCAGTAAAAGAGGTTAAAAAACGCGGTTACCAAATATCGGGACATATTCCTTTTTCGCTATCAGTAACGGATGTGTCTCATGCGGGGTTAGATGCCATAGAGCACATGACCTATTTATTAAAAGCGGCAGCAATCAATGAACCTGAAATATCAGCTAAAGTCGCTTCTGGTGAGCTGAGTTACCGTAGTGCTTTACCGATTATCACCGCAAATATTGCTAAAAAAACGGCATTGAGTAAATACGCAGTGTTAGCTAAAAATAACACTGCAGTAGTACCAACCTTGGTTGGCGGCCAAATTACCGCTTATATTGATGAAGACAATCATCAAAATGATGAATTTTTAAATTACTTGGGCAAAGAGCTTAAAGCCACTTATCAATGGCGTGTCGACAGAGCAAACGAAGACACTCCTGAACAAATAAAACAACGTAAAGAGCGCTTTGTAAAAACAGCTCAGTTACTTGTATTGGCCCAGCAGGCCGGAGTATCAATTATTGCAGGCACTGATGCTGGCTTTTTAAATTCTTACATTTACCCCGGTTTATCACTACATCAAGAGCTGACTATTTTTAGTGATTATGGCTTAACACCTTTGCAAACATTGCAATCAGCGACACTTGCTGGTCCGAAGTTTTTAGGTAAAAGTGAACAGTTTGGTGAGCTGAGTAAAGGTAAAACGGCGGATATTATTTTCTTAACGGGTAACCCGCTAACTGATGTACGAAACACGCAAAAACTTACGGGTGTGATTTCGCATAATCGCTATTACAACCAAGCCGATCTTGATGAATTAAAGGCCAAAGCCAAGCAGTTTGTTGCTGAACAGTAACGGCTACTGGCTAAGCTATTTCAGACTAAATAATTTCCGCTGCATGAATTTATTCAGCAGCGGATATTTTTTACTTTAAATATAGCTTGATTATGATGTTAGCTATCAGCGGTATAGTATGCTCTTTTATAAAATGTTTAAAGCGCCGCAACAACAGCCGTTAATGTCGCTTTGGCGTCACCAAATAACATTTGTGTATTTTGTTTGAAAAATAAAGGATTTTGCACGCCCGCATAACCCGTTGCCATGCTGCGTTTTAACACAATAGATGTTTTACCATGCCAACATTCAAGTACCGGCATGCCGGCTATCGGGCTGTTTGGTTCATCAAGCGCTGAGGGGTTAACGATATCATTAGCGCCAATGATTAAGGAAACATCAACGTGCTCAAAGTCATCGTTTACTTCATCCATTTCAAAGACAATATCGTAAGGTACATTTGCCTCAGCTAGTAGCACATTCATTTGCCCTGGCATACGTCCAGCCACAGGATGTATTGCAAAACGAACATTAACACCTTTATCACGTAATTTATCGCTAAGTTCGAAGACAATCTGCTGTGCTTTAGCCACCGCCATTCCGTAGCCAGGAATGATCATAACTTCTTTAGCATTATTAAGCAGTTCAGCGCTCTCAATTGCTGTGGTTGTTATCACTTCGCCTTGCTCTTGCTCGCCAACAGATGATGCTTTTGCACTAGCGCCAGTACCAAAACCACCAGCAATGACAGATAAAAAGTTTCTATTCATTGCTTTACACATAATGTAACTCAAAATAGCGCCACTTGAGCCAACGAGTGCACCAATGACAATCAGCAGATCATTACTCAACATAAAGCCTGTAGCCGCTGCTGCCCAACCTGAATAACTATTGAGCATAGATATAACCACCGGCATATCAGCACCGCCAATCGCCATAACCATATGAACACCAAAAACTAAGGCAATGGCTATCATAATCAGCAAAGGTAACAAACCTCCACCAATGGCAGACTGAGCAACAAATTGTTGAGCAAACCAAACCACTGCAACCAATAACGCGAGGTTAAATATATGGCGTCCGGGTAACGTCAATGGCTTGCTGCCTATGCGCCCTGAAAGTTTACCGTAAGCCGTTATTGAGCCTGAGAAAGTAACCGCACCGATCAGCACGCCAACATAGGTTTCTATGTCATGAATGGTTAAATCAATACCGGCAAAACTAGTTGAGGCATCAGCAAAATTAGCATAACCCACCATAATAGCCGCCAGCCCAATAAGGCTGTGTAAAATAGCAATAAGCTCCGGAATTTCGGTCATTTGCACGCGTCTGGCGACTAACATGCCAATACTGCCGCCAATTAACAATGCCACCATCAACTCAATATAATTATTGCTGACCACACCTAAAACGGTTGCCAGAAACGCAATAGTCATTCCCGCAATGCCATACCAATTGCCCTTTCGAGCCGTTTCTTGATTAGACAATCCGCTTAAAGCTAAAATAAAAAGGACCATCGCAGCAATATACGCCACGGTTACAATACCCGTACTAATCATGACAACCTCACTTACGGAACATTTTAAGTATGCGATGTGTTACAGCAAACCCGCCAACAATATTAATGCTGGCAATTAACACCGTAAAAACGGCAAACCATTTAATTGTATCGTCCGTCGAACTTATTTGAATCAAGGCACCGATAACAATGATGCTTGAAATAGCATTAGTTACGCTCATTAATGGCGTATGTAATGCTGGCGATACGCTCCAAATCACCATATAGCCAACAAAACAAGCCAATACAAAAATAGTAAAGTGCGACATAAAATTAGCCGGAGCAAACCCACCGAGCCCAAGCAATGCTATAGCGCTAAGAGTAGCGCCAATCATCGGGCCAACTATAGATTTATTTTTCTCAACCGTAACAGGTACAGCTTTTTTAGGCGCGGGCTTTTTAGGTGCAACTGAAAGCGTAGGGGCTGGTGGCGGCCAAGTTGTTTTTCCTTCAAGGCAAATAGTTGCACCTAAGACAACGTCATTTGTCATATCAATAATAAGAACTCCATCTTTTTTAGGTGTCATTTCGGCTAATAAGTTGTGTAAATTGTTGCTATAGAGTTGGCTGGACTGCGCTGCAAGACGACTGGGTAAGTCGGTGTAACCAATAATAGATACACCATCAATTACGGTAACTTCTCCTGGTATGGTTAATACGCAATTACCGCCTTGCTCCGCTGCAAGATCAACAATGACGCTGCCATTTTTCATTGAGGCCACCATATCGCTGGTGATCAACTTAGGAGCAGGTTTTCCTGGAATAAGCGCCGTGGTAATAATAATGTCAACGTCTTTAGCTTGCGCTGCAAACAATGCCATTTCGGCTTTGATGAATTCGTCGCTCATCACTTTGGCATAACCGCCTTCGCCGGAGCCGTCTTCATCTTTAAAATCGAGCATTAAAAACTCGGCGTTCATACTTTCAATTTGTTCTTTAACTTCCGCTCGGGTATCAAAAGAACGCACAATTGCGCCCATGCTTTTTGCCGCACCAATGGCAGCTAAGCCAGCGACACCCGCGCCAATAACAAGTACTTTAGCGGGTTCTACTTTTCCTGCAGCGGTTATTTGACCGGTAAAAAATCGGTCAAAATGTTGCGCAGCTTCTACTATTGCGCGATAGCCGGATATATTGGCCATCGAACTACGCGCATCCATTTTTTGTGCACGAGAAATACGCGGTATGTTATCTATCGCGATGGCGTTTACACCCCGTTCGGTTAATTCTTTTAGCATGGCAGGGTTTTGTGCTGGCCATAAAAAACAGATCAATGTTTGTCCACTTTTTAATAACGCACGTTCTCCAGCTTCTGGCGCTTGTACTTTAAGGACAATATCAGACTGTTGCCATAACGCTTTTGCAGAGCTCACTATTTCACAACCGGCATGAATGTATGCATCATCAGTGTAATTAGCCGCGACCCCTGCACCGGTTTCAATGGCAACATTAAAACCAAGTTTTGTTAATTTATTTACGATATCTGGGGTTGTGGCAACGCGTCGTTCACCCTTGGAAATTTCTTTTGGCACACCGATTTTCATTTAATAACCTCCGATTTTAACGACAGGAAGGGGAGCAAAACTTTGTAATAAGTTTTTGTCATAGAGAAAAGAAAGTGAAAGACACAATGGCATCGTGTGTTTTTATAAATAGGCCTATAACTAAGCCTATAAAAATTAACGAATAACCATTGTATCTATGACAATTTAAAGCGTGAAATCAATAACAACACGAGCTGGTACTTTACCATGCTCAAGTCGTTCAAAAATGTCATTGATAGCGCTTAAAGGTTGTAACTCGATATCTGCTTTAACTTTACCTTGCGCGGCAAAAGCAAGCGCTTCGGCCATATCTTTACGGTTACCAACAAATGAACCTTTAATAGTGATGCAATTTGCTACTACATCAAACAGTGGCGTTGGGAACTCACCAGGCGGTAAGCCCACTAAAACACAGGTACCATGTTTACGGGTCATATTAACCCCTTGTTCAAAGGCCGGTAAGGAAGGTGCGGTAATAAGTACACCATGTGCGCCACCACCGGTTATTTCTTTGACAGTTTCAGCGGCACTTTCTGTTTTAGCATTAACCACCGCATCAGCACCGACTTCTTTTGCATGTGTAAGCTTGTCATCATCAATATCCACCGCACAAACCTTAAGTCCCATCGCTTTAGCGTATTGAATAGCTAAATGGCCAAGACCACCACAACCTGAAATAGTAAGCCATTCACCCGGTTTAGCCTCGGTTTCTTTAATGCCTTTATACGTTGTAATACCTGCGCAGATAATGGGTGCAGCTTGTATTGCTGATAGGCCTGCAGGAATATGAGCAACGTAATTTGGATCGGCAATAATATATTCAGCAAAACCACCGTCCTTGGTGTAACCACCAAATTCAGCTTCAGGACACACTGGCTCATAAGCGCTTAAACAAAACTCACAATGACCACAGGCGGAATAAAGCCATGGAACACCTACTCTATCACCCACTTTTACGCTGGTAACACCTGCACCAATTTCAGTAACAAGTCCAATGCCTTCATGGCCGGGCGTAAATGGTGGCGTCGGTTTTAATGGCCAATCACCATTTGCAGCATGTAAGTCGGTGTGGCATACACCACAAGCTTCCGTCTTAATTAATATTTGCCCTGCAGCTGGCGATGGAATATCTAATTCACGTATGACTAAAGGTTTGCCAAATTCCTCGACAACGGCGGCTTTCATTTTTTTACTCATAATCATTCCTATATATTATTTACAATTGTCGGTACTTTTAGGGCTGCTATATAATTAATAGCAGCCCTAATTACGGTGAGTTAAAATGGCGCATCAATATCAACAACGTCGATGAGTTTATGGTTAACAAACTCTTTAATGCCCAAACCTATAAGCTCTCTACCATAGCCAGAATGACGAATGCCACCGAATGGTAAGTCGGCTTTCACCATGGTTGGATGATTTATAAATATCATTCCAGTCGAGATTTGTTTGGCAACCTCTAAGCCATGTTTCGGATCCGAGGTAAACACTGAGCCACCTAAGCCAAATGGAGAATCGTTGGCAATTCTAATGGCGTCTGCTTCGTCTTTTGCACGAAACAGCATAGAGACAGGACCAAAAAATTCCCAATTACGGGCAGGATTATCTTCACTAATATTCGTTAAAATGGTTGGTTGTACAAAAGCACCTTGGCTAGGAACTTTAGGACCTACTTCAGTCGCGGTTGCACCAAGTTTAATTGCTTCACTAATTTTAACTTTTAGTTCATCTGCTGCACTTTGTGACGATAATGGCGCTAATGTCGTTGCAGGATCAAACGGGTCGCCTGCTTGTAACTTAGCAACACCTGCGGTGTACTGTTCAACAAAGTCATCATAAACTTCATCAGCAATGATCATGCGTTTAGATGATACGCATACTTGTCCGCCGTTCCAGTGGCGACCAAATACAGCCCAATTAACGGTTTTTTCCATTTCAGCGTCAGCAAGTACAACAAAGGCATCAGCACCACCAAGTTCTAATGTTGATTTTTTAAGTGCTTTACCCGCGGTAGACGCAACGATTGCACCAGCGCCTTCAGAGCCGGTAAGTGCAACACCACGAACCAACGGATGAGAGATGATCGTTTCTGTTTGTGCATGTGCTGCGTAAAGATTTTGGAAAACAGCTTTAGGTAAACCTGCATCTAACATCAGTTTTTCAAATGCGGCGGCGCTTTGCGGAACAATACCAGCATGTTTAAGTAACATAGTGTTACCCGCAGACAACTGTGGCGCAATAATACGAGCCACTTGGTAGTACGGGAAGTTCCACGGTTCAACCGCAAGCAATACACCAAGGGGTTCGTGTACAATAATTGCTTCGCCTTCAGCAGGATCGGCAACGGGCAATGTTTCTGATGCAAGAAGAGTTTCGGCATTGTTAGCGTAATACTCTAAAATGGCCGCAGATAATTCAACTTCAGCTTTTGCTTCTGATATTATTTTACCCATCTCTAAAGTTAATAACTTGGCATAACCCGCTAAGTCTTTGCGTAATAAATCAGCCGCTTTTTGCATTATTTTGGCACGAGAAGCAAAAGACGTTTCTTTCCATGATGAAAAGGCTTTGTCGGCATCTTCTATCGCTTTAATAATTTCAGCGTCTGTAGCGTCAGGGAAAGTTTTTACCACTTCTCCTGTATATGGATTTGTTGTTGCATAGGCCATGATAATTTCCTCAGTTAATTAATAAAACTTTTAATGCGCTCAATATTTAAATAAATAACGCTTAGAAATGCGTGTACCATTATGCTAGATCAAGTACTAAATGAAGACTATTCGTAATGTCACGTAAACTGATGTGGAAAACCACAACTTGAAATTTCAACGCATTGATTCTAAAGGGACTTATTTGGTTTGAAATGAATTAAAAAACAGAAGTAATTAATATGTTAAGTGTCTTATTATTTAATACTGAAAGTCAGCTTTTTGAGGCTTAGGTTCCCCGCCCTTTAAAGGCCTCATTTAAATCTTTAATTAATCGCCAAATAGCGCAGTTAACTCTTGACGCAGGCATGATAGATCGAAGATAGTAAGCTAATAAGTAGAATGATAAATGCACGGATAAATTGCTCGGTAATATTACGACTAGGCTGATGATTAATTTAACTAAAACATAATATTAGCTTAATGGTTAAGCACGTTCCTCTAGCCATAAAATGCCTATGGTTGGCTTTAAGCAGAAGACAATCATTAATTACCTACATAGGTGTTAGCTTTAACTGAATATGAATTTTAATGATAAAAAAAAGTTATCTTTTTCATCCCCGCTAGCTATCTTATTGTACGCAATAACAGCTGGGCTATTGGCCTCCAGCTTCATGGCGTTCATCATATTTAATATCGATACTGAAGAACGACTGCATATTGAACGAGTAACACAAAGTACCGCCGATACTATTAAAGTATTACTTGAAGACGATTTAAAAAAACGAATAATATTTCTTGCAGAATTATCTCAACTCCCTCCAACTTCCAGTCACCTATTAAAAGATAATTGGCGTGTCATTAGCAAAACATTATATGACTCACAATATGGCTATCAAGCGATTGGCTGGATTGATAACTCATTCCACGTCCGAAAAATAATACCTGAAGAAGGAAACGAAATTGCGATTGGTTTTGATTTGGCAGAAAAACCAGCAGCATTGTCCGCGGCAATAAAAGCGCAAAAAACCGAACAAGTGGTGATCACCAATCCTTTATTTTCTATTCATGGCAGTGAAGGATTAGGACTATACGCGCCAGTTTTTAGTACGCTTGAAAACAGTAAACAATTACATGGTTTTATCGCAGGCGTGCTTCTTTTCAAACCATATATTAAATCAGTCATACCGACGTACTTACTCAAGGAACATAATTTCATCTTGTTAATTGATGGACAAGTTGTTTATTCAAATCAAAACAATCAGTTAACAATTAAAAATTCTTGGAATAAAAAAGCATCCTATAATTTGCAAGCTCACCAATGGCAAATAAATATTTCACCTAAGAATGAATTTTTATATGTGGTTCACTACAAGGTAATAGGGGTAATAATTACACTAGCTATTTTTATTGCTATTTTAATAGCATTGGCAGCTTATACCTATTTAATTGCTCGTAATAAAACCGTAGAAATAAAAGATGGCCGGAACAAAGTTGAACATTTACTAAAGAATCTTCCTGGCATGGCTTACCAGTCTTTTGATACAAAAAGCTGGCCTATGATGCGAGTGAGTGACGGTTGTGAAACCTTAACAGGTTACACTAGGGAGCAATTTAAAAATAATAGAATACTTTGGCAAGCAGTAATATATCCAGATGATTATCAACGTGTAAAAGAGACAATAAACACAGCGATTAAAAACCATAGCAGTTTTGAAATTGAATATAGAATTAACACCAAAAGCAATAGTGTTAAATTAGTTTGGGAAAAAGGTGGGGCGGTAGATTCCATGTATAATGATGATGTCGTCATTGAAGGCTTTGTCTACGACATTACGTCAATTAAAAAGGCCGAAGCCGACCTTATAACAAGTTATGCTTTTTCTGATGCGGTAGTCAACGCTATGATTGATGGCGTTATTACCATAGATCAATACGGCTTGATAAAGAGTTTTAACAACGCAGCACAAAGTATATTTGGATATACCTATGATGAAGTGCTAGATAAAAATGTAAGCATTTTAATGCCGGCTTCATTTAGTCATCATCATGACCAGTATCTAGCACAATACTTAACCAGTAAACAAGCTCATATTATTGGTATTGGTCGAGAACTTGTTGCTAAACATAAAGATGGCAGCACATTCCCCATTCATTTATCGGTAAGTGAAATTAACAACCATGAAAATAAAATGTTTGTGGGTTTAATTAGAAATATCACTCAACAAAGAGCATTAGAAGATCAAGCACAATTGCATACCGAACAATTAGCCCATTCCGAAAGGGTTAATGCTCTAGGGGAAATGGCGGCAGGAATTGCACATGAAATTAATCAACCATTGACGGCAATTTCACTTTTTTCGCAAACAGCTAAAAATTTTTGTGAAAGTGGTAAATTTGACCGACTTCCTGCACTATTTGAAAAGTTAAGTTTACATGCTCTACGGGCGAGTGCGGTTATTGAGCGTATGCAGAAAATGACTAAGAAAGGCAAAAGAACAAAAGAGATTATTGATTGCAACCTTATGATCATCGAAGTGAGTAAACTGGCCGAATTTGAAGCTCGTCTACATAATATTACTATCAAAATTATAGCCTGTGAACAGCCGACTAATGTGTATGTTGACCGAGTCCAAATACAGCAAGTTGTGCTTAATTTATTACGTAATGGTATGGAAGCCATGCAGTCAATTGAAAGTGATACAACAATAGAGCTCAAAATAAAATTAAACCTGGATAAGTACCTTGAAATATCAGTAACGGATACTGGTGCCGGCTTACCGGAAGAGATGAGAGAGACGTTATTTAAACCATTTTCCTCAACTAAACAAAATGGCACCGGCATAGGCTTGTCTATTTCAAAAAGCATAGTGGAAGAACATGGTGGACATATTCACTTTCATGACAATAAACCAACGGGAGCCATTTTTATGTTTACCTTGCCGATACATGATAGAGGGATCGTTTATGACAAATAAACAAACCGTTTTTATAATTGACGACGATGAAGGTATTCGTGAAGGGTTAGAATTACTGTTTGAATCTATTAATTTAACTGCTCAGAGCTTCAGATCAGGTGCTGCGTTTTTAAATGTCTATAATCAAAATATGACAGGCTGTTTAGTCTTAGATATACGCATGCCTAAAATGAGCGGTTTAGAACTGCAACAAAAGCTCAAAGACTTAAATTGCTTATTGCCGATCATATTCATTACTGGTCACGGTGATATTCCTATGGCGGTCGAAGCCATGCGTTTAGGTGCGCTTGATTTTATAAAAAAACCATTTAATGAGCAGCACTTAATTGACCGAATTAATGAGGCACTTGTTCTTGATGACAAACAACATGAACAACTGATCAATAAACATAAAACTAAAATAGAGATTGAGTCGCTATCGAGTCGAGAGCGAGAGGTGTTTGAGCGAGTAACCGATGGCATGATGAACAAAGTTATAGCTTCAGATCTTAATATTAGCGAGCGTACTGTTGAAGTACATCGTTCCCATGTCATGATGAAACTAGGAGCAAAAACATTGGCTCAGTTAGTTCGCAGTAAAATTATGTATGAGCAGTTGGATTAAACTAAGGGCTGTTGATCTTTCACTTTATAGCTCTGTTGCACTTGAAAAATTTTGCAATCGAGGCGCTTGATATAGTGTTTGGTTGCTCCAAGTGCTTATTAAGCACAGCTTATCGTGTCCTGCCCACGCTAAGTACCTACGTCCTGTAAGCCAACAAAGATTGATGCTTTTTCAAGGCAAGCATTATATCTTCAGTTTAAAGACATTAATCAGAGCAGTTGATGTCGGACGATGAACTTGGACGGGGTTTCTTAAGTTGTATTTCCTAAGCTGTATTACCTAAGCTATATAAGTTCAGTTGAGATCTTATAGCAAATTGATTAAGTTCTTTCCCACTCAGCGAGAATTAAAAGGCTTAGCGGCACAGGTTCATAGTTCCAGACTGAACCTAAGTACCTACATGCAGGCAAGGCATTGATTGAAGATAAGGGTTATTCTCGACAACTGCTCCTGTGTTGTTCTAATGACTCACATCCCTGTAAGAACCTTGTCAAAATTAATAACGCAGCAGGTAAACCTTTTAAACTCGAGCTCTGAACTGGGAAAAAATTTAATCAAATTGGTATTATAGCTGATTTTTAAAAGTTGAAAGTTACCGATTTTGAGTTAAAGGTATCGAAGCTTTAACTCAAAAGCAAAACGATAGCTGATGTTACATACTAACAATAGACTGTTAAAGCACAAAGCTGATCAGCTTGATTTGTAGCTACGACAGATTTAGATGTTTCACTCTTTCTCATTTTTTTTCGCTTGCTTCTCGGCTTTTTTCTCGGCTCTGCGGCGTTTAAAAAATGCTGACAACATGGTGCTGCACTCTTCAGCGAACAGTCCGGATTTTACCTCTACTTGATGATTGTGCTGTTGATGATTTAATAATGCGAACGCGCTGCCAGCAGCGCCAGTTTTCAAATCTTTACTGGCAAACACTAACTGCTTTATACGGCTATGTACTAATAATCCTGCGCACATACAACAGGGTTCAAGTGTTACATATAAGGTGCAGTCGAGTAGACGATAATTTGCGATGTTTTTGCCGGCATCACGAACTGCCATCATTTCTGCATGGGCTGATGGGTCGTTATTCATGATGGATTGATTAAAGCCTTCACCGATGATTTCACCATCACGCACTAACACAGCGCCAACGGGGATCTCATTGTGGCGCTGAGCTAGATCAGCCAAGACCATAGCGCGGCGCATAAACCTTTCATCATCAGTTGAAAATGTTGTCTTTATCTGCAAATCTGATGTAGGGGGCAGGCTGTTGTCATTCATAAGTTATAAAAATATTTCCAATAAATCATTTAAGTATCTATGACCTAATTTACTGACCGACCAAAGCGTGCCATCGAACTCCATCAACCCTTTAGTTTTTGCTTGTAGCAAGGTCGGTAAAACGGTATCAGTGTTTAACCCCGTATAGGCTTGATAGTCATCAAGTGAAAAGCCAGAAAATAAACGTAAGCGATTCATCATATATTCAAAGGGGAGCTCTTCTGCTGTCACGGTATGCAGTTTATCAAGTGCCTTTCTGCTGGTATCTAAATAGCCTTTGGGATGCTTCACTTTTACTGTACGGTAGATTTTTTGATGCTCTACGTCAGTGATTTTGCCGTGCGCACCACAACCAATACCTAAGTAATCGCCAAATTGCCAATAGTTCAGGTTATGCTGACATTGATATTCTGGCTTGCTGTAGGCCGATATTTCATACTGTTGGTAGCCGGCTTGATTGAGCAGGGCAATACCTTGGTCTTGAATATTCCACAACACTTCATCTTGCGGTAATTTCGGCGGCTTAGAATGAAAAGCGGTATTGGGCTCAATGGTTAATTGATACCAAGAAATATGCGTTGGGTTTAAACTGATCGCGGTTTTTAAATCATCAAGTGCATGTTCAACACTTTGATCTGGCAAACCGTGCATTAAATCAAGATTAAAACTTTTAACACCGCATTCGCTGGCGAGATTCGCGGCCGTTTTTGCTTGTTGGCTGTCATGAATACGACCTAGCTTTATTAATTTATCTGATGCAAAGCTTTGCACACCCACCGATAAACGAGACACGCCACCATTAAAAAAACCAATAAACTTATCTGCTTCAACGGTGCCGGGGTTTGCTTCTAAGGTTATTTCAATATCAGCTTTATGCTCAAAGCGTTGCAATACTTGCGTTAGCAGTTGCTCGATGGCTGGTGCTGAAAATAAGCTCGGTGTACCACCACCAATAAATATTGAATGCAAAGGTCTGTCGCTGAGATTAAAACGCGTGATATCGGTATCTAAATCCAGTAAAAGTTGTGCGATATAATCTTGCTCAGGGATCGCATGCTTTAACGCATGGGAATTAAAGTCACAATAAGGGCATTTTTCTACACACCAAGGTATGTGAATATATAACGATAGCGGCGGGGCAATTAACATTTAGGTGTTTTCTTCAATCAGGTTTTTAGCAAGCTCTTTACTCAGTAGTGGCACTAATTGTTGCAATGCCTGACCACGATGGCTGAGTTGGTTTTTTAATGCTCTAGGTAATTGTGCTGAGGTCATCTGATGTTCAGCTTGCCAAAAAATAGGATCGTAGCCAAAGCCTTGTTGACCTTGTTTTTCACGACAAATGCTGCCTTGCCATACACCGTGACAAATTAACGGTGTTGGATCAGTCTCATGACGCATATAAACCAATACACAATGAAAACGTGCTGTGCGATTTTCATCGGCAACATTTTCTAATGCGGTTAATAATTTATTGGTATTATCTTCATCGCTAGCATTTTCACCGGCATAACGTGCAGAGTAAACACCTGGAACACCATTGAGTGCATCAACCTCTAAACCTGAATCATCAGCGATAGCTGGCATGCCGGTAATTTTGGCGGCATGACGAGCTTTGATTATGGCGTTTTCAACGAAGGTAGTACCCGTTTCTGCAACCTCAGGTACATTGAATTCACTTTGTGGTTTGATCTCAATATGCTGTGCAGCTAATAAACTGGCCAGTTCTTTAACTTTACCTTGATTGCCGGTTGCCAATACGATAGTGGTCATGAAAAATACCTTTTAGAATATCTTGATTAAATGCACCGCGAAGCATGGTAATACGTTTATATAGGCGCAAAAATAAATTAATTATAACAATGGCGCGCATAATACCTTAATCTGCAACAAAGAGGGAGCGTAAAGCCTTAAATTACGAAGAACTCAGAGGCCATATGTCGTTAAAAGCTACAATTTTAGGTATAGTTATTATTTTTATCTCGGGCGTTAATTTTGTCATTATTGCTTGAAGAGAGGATGTCAACGCAGCAGATCTTCGGTATTATTGTGATGGTTGGGTTATTAGTGAATAGCTTTGGTGCAAAGTTTTATCACGCTATTAGCGCTAAAGCGGCGTAATATATTTGAGGTGAAAATAGGGGCTAAGCAGCGCCTTTGGTACTAAATATAGTTGCTAAAAATAGGCAAAAAAAAGGCACTATAACTTACCTAAAGTATTTATAGTGCCGTTTATATGAAGTGTATTATTCAACTTAGTATGCTAATCAACATAAAACTTTTGCGAAAACTTTAAGTTATGTTGTTGCCCTTTATCGGTAATATTAATGTCGAAATAAATCGTTTCTTCATTAGTGTAATTCACTTGGGCAAGGTAATAAACCGCATCACCTTCAACAACTTCAGTGAACTCAAGTGATTTTATTTGACCAACATCATTACGGGCTTTACCATTGATAATAACCGTTTTAGCGGGATTATCCTGCTGGGTATTATCTAATACTGAAATATTGATAAGACCTTTATAACGACTACGTTCAATGCCATAAGCCTTAGCAATTTCAGGCGTCAAAAACGTCGAACTTAAAGCAATATAATGAACGTTAATATCGTTCATTTTTTTCATGTTTTCAGCGTTACTTGCTGTGGCAAATGCGATAGACAATATCGCAAACATTACTAGCTTAGTGATGATATTTTTCATGTTTATGACCTTAATTATTAAGCCGTTTGTGTTAAGTATATACGATTAAATAACAACTACAACATTGCCCAGTAAGGCACCCATCCGCGGAAGAGAATATTAAGCACATTCAATAATAAAAAGGCGATAAGTACCGATAAATCAAGGCCACCTATACTTGGGATAATACGTCTAATAGGGGTTAATACCGGAGCGGTAAGTTGATGAAAAATCATTTGCGTTGGGTTGTAACCTTGCACTACCCAGCTCATTAATGCCATCACTAACATGACAATAAACAGTAATACGCCAGTTTGTTTGATAAGGTAAATTAAGCCCAAATACAAAGCAGAAATAATATCTATTGGGCCACCATTAAGCAGTGGAATGATAATAAAGGTTAGGGTGGCAACAACATAGGCTAAAACAATGGTGGCTAAGTCGACACCACCTAAACCCGGAATGATGCGACGCAATGGGATAACCAAGGGATTACTCACTTTAACAATAAACTGACTAAATGGGTTATAAAAATCAGCGCGCACTAGTTGTAACCATACTCGTAGCACTAAAATCATCAGTACTGCGTCAAAAGCAAATTTAAGCAAGTAATTAATTGCTTCCATCTAAAACTCCAAAATTATGAGAATGAATTTAACCGTCATGTAATCGTTATACCTAGCAATTTACTTACCCCGAGTTCAGGTTGCTGAGGTTATTACGCAAGGAATAATAATACTATTAAGCCTTTTGTGCCATTTCTTTAGCACGATTCAATGCGGTATCCATTGCCTTAGTGACAAGTTGCTCTAAGCCGCCTTCACTAAAGGCACTAATTGCTGCTTGGGTTGTACCACCTTTTGAGCAAACGTTCTCACGCAACTTGCTGATAGATAATTTATTTTCTGTCACCATCTTAGCTGCGCCTAGGGCGGTTTGCTGGACTAGCTCACGGCTGTCTTGTTCACTAAAACCATAAGCTTTGGCTTGTTTTTCCATCGCTTCCATAAACAAGAAAAAATAAGCCGGGCCCGAGCCTGATACAGCAATGATATGGTCAATTTGTTGTTCTGACTCTAACCATTTTATGATACCAACTGACTCCATAAGTGCGGTGGTAAATGCTTTTTCTTTATCATTGATCAGCTCGTTAGCATATATCCCCGTAACACCAAAACCGAGCTGTGACGGTGTATTTGGCATGGTTCTGATCACAGTGCAAGGTTGATTGAGTGCCTGTTCTATTTGCTTGATAGTGCATCCTGCGGCAACTGAAATAAAGCATTTACCAGTAAGATCTAAATTTTCACCTAATTGTTGACACACATCGCCAATAAAGTGTGGTTTTACACCTAATACAATAACATCAGCAAATTTTGCTGCTTCAATATTGCATTGTGTTTGCAAAATACCATGTGCTGCTTGTAAAGCTTCACGTTTTGGCGCTGATGGATTTGACACCATAATGTTCTCGGGAATAAAACCGCCATGTACTAGGCCGGAAATAATTGCGCCGTTCATATTGCCTGCGCCGATAAATGCAATTGTTTTCATAATTTTCCTATCAAGTCTGACTGATCCGATATTTGCGAGCGTGCTATGTATCGAATTACGTATTGTAAATTGTAAACTGCAGTTACTACGAGTGAAAGACTACCTTTGTCTTAGCCTGCTACAGTATTTTATTATCTAGGCTGATCTGTAAGCTTCGTTTAAGTGATTAGTTTCTAGCACCAAATATGGCAGAGCCAATGCGTACCAGTGTTGAGCCAGCATTGATAGCATGCTGCATGTCAGCTGACATGCCCATGGATAATGTGTCCATGGTAGGGTATCGCGTTTTAAGTGTTAGAAATAGCTGTTGCATTTGTATAAAACTCGCCGCAGAGGCGTTCTTTTCTGGAATAGCCATTAAACCACGTAAGCATAAGTTTTCACAAGTTTCGATGGCTTCAAGCAAGGCTGGAAGCTCTTGAGGTAAAACGCCAGATTTAGTTATTTCACCACTAATATTCACTTGTAAACATATGTTTAGCGGAGTATCTTGATTTGACCTATGCTCGTTAAGACGTTTGGCAACTTTGATTCTATCTATGCTATGTACCCAAGAAAAGTGATTGGCAATTAATTTGGTTTTATTGGTTTGAATTGGCCCGATAAAATGCCAAGTTATATCAGACTTGTTCTGCAAAGCGGTTATTTTATCAATGGCTTCTTGTACATAGCTTTCGCCAAAGTTTCGTTGCCCAGCTTGGTAAGCTTGCTCAAGCATTTCAACAGGTTTAGTTTTACTCACTGCAAGTAAAGTAACTTCATCAGGTTTGCGGTGAGCATGTTGACAAGCAGAAGAAATTTGCAGTTTAACTTGGGCAATATTATCTTTAATAGCAATCATATTATTTATTTCAGTTCTCAATAACTTATTCAGTTGTTAGATCAATTATTAACTCGATTAAGAGGTTTGTATGGATATTACCGAATTACTCGCATTTAGCGTAGAAAACAATGCGTCAGATTTACATTTATCAACTGGAACTCCACCATCTATACGAGTCGATGGTGATGTACGTAAACTTAATATACCTGCATTTGACGAAAAAGATGTTAACGCTTTGGTCTATGATATTATGAATGACCGTCAACGAAAAGAGTATGAAGAAAAGTTAGAAGTCGATTTCTCTTTTGAAGTGCCAAATTTAGCCCGTTTCAGGGTGAATGCTTTTAACCAAAATCGTGGACCTGCGGCGGTCTTTCGTACTATCCCAAGCAAAATTTTATCATTGGATGATTTAGGTTGCCCAGATATTTTTCGTGATATATCAGCATTGCCTCGTGGCCTAGTGCTGGTTACTGGACCTACCGGCTCGGGTAAATCAACCACACTTGCTGCTATGGTTGATCATATTAATAAAAATAAACATGATCATATTTTAACCATAGAAGATCCGATTGAATTTGTGCATGAAAATCATTCTTGCCTGATTAACCAACGTGAAGTTCATCGCGATACCTTGAGCTTTAGTGCAGCATTACGTTCGGCTTTACGTGAAGACCCTGATGTTATTCTGGTTGGTGAAATGCGAGATCTTGAAACTATTCGTTTAGCCATGACTGCGGCGGAAACGGGTCACTTAGTTTTTGGTACCTTGCATACCACTTCTGCACCCAAAACGATTGACCGTATTATTGACGTTTTCCCAGGTGAAGAAAAAGCAATGGTGCGCTCAATGCTTTCAGAGTCTTTACGTGCCGTTATCTCACAAACTTTGATCAAAAAAGTCGGCGGTGGGCGCGTAGCAGCTCATGAAATTATGATGGGCGTACCTGCTATTCGAAATCTGATCCGTGAAGATAAAATTGCCCAAATGTATTCTGCTATTCAAACCGGTATGTCGCATGGCATGCAAACAATGGATCAATGTTTACAAAATTTAGTTAACCGCGGCATTATCACCAAGCATGATGCGATGGAAAAAGCACAGGATAAAAGCCAATTTATGGGTTACTAGTTTCAGCTAGTTTCGACTTAAGTTAAAGGGTAACCAGATGATTTTTCATGATTTATTACAAAAAATGGTGCAACATGAAGCATCGGATATGTTTGTTACGGCCAAGTTAGCGGTTAGTGCAAAAATTAATGGTGAACTTGTTGCCATTGATGACAAGATTCTTACGTCGGCTGAAGCATTAGGTTTAGTTCATAATGCGATGTCAGAAAAACAGCAACGTGAGTTTGATGAAGACAAAGAATGTAACTTTGCCATTTCAATTGATGGTATTGGCCGATTTCGTGTTTCGGCATTTTGGCAGCGTGATATGGCGGGTATGGTTATTCGTCGCATTGTCACTGAAATACCGGAAGCGGATGATCTTGGCTTGCCTTCCGTGCTAAAAGATGTCGTGATGTCAAAACGTGGCTTAGTGTTATTTGTTGGTGGTACCGGTACCGGTAAGTCAACGTCAATGGCCGCGTTAATTGGTTATCGCAATAAAAACTCTCGAGGTCATATTTTAACCATCGAAGATCCGGTTGAATTTGTTCATGAGCATGGTAAGTGTATGGTGACACAGCGTGAGGTAGGGCTAGACACTGAAAGTTTTGATGCTGCACTCAAAAGCTCATTACGCCAAGCGCCTGATGTCATCTTGATTGGTGAAATTCGTAACCAAGAGACCATGGAACATGCCTTAAGCTTTGCTGAAACAGGGCACTTATGTATTGCCACTTTACATGCGAATAATGCTAACCAAGCGATTGATCGTATTATGCATTTAGTACCAGCTGAGCAGCATGGAAAATTACTCTTTGATTTAGCGCTGAACTTGCGCGGTATTGTCGCTCAACAATTAATTCCAACTCGTGACGGCAATAGCCGTGTAGCGGCGATTGAAATTTTGTTGAACTCACCCTATATCGCCGAGCTAATTAAAAAAGGCGATGTTGGCAGTATTAAAGAGGTGATGGAAAAGTCTACCGAACAAGGTATGCAAACTTTTGATCAAGCTTTATTTAATCTCTACCAACAAGGGCTTATTAATTATGCTGACGCTTTACATCATGCTGATTCACCTAATGATTTACGCTTAATGATTAAACTGCGCAGTAATGAACAAGGGGGGACAGGCTCATTGTCCGGTGTCACCATTGATGGTTTAGAGCCAAAAGCGTACTGATTATTTTGCTGATGTTAGCTAAGCAAGCATGCTAATTTCGGTATGCTTGTTTTCTCTGTAACTAACAATCACCTTAACTAACAACACTATAAAGAAAGGGCATTGTAATGATATCACTCATACGTTTATCTCTGATGGTTTTAGTCATGACCACAAGTAATATCGCATTGGCTGGGGCTGAGCAGTTTGCTGCTGGCTCGGTTATCAAAAATTATGGGAAGCATGCGAAAGTTCAACAAGACCTTAACTTTGATAAAAGTGCGCTATTTAAAGTCGCTTTTGATGTCAGTGAACAAGGTAAAGTTGGTGAGGTTAATCGAAAAATTGAAACCCTAGCTCGCTTTATTAATATGCATGTGGCTAATGGTGTCCCGGCAGAAAATATTCACTTAGCCTTAGTGGTACACGGTAAAGCCGGATTTGATTTATTAAAAGCTTCGCTGTACCAAGAGAAATTTAAAAAAACTAACGCTAATAGTGCACTTTTGCAAGATTTGATGAAAAACCAAGTACAGGTTTATTTATGTGGGCAATCAGCGGCATATTACGATATCGAGCATGAATTACTAGAGCCAGGCGTTAAAATGGCTTTGTCAGCAATGACCGCTCATGCTGTTTTAAACAGTAAAGGTTATAGCCTAAATCCATTTTAGTCCGATATGACTAAACGAGTTACTCGCTATGGGCTTAGCTATGGCGTGAAGATACTTGATAAGCCCCACAACCATAAAGGTAATGTAATAATAGAAAGTAAAGTCGTGGTTACTACGGTTCCGGCAATTGTTTCTTGATGTTTTGCTTGTTGCTTAGCAACTAAGTAAGCATTTACCCCTGTAGGACTTGCACTTAAGATAACCAAGGTCATGGTTATTATCACTGAAAAATGAAAGATATAATGACTTGCTAATAGTATTAAGCTCGGTAAAAGTACGAGTTTTAATATGCTGGCAGAAAGTATGAATTTTATTTCACTACGAATTTTATAAAAAGCCAGAGAGGCGCCAAGCAAAAATAAGGCGAGGGTGATGGCGGGTTTACCTAAAAGTAATAAACTGTCATTGATTATGTTTGGTAATTTTAGCGCCATTAAATTAACTAAAAATCCGCTGGTTATCGCAATTAATAACGGATTGTAAAAGGTTTGTTTGAGAAATACTCGCCAGTTAAATTGTTTAATATTAACTGCTAAAATACTGGTTGCACCAAATAGCAAGGCACTGTGCAAGCTGATAACAAGAAATACGGTCGGCAGCACCTGCTCACCTAAAACCATTAAAGCCACCGGCATACCAACAATGACATTATTTGAATAACTTGCCCCTAAGGCGTAAACAGCCGATGCAGGAAGGTCATGTTGTAAATGTTGATGAAAATAATAATTTAACGCCCAAGCACAGCCATAAACCAATAACGCAGGTAAATAAAAGGCGGCATAAATGTTTAAATTTATTGTGCTTAAATCGGCGTTCGCCAGCTGTTGAAATAAAAATGCCGGAATGGCTAGGTTGAAAGTGAATTTAGTTAACGTATCAATTTGAGCTTTGTCAAACCAAGCATTTTTTGCCAGTAAGAAACCGATAAAGCCAATAATAATCAATGGGCTAATAAGTGCAATAATCGCCATTAAAGAGCTCTTTCTGAGTAAGAAATGTCAGGTGAATTAAAGGAAAAGTTGCTAAGAGTGTCGGGTAATAACCGTTCAAATGCTTAATATTGATTTTCAAAGTAACTTTCTATAATTAATTTTGCAGATGCCGCGTCAATATTGTCTTTTTTAAGGTTACGATAACCACCTTCAGCAAATAAAACTTCTTTGGCTGTTGCTGTGGTTAAGCGCTCATCTTGAAACTCTACTTTAATGCCAAATCGGCCAGCAACGCGATTACCGAATTTTTTTGCATCGCGGGTAAGTTGTTGCTCACTACCGTCCATGTTGAGAGGTAAACCCACCACAATAAAGTCAGGCTGCCATTCATTGATAAATTTAGTCATGCCATCCCAATCAGGAATACCATCACGGGCTTTTATTGAGCCTAAAGGAGAGGCTGAGCCGGTTAATTCTTGACCAATGGCGACACCAATATACTTTTTACCAAAATCAAAACCTATGATTGTTCGCTGCCCGATAGCTGCTTTACTTACCATTATGCATGTCCTATTTCACTGGAGAGATGAGCAATATTAATACCTAACTTTTCAGTGGCTTTTTTCCACCGTTGTTCGATGGGCGTATCAAAAATAATGGTGTCATCTGCAGGGGTTAATAACCAAGAATTAGCTTTGATTTCTTCCTCTAATTGGCCTGGCCCCCAACCGGCATAGCCAAGCGTGACCATATATTTTTCAGGTGCATCTTCTGTACCGAGTGCCATTAAAATATCTTTTGATGTTGTGATCATTACATCACTGCTTAAGGCCAACGAACTACTCCAGCCAGATTGTGTGCTATGTAACACAAAGCCTCTATCTTGTGATACCGGTCCACCGGTTAATACTTGTTGAGCAAGCTCTGGGGTGTCTTCTTTGGCTTGGTCAATTTGTATCAGTAATTCATTTAACGTGATGTCGATAGGTAAATTAATAATTAATCCCATCGCACCTTCAGCGTTATGCTCACAGATATAGGTGACAGTTTTATTAAAGTAGGAGTCGTCTAAACTGGGCATAGCAATCAAGAGTTGATTTTCAAAACTATCCATAAATATACCTCAATAATCAAAGGGAAATAGGCTAAAGAAGCTCATCTTTAGCGTCAATATTAATATCAGATTTAGCGTTTTTTAATGTTTTGCTCAATGGCATCCATTAATTTACCGCTAATATTTATCGGGTATGCTGCTTCAATTTCGCGAATACAGGTTGGGCTAGTGACATTGATTTCAGTGACTTTATCGCCGATGACATCTAAACCAACAAAGTATAAACCACGTTTTTTCAATTCTGGCGCTATCGTTTCAGCAATGAGTTTATCGCTAGCACTTAATGGACGAGCTTCACCGCGACCACCAGCCGCTAAATTACCACGAGTTTCTCCTTGGGCAGGAATACGGGCTAAGCAATATGGCATTGGTTCACCATTGACGATTAAAATACGCTTATCACCGTCAACAATTTCAGGCATGTACTCTTGAACCATAGCATATTGTGTTGAATGAGCGGTTAAAGTTTCAAGAATAACCCCCACATTAGGATCATTTTCACCAATACGGAAAATAGACGAACCGCCCATACCATCTAATGGTTTAATAATAATATCTTTGTTTTCTTTATGAAACTCTCTAATTTTCTGATTGTTGCGTGTGACTAACGTTTTTGGCGTTAATTCTGGAAACCAAGCAGTAAATAATTTTTCATTACAATCACGTAAACTTTGTGGTTTGTTAACAATGAGCGTTCCCGCAACTTCTGCTCGTTCTAGCATATATGTGGCATAAATAAACTCAGTATCAAATGGCGGATCTTTACGCATTAATACCGCATCTAAATCAGCGACATTGATATCTTCACGTGCATCGAGTTCATACCAATGTTGTGGGTCATCAAATACTTTTACTTTCGCGGCAGTTGCTCGACAGACACCTTGTTCTAAATAGAGATCTTGCATCTCCATGTAATAAATTTCATAACCACGCGCTTGCGCTTCAAGCATCATTGCCATTGAAGAGTCTTTTTTTACTTTGACCTCGGAAATAGGGTCCATTACAACGCCAATTTTTATGCTCATATTTTTTCCTAATTGTCTTAATGTTTTGATAAGTGCTTTATGCCTTGAAGCTAGGTTAAGTCACCGTAGCGACATTGCAAGGCGGTGATTGCTGTTAAAGCCGCTGTTTCTGTTCTTAGTACACGAGGTCCAAGTAATACATCGTGAAAGCCTGCGCTATTAGCATTGGCAATTTCATCGTCACTTAAACCACCCTCAGGACCTATCAGCAAGCGTACACGATTGTTCTCAATCGGCAGACTCATAATTGAATGCTGAGCTCTGGGATGTAAATTTAACTTTAAAGCTGAACTGTCTTGCTGTAACCAATCATCGAGATAAATCGGTGCTGCTACAATAGGGACCGCACATCGACCACTTTGTTCACAAGCACTGATGACTATTTTTTGCCATTGCTCATGCTTTTTCTCTAAACGCTCACCGGTAAGCTTTACACCACAGCGTTCAGTAAAAATAGGGGTGATAGTATTCACACCCAACTCAACTGATTTTTGTAAGGTAAAGTCCATACGTTCACCGCGTGAAATACCTTGGCCTAAATGAATATTAAGCGGTGATTCATTCTCGACTTTATTTTTTGCAATAATTTCAATATCAGCACGTTTTTTACCGACATTACAAAGTTTTGCTTGGTATTCGTAATAGCTTTGCTGCTCTGGCAAACCATTAAATAAAGTGATGTCGTCACCATCTTTAAGGCGTAATACTCGTACGCTATGGCCAAAAGCATCATCGTTTAATGCTTGCGTTTGACCGACTTCAAATGCCTGTGCTTGATAAATACGAGGATTACGCATAAAGTTTCCATAGTGATCATTTGAGGTTGTTGGGTTAGCAATAATATAATTGATAAGGTTAGCCGTAATATTTTTTAAATTACTTACCGGCTATTGCTCTTAATATAGATTGTAAATAAGGGCAACTCATCGAGAATTCAATTGTTTAAAGAAAAATATTACATTATTTTGTCAACGGCTTATATTATAACTGTTAGGCGTTATTATTTTCACTGAGATCTGTTGCTATTATTTTTCGCTAGATAAGCTGGTGAGGGGAGGTTATTTTTAGCTTTAATGCTGTGAATGTGATGTCAGCAATGACTTATCCTGCTTTATTTACCATCTAATGCTAGCTGTTGAGAGTGTATACGTCGAGTTTTACTAATGAAATAAGGAGTTAACAGGCCTTTTCAGTGGTATTAAAAGCCCGCTAATCCATTTTTATATATTACTTATCTATAGTGAACTTAGTATCTTGATCACGTAATAAGTATAGGGCAAAACATGCTGCCCACATTGGCCATGCAGCAAAAAATAACAAATGCTTAAAGCCATCTAAATATTGTGCGTAAGCTGATAATGTTGAACCACCGTGTATTAAAAAGATAAGACCGTATGAGATACGCTTTTTAAAACCAAAGAGAAATGCGAAAACTAATACCAGTTGTAATGCACCTAATACGTAGATAATGGTTTCACTTGAACCACCTAAACCATAGAATTTTTCAAAAATGCGTGTGCCGTGACCAGGATTAACAAATTTGTCCAGTGTCCACATGAACATAACAACAAAAACACCTAGTCGCAGTGATAGTAATGACCACTGCAAACGATTTTCTACATCCGACGATAATGGTTGAGCCATAAAAGTTCCTTGAAATATTAATAATTGATAAAAACTAATTTAATAGACCACCGAACTCAGTTTTTCTTACAAAATTTAATGATTTGTTTTTTATTACTTAAGATTTTATCTGTATCAGTTTGGTTATTGAATAGGGTTTTAGTTGTTATGCTTTGCCCTCAAATGGCGTCATAGCAGGGTATTTAAACAAAGCTTAGCTATTGTTATAGCAATTAGCATTTATTTAATTTAAGTTATGGTTTGTTTAAAAACAGGCCTTAATATCAATAGCTGATTGTTATCGGAGTTAAGTTCAAATTAGATGAATTTGAAAGTCTTGTACTTTTGTCTCGTTATTCTGGCTTCGATAATATTCAATAAATTTTAAAGCACTCTGCTTGATATCTTGTTGATGCAATTTTGGGTGTTTTTCTGCAATTAAGATCGCTTGCTTAAACATTTTTTCAGCTGAGGTTATTTTATTATTGTTAATATCAATACTCGCGAGGTTAAGATAAATAGTAATCGAGCTTGGATGGTTTTGGTATTCATTGCTATTATCTCTTATTGCCAAAATTTTCAGATATAGCTTTCTTGCCTTATCATGCTGTTGCTGAGAAAGATAAACATTAGCGAGTGTTTGTAAAGAACTGAGCGTATCAGGATGCGCTTCACCGAGCTTGTTTGTATTCGTATTAACGGTACTTAATGCTAACGCTAATGCTTCTTCAAGCTTGCTTGCTCCTCCGGTTTTATTGAGTAATTTAGCCAGTTTTTTTTGTGTTTGCAGTGTTTCAATATGGGTGCTGCCCAAGTGTTCTTGACGCTTTTTCAATACCTTTCTGAATAAAGTCTCTGCAGGTGTTAATTGACCTAAGCCCTTATAGACATCAGCTAAGTTGTGCATAGAACGTAGTACTTCATGGTGATTTTCGCCTAAAACAACTGTCGCTATTTCAATATGTTGTTTAATAATAGGTAAGGCTTGTTGGTATTGTCCCATGGTTTGTAATACCGAACCAATAAGACTCAAGATGCTAAAACTTGCCGGGTGTTTTTCGCCTTTGGTTTTAACCAATAAGTGATAGGCATTGCGATAATATTCATTGGCTTTGTCATACTCTCCTAACCAGTGATAAACAATCCCGATGTTTTTCAGGGTGGCGATAGTATCAATATGCTCTTCGCCCAGCGTTTTTAAACGTTCTAGGTAAACTTCTTCAAATAAGGTTTTTGCGGCGTGATGATCGCCTTGCATGTTTAAATACCCAGCGAGGTTACTCATGATACCCAATGTGTGCGGCGCATTATCACCATATAGTTCTTTACTAAGTGCTAGCGACTGATAAATAATCGTCAGTGATTTTTTGTGCTCAAACTGTACTGCGTACAAACGAGTAAGCTGTATTAGCAAGTTTAAATAGGCTGGCGAATGCGTTAATGCTTGTTGCTGAAATAACGACATAGCGCCATGTAAGTGTTGTTCGGCAGGTAAGAGCATGCCTAACTCTAAATAGATATTACCGATCACACTGCGAATAATCGCTTCAGAGTCTGGATGCTGCTTCAATGAATGTTCCGTATTGTTAAGCGCTGTACTGGTTTTGTCTAACACCTCTCTAACAAGTACGTTTTGGCCCTTTTCTTTGTTGGGATCTAATTCGTTAAACATATCAGTAAAGAATGATAAGGTAAGTGCTGAGCGATCTCGCTCTTTGGTTAACTGAATCGACTGTAGCCATAAGGTTGTGCTAAAGCTAACAATAGCGCTAAAAAGTAATAAAGAAGTTAGGCTAATGGTTTTATTGCGCTTAAATAGTTTTACTAACTTTAATGACCGTGGACTAACTCTTGCGGTAACGAGTTGGCAGTTAAGAAAATTATTAATATCATCAGCAAATTGGCTTGCAGATTGATACCTTAAAGTGGCTGATTTTTCTAAGGCCTTGTTGATAATCGCATCAATATCCCCGCAGAGTTGGCTTGCTGTTATTTTGTTTGTCGAATCGGCTGTTGATGCCGCTTTTAGGGCCACACTGGCGAGCAAAGGCTCGACATTCATAAGCAAATTTTTTGACTCGGTAAGATTTTTATTATTTAAATCGAAAGGTCTTTGCTGAGTAAGCATTTCAAAAAGTACAACACCTAAAGCGTAAATGTCAGCCATGATCGACACTGGCTCACACCTTATTTGTTCAGGGCTTGAATAAGCTAAGCTATAAGCGTGGGTGGGTAAGGGGTTTTCTTCGTTATCACCGCTACTTTGTTGAACAATTAATTTCGAAATACCAAAGTCGAGTAACTTTACCTCGCCAGTTGCTGTAATTAATATATTTGAAGGTTTTAAATCACAGTGAATGATAAGGTTTTGATGTGCATATTGCACGACGTGGCAAACTTTTTTAAATAGTGTTAGTCGTGCTTTTAATGACAAATTGTTGTTATGGCAATAGCTATTGATGGGCTCGCCTTTAACGTATTCCATCACCAAATAAGGCATATTATTATCTAAAGTACCGCCATCTAACAACCGAGAAATGTTTGCATGCTGTAAATTAGCCAGTATCTGCCGTTCGGTGCGAAAAGCGTTTTGGGTTTGTTTGTCGGCAAGTTGTGTATTAATAAGTTTGATAGCTACTTGTTGTTGATACTGTTGGTCGGCACGCTCAGCTAAAAACACGCTGCCCATACCACCTTTAGCTAAAGATTTAATGACGCGATAATTGCCAATGTTTTGGCCAATGAGGCTCTCTTGTAACGTAAAAAAATTAGCCGCGGTTTTCGAGATCACATCATAAATTTTGGTGGCGTTGTTTTGATTATCTAATAGTGATTTTACTTTATGAAATAGCTCGGTATCTGTACCACACGCTTGCGTAATATAGGCTGATTGTTGTGCTTTAGGCAGCTTGATAGCTTGATTGAAAATATCCTCTATTAAACGCCATGTTATTTTATCCATAACCTTAATTTATCCCTGTATTTTCATTTATCTTTTGCTATGTCTTTTGTTATGCGCCGGCGAAAAATTGAAATTACGGTATACTGGTTAAATACTAGACGAAAAACATGATTGTGAAAGTTTATGAATAGAGATAATTCAGCTGAAATCACTCGTTTGCTAAGAGATTGGCAAGCAGGTGAGAAACATGCTTTGGATAAAGTAAGTGAGTTTGTCAGTCATGAATTGCATCGTTTAGCAGCAAAGCAAATGAGTAAAGAGGGTAGAGGCCATACATTACAAGCCACAGCATTAGTAAATGAAGCTTTTCTTGAGCTTATGCATGTGAAAGTGAATTATCATGACCGTATTCATTTCTTCAACTTAGCTAGCCGTATTATGCGTAGAATTCTTGTTGATTATGCCAAAATGAAAAAAGCAACCAAACGAGGCGATGGTGCTAAGTTGCTAACCCTCCATGAGCATCAACAACCCAGCTACTTCTCTGACGATATGATTGAGTTAGACGAAGCACTTAGTTCTTTGGCCATGTTTGATCAACGCAAGGCTGATATATTACATTTGCAGTTTTTTGCTGGCTTAAAAACTCAAGAAATAGCTGACCTGTTTGAGATCTCTAAAAAAACAGTTGAAAGAAATGCCCAATTAGCCAAAGCATGGCTAAGCCACACACTAACCCTTCATTAATACTTCGCTATTTCCCACATCCGTCAAGTACGCTAATGTTACGTGAGCAAGTCATAATACCAATTTTACTAAGTTTCTGAGTGGGAACAAACTTAATAAACTTGGTATAACTCCAACGCTAGAAAATTAAATGTCGCATATAGAGCTGGTTTTTCGCTTCTATAGATAGTAACGATAAAATGCAGACACCTTTAAGGAAGATAGCGATGAATAGTATTTTTAAGCATATATTGGTGATTGAAAGCTCAAGTGATACTAATAACTTTGTTTTACAACGTGCGGTTGATGTAGCCAAACAGAACCATGTTAAAATAACGGTATTTAGGTCTTTTTATAAAGAAGTGCATGACAAAAAATTTGATAGTGGCTTGCCAGATGACTTATCACTATTTGTTTTACAGCAACAGCAATTGATTTGTGAAAAGTTTAATCGCTTGACTGATGAAGACCTAGATTTAGACATTATCATTTCATGGCAAGCGCCAGCGGTAACATCTATCGCTGCAATTATTAACGCTAATAAAATATCTTTAGTGATGAGGCTTTTTCATAAAGAAAACCATCTCCTTGATTTGTTCACTTTATCAGTTGAGCGTTACTTAACTCGACATTGCGAGTTACCGGTTTGGCTGGTAAAAAATAATGCACAATTACCTGAATATAAAATTCTTGCCTGTTTGGATATTGATGATGACACTGAAACCAATAAAGCATTGAATCATACTATTTTGGATGCTAGCGAGCAGTTAATACCGTTGAAGTCAGCCGAATTACATATCTTGGATTGTTATTATGGTGAGTCAGCTTCTATCGCAATAAACTATGATGCAGACTCTGGTTTTAGGGAAGGGGTTTCGGTGAAGCGTCAACACATGAAAACAATTAATAAGTATGTTGCTGCTCACGCAAATATCAATGGTACTGTTCACCTAAATGAGTCAATGCCTGATGATGATATACCGCAAACTGCTGATGAGCTTCATGTCGGTTTAACAATTATTGGTAATTGTAAACATGATCATTTCTTCAATAGAATGCTCGGCGATAGTTCGCAGTTTTTAACTGATAAAATCTCTAGTGATATACTTGTGATCAAACCCGATAGAGAAAATATGATGTTGGCTATGTAGTGCGAATGTTTATATAGATTAATACCAGTTTTACTAAGTTTCTGAGGGGGAACAAACTTAATAAACTTGGTATGAGGCTGTTTTATCTCGATTATTTGTTATAAAAAAACCGCTCAATGAGCGGTTTTTTTATGCTTAATATTAATGCTATTTGGCGATATTTATTAGATACCAGCAGATAAACGTAGCGCTTCTGCTTTATCGGTTTTTTCCCAACTAAATGCTGTGAAAGTATCATCACCGACGGTCATTTCGAAAGGTTCGCGACCAAAGTGACCGTAAGCTGCCGTTTGTTTATACATTGGGTGCAGCAAATCTAACATTTTAGTGATGCCGTATGGGCGTAAGTCAAAATGCTCACGCACAAGCTCAACTAAACGCTGTTCAGAGACTTTGCCAGTGCCAAAGGCATCAACAGAGATTGAAGTAGGCTCAGCAACGCCGATAGCGTATGAAATTTGAATTTCACAACGATCAGCTAAACCAGCCGCAACAATATTTTTTGCAACATAACGACCAGCGTATGCCGCACTGCGATCAACTTTTGATGGATCTTTACCTGAGAATGCCCCACCACCATGACGAGCCATGCCGCCATAGGTATCAACAATAATCTTACGACCGGTTAAGCCACAATCGCCCACTGGGCCACCGATAACGAAACGACCCGTTGGATTAATATGGTATTTTGTCTCTTTAGTTAACAACTCTGCAGGCAAAACATGCTTAATAATGTTTTCCATTACCGCATCATGTAAGTCTTCTTGTTTGATATCAGGATTATGCTGAGTTGAAAGCACAACAGTATCAATAGCGACAGGCTTGTTATCTTCATAGATAAAGGTTACTTGGCTTTTTGCATCAGGACGTAACCAAGGTAAAATACCTGATTTACGTGCTTCAGCTTGACGCTCAACCAAACGATGAGAATAGTATAATGGTGCAGGCATTAAAGTTTCGGTTTCATTGGTGGCGTAACCAAACATTAAACCTTGGTCACCAGCGCCCTGATCTTCAGGCTTTACGCGATCAACACCTTGAGCTATTTCTGGAGATTGTTGGCCAATTAAATTCATGATGCCACATGTTTCACCATCAAAGCCAACATCAGAAGAGGTGTAGCCAATTTCTGAAATAACATCACGGGTAATTCTTTCTAAATCTACCCATGCAGACGTAGTAACTTCACCTGAAATAATGGCAACACCAGTTTTTACCATGGTTTCACAAGCAACACGTGCATGCTTATCTTTGGCAATAATAGCATCTAAAACCGCATCAGAAATTTGATCGGCAATTTTATCCGGATGTCCTTCTGATACTGACTCAGAAGTAAAAAGGTGTGTAGACATAAACCCTCGTAAAAATTAATTGAAAAACAAAAATTGCTTTAATGGCGATATTCTAACTGTTTACCTATCGCTTTTCTAGAGTTTTTACGCCTAGATGGCTAAACGTCTTTGAGCTATATCAAAACTTATTCCTATATCTCAAAAAATATTACTTTTTGTTCATGTTGTGGCGCTAAATTTTTTAGGGATAGTGTTTTAATTGTAATGGACGTTGCCAAATGTGGCTGAAAAGCGCTTGCTGTGGTGCACTATGTTTAGAGCTATAAAAGCTTGTTGTACCTAAGTCATTACTGTTATTCATTAGCTGGTGTAATGCTAATTGTCGTTGCAACTGCTCAGTGACGGGTTGTGCTGTCTCCATAATGAGTACACCGTCACCACATATTTCACTAATTAAGCTTTTGACTAACGGATAATGCGTGCAACCTAAGACAATAGTATCAACACCTTGGGTTATAAGCGGCAGCAAATAAGCGCTCAACATCAGTTTGCATTCAACAGAGTTTTTTTTATCTTGCTCAATAAGCTCAACTAAACCTGGACAGGGCTGAATCGTGACTTCACTGTTATTACGGTATTGCGCCACTAAGGTGAGAAAACGCTGATTTTCTGCCGTTGCTTTCGTGACCAGAATAGCGACTTTCTTGTTTTTACTAAAGTTTGCTGCTGGCTTTATCGCGGGCTCTACGCCAATGACCGGAATCGAAATGTGTTTACGTAACTGATCTATGGCATTAACGGTCGCGGTATTACAAGCAACAACAATAGCTTTAACTTTACGTTCAATAAACCATTGAGCAATCTCGTTAACTCGCTGTTGAATAAATTGTGTCGACTTTTCACCGTAGGGGGCATTCAAGGTATCCGCCACATAAAGTAAGTTCTCATGAGGGAGTTGCTGTTGAATACATTGCGTAATAGATAAACCGCCAACACCCGAATCAAAAATACCGATAGGGTCAGCACGATTAACTTGCTGCAGACTGTCTCGCTTTGAAATCGCTATCTTGGTATGGGTTTTATTTTGCGGGGGCATTAAATAACTACGGCTTAGAGTGAACAGAAAACAATACTGTTAAGTATATTATTAACCGGCAAATGAGATCTATATATTTTTCTAGCAGACACAGGGTTAGTAATGTCTTCCAGAATGCCGCAGCTCAGATAATCTTGAACACCGGGTGCTTTTCTAGTGATGTGCGGAAATAGTATTGATATTTTTAAGCAGAAGGCTTGTTAGCAATAAAAAATTAGTAATGTCTTCCAGAATGCCGCAGCTCAGATAGTCCTGAACACCGGGTGCTTTTCTAGTGATGTGCGGAAATAGTATTGATATTTTTAAGCAGAAGGCTTGTTAGCAATAAAAAATTAGTAATGTCTTCCAGAATGCCGCAGCTCACATAGTCCTGAACACCGGGTGTTCAGGGCGGAAATATCATGCTAACCGTAGGCTTCCCGATACGAGCCGGGCTTGCACAATAGTTAATAATCAACTTCCTTAGGTAAAACTTATCGGCTCAGGGACATAGTTCACAAACAAACATCCCAGAAGACGAAGTTATTATAGCGAATAATGTCAGCCGAATTAAGTCTTTTATTACTTGTAAGACCTGACTGCTTAATGCTTGAACAAATTGAAGTTTCTTTAAACAAAAACCATATTTTTAGAAAATTGAATAATACCGAGAGGGTGAGTTATGCGCTTTTAGGGGAATTAACAGCCAGTTCAATTGTGGCTTGTAGCAGTTCAATTTTACTTTGCATTTTTTCGCGTTCTTGCTCTAACTCAGCTCGTGCTTTAACCAAGTCATTGGCAAGGTTTAACGACATCATCACCAAAGCTTGCTCAGGGGTTTTTGCCGAAGGACTTTTCTTCACATCGAGAGCTAAGCGCTTATTAATTTCATCGGCTGCTTGCAACAAAGCCGATTCATGGCCAGCAGGACAAGCGATTTTTAATCGTTTGTTGGCAACATTTATCGTAACTGTGTGTTGGCTCATCGCGTTGTTATTCTCAAAAACATTATTTTAGTATTTTCAAACAATAGCTCGAAATACTAAACTACAGACTGTAATACCAAGAAAAGTAATAATAATCAAAACTTAGTACCCCATAAGGGGGAACTATAACGGTGAGTGTTACACTATGCAAGTGATCTCTATGGTTTTTTTCTGGAATCAAGGCTATGCCGATGTTAAGATAGTCAACAATATACCTCGATTGAATTGATATTTTTATGGCTGATAGCACCACTTTAGATTTTCCCTCTGTACAAGCAATTTTAACTAGCGAAGGTATTGAGGCGCACGCTGCTGAAATTCATGGTGTGCTTACTGGCTTAATTGCGGCAGGTTTTGAGTTTGAAAGTAACGATTATGTCGCTATGGTTAATGACATGCTTAATAATGCCGAAGGCTTGCCTGCTAGCGTTAAAAGCTTAGTTAAAGATATTTACAGTGATATTTGGCAAAAAATTCTTGATGATTCTTATAGCTTTCAATTAATGCTACCTGATGATGACGACTCAATTGTTGAACGTGGCCATGCCCTAGGTAAATGGGTACAAGGTTTTAATTTAGGCTTTGGTTTACAACAAAATAAAAATGCCACACTGTCTGAAGATGTCAAAGAAGTACTGACCGACTTTGGTGAAATTGCCAATTTGTCAGATGAAGTCGAAGAAAATGAAGACACCGAGCAAGCCTATTTTGAAATTGCTGAATACGTCAGAATTTCTGCCTTACTTTGTTTTACCGAATTAGGTGCCGCACCTGAGCTAAAAGATAACTCGGCAACGCTGCATTAGCACTAGCGACTAAAACGTTTAGTTATTTATCTTTAAGCTACCCACCAACTATAAAAACAGTGAGCAGGTAACTATGATCAAAAACACGCTACTACCTGTTGCTGAATTTTGTCAGCGCAGAAGCGATTTTATAGCGCAAATGCCAGCCAACAGCATAGCGCTCATTTCGGCGGGTAAAGAAGTTACCCGCAGTAATGATACCGAATACCCCTTTTGCCAAAGTAAGCATTTTTACTACTTAACGGGTTTTAATGAACCCGATGCTATTTTGGCATTAGTCAAAAACGGGCAATCAAGGTCTGCGCAAAGTATTTTATTTTCTCGAGAGAAAGATCAACTGCAAGAAATCTGGCATGGCCGACGAGTCGGTCAAAAACAAGCCGTGATTGATTATCAAGTTGATAGCTGTTTTAACTTAGCAGAAGTCGATGAGCAACTGTTGCCATTAATTGCGGGCAAAAGTGCAGTATTGATTTGCCAACCAGAACTGGCTGAATTTCAACAACAAGTGCTAAATTGGTTGAGCCAAGTTAGAAAGTCTGCTCGCAGCGGTGTTAAAGCACCAAAATCTTTAATTGATTGTAGCGAACTGATTGATGAAATGCGTTTGCACAAATCATCAGCAGAGCTTGATATTATGCGACAAGTTAACGTGATCAGTGGTGCTGCTCATCAACGCGCAATGTTGCAAACCCAAGCCGGTAAGTTTGAATATCAAATTGAGGCAGAACTACTACATGAATTTGCCTCCAACGGTGCCCGTTACCCAGCGTATGGCACTATTGTTGCCGGTGGTGATAACGCCAATATTTTGCACTATACCGATAATGATGACGCGCTAAATAATGGTGATTTACTGCTTATTGATGCCGGCGGCGAATTGGCGGGCTATGCCGCCGATATTACGCGTACTTTTCCAATCAGTGGTAAGTTTACTGAGCCACAAGCGTTAATTTATCAACTCGTGCTCGACAGTCAAAATCTTGCTATCGAGGCGATAAAACCACAGCAAACCTTTGCAGAATTAAACCGTCTTGTTGGTGGTTTTTTAACCCAAGGCTTATATGACTTAGGTATTTTAACCGGTGACCTAAGTGAGTTGTTGGCACAAAAAGCCTGCAAAAAGTATTTTATTCATGGCTTAGGACACTGGCTAGGACTCGATGTGCATGATGTCGGTGACTATCACTCAAATCAGCAACGTGAACAACATCGACCTTTTGCTACGGGCATGGTGATGACCATTGAACCGGGTATTTATATCCCATTAACCGATCAAAGTGTTGATGAAAAATGGCGTGGTATTGGCGTACGAATTGAAGACAATATTGCAGTAACGCCTACAGGCTTTGAAAACTTAACCGTTAATGCACCGAAAACCATTGCAGAAATTGAAACACTGATGTCGAAGTAACTGTTTTTTATTGCAAACAAATCAGTTGATTAAAAACAAAGTGATAAACCTGATCAAAAGATAAGCTTAGGGTTAATTATGCCTGTTGTTAATAAGGCTAAAGTAACAAAAAAACGCTAAAGCAGTATAAAAATTAAAGGTTAACGATGAACACAAGCGTAAATAAAGACAAGGTTACTGCTAATACGGCTAAGCACTTTGATGTGGTTATTTCGGGCGGTGGTTTATCGGGCGCACTAATGGCACTGAGTTTATCCACTTTAGTTACTTCGCAGCAAGCCGCACTGAAAATAGCGATTATTGAAGCGAATCCGATCTTAACTGATCCGTCACGTAGCTTCGATGATCGGGTATTAGCTTTATCACATGGTAGTGCCGCTTATTTAACTGAAGTTGGAGCATGGCAGTATTTGTATCAATACGCTGAGCCAATTCAAAATATTCATATTTCAGACCGTGGTCATTATGGCAAAGCTCGATTATATGCAAAACATCAACAAGTTGACGCGCTAGGTTATGTCGCTGAAATGTCGGTTATTGGTGCGGCTTTATTAAAAGCCTTAGCAACAAAAAAACACATTACTTGGTTTACTCCTGACAGCATTGAAAATGTGCAATGGCAAAGCGAGCAAGTCAATATTGCGTTAAGTTCGGGAATTAAGTTAACCACAGCGCTATTGTTAGCTTGTGATGGTGTGCAGTCACCTTGTCGCAAGTTTGCCAATATTGCGACCACCAGCCGTGATTATCAACAATCGGCATTAATTGCCAATGTCGCTACCGCTCATCAACATAATAATATTGCTTACGAGCGTTTCACCGAAACTGGCCCAATTGCCATGTTACCGCTATCGCGAAATGCTAATCAACAACATCAAGGACGTTGTTCATTGGTATGGACGTTAACGCCAGCGTTAGCCCAAAAAATGATAAATTTGTCAGATGATGAATTTGCTGAGCAGCTAGGGCAATCTTTTGGTCATTGGCTGGGTAAGATAACGCATGTCGGCAAACGGGTGGTTTATCCGTTAAAATTAGTGCAAGCGAGCGAGCAGGTTTATCATCGCATGGCCTTAATTGGCAACGCTTCACACACCATACACCCGATTGCCGGACAAGGTTTTAACTTAGGTTTACGTGATGTCAGTGATATGACTCAAGTGATCAAAAATGCTTTAGAGAGCCAACAAGACATTGGCTCGTTTGCTAATTTAATGCAATATGCCAAGGCTCGACAGCAAGACCAACAACAAGTGATCAGCTTAACCGACTCATTAGTGACCTTGTTTTCCAACCAATTACCGCCATTAGTTGCAGGGCGTAATATTGGCTTGAAAGTATTGAATTATGTGCCGATGTTGAAAAACGCCTTGGTGAAGAAAACCATGGGTTATTAGCAGCCAGCTTTTAGCCGCCAGTTATAAGCTAAGTGCGACAACTAAAAAGCCCGTCGGGCTATTAGAATTAAACAAATAAATGTGAAATATAATGCAAAAATTTGATCTGTTAATTGTTGGTGGCGGTATGGTGGGCTTAACGCTTGCGTTAGCGATCCGTCAGCAAAGTGAGCTAAGCGTTGCGATTGTTGACAACTCGCCGATAACTGAACTCACTGATGAGCCCGAAGTACGGGTGAGTGCTATTAATGCCGTCAGTGTGCAACTGTTTAACAACCTCAATGTTTGGCAAGATATAATCGCTCAACGCGCTCAGCCTTATCATGACATGCATATTTGGGATAAAGCCGGTTATGGTCAATTAGACTTTGCTTTAAAAGATGTTAACCACAAAACCGTAGGGCATGGCCCCGAACAATTAGGCTTTATTGTTGAAAACAAAGCAATTCGCAATGCGCTATGGCACAAAGCAACACAAGACAGTGGCATTGAGTTTTTTACTGAGCATAAACTACAGCAATTAAACCTCAGTGATAACGAAGTATTCGCCACCTTTGAAGCTAATCGCGAAACTGGCCAGCAAGCGATGCCGCTAGTGGCAAAATTAGTGGTTGGTGCTGACGGGGCAAATTCTTGGGTGCGCCAACAAATGAACGTACCGTTAACCTTTCGTGATTATGATCATCATGCCATTGTCGCGACCGTTAAATGCCAACAAGGCCATCAAAATACCGCTTGGCAAGTATTTCTAGCAACGGGACCCTTAGCATTATTGCCATTATACCAAGACGATTTATGCTCTATTGTTTGGTCAACAAGCCCTGAAGAAGCGACAAGATTAAGCACGTTATCAGCCGAAGATTTTGCCAAAGAAATAACCGCGGCAAGTGACGGTAAGTTGGGTGCTATATCCCTAGTCAGTGAACGTTTTACTTACCCGTTAACTATGCGTTTTGCCCAAGAGTTTGTGAAAAGTCGTATGGTACTGGTTGGCGATGCCGCACATACAATACACCCGTTAGCGGGGCAAGGAGTGAACTTAGGTTTACTTGATGCTGCCGCGTTGGCACAAACCCTTGTTGAACAAGTAAAACTTAAAAGTACGCAAGCCCAAAGCAATGGCAATGATCACGGTTGGTATAGTGATAAATCGCTGCAGCAGTTTGCCCGTTGGCGTAAAAGCGAAGCGGCAGAAATGATTGCCGCCATGGAAGCGATTAAACAAGCTTTTGCTCCGCAGCAAAGCGCGGTTAAATTAATTCGTGGTGTTGGTATGTCGTTACTTAATAAAATTAAACCGGCTAAAGCTTTAATGATAAATCAAGCGTTGGGTTTTAAGGGGCAATTACCTGAATTAGCCAAACCACGGTCACAATACTTAGCCAACAAAAAAACACAATGATCGCACTCTTACCTTGTTTTTATTGACCATTAGGTCAAGAAAGGTCGATATTTTCTCAATCTGTTGATACTAAATTGGCAGCTTGAGAAATTCATTTCTGTCATTATTTACCGACAAGATAAAATTTAAATTTGCCAATCGCTGCCTTTATCGACACTTAAGGAATTAAATTTTTAAAAGGTAGACTTTTGAAAATTTAATTTGGAATAGTTTCTTTAGTCGGGTTTAAATTTTAAAATAGCCATCTTATCTGTTGAATCAACAGCTGCTGAGGGATATAATCTTGCTCACTTTTTGTAAATCTACCGTCTTTATCCTAGATTTAGTCTCTGTGCTTGCTTTTAGCGCTGAAAATTTAGATAAAACAACTAACGTGAGTGAAACGTACGATGACAAATAAAACAGTATTACACGCTAAGCACATAGAAGCTGGCGCTAAAATGGTTGATTTCCACGGCTGGGAAATGCCAATCAACTACGGTTCTCAAATTGAAGAACATCACGCGGTGCGTAAAGATGCCGGTATGTTCGATGTTTCACACATGACCATCGTTGATGTTAAAGGTACTGATGCACAAGCATTTTTACGCCGTTTAGTGATCAACGATGTCGCCAAGTTAGACGTTGCTGGTAAAGCACTCTATACCGGTATGTGTAATCATGAAGGCGGCGTTATCGATGATTTAATCGTTTATTTCTTCACTGATACAGATTACCGCTTAGTGGTAAATTCAGCAACACGTGAAAAAGATCTCGCTTGGATCGCTGAGCAATCAGCTGCTTTCGACGTCACCGTAACTGAACGTCCTGAATTTGCCATGATCGCTGTGCAAGGCCCACAAGCCAAAGCTAAAGTAGCGACGTTATTAACGGCTGAACAAATTGCCGCTGTTGATGGTATGAAGCCATTCTTCTCAGCTCAAACTGGCGACTTATTTATTGCTACTACAGGTTATACCGGTGAAAACGGTTATGAAATTGCCTTACCTGCTGACCAAGCCGCTGATTTATGGCAAAACTTGCTTGATGCCGGCGTTAAACCTTGTGGTTTAGGTGCTCGTGATACCCTACGTTTAGAAGCGGGCATGAACCTTTATGGTTTAGACATGGACGAAAGCGTTTCGCCATTAGCCGCTAACATGGCGTGGACCATTAGCTGGGAACCAGAAGATCGTAACTTTAACGGTCGTGAAGTATTAGCAGCACAACGTGCAGCGGGCGACCAAGCTAAATTAGTCGGTTTAGTACTGGCAGAAAAAGGCGTATTACGCACCGGTCTTAAAGTGATCACTGAAGACGGTGATGGCATTATTACTTCAGGCACTTTCTCTCCAACGCTAGGGCACAGTATTGCCATGGCACGCGTACCACGTAGCGTAAAGTTAGGCACTACAGTAGAAGTTGAAATGCGTAAAAAATTAGTTAAAGTGCAAGTGATTAAGCCGAGCTTTGTACGTAACGGTGAAAAAGTTTTTTAAGCAATTTACAACCCATTCGCTACAATAAATTGGCGATAAAATGTGCTTAAAAATGCTAAAAATTTAAGCTATAGTATGACGTTATTAGCGTAGGCATAGCTTTATACTATAGTAATTTACACAAAATTTAAAAATAAAGATTAGGAACAAAACTATGAGCAACATTCCTTCAGAACTAAGATATGCAACATCACACGAATGGGTACGTAACGAAGGTAACGGTATCGTTACTGTCGGTATTACTGAGCACGCACAAGACCTTTTAGGCGATATGGTATTTGTTGAATTACCTGAAGTTGGTGACAGCGTAAGTACTGGTGACGACGTTGCCGTAGCAGAATCAGTAAAAGCAGCATCAGACATCTACGCACCGGTAACGGGCGAAGTTGTTGAAGTGAATGAAGACCTAGAAGACTCACCTGAGTTAGTAAACTCAGACGCGTTTGGTGACGGTTGGTTATTCAAGTTAAAAATTGAAGATGAAGGCGAGCTAGACAGCTTGCTTGATGCTGAAGGTTATGCAAACTCGATCGACGAAGACTAATTTAGCCTCGTCAATTAAGTTTAGTTTGCATTGTCGGCGTTGCTCACCTTGTCACTTACACCAGTAAGCTCCAACGGTTTGCAACTTGACCGCTTTGCCTAAAACATAATTGATATCGCTAATTTTTCGGGCACATTTTGTCTTTATACTGCGTTGCTTTTGTTATTCGTCTCAATCACTTAGTTCACTAAGCTCATAAGACTGATAACTTTAGCGCCTTGCTTACATGGATGTAAGTACTTAGGTTAAGTCGGGAACAATTAACCTGTGTATAAATAACAAACTGTTTACGAAAAGAATTTTAAGCCTCGAAGATTCACTTGAATACCGGGGCTTTCTTTTATATTACGTTTAAATACTAAGTGAAGCTGTTTTATGACTACTCAATATAATGACTCTTTATCTTTAGCTGAATTAGAGCAAAGACAAGATTTTATTCGTCGTCACATTGGTCCAAATGACGAGCAAACTCAAGCTATGTTGCACGATATCGGTGCTGAATCTGTTGATGCCTTGATCAATGAAATCGTACCAAGCGATATTCGTTTAGCAGATTTACCGGCGATTGAAGAAAGCAAAACCGAAGTACAAGCGTTAACCGACTTAAAAGCGGTGGCTAGCTTAAACAAAGTCAACGAGACTTATATTGGTTTAGGTTACTACGGCACACTTACGCCTAATGTTATTTTACGTAACGTGTTAGAAAATCCAGGCTGGTACACGGCTTACACGCCATACCAACCAGAAATTGCTCAAGGTCGTTTAGAGTCATTATTAAACTACCAACAAATGTGTTTAGACCTGACCGGTTTAGACCTAGCATCAGCGTCATTGCTTGATGAAGGTACAGCAGCTGCTGAAGCCATGGCATTAGCAAAACGGGTATCTAAAAATAAAAAATCAAATACCTTCTTCGTTGCAAGTGATGTTTACCCACAAACTATCGACGTTGTTAAACAACGTGCCGAGATGTTTGGTTTTGACATTGTTGTAGCACCTGCGGTTGACGTGGTAGAGCACGACGTATTTGGTGCCTTATTACAATACCCAAGTGCGACGGGTGAAGTTACTGATATCAGTGAGTTAATCGCTAAAGTACATGAGAAAAAAGGTATTGTTGCCGTTGCCGCCGATATTATGAGCTTAGTGTTATTAAAAGCACCGGGTGAATTAGGTGCAGATGCGGTTATTGGTTCAAGCCAACGTTTTGGGGTTCCTATGGGCTATGGCGGACCACACGCCGCATTCTTCACAACGTCTGATAAATACAAGCGTTCATTGCCGGGTCGTATTATTGGGGTATCAAAAGATACTCGCGGTAACCCAGCATTGCGTATGGCCATGCAAACACGCGAGCAACATATTCGCCGCGAAAAAGCCAACTCAAACATTTGTACCGCACAAGTATTACTCGCGAACATGGCGGCATTTTATGCGGTTTACCATGGTCCGAAAGGCTTAAAAGTGATTGCTGAACGTATTCATCGTTTTGCTGATATTTTAGCGCATGCCGCTAATCTTAAAGGTTTAACACCTTTACACGGACAATTTTTTGATACTTTAACGTTTAATTTATCAAACGAGAAAAAAGCTGACATCGTAGCGCGTGCCTTAGCTAAAGGTGTTAACTTTCGTACTGACGTTGAAAATCAAATCAGTATTTCATTTGATGAAACCACTAACCGCGTTAAGTTTGCCGCAATATTAGCTATTTTATTTGGTGAAGATCACGACTTAGATATCGAATTACTTGACGCTGAGTTGCGTGTATTAGGCAGTGACTCAATTCCTGCGGCATTAAAACGTGAAACAGCGATTCTAACCCACCCAGTATTTAACTCGTATCACAGTGAAACTGAGATGCTACGTTACATCAAAAAGTTAGAAAACAAAGATTTAGCATTGAACCATTCGATGATTTCATTGGGCTCTTGTACCATGAAATTGAATGCGACAGCGCAAATGATCCCAGTATCATGGCCTGAATTTGCTAACATGCACCCATTTGCACCTGTTGACCAAGCACAAGGTTACAAGCAAATGATTGACGAGTTAGGCGACGCATTAATTGAGCTAACAGGTTACGACAACATTTCAATGCAACCAAACTCGGGTGCACAAGGTGAATATGCCGGTCTTATCGCGATTCACAAATACCACGCTAGCCGTGGTGATGATCATCGTAACATTTGTTTAATCCCTGCTTCAGCACATGGTACTAACCCCGCGTCAGCGCAAATGGTTGGCATGAAAGTGGTTGTTGTTGCCTGTGATAAAGAAGGTAACGTTGACATGGACGACTTGCGTAGCAAAGCTAGCGAGTTAGCCGAGAATTTGTCATGTATCATGATCACATATCCGTCAACACACGGTGTATACGAAACGACTATTGCTGAAATTTGTAATATTATTCATCAGCATGGCGGTCAAGTTTATCTTGATGGCGCTAACATGAACGCGCAAGTTGGCGTGACTTCACCAGGCTTTATCGGTGCTGACGTTTCACACTTAAACTTACACAAAACCTTCGCTATTCCACACGGCGGCGGCGGTCCAGGTATGGGTCCTATCGGCGTTAAAGCGCATTTAGCGCCATTTTTGCCAGACCATGCGTTAATCAACGTGAGCGAAAGCACTCAAGGTAATGGCGCAGTTTCAGCCGCTCCTTACGGTAGTGCCGGTATTTTATGTATCTCTTACCTATACATTGCTTTATTAGGCCGTAAAGGTGTAACGGATGCGACTAAGTATGCGATCACTAACGCTAACTACTTAGCAACCAAACTTAGCCAACATTTCCCGATTTTATATGCGGGGAAAAATGGCCGAGTTGCTCACGAATGTATTATCGACTTACGTCCACTTAAAGCAGAATCAGGTGTGACTGAAGTTGATATGGCAAAACGTTTAATGGATTACGGTTTCCATGCGCCAACCATGTCGTTTCCAGTAGCGGGTACGTTTATGATTGAGCCGACAGAATCTGAGTCAAAAGTTGAATTAGACCGTTTCATTGAAGCGATGGTTTGTATTCGTGATGAAGTGCGTAAAGTAGCGTCAGGTGAATGGTCAAGTGAAGACAACCCATTACACAATGCACCGCATACCTTAGCAGATATTACCGATACGTGGGATCGTGGTTACACGATTGCTGAAGCGGTATTCCCTGTGCCTGCGGCAGCAGCGAATAAATTCTGGCCAACGGTTAACCGTATTGATGATGTATACGGGGATCGTAATTTGATTTGTAGTTGTCCTCCGGTTTCTACTTATCAAGACTAACTGGTTGATATAGAATAATAAAAAGCGAGCTTCGGCTCGCTTTTTTTGTTGTATATAAAATCATTTTAATTAAGCGAACTATTTTTTCATTTTAACCATTAAAAATGAGCAGATAATTAATTAACTTGGCATTATTTTCATTAGATCAGATAACGGGCTAGTAACACCATCAGCACCACATTCAATGACATGTGTATATATTTGTGTTGTTCTAATATCACTATGCCCTAATTGCTCTTGTACCGTACGAATATCGGCACCTCGTTGTAACAAGTGTGTAGCAAAGGAGTGACGCAATGTATGTAAGATAACCTTTAATTTGTTACATCGTTATTGTTAATATATCCCTGTATATTAAATCAGTAAATAAATATTGGGATATCTATTGAAAATAATTAACACAGATCAAAATTTTACAGTATTAAATCTTGAATATTCAGGTGTTCCAATATTAGTTAATGATCAAATGGAAATAGTAAAACCTGTCTTTAGATTTCTTATTTATCTAGTGATTCAAGATGGTCGTATACAAAGTATGAAAACAATCAGAAGTTATGCTTCTACTTTATATGATTATTTTTCATTTTTGGAAGCTAATGATTTACATTGGAATGAACCTTATTTAAATGATTCTCAAAACTTTAGTATTAGTGCTGTTGCGCTCTATAGAAATTGGTCAAGATCTTTATTAAAGAAAAATGGACTTCGTACAGTTTCAGATTCAACTATAAATCTACGTTTATCGGTACTTAAACGTTTTTATAGTTATTGTTATGACTCTGGGTTAATAGGTTATGAGCCATGGGAAACTTTGTTCAAAATAGAATCAGAAAAAATGCCCAGTTTTCTAAGACATACAAGAGGTCAAAGAGTTATAAGGTCAAATGACCTTGTTCTTAAAACATTTAAGTTACCACCAAAATTATTGTCTTTGGATCAATGTAAAACATTAATCCATGCAATTGATAATAAAGAATTAAAGCTTATGACAAAGTTGATACTGTCAACAGGCTTAAGAAAAGATGAAGTCATTAGCTTTGAAAAGTCCTCTTTATTTGAGCCTAATATGTTTGAACCTAATAGAAGAATACCAATAAATTTAATTCCCAAGAATGAAGGCCAGCGGACTAAAGGTAGTAAGCCTCGTAGAGTTTTCATCTCAGTGCCTTTAATGAAAGAACTATGGGATTATATTAATTTTGGTGAAGGCGTGACTCGAGCTAAAATTTTTGAAAAACGTTATGGTTATAATTCCCCTTTTGTGTTCTTAAATAGATTTGGAAAAACGTATAGTGAGACAAGTTTAAATAATTCTTATCGTAAGTTATATACTGGTTCTGATAATAAAATAGACTTTAAAGTTTCACCTCATATGCTTAGGCATACATACGCAACTATTGAACTATATGCCGAATCACAAAGAACTAATATAGTTGCAGCTTTAGCTTGGGTTAAGGAAAGGTTAGGTCATTCATCTTTAGCAACAACATCTGTTTATATACATTGTATAGAGCTAATGCAAGAACATGAACTTTCTATATACCAACAAGAATTAGATGCTATGGAGTAATTATTGAGTAATAAAAAAGATTATAAAATTAAAAATAATAATTTAATTCCTGTCGATTTTTCGAAAAGTAATAATAACGACAATCTTATTTTTACGACATGTAAAGGTAAAGTTGATTTTAATCGATGGAATTACTTAGATCGACCTAAGTCTGATGTTTTAACTACAGCCTTATACCTTAATCGTGAACAACTAATTCTAGATGTTTTTAATGCTATTAACCAATTATCACACGAATTAGCGGATCAAACTGTGGAAGCCTTAGCTTCTTCAGGTTGTATTCAACTCTTTGAATTTTTAGATTATAAATATAAACAAGGTGAAGCTATATTTTCAATTAGTCAGATATCTAGAACTACTATTGATGAATTATTAATTTGGCTAAAAAACAAACCAGCAAATACTAAGACTGGACGATATTCCACCTTAGGGGTTAGAAAGCATTATTCTACTATCAAAACTATTTTAACCTGGTTTGTTCATAAGAATAAGTTATCGAGTGAAATATTTCCTTATGCCCCTTTTGTTAATGTTAATCGTTCTGGTATTGGGACTGAAGCATACTCTAAATCAGAATTTTCAAAATTAATGCGCTTCCTTTGGTCGCAAATAAATCTCATTAGGAATGATGATTTTAAAGGGCCTTTAAATCAGAAGCTTTCCATTTATGCATTAGTTATAGCAGCTAAAACAGGTCGAAATACATCAAGTATTATTAATATGTCTATAGATTGCATTCAACCACACCCGCTAGCGGCAGATACTCATATACTGTTAACGACCTTTAAAAAAAGAGGAATGAATACGTCCGTGCAAGCTATGAGAAATAGCTATGAGCTCCAAGATGTATATTCATCCCATAAAGATGTCGCTGGATTAATACAGGAAGTTTCTGATTTAACTAAAACTTTTAGACTAAAGGAAAAAAACTTATTTTTAACTATAAAGAAAGATAACAGAACAGTTTGCGCTTTGACTGAACCCCTGTTCTTCAAATCGGTTCAGGCTATATGTCTTAAAGCATCGATTATTGATGACCATGGGAAGTTATTAAAATTTCAAGTTAAACGAATGAGAAAAACTTTTGGCAATCGTATCTGGAAATTAACAGGAGGTGACCCTATTAAAACAGCTAAGATTATGGGGAATACTACCCCAATATTGAATACCCATTATTTAGACGTAACACCTGAAATGGAAAAAAATCATAAATATTTAGGTCATATAATAAGTGAAAGTTTATTAGGGAATAATAAAAGTGATTCATTTATAAAACATATGACCGAGTCTTTAAATATAGATAGTGATAGTTTAAACAAACTACTTATTGGTGATTTTAATACTGGAGTAGGTCGTTGTAGTGACCCATTTACAGGAAAATATTCACCGAAAAATAATTCTGCTTGTTCTCGCTTTCTTACTTGCTTTAAATGCCCTAATCAAGTTGTACTTGAATCCGATTTACACCGATTATTTTCATTTTATTGGCTGTTAGTGAAAGAGAGTGGTTTTATTGGGAAAAGTAAATGGAAAAAAACGTACTCTTGGGTTATTAAGGTAATTGATAGTGAGATAACCCCGGTTTTTAGCAAGGAACTACTTGATAAAGCTAAAGAAAGTGCAAAAATAACTCCACACCCAATGTGGTCTAATAGACTGGATTTAAAGGTAATATGAAAATATTAAAGCCCCAATATATATCAATCAAAAAAGAGCACAACAATGATAGAATTATTTCTTATGATAATTTGGGTAATGTTCTATCGAAGTTTAGTTCCGAGGTTTGGGATTTTAGTTCTTATATCCACAATTTAAATGCAGCACCAAGCCGGTGTATGATTAAATTTACTTCAAAATTTAAAAATGGTACTACTTTACTTGATAGTGAAAACAAACAGTTCTTAGAAGAAGTAAAAGAGTATTTATATGTAAGGTTTCATATAGTTAGTCCTCAATCAGGAAAAACTTTAACCCCTCAAAGCTTAATAGGTAATTGGCATAACTTAAAATCTTTAATTAATTACTTACATTCACAAAATTTAAACTCATTTACGCAAGTAACGCCTAAATTAGCTCTTAGGTATGTTGAATTTATAAAGTCAGGAATAAATAATAGAATAACGTCCGCGATGATGCTTAAACATTTTTCTATTCTCGAAAAACTATATCTTTTTAAAAGTGAACTAAATAACACCATAAATGAGCATCCATGGCCTAATCACACTGCTTACTTTTTTGCTAACGAAGAAGATCAAAGTCAAACTAAAGCATTTCAACAAACCCCACGTATTCCTGATGATTTATGTGCAACACTTTTTACGTCAGCGCTATCAATCATTGAAGATAAATCACCTAAAGTCATTAATGTTTTTAAATATATGAATGACCTAATTGATTTAGATTTTGATGAACAAATTCTCAAAAATAATCGGACTAAAGCTTTAAGCGATAAACGGCCACATGTTCATGCAGAATACTTAATACTTAAAAAATATGGTGTTAAGAATAAAATCAAGAAAAAGCTCTTAGATAATGGATTTATCAATCTCACTGAATATAAGAAAATTCTTACGTTAGTTCGCACTGCTTGTTATATCGTTATTGCCTTATTAACAGGTATGCGTAATTCTGAAATAGCTTCTTTAAAACGTGGTGCTTTTTATAAAAGTAAAGGCTGGGATGATGAAGAATATTGTTGGCTCAAAGGAATTACTTATAAACTTGAGGCAGATCCTAAACCAGCTAAGTGGATGGTGCCAGAGTCAGTAGAATTAGCTATTAAGCATTTAACAAACATGTCTGAACAGTATAATCGTTACATTTTAAGGTCGTTAAATTACCTCGATACAAATACACATCAGCGACAAAAAAATTCTTTAGATTATTTATTCTTGACTAAAGACTTAAACACAAGTAGCTATGGTGTTTTGTCTAATCAACATTTTAATAAATCACTTTCTGATTATTCAAAAGTTCTAAATTTAGAAGTGACTGATAGTAATAATGATCTTAGCATAACAAAAGGAAATTTATGGATATTAAGAAGTCATCAATTTAGACGAACATTTGCTTGTTTAGCCGCAAGAAGTGCATTAGGAGACTTAAGGTATCTTAGAGAACATTTTAAACATTGGTCTTTAGATATGACATTACATTATGCTTCCAATCTACTTTTTGATGACAGTTTATTCGATGAAGTTTTATCTGAAAGGAATGAGCTACAGAGTTTAATTGTATCTGATTGGATAAAATCTGATGAACCTTTACTTGGTGGTAGAGGAAAAAGTATAGCAATATTTCGTAATAGAGGAGTGTTAAAAACAGCCAAAAATTTACCAAATTTATTAAATAAAATAAGCGATAGTGTGTTCGTTAGAGGAACAGGACATAGTTGGTGTTTAGCCTCTGGAGATGGTTGTGGAGGCGAAGGCATCTATGATGCTATACAATGTGTAGATTGTGTTAATGGTGTTATTGATAAAAGTCATATACCAATATGGAAAGGTTTAAAACAACAGCATGAATTACTATTAAACATGCCAGACTCTGGAGTTGGTACTAAAGAACGTGCTCGTGAATATATTAAAAAGTCTGAAGAACTAATTGATAGGCTGACTGTATGATTTATTTCGTTAGGGCTGGAACAACTAAAAGAATAAAAATTGGTTGCACCGCACAATGGATTGATACCCATTTATCTTCTATACAATCAAACTCACCGGATTAAACTTACTTTCTTGAGAGGCCTTGTCGGTAGCAAAGAAGTTGGAATAAATAGTCATAACTCATTTAGATAAAATTTTGATTAACAACCTTTACAATACATTAGTCATATTTCAAGCCATAAATCAGATAGCCACAATCACGATAAGGGGTTTTGTGCCCATCCCCTCGAAATCGGCATTAAGGTTATTATTTGATCACTTATTTGAGGTATGATTATCAAAAAATAATTTTAAAGGCTTATCATCATTGCTGCTCAACTAACAAGCTGACAGAGAAGACTACTTCTCTATAGATAAAGAAACACAGAAGTTAATTAATACGCTAAGACAAACTGAAACACGAATATATTTTATTCTACTATTAGGTTACTTCAGATCACGACCTATAGTGTTTAACTTTACGTTTGCTGATGTTGAAGCTGATTATAACTATATTAAAACCAAGTATTTTAACGATAAATATATTGATACTGAAGATTTGCCCCCCAGAACTAAAACAGCATTAATTAAAAAGTTATTGAGCTATACTGGCTTTTCGACTTTTCAAAGTAAAATAGATAAGGAACCGTTACTTAAAAGGCTCAATAATGTTGTAAAAATCAACTTGGAGCCTAGATATGTTTTTGATGAATGCATTGCCTATTTTGGTCAAAACAGAATAGCGCTAGCTGGCTACACAACACTACAAGATACTATATCCACAGTATTATCAAATGAACGAAGTCGTATCGAGGCTGTTCTCAATGAAAACTTAGCCCAATCCACAAAAGCAACGTTACTTAAGTTACTTGAATCAAATAGCACCTTTACTGATTTAGCCAAATTAAAAAAGATGGCTAAAGATTTTTCGGCCAGTCAAATAGCGCAAGAGCTGAAGACACATAAAATCATACGTTCACTTTTCCCTGAAATTAAAGTACTTATTACTGAACTCGAATTATCCCCTAAGAACCTTGAGTACTATGCTTCCTTGGTCAAGCACAAGTCCGTTTATAAGCTCAGAAGACACGATGACAGCCAGACCATCTTATATCTTGTGTGTTATTTATTTTTTAGATACCGCGAAACTAACGACAATTTAGTATCAGCCTTTATCTATATGATTAGAAAGTTAACGGAGTCAGCCAAAGGCTATGCAAAGCAGCGCATTGTAGAAGATGTCACTATTGTTCGAACCAAATTAAAATCTGCTGGTAGCTTGTTAAAGTATTTTATCGATACCGATATGGACGATAACCTTAGTTTTGGTGATGTTCGTAAGAAAGCCTTTGAACTAATCCCTGCCGATAGTATTAAGTTGTTAAGTGACCATTTAGATAATATTAATTTTGATGGACGTCAATATGAATGGCAGTTCATCGATAAACAATCAAGTAAAATTAAAAAACTGATCCGCTCACTCTTTATGTCTATTGATATTGAATTCATTCACTTAAAGGACGAATTACGCGAACAATACACTACGGCTCACGAAGAGTTAAGAGAATTCAAAACCATAAAAACGATTAATATCGATGTGGTACCTAAAAGTGACCGCGAATATTTTGAAGATGACAATAACAAGTTAGTTGCTAATCGTTTTGAATATTTCCTTTACCGTAAGGCTGAGCAACTGTTTCATAGTAATACCTTGACGGTTAAAGAAAGCGTTAATAATCGCAGCTTAGCCTCAGATCTTATTCAACCTAAAGAGTGGCAGCAGAAGGCTGAAATAATTGAAAATTCAGGGCTTGATAAACTCGCTACCCCCATAAAACATACACTAGCCGATAAGAGCCAACAATTAAAAGGCAAGCTGAAGGAAGTGAGTGAGCATATTTTTAGTGGCGATAATAAGTATGTTGAATTTATTCCTGGCAAGACCGAACTTAAGTGGTCAATTCCTAACAGCCGATGGCAAGAAAGTATCGAAAACCCCCTTTACAATCAAATCCAACATATGGGTATTGTTGAACTCATGTTATTCGTTGACCAAAAAACAGGCTTTTTAAAATCATTCACTCACATTTCGGCTAACAAAGAGAAATCACTAGCTAATAAGGAAGATCTAATCGCTTGCATATTAGCAAATGGTACCAATTATGGTTTATATAAAATGGCAAATATTTCCGATCGTTCAATGAGGAAATTACGAAGTGTAGATGATAGCTATATTAGATATGAAACGTTAACACAATCTAATGATCAGGTTTCTAATGCAATCGCCACTTTGCCAATTTTTTCTTACTACCATGTTGACGATAATCAGTTATTTTCAAGTATTGATGGTCAAAAGTTTGAGTGTCGTATTAATACCTTTAAGGCGAGGTATTCATCTAAGTACTTTTCCAAAGGTAAAGGCGTTTCTGCACTAACATTGGTTTCTAATCATGTACCAGTGAGTACTCAAATAATTGGCGCTAACGAGTATGAAGGTCACTTTGCTTTTGACTTATTGTATAACAACTCTTCAGAGATACAGCCAAATACTTTATCGACCGATACGCATGGTACCAACAATGTTAATTTCGCTATATTAGATTTCTTTGGATACACCTTCGCCCCACGATACGCGAAAATGAAAAAGGTGTTCTTTGATTTATTTGAAGTCACTGAAGAGGACGGTGGCCATATACAGTTAAAGAAAGAAATTAACCATAAATTAATCGCTGAAGAGTGGGATAATATTCAGCATATCGTTTGTTCACTGAGCCGTAAAACAACGACTCAAAGCACAATTATTAGAAAGCTCAGTAACGGCAAGAGTCGTACATTGTCAGCTTTGCATGAGTACGATCGTTTAATAAAATCTATCTACGTTTTAGAGTATGTTGATAATTCAACGCTGCGACACTATGTCCAGCAAGCTTTAAACAGAGGTGAAGCTTACCATCAATTAAAACGGGCAATAACTTCAGTTAATGGTAACAAATTCCGAGGAGGGAATGATTACCAAGTATCTCAATGGAACGACTGCGCTAGGCTCATTTCTAATTGTATAATTTATTATAATTCAGCGTTACTTTCGGCATTTTTGCAAATACAAGAAAGAAACGGCAGGCAAGACGTGGTTGAACTTATTTCTAGACTATCGCCTGTTGCTTGGCAACATATTAATTTAAACGGTGAATATGCTTTTAATAAAGATCGAAAAGAAATAGATTTAGTAGGATTGTTAAGCGGTGTTGAGTCTATAGCTGACTAGGACTCCTAAGGTGTTCTTCAGTATTATTTTTTATTCAAAACATCTTTATATAATCTTTATATAAACTTAATCAATGTATACAGTTTCTTGATAAACAAAGTGATAAGGTAGAAATAGGTGGTTCTTAAGACTCAAATGATATAATGAAAAGTGGCTCTATACATTTAAAATATTTAAGACAATTTAAGCAACCCTTAGCATTTTTGACTTGTTCATTAACGGTCATAATCGCTACAGGAGTGCTTTATTTACTAAAACAGTTTCTCGCAGAAGCCGATATAATTATGGCTTATCTTGCCGTAGTTCTAGTGCTAGCGTATTACTTTAGTCGAAGTTCTACCGTGTTCTCTATTATATTGAGTGTCGGATTATTTGATTTTTTCTTTGTATCTCCCCAGTTTACCTTTGCAATTGACCACGAAAAATATTTGATTTCCTTTGCCGTAATGGCAATTGTTGGTTTTATGTTTAGCTCATTCAGTGAGAAGTTAAAGGTACAGTTAAGGGATACTAGGGAACGAGAGATACAGCAAAGAAATCTGTATCAATTTGCATGTTCATTAGCGGCAGTATCTTGGAATAAAAAAACGTGTGAGACAATTCAACATAAAATAACAACTTTATTTGATGCAAATATCGTTTTTTGTCAACTAACCGAAAATAAAATCCATGTCTTGTTTTCGGGTGATACGCCATTGGAGATGGATCGGGTTCTAATTTCTAACATTGAGGCTTGTCTTAAAAACAATCAAAAAATAAACCAAAAAATTGGTAATACTATTAAAATTATTTATTTACCCATAGGCCATCAATCTTCCCCCATAATTGCATTAGTATTTCTGAAAAAAGCAATGTTAAATGAAGAGGTAGAATTACTACAAACCTATGTTTCAGTGGTTAATCTAGCGGTAACTCGTTCGCAGGTTTTTGAGCAAGCAGCAGATATAAAGCTTAGAGCTGAAAGTGAACAACTTAGAAATGCAATATTGAGCGCAGTATCCCACGATTTACGAACTCCCTTAGGTACAATTATCGGTTTGGCTAGCACCTTGCTTGATAAAAAAGTAAAAGTACACCCAAAAACCTCAACAGAATTACTGGAAATTATTTACAAAGTTGCAGAACAACTCTCACAAAAAGTGACTAACTTATTGCAGATGAGCCGCAATATGCGCGGGCAATTAACACCGAAATTAGAATTGCAAAATCCAGATGAAATGATAGGAAGTGTTCTAACAAAAATGTCACACCGCCTCAAATACCATAATGTGGACGTTAAATTAGATGAAACGCTACTTATACCTTGCGATGTACTACTGATGGAGGTCGTATTATCAAATTTGCTCGATAATGCGGTTAAATTTAGCCAAGAGCACTCATTAATTCTGATCTCTGGAATGCGAATAGGTCAATTTTATCAGTTAAGTATACGAGATCAAGGCTGTGGACTACCGGATAAAAATAAACATCAACTCTTTGAACATTATTTTAGTGCAGATTGGCAAGAGGTTAATGGAATAGGTCTTGGTTTAGCTATTGTTAAGGTGATCATTGAAGCGCATGGTGGGCAAGTCTCTGTTTTAGATGCTCCAACAAAAGGAGCTGATTTTTTGATTATGCTTCCTTTAAATATTAATACAACAGAAGCATTAGTTTATGAACAATAAAACAAAAATACTTGTGGTTGAAGACGAGCCACAAATGCAGCGTTTTTTAGAGGTGTTATTAAATGGGCACCATTATCAAACGGTAATAGTAGGCAATGCCAAAGATGGATTGTTTGAAATATCTAATTGGCAGCCTAATATTGTTCTTTTGGATCTGGGATTACCTGACCAAGATGGCTTAACGTTAATTTCGCGAATTCGGGAGTTTACAAAAGTTCCTATCATTGTGATTTCTGCAAGAGGACTGGAAAATGATAAGGTTAAAGCATTAGATAATGGGGCAGACGATTATCTTACCAAGCCGTTTGGCTCAAGTGAGCTGTTAGCTAGAGTCCGTGTTGCTTTACGCCATATTGAAAAACAAGACGAATCAATGCAATTGATGTTTAAATCCGACGATTTAACGATTGATTTTTCTCAGAGATTAGTATGGAAACATAATGAATTAGTACATTTAACGCCAATTGAATTTCGCATTCTTTATCTCATGGCATCTAATAATGGCAAAGTACTAACCTACAGTTATATTTTAAAGGCTATTTGGGGAGCAAACCTCGTCGAACAAAATCATTATGTTAGAGTTCATGTTGCTCAAATGAGACGCAAGATTGAAATTAAGCCAGCTCAACCCAAATACCTATTAACAGAAAATGGCATTGGTTATCGCTTTCAATTTGATTCCGTTAGAAAAAATAATAATGATTAATTCCTCCAAGTCATTTGTCATTTATTTTGATTATAAACCAACATTTTTTTTATTAGCATTTCCCATCGGGTGTATGGGACTCGTCCACTTTTGCTTTGCATGGTTGTCACTTTTTACCTTTCGTGATAATCAAGCAAGCGCTTTTTTTATTCCTAGTTTGGTTATGTTAATCAGTGCATTTATCTTATTTTACAAATTTCGACAGCTAGACTACTCAAAGGTTTCTCCGCGTATCGCATTACTATTTGCCTCAATAAGTTGGGTTGTTATGGGGTTATTAGGCGCAATGCCAATAATCAATATTGCTCATGTATCATTTACAGATGGTGTTTTTGAATCAATCAGCGCATTAACAACAACTGGGGCAACGATTCTTTCGGGGCTAGATGATATGCCCAAATCCTTTCTCATGTATCGACAATTTCTACAGTGGCTTGGTGGCTTAGGGATTGTTATTTTTGTTGTGGCGGTATTGCCTTTATTAAATGTAGGAGGAATGAAACTTCTTAAAGCCGAAACACCTGGACCAATGAAAGATGAAAAACTCACGCCACGTATTCAGCATGCCGCGAGGTATTTGTGGTTTATTTATGTTGGAGCAACATTCCTATGTGCCCTTGGATATTTTATCGCTGGAATGGGTTGGTTTGATGCTATTGCCCATAGCTTTACCACTATTTCTACGGGTGGATTTTCCACACATGATGCGAGTATGGGGTATTTTCAAAATCGCTGGATCGAGATAAATGCGGATATATTTATGTTGGTTGGCGCTATTGCTTTTGGGTTGCATTTTAAATTTATTCAAACCCTAAATCCAAAAGTGTATGTGAACGATGAAGAAACAAAAACATTTCTGATTATTGTCTTCATTTTAAGTTCAATGTTGTTTGTTATGCTATATAAAAACAATACCGTAGAGAGCGCTGTTGACAATATATTTCAATCTATTTTTCATGTTATATCATTTATTACTAGCACAGGTTACGCAGCGGGAGATTTCACTTCATGGCCTGCTCAGACAGCGCTATTATTGGTTTTTGCTGGATATATTGGCGGGTGTGCAGGTTCAACTGCGGGAGGCAATAAAGTCATCAGAAATATTTTGACCATTAAAATAATAAATAAACAATTGAAGATACTCCTTCATCCGCACGGTGTTTTTAACATCAAATATAATGGCAAAGCCATTGATGATCCCGTATTGCATTCGACGATGGTTTTTATGTCTATCGCAGCCACATCGACACTATTTTTAACGTTGGCGGTGATGTCTACTGGCCTAAACTTCTGGACCAGTTTAACAGCCATTGCCTCATGTATTAACGTGCTTGGTCCTGCATATGGTGAATTAGGTAGCAACTTTCAACCTGCTAACGATACCGCTACTTGGATTTTTTCAGTAAGTATGATCTTAGGAAGATTAGAATATTTTACTGTCCTCGTATTATTTACAAAGAGCTTTTGGAAACCTTAATATTAGTGATATAGATATAAGTTGGATGGTCACAGCCTAACTGTGCTCTAAGAGTAATGAGTTAAAAAGTAGGCTAAAGTTTTAATTGACAATTACAATATATAATCTTCAGTAATTTAGAAAAAACAAAAAAGGCAGTGGGTCATCAAAAAATATGGCGCAATCATCAGTCCTAGTGCCCACGGGTAGCCAAGCATCTAATTAAGCTAGGGCATAAAATTAAAGTTCATACCATAAATACTTGCAACGCCTTAATATTTAACGGCTCAGTACTCCAAACTGAGATATGCCAAGTGGTTTCTTGGGCGTAACCACTTAACATCTTTATTTCACAGAGCTTTGAGCATGTGATCAAACCCATTGTTAGGGTAAATAAAAGGAAGGCGATTAATCTTTTTATGCTTTTTTCTGTATAGCTTGAACGCTTTGATCACCAACAATATGTAGTGTTCGCTGAGGAAATGGAATCGTTAGTCCAGCGTCTTCTATCGCTTCTTTCGCTCGTTTGTTTAAATCCCAGTACGCTGACCAGTAATCTTCATTTTTTGCCCATACTCTAAGTTGGATATTAACTGCGCTGTCCATCATTGATGTAACCATCACTTGAGGCGCTGGTTCAGTTAACAATCTTGGTTCATTCTCTGCAATGTTTTTTAATACCGCAAACCCTTCATCAATCGAGTCTGAATACGAAATACCAATAATAATATCCATGCGTCGTTTACCGTTACGAGTGAAGTTTTTAATATTATTTCCCCATAACAAATTATTTGGCGACGCAATATACAAACCATCAATGGTTTCAAGAATGGTTGTGAATAGATTTATTTCACGAACTGTACCTTGCGTTCCGCCAAATTCAATGAAATCATCGGCACGAAATGGACGTAATATCAGTAACATCATACCCGCAGCGATATTACTTAATGTGTCTTTCAACGCAAAGCCAATAGCTAAACCAGCAGCACCAACCAGCGCGATTAAACTCGCTGTATTAACGCCAAAAATATCTAAAATAAATACTCCACCAATGGTATAAACAGCATAACCAGCAATTTTTGAAATTATAGGAGTCAGCGTTTTATCGAGCTTAGCGTTAGTATTTCCTATGGATTTACGTACACTTTTGGCTATTAATGAACTAGCAATCATGATGACAATTGCCAATAGCAAATTATAACCGAGCGTAATAATCGTCTGTGAATGACTTACCCAAAACTCAATTATTGATTCTTTCATATATTTCTCTCTTAATTGTTGATTCAATAAGCCACACTTTAAAGTGTGCTATTTAATAATGAATACTTAGCATAAAATTAGCTAATGACTGATGTCACTAACCAAACATTGTAGGCACAAAACGCGATTAATAACCCCGCGCCCTCAAACCGATTAATACGGCCTGCTCTGCGAAAACCATAAGCCATAATCAATAATGCTACCGTCATGCCCATCATCACTAACCAGTCGCGTGATAGTACTTGTTCAGGTAAGTTAGTTATTGGCGAGATAACACCCGCGATGCCGGTTACCGCCAGTAAGTTAAACATGTTTGAGCCAACAACATTACCTATCGCAATATCATGCTCACCTTTTCTAACCGCGATAACCGAAGCGGCAAGCTCTGGTAGTGACGTCCCCAACGCGACGATAGTGAGGCCAATAATCAAGTCACTCACGCCAAGTGTGTGTGCAATACTGACCGCTCCCCATACCAAAACACGAGAACTTACTATCAATAGTACAAGTCCAAGTACTAACCAAAAAATGGCTTTTTTGAGCGGCATGGTATGATCGACTAATTCCTGATCCATCTCCATTTCTAATTTGTCGCCTTTACCTTTAATGGCAGAAAATATACTCCAGCCAATCAATGTAAAGAACCCAACCAATAGCAACACCGCTTCAACACGCGTTAATGCACCATCCCAGAGAAAATAGCCCACTAATAAGCCAATTAATAGTAACAAGGGAATTTCTTTTCGGACTATTTGTGATTGCACCATAATTGGTGTAATCAGTGCTGTTATGCCGAGAATTAAGCCTGTATTAACAATATTTGAACCTAAGGCATTTCCCAGTGCTAAATCAGGATTACCATCTATTGCCGCCATGGCTGAAACCACCATTTCAGGTGCAGACGTACCAAAGCCGACTATCACCATACCAATAAGCAGCGAAGGCATTCCTGCATGCTTAGCGGTTACCGCAGCTCCTTCGACAAAGCGATCAGCGCTCCAAACTAATAAAACAAAGCCACCTAATATGGCCAATATAGCAAGTGTCATAACGTTACCTTAAGTTAAAAAAATTAAATAAATCAATGCAGCCAAAATAATTCTGTATACCACATACGGCCACATACCAAAGCGATTAAGCCACTTCAGGAAAAAGTGAATGGCAGTTAAAGCCATGATGAAAGAAGTCACTCCGCCTACTAAAAAGGCAAGCCAATCGATATGAGTGTCACTTGCACTAACCTCAAGTAATTTGGCACTCGCAGCCAATGAAGTAATAGGGATAGCAAGTAAAAATGAAAAACGTGAAGCTGCTTCTCGGCTTAAGCCTAGCAATCAGGGCAAGATCGTACTTTAAGTAATAATATGATCTAATAGCTC
>TARA_R110002124_G_scaffold16882_7_pt1 | contig 117371 bp, 121 predicted proteins | sample TARA_R110002124 | Tara Oceans TARA_R110002124 (sample SAMEA4397445) | marine metagenome | biome: Polar Biome; feature: [SRF] surface water layer (ENVO:00010504); material: water (ENVO:00002006), including particulate matter (ENVO:01000060) such as... | depth 5 m | reverse complement strand
CCCCGTCGAGGCGCCTGTCGGCGCCATCACAGCCGTCATCGGCGGTATCGTGCTGGTCGTGCTGCTGCGCAGGAGCGTCGCATGAGCGCGTTGACGGCAACATTGTCCAGTGCGCGTGCGCCGCTGACACTGACAATAATGGCCACTGCCTTCGTTTTGCTGGCGCTCAGCGGGGTGGCATTCGGCTCAACCTGGCTGCCGCTGGAACAGGTTTTCGCCGTCATCGTGGGTGCGGGTGAAAAGACGCAGCGGCTCATTGTGCTGCAATTGCGCTTGCCCAGGGTTGTTATCGCCGCGCTTGCGGGCGGTGGCATGGCGGTTGCTGGTTTTCTGCTGCAGAAGGTCACCCGCAACGCGCTGGCGTCGCCCGGCGTGCTCGGCGTCATCGACGGCGCAGCGCTCGGCGTCGTCATCTTTCTGGCGGTGCTGTCGGACCAATCGAACGTGCTGGTGACCTCCATCGCTTATCAGCCGCTTGCTGCCATGGCCGGCGCCATTTTGGGCATTACCCTGGTGTTCACGGCGAGCGGCCGACAATCGTCGTCGGCTGTCCGTCTATTGCTGTTCGGCATTGCAATTGGCGCGGTATTCAAGGCCCTGATCATGGTGATGATGTTGATCGGACCCATCTATCGCACCAGCCAGGCGGCGCGATGGATTGCCGGCGCTGTCAACGAAATCAACTGGAGCGAAATCCAGGTTACGCTGGCCATGCTGCTGCCGCTGCTGGTGCTGACTATGCTGGCCGCTCGCAGAATGCCCCCGGCCGATCTCGACGAGGTCTCGGCGCGTAGTGTCGGACTGAACCTGCCGGTCTTTCGCGTGCTGATTTTCGCCCTGGCGGCAGCTCTGACTGCCGTGTCGGTGGCCTTTGTCGGCGGCGTCGGGTTCATTGGTCTGATGGCCCCCCATCTGGCGCGGCTGATTGTCGGGCGCAATGTCTATGCCGGCCTGGCTGGCAGCTTTCTGCTCGGCGCTATCATGCTGGTGGGAGCCGATCTGATCGTGCGGGTGTTGTTCAGCCCTATTGAGGTGCCCGCCGGCACGGTGACCGCGGTGATCGGGGCGCCCTATTTCCTTTTCCTTCTGATGAGCCGCCAACGCCATGACGGATAGCATAGCGATAACCATTGATGGCCTGACCCTGGGTTATGGCAAATCGACCATCCTGGACACCCTCTCTCTGACCATCCCGCGCGGCAAGATCACCGTACTGGCCGGACCGAATGGTTGTGGCAAGTCAACACTGCTGCGCGCCATCCGCCGTCTGCACGCGCCGCGTGCCGGCCGTATTCTTCTTGACACGAGTGACTTGGCGACGCTCCGCGAACGCCTGCTGGCACGCCATATCGGCCTGCTTGCCCAGAGCCCTTCGGCGCCCGACGACATGACCGTCGAGGAACTGGTGCGCCTTGGCCGCTATCCACACCAGACCATGTTGCAGCCGTGGGGCCCGGAGGATACACGCGCGCTCGAAACGGCCATGGCAGGGACGGGAGTTGCCCATCTGCGCGACCGTCACCTCGGATCCCTCTCGGGCGGGCAACTGCAGCGCGTCTGGATCGCCATGGTCCTGGCGCAGGAGACGGAAGTGATATGCCTGGACGAACCCGTCAATCACCTCGACATGGCCCACCAGCTCGATTGCCTGGATCTGGTGCGCCAGCTTAAAACGCAACATGGCCGTACCATCGTGCTGGTGCTGCACGACCTCAATCTGGCAGCCCGCTATGCCGACCAACTGGTATTCCTGCGCGATGGTAACCTTGTCGCCTGTGGGGAGCCCGAGAACCTGATGACCGAAGATCTCATCGCCAGCGTTTTTGATGTCGAGGCAATGGTCATTACCGACCCGGCTTATGGTCGCCCGCTCTGTATTCCCCTGCGAACCCGGCATCGCTAGCCAAGGCTGGCCTCGTTCAAAATTCCCACCTCGTCTGGCCACCAGCGACCATTTTGGCCCCCGGGGCTGACAGGACTTGATCGCCCACCGGGTGCGGTCAGCTCGGCAGGCAGGCAATCATGCCGGTATCGCCGGCAACGAAGCCGACGCGTTGGTGCAGGGCGGTTGGCACAATCTGCAAGGTTTCGGCGGCACCGCCTCCTGCATTTTCGACGATAAAGCCAATTGGATTGCACTCATAGAGCAGGCGCAGCTTGCCCTCCGGGCGGTCGCTCTGCGCGGGATAGAGGAAGACGCCTCCCTGGTGCAAAATGCGATGGATGTCGGCGACCATCGAGCCGACCCAGCGCAAATTGTAGCCGCTTTCGTCCAGCAAATGTCGGACCTTGCTCGCCAGCCCCGGTGACCAGCGGGACTGGTTGGAGAGGTTGGCGCTGATGACCCGGTTGCCAGCCGGAATGGCGAGACGGTCATGGGTGAGTATGAATAACCCGCTGGGGTCTGCCGTAAACTGGACGGCGCGGCCCGGCAGTGCCAGCACCAGGCATGTCTGAGGGCCATAGGCCAAGTAGCCGGCAGCGACCTGCCTGTGCCCTGGTTGGAGAAAGGCGACATCGTCCGCTGCATAGGCTGGGGCAGCCAGAATAGAGAATATGGTGCCGACCGTTACATTGACGTCAATGTTGCTTGATCCATCTAGGGGATCGAAGGCGACAAGATAGGCCGCGTGGGGATGCGCAAAGCTGATCGCATGCTCCTCTTCCTCCGAAGCAATGGCAGCAACGTCCGCGTTCACAGCCAGGCGGCGCTTGCAGATGTCGTTGGCAAGAACGTCGAGCCGCTTCTGGGTTTCCCCCTGCACATTGATGCTGTCGAGGCTGCCGAAGGCACCCGTCAGCGTGCCGCTGCGAACGAGCTTGGCGATTTCAGCGCCCGCTTTGGCCATATCAAGAATAACTGAGGCGAGGGCGTCGTCGGTGTTGGACGCGAGCCAGTCGGCAAGGTCAGGCGAGTGGATGGTCATTGTAAACTCTCTATGGCGGTGCGGATGCCGGTGCTTGCGGATTGCACCGCCGCCAGAGCCGTGGCCAGGGCAATGGCGGCGTCGCGGCCGGAGGCTGCGATGGGCGTGCCTGTTTGGACGCCCATATGGAAATTGGCGATCAGGGCCGCATAGGGGTCATGAAGCGGTGGCGTCACCACACCGATTTCGCCGCGACTGTACAGCTTGAGGGTGCCGGCGGGTCGACCCGAAAGACAGTCCTCGGCCACCAACCGGCCGGCATCCCCGATCACCTCAAGCCGCGTCTGTCCAAAAGGCGCGTCGAAATCGTCGTGAAACTGAGCTGAAAGATCGCGTCCGAAATCAACAATGCCCATGATGGCATGAGGCGGCGCCCCAGGCGGGCCGGAGAGGCTCGCACTGACATGGCGCGGGTCTTCGTCCAGCAAAAACCGCAGCAGGTCGATATCGTGCACGGTCTTGTCCAGAGCGATGCCGGCGCCGGGAATGTCGAGGCGCCAGTTGCGCAGGTGCTGGGGCAGCCAGCCGGCATTGCTCAGGGTGACGGCGCGGACTGTACCGATCCGGCCCGATACGATGTAGTCGCGGATCACCCTGTGCACTGCGCTATGTCGCAGATGATGGTTCACCGCCAAAACACATCCGGCCTCGTTAGCGGCCGCGATCATTCGCCTGGCGTCGTTGAGTTCCGTAGCGATCGGCTTTTCGCAGAGCACGTGACAGCCCGCACTCAGGGCCTGCAGGGTCTGGGCGCAATGTTTGTCATTGACGCTGGAAACATAGACCGCGTCTGCGCCCTCTATCGCCTGATCCAGACTTTGCGTGGCCAGCGGCAGGGCGAAGTCGGCAGCAAGTGCTTCAGCACGGTCCAAATTGGCTGATTGGACCGCTACAATCGTACCATCGCCCGCCCGTATCGCGCGAACCATGTGGTCGCGGGCAATGCTGGAGGCGCCAACGAGTGCCCAGCGAAGTCCCTTTTTCATCGATCGACCGTGGAAAAGGCGATCTCCATCCGGTGATCATAGGTCTCCCCTGGGCGCAGCGTCGAGGACGGAAAGCTCTGCTGGTTGGGAGCATCGGGAAAATTCTGGGTTTCGAGGGCAAAGCCAGCATAGCGCTCATAGAGCGCACCATCCTTGCCGCGAGTCGGGGCCTCGGCGAAGTGATTGGCTGTATAAAGCTGCACCCCGGGCTGATTGGAACGCAGCTGCATGGCCCGGCCGCTAACCGGGTCGACGGCTTCTGCCGAAAGCTGCACGCTGCCGTCAAACCCGGTATGGCAAAGATTGTGATCATATCCTCCGCCGGGCCAGGCCAAGGCGATGTCGCGGCCTATGGGCTTGGCACTGCGGAAGTCGAACGGTGTTCCTGAGACAGGGGCAATCTCGCCGGTTGGGATCTTGTCCGAGGTGACGGGTGTGTAGGTGTCGGCGGCAATGCGCAGCACCTGATGCTCCACGCTGCCGCTTTGATGCCCGGCAAGATTCCAGTAGCCGTGATAGACGAGATTGCAGATTGTGGCCTGGTCCGTGGTCGCCCGCATGGCGATCTCTAGGGTTCCATCGGGCGTCAACCCATACCTGACGCTGGCCTGCAGGGCGCCCGGATACCCCTGATCCATGTTGGGGCTATGCAAGCGGAATTCGACGCTGTTGCCTATCACGTCGGGATGAGCGCTCCAGAACCGCTTGCCAAATCCTGGTGAGCCGCCGTGCAAATGATGGTTCCCATTGTTGCGCGGCAGCTGGATATTCTGGCCGTCCAGCGAGAAGCGCCCCTCGGCAATTCGATTGGCATGTCGGCCGCAGATGGCGCCGGCATTACCTGGCCTGGTCACATAGTCAGCCGGATTGTCGTAGCCGAGAACGATGTCGTCGACCACGCCATCGCGGTCTGGTCGGGTCAGGCGCGTCAGGATTGCGCCAAAAGTCATGACCTCGATGCTGGTCTCGCCCCCAGATAGACGATAGGCCTCTACCGGCTGGCCATCAATATTACCCAAGATCATGTGCTTGATGGTATTAGCTGACAATGCTGGCTCCTGGTTCGGCACCGCTGGCCATGCCGCGGAGCTTGGAAAAAAGTTCTCGTCCGGCCCCGTGCTGGCCGTCCACGAGCAATACTGCCGCAGCCTGGCAGGTTGTGGCGCGGCCCGAGATCGAGGGCCTCCGCAATCTGAGCAAGATAGCTGTCGCGGGTCTGCGCTGATCTCTCCTCGATCCGCTTGGTTACAGCAGCGATCTGGGTATTCAGCATTGTCATTCGCGGACTCCATGTCCCGAAATCCGGGCCATTTGGTATCATGACAATCAGGTTGTAAATTTTATTGACTACATGTCAAGCGGTCACTATGGTCGCCGTCAATAAGCAAGCCGGCCCGCAAGAGCCGCAGAGGATTGCAACAAGAAAGCCGATGCTGGTGCGCTGCAGATGCTGGAGCGCAAACGCCCTTGGTTTGTTCGAATACAACAGGCCAGAGGCCCTGGAGACGTGACTATGTCGACCCGCCGGATCGTGACATTGGGGAACGCCTTTCTCGATACAATCGTGTATCTGCCCGTTCTGCCGACCGCGCCGACCAAGATCCGCGCCACAGACGTGCGCCGTACCGGCGGCGGTATTGCCGCGACAGCTGCTTACACCACGGCGGTGCTGGGCGCCGAGACTGCCTATTGGGGTCGCTTGGGGCAGGATGACACCGGTGACCAAATACTGTCGCGCCTCAATGCTGCCGGCGTGCGGACGACAGCAGTCCAGCGGGTCAAGGGTGGGGTCAGCCCCATCGGGACCGTTCTGGTCTCACCGGGCGGTGATCGCATGGCCTTTGGCTTTATCGGTCGTGATCTGGGTGATGCCGCCGATTGGCTGCCGCTCGGAGAGCTTGATGGGGTGCATGGCGTACTGGCCGACTACAGCTGGTGGCAAGGTGCCGCTACCGTTTTCAAGGCGGCGCGCGAACGCGGCATCGTGACTGTCCTTGACGCCGATGTGGGGGATATGGATGCCGTCCATCGCCTGCTCGACCTGCCGGACCATGTCGTCTTTTCCTCGGCATGCCTGGCTCGGCTTGCCGAGACTGGCGATATCGAGGCGGGGTTGCGATATGCGGCTGCGCTGTGCCGGGGCGTGGTCGCAGTAACCGACGGCGAACACGGCTTCTTCTGGCTCGATGGCGACAAGGTGCGCAATGTGCCGGCCTTTCCGGTCAACGCCATTGATACCAATGGAGCGGGCGATATTTTCCACGGCGCCTATACCTTGGGTCTCGCCGAAGGTCTCGATGTCCAGGGGGCCGCACGTTTTGCCGGTGCCACAGCCGCGCTCAAGTGTGAACGCGGCAGCGGTTGGGAGAGCATTCCTGACCGTGCAGCTGTCAATGCCCTGCTCAATGGGAGTGCGTCATGATTATTTCGCCCGGAAAACTATGGGGCTTGCGCCGCCTGGCCGACGATCATGGTCGCTTCAAGATGCTGGCGATGGACCAGACGGGACCCATCGTCAATCCGATCAAGGCAGCCCGCGGCCTTGATCACGCGCCCTATGAAGATGTGTCGGCGGTCAAGCGCCTGCTGGGCAAACACCTTGCGCCCAAGGCATCTGCCGTACTGATCGATCCGCCACTGGGCTATTCGGCTGCCATCGATGGCCTGTCGCCGCGCAGGGGGCTGCTGGTTGCCACCGAGTGGGCCACCTGGGAGGTCTCCGAGACCGGCCGCAAGTCCTGCAACATCCCCGGCTGGGATCCTTCGGTTATTCGCCGCATTGGCGGTGACGCCGTAAAGGTCAACCTCTGGTATCGCTCCGACGTCAGTGCGGAAGTCAAAGACCACCAACTGGCCTACCTCGATGGCGTCAAGCGCGCCTGTCGAGAAAATGACATCCCGTTCGTACTGGAATTCCTGGTTTACCCGTTCCCCTCCGAGACCGCGGAGGCCTTTGCTGCCCGACGTGTGGACCTCGTTTTGCAGGCCCTGGGCGATGCCGATGTCATGGATGCCGACGGCGTGGATGTCTACAAGCTTGAGCCGCCCACCGAGGTCATCAACGTGCCCGATCCACACGGTCCGGAGGCGGCAAGTGTTCAGGCCCGGTTCGACAAGGTTGCCGCAGGGGCGAACCGGCCCTGGGTTCTGCTCAGTGCGGGGGCTACGCCCCGCGATTTCGTTCGTCTGCTGACCTATGCTTTCCGTGCCGGGGCCAATGGTTATTTGGCAGGCAGGGCAATCTGGGCAGATGCCTTCTCGCGCTTCCCCGATCTGGCCGCCATGGAGTCCGTCCTGGTCGGCCAGGCGCCCCTGCTGATGGACGAGATCAACGCCCTCACTGACGCACATGCAACGCCCTGGATGGATCACCGCGCCTGGCAGGCGGGCGTTGAGATGTCACCATCCGGACAGGAATTCTCGCCCGCCTATGGCCAGCTCGCCAGGACCGGTGCGGTGGTGGCGCAATGACAAACGACCGCGCAGGGAGACGTTCATCATGAGCCCTCTTGATTTCAGTGGCGTGTTGTCGCGCAGCGACCTGCTGGTCAACGGCGTCTTGCTGACGGCTCAGATCTCGCTCGCTGCCATGGCATTCGCACTGATTATTGGCGTTCTGGCGGCGGTATTTACGCTGTCTGGCAGCAAGCTGCTGCGCTGGCCGGTGCTGGCTTATGTCGAGGTCATCCGCAACACGCCCTTCATTGTGCAGGTCTTCCTGATCTATTTCGGTCTCCCCGCGCTGGGATTGCGGCTCGATCCGATCACCGCGGCGATCCTGGCGATGTCGATCTATGGCGGCGCCTATACCAGCGAGATTATTCGCGCTGGCATCCAGTCGATCAACAAGGGACAGATTGAAGCGGGCAGGGCGCTCGGCATGTCCCCGCTCACCATCTTTCGCTATGTGGTGCTCAAGCCCGCATTGTCCTCGGTCTTCCCCTCGCTGGTGGCACAGTTCATCCTGCTCCTGCTGTCTTCCAGCGTGGTCTCTGCGATCTCGGTGCCCGAACTGACTGGCACGGGGAACGACATTCAGGGCCTGACCCTGCGCAATATGGAAATCTACCTCGTGATTGCCGTGATCTACGTCGCGCTTGTCGCGGCCCTCAAGGGCGCGATGACGGTGCTGGAGCGCGCCATGTTCCCCTTCAAGTTTCTGAGGCGCTGAGCAATGTTTCAACAGTTCAGCTTCAATCACGTCCTGTACATGCTCACCGGGCTGGGCTGGACCATCGGCCTGGCCGCCATTGCCCTCGTCGGCGGTTCGATCGCGGGCTCGCTGCTGACACTGATGCGGGTCTCCAGCAACCCGGTGCTGAGCCGACTGGCGCAGTTCTATATCTTCATCGTGCAGGGCACGCCCCTGCTCGTGACCTTGTTCATCGCCTATTTTGGTGCCAGCTATCTCGGTTTTGCGGTGGCGCCCCTGACGGCCATCGCGGTGGCATTCTCGTTCTATGCAGCCGCGTTTCTCGGCGACATCTGGCGGGGCGCCATCCAGTCGGTTCCAGCGGGCCAGAGCGAAGGCGCCCATGCCCTCGGGCTGAGCCGTGCGCACGCCATGCGCTACATCATTGTGCCGCAGGCGATCCGAATTGCCACCCCGCCGACGGTCGGTTTTTTCGTCCAGCTTATCAAGAATACGTCGCTGGCGTCGGTTGTTGGGATCGTCGAGCTGACCCGCACGTCGCAAATCGTCAGCAATGCCACTTTCAAGCCGCTCGAGGTCTACCTGACAGCCGCGCTGTTCTACTTCCTCGTCTGCTTTCCAATAACGCTCTTCAGCCGCAGTCTCGAAAGACGGCTGAGCGTCTGACTCATCACTACCGGAGGAGAAGCCTGATGATTAAACTAGCTCGTAGCCTTGCCTTTGCTGCCGCCGCGACCCTGGTCATGTCCACATCGGTCATGGCGCAAGCCACCAATACGCTCGATGAGATCATCGCCCGTGGCAAGATCGTGGTCGGCATTTCGCTGTCGACGCCGCCCTATGGCATGACCGATGCCGACCTCAAGCCGGCCGGCTTTGACGTCGCCATTGCCAATCTGATCGCCAGGGACCTCGGTGTGGAGCTGGAAATCCTCGATCAGGTGTCCCAGTCCCGGATTCCCAACCTGACCAGCAAGAAGGTCGACATCCTGGTTTCGTCGCTGGGCATCACTGCTGAGCGCGCCAAGGCAATCATGTACACTAACTCGATTTATGTCGATGAGCAGATGGTGATCGCACCCACATCGGCCCAGATCGCGACGCTCGATGATCTGGTCGGAAAGCGCGTTGGTGTAACCCGCTCGACGACCAACGATACCATCATCACCGAAAAGGCGGTGGAAGGTACCAACATCCAGCGTTTCGACGATGATGCTGCCACCAACCAGGCCCTGTTCTCCGGTCAGGTCGATGCGATCGTCTCGGGCGTCGCGGCCGCCAATGCGATCAATGCCGAGACGGATCAGTTCCAGCGCAAATTCGCCGTTCGCCAGTCGCCCATGGGCATTGGTGTGCGCCGCGGCGATGCCGACCTGCACCAGTGGCTGAATACCGAAATCATGCTGCTGTGGAACTCTGGCGAAATCCAGTCAGCGCAGCAGCAGTGGCTCGGCATCACCAACGAAGAACTGCCCCGGTTCTGACAATCCCAACGGCCCCGCATTGCTGATGCGGGGCCAATACTCCCCAATAAGGTTTTACCCATGTCCCGCATCACCCTTCGCCAGCTTCTCGATCATGCCGCCGAACATCAATATGGCGTGCCTGCCTTCAGCGTCACCAGCATGGAGCAGATGCTCGCCGTCATGGCGGCTGCCGATGCGGTCGACGCGCCCGTCATCCTGCAGGTTGGCACCAAGGCGCGTGCCTATGCAGGTGACATCATGGTGGAGCACCTTTTCGCTGCACTCGAAAAGCTGTATCCGCACATCCCCATGGTCGTGCATCAGGACCACGGCAATAGCGAAGAGACCTGCGCCACCGCTCTGCAGCACAAATTCAGTTCTGTGATGATGGATGGCTCGCTGCTGGCTGATGCCAAGACCCCGTCGGACTACGACTACAATGTCCGCGTCACTGCCTCCGTCTCGGCCATGGCCCATTGGATGGGCGCTTCGGTGGAAGGCGAGATCGGCGTTTTGGGAAAGCTGGAAAGCCGCAATGACGAGCGCTTGCTGACAGATCCCGACCAGGCCGTTGCCTTCGTCAAGGCTACCAAGGTTGATGCCCTCGCAATTGCCATGGGCACCTCACATGGCGCCTATAAGTTTAGCCGGAAGCCCGATGGCGATGTTCTGGCCATGGACCGTCTGGAGGAAATTCACCGGCGCCTGCCCGATACCCATCTGGTAATGCATGGTTCATCCTCGGTTCCACAGGAGCTGCAGGACATCATGAACAAGTACGGCGCCGACATCAAACAGACCTGGGGTGTGCCGATCGAAGAGATCCAGCGTGGCATCAAGCATGGCGTGCGCAAGGTCAACATCGATACCGACAACCGCATGGCGCTGATCGGGCAGATCCGCCGCGTTATGCATGAGGACCCCAAGGAATTCGATATCCGCAACATGATGAAGCCCGGCATGGATGCAATTACCAAGCTCTGCAAGCAGCGTCTGGAAGAGTTCGGCACGGCAGGTCATGCCAGCAGGATCAAGGTGATCACCATGGCCGATATGGCCAAGCGCTACGCGTCCGGTCAGCTTGATCCCAAAATTCAGTGATGCGTGACGACAGGGTGGACGAGCAATATGCCTGCAAGCAATAGCGTTATCAGTGCCCGTCGGGTCAGCAAGTACTTCGGCGGTTTCCAGGCGCTGAAGGCCATCGATCTGGACGTGGCGAAGGGCGAGACCATCGTCGTCTGCGGTCCGTCCGGCTCAGGCAAGTCGACGCTGATCCGTTGCCTGAACGCACTCGAACACCACCAGTCCGGCGAACTGACAGTGTGCGGTATCGAACTGACCAGTGCTCGCGCATCGATTGATGCGGTACGCCGGCGCACGGGCATGGTGTTTCAGAACTTCAACCTGTTTCCGCACATGACCGTGATCGAAAACTGCATGATCGCGCCGATGAAAGTGAAGGGCTTGTCGCGCGACGAAGCACGCGCGACTGCCGAGCGGTTCCTCAAACGAGTGCACATTCCCGAACAGGCCGACAAGTACCCCGCTCAGCTATCTGGCGGCCAGCAGCAGCGTGTCGCCATCGCCCGTGCATTGTCGATGAGCCCGGATGTGATGCTGTTTGACGAGCCGACCTCGGCACTCGATCCCGAAATGGTGCGCGAAGTGCTCGACACCATGGTGGAACTGGCCAGGGAGGGTTCGACCATGGTCTGTGTCACCCATGAGATGAACTTTGCGCGTCAGGTCGCTGACCGTGTCATTTTCATGGATGGTGGGAGCATTGTGGAATCCGGCGCGCCGGAAGCGTTTTTCGACAGGCCTGAAACTGAGCGGGCCCGGGAATTCCTGGCACAGATACTGCACTAGTTCGCCGAGGGGCCACGCTAGCGCCTGGAGGCGTCGCTGACTTCAAGCGCCTGGCTGTTTTCCAGATGACGAACATCAAGCACCGCCGCCCGAGCCTGAATGAGGTGATACTTCATGTAGCTCGCGGCGGCGTCGCTATCTTCGGCCGTTATTGCATCAAGGATGCGGGTATGTTCCTCAATGATGCGCAGCCGGCGTCCTGGTGACCGCTCGCGCGCCAGTTCAAGGCCGATATTCATCGTCTCGGTAACCGGTTGCCGCAGATCGTTCAGCAGGTCACAGAAATAGTCGTTGCCAGCCGCGCGTGCGACGGCATCGTGGAACTCGATGTCTTGTTCCTGACCACGCTGGCCCGACGCAATGGCGTCCCGCAATGCCTCGATGGCCATATGGGCACGGTCCAGATCGGCCCGGGTCCGGCGTTGTGCGGCCAGACGCGCGGCCTCCACTTCCAGAACGATGCGTGGTTCGAACGACCGCAGATAGCTGGAAAGTTCAGACGTATTGGCCAGTTCCGTCAGGCGGCTCGATGGCTGCGTCGAGACAAACGTGCCGATGCCGCGCCTCGATTGGATCAATCCATCCGTCGTCAGCCGCAGCAGGGCCTCGCGCACCACCGGACGTGAAACCGCAAAGCTGAGCGAAAGCTCGGCCTCTGAAGGCAGCTTATCCCCCGAAGTGAACCTGCCCGAGGTGATTTCCTCCAGGATCCGGCCATAGACGGTGTCGGCCAGACGTTCCTTGCGTGCCGGTTTGAGCATGAATTTCTGCATGCTCAGACTCTATCTTGAACGCCGGCACGGGACAATCGAAAGCGCATTGCCCGTTCCAATTATCGGCCAAGGTCTTCTGCTGCCCGCCTTCGGGCTGCTCCAACGACAAAGGCCATCGATGGTCCACCGGTGCAGGTATTCCGACAGTGTGCAGACGCTCTACTGCTTCCGACGCATTGCCTCATTGAGCATGTCGCCGAGAGAGCCCGTACTGCGAGCAGGCTCCGTGGCAGGGCGCTGACTGGCGCGAACCGGCTGGTCGCGAGGACGCTCACGCGGCGCGGCAGTGTCGATCTCTTTGCGCATGGTCAGACCGATACGTTTGCGCGCTACATCGATCTCCACAACCCGAACCTTGACCACGTCTCCTGCCTTGACGACCTCGTGCGGGTCCTTGACGAATTTGTCTGCCAGTTGCGAAACATGCACCAGGCCGTCCTGATGCACGCCGATATCGACGAAGGCACCAAAGGCGGCGACATTGGTGACAGTGCCTTCCAGCATAATGCCCGGTTTGAGGTGTTTGATATCATCCACGCCTTCGGCAAATGTAGCCGTCTTGAAGGCCGGTCGAGGATCTCGGCCGGGCTTTTCAAGTTCGCTTAAAATATCCCGCACTGTTGGCAGGCCGAAACGGTCATCCACGAAGCGCTGCGGATCCAGCCCTGACAGGGTAGTCTTGTCGCCCATGATGGTGCGCAGGTCACGACCGCAGGCGGCCACGATCTTGCGGGCGATGCCATAGGCTTCGGGGTGCACCGAGGACGCGTCGAGCGGCTCGGTGCCATCGGTGATACGCAGGAAGCCTGCGCTTTGCTCGAAGGTGCGCTGGCCCAGGCGAGGGACCTCCAGCAGCGCCTTGCGGCAGCGGAATGGGCCGTTGGCATCGCGGTGGCTGATGATGGCTTCGGCGACCGCTGGTCCCAGCCCCGAAACCCGTGCCAGCAAGGGTGCGGACGCGGTGTTGAGGTCTACACCCACGGCATTCACCGCATCTTCGACCACTGCATCGAGCGAACGGCCAAGGCGGTATTGGTCCACGTCGTGCTGATACTGGCCGACACCTATGGCCTTGGGCTCGATCTTTACCAATTCGGCCAGGGGGTCCTGCAGGCGGCGTGCGATGGAGACGGCGCCACGCAGCGAAACGTCCAGATTGGGGAACTCCTTGGCCGCCAGTTCTGAGGCCGAGTACACCGAAGCGCCCGCTTCCGAGACAATGACCTTGGTGGGTCTGGGTGCGGGCAGGCGTTCGATCAGGTCAGCGACCAGTTTTTCCGTTTCACGACTGCCCGTGCCATTGCCAATGGCGATCAGCGCAACACCGTGCTTCTTGATCAGAGCCTGCAGAGTCGCCTGCGCGCCCACGGCGTCGTTGCGCGGCGGGAAGGGATAAACGGTCTCGGTATCGAGCACTTTCCCGGTGGCGTCGATGACTGCGACTTTGACGCCCGTGCGAATACCGGGGTCCAGGCCCATGGTGGCGCGCGCGCCGGCCGGCGCCGCCAGCAGGAGGTCCTTGAGGTTACGGGCGAAAACACCGATGGCCTCGATTTCCGCGCGCTCGCGCAACTCAACCATCAGGTCGATGGAGAGAGAAACTCGCAGGCGCGTGCGCCATGCCCAACCGGCAACCTCGCGCAGCCATTTATCGCCCGGACCGTTGCCCTGCGCATTCAGTGCTGCAGCGACCAGACGCTCCGCAGGTTTGACCGGATCGGTCACATCTGCATCGACTTCGATATCAAGACTGAGGAAGTCCTCGCTGCGACCGCGCATCATGGCGAGAGCGCGGTGGCCCGCAACCTTGGCCCAGCGCTCGGAGTGAGCGAAATAGTCGGAGAACTTGGCTCCGGCTTCTTCTTTGCCTTTTGCCACCTTGGCGGTGAGCACGGCCTTGTCGCGCATATAGGCACGCAGACGTCCAAGCAGCGCGGCGTCTTCCGACAGCCCTTCGACGACAATGTCGCGCGCGCCTTCCAGGGCTTCCTTGCCTGAGGGGACATCCTCGGTGAGGTAGCTTTCGGCCAGTAGCGCGGGGTCGGCGCTGCGATTGGCAAGGATCGCCGCGGCCAGTGGACCCAGGCCGCGTTCGCGAGCGATCTCCGCCTTGGTACGGCGCTTGGGCTTGAACGGCAGATAGAGGTCTTCCAGCTCGGCTTTGGTGCTGGCGCCCGCAATGGACGCGGTGAGTTCGCTGGTGAGTTTGCCTTGCTCATCGATGGATTTGAGAATTGCGGTGCGGCGTGCTTCAAGCTCGCGCAGATAAGAGAGCCGTTCGGCCAGCAGGCGCAGCTGGGTATCGTCCAGCCCGCCCGTTATCTCCTTTCTGTACCGCGCGATAAACGGCACCGTTGCGCCACCATCGAGCAGGTCCACGGCGGCGCGAACCTGCTCGGGGCGGGCGGCGACTTCGGTGGCGATCTGGGCGGCAATGCGGGTGTCGAGTTGGGACATGGTTCTACTTTGCGGTTCGGCTGCGGTGACCATAGTCGTCTGCCGCCAGTCGCGACACCCGGCGCAGACGATTTCCTCAGCTGTGATAATAGCAACTGCTCCAGGTACCGCTGCCCTGGCATGGCTTGCTGGAGGGAGCCGGCCCGGCAATTTTGCGCCCGGATCGATGCCTGTTGCTTTCAATTAAAAACTAATCTACTTAGCAAAATAACTAATTGCAGTAGGAAGCGGTTGTTGGTGGTACGGGCTGGACTGACGCGAGACAGGATCATTGAGGCAGGCGCAAAGCTAGCCGACGAGTGGGGCTTTGATGCAGTGACACTGGCCGAACTGGCGCGGCAGTTCGACGTCAAGCTGGCAAGTCTCTACTCGCACCTCAAGAATGCCGAAGACCTCAACACCGGCATTGCCTTGTTGGCGCTCAACGCGCTGGCAGACCGCGCAGACGAAGCCGTTGCTGGAAGGTCCGGCAAGGATGCGATGATCGCGCTGGCATCTGTCCATCGCGCCTTTGCGCGCGAGCACCCCGGTCTCTTTCACGCAGCCCGCTATCCCCTTGATGCGGCAACCGCCGCCAACAGTGGTGGGGCACGTCTGTCACGCACCATGCAGGCCATGCTGCGGGGCTATGCCTTGACAGATGAGGGTGTCGTGCATGCCACCAGGCTGCTGGGCAGCTTCTTCCTGGGCTTTGCCTTGCTTGAGCTGTCCGGGAGCTTCTCCCACAGTTCACCGGGCCCAGACGCCTCCTGGGTGCATGGCCTGGACGGCCTCGATGCCTTGTTGATGAGCTGGGCTGGCAAGTAGTGCTTTCGTCGTGCCCTCGCGCCTTCCGATAATCCAGTCAGAGAACCCGCCATGTCAAAGGTTCCGCTTTCGCTCGTTACCCCCGTCACTGCCGAGATTTTGCGCGGGCACATCGACCTCGAGCGCACACCCTTCGGCACGTTGCCGCATCGCTTGCCGGCGTGGGCGCGGGCGCAAGGGGATGATCCGCAGCTGGCGATGACCGAGGCCCAACCCTCAGGGGTGCGATTGGTATTCCGCACGGCGGCGACGGTGCTTGAGCTCGATACCTTGCCGACCAAGCGAGTTTATGTCGGCCTGCCGGCCCGAGCGCAGGGCGTCTACGATCTTTGTGTCGATGGCCAGCTGCTGCAGCAGAAAACCGCCATTGGCGGCAAGACTATAAGGATCGATATAACGAACGGAACGACAGTGCATGAGCCGGGGCAGGTGCAAACACTGCGCTTTGAGGGCTTGTCCGGTCAGGTGAAGCTCATCGAGATCTGGCTGCCCCACGATGAGACAACTGAACTGGGCAGTCTGCGCTCGGACGCTCCAATCGAACCTGTGCACGAAACAGCCAGACCTGTCTGGCTTCACCATGGCAGTTCGATCAGCCAGGGCTCCAATGCGGCATCTCCGACAGGCATCTGGCCAGCCAGGGCCGCGCGACTGGCAAATGTCGATCTGGTCAATCTCGGCTTCGGCGGGGGCGCTCTGCTCGACCCGTTCACGGCGCGGACCATGCGGGACACGGCGGCCGATCTGGTCAGTGTCAAGATCGGCATCAATCTCGTCAACCTCGACCTGATGCGGTTGCGTGCATTTGGGCCGGCGGTGCATGGCTTCCTCGACACCATCCGCGATGGGCATCCGACAACCCCGCTGCTGGTCGTCTCGCCGATCTTTTGTCCCATTCACGAGGCAACGCCCGGACCGGGAATGTTTGATATGTCATTGTTGGCGGCTGGACGGCTGAGCTTCCTCGCCTCGGGAAACCCGAAGGAGGTCGCGCAAGGCAAGCTGACCCTTGAGGTTATCCGGAAACAGCTTGAGGCGATCATCGCGAGCAGATCGGAGACCGATGACAATATTCACTACCTCGATGGGCGCACGCTGTATGGCGAGGCTGACAGCGTCCAGCTGCCATTGCCGGACCAGTTGCATCCCGACGCACAAACGCATCGATTGATCGGCGACCGCTTCTCAAGGCAGCTTCAAACGCTGTTGCCGACCACTCCTTCTGCCAGATCGAACTGCCCTGGCTGATAGCCGCGAATGTTGAGGCCTTGGTGCGCTCGGTTCGCCTAGACCAATAGAAGGCGCTACGAAGACCCCCGTGAACAAGTCCGGCGCAAACAGCGGTATCAGGCCGCCAAAAGACGGCCGCTTCTGCCGTCGATCGCGAGACCCGGGGACCCGTTGTGAACCTCATCTACAAAGCGGCAAACAAATCAGATTAACACACTTGAGTTAAGTTAATCATGTCCGCATAGTTTGTGACATGACCGATGCAAATGGCCGTGGAGGGCCGGACTGCGAACAGGGTCATGGAGAGGAAGTACCAATGACACGTTTGACCCGTCGAACCTTTATCGCCACGGTGCCACCAATTCTGGCGGCTACGCAGATTCCAGCCTGGGCGGCCCCGGCCTCCAATCTGGAACTGATCGCGGCCCAGAAGGGAGAACCTGCGATCGTCAAGCTCTATCGCCAGTTGGAACGCCTGACTTCGACCGTGACGCTGATGACAACCGGCGCCCATCCGGACGACGAGCCCAGCGGCATGCTGGCGGCCCTGCGCCACGTTTATGGTATTCACCCGGTGCTCTATTGCATCACCCGCGGCGAAGGCGGTCAGAACGCCATCGGTCCGGAGCGCGGCTCGGTTTTAGGCGTGCTGCGCACCCGGGAAATGACAGAGGCCTCACGCGCCCTCGACGCCTCGCTGGCTTTTGGCGGCCAGGGTCATAATGACAGCGTGCACGACTTTGGCTTCTCCAAGGATCCCAACCAGACGATTGACCGTTGGGGACGCGACCGGGTCATCGAGCGCATGACCTGGGCATTCCGCTATTACCGTCCCGACGTGATCATGAACTGTTTTCTGGACGTGGGTGGCCAGCATGGTCATCACCGTGCTGCCAATGTCGCAACCTTCGTCACGGCCGAAATCTCCGGCAATGCGGAGGAATTCCCCAACCAGATCGCAGCGGGCCTCAAGCCCTGGAGCGTGCCCAAGATTTACCAGCCCGCATGGGGTGGTGGTGGTGGCGTCTATGACGACGAGACCCCGCCGCCGGCGCAGACGCTGGTTGTGCGTGCGCCCGAGCGCGACCCGATCTCTGGCGCAACCTTCCCGCAAATGGGTGAATGGTCCCGTTCCTGCCATCTGACGCAGGGCATGGGCTCCTGGCGCCCCGATCCACAAACCGAGTGGCCGCTCAATCTGAGCTGGGCCGCCGATGGCCAAGCCGGCCGGCAGGAAACCGACATCCGCGACGGCCTGATCGCCACCGTGGGCCAGATTGCCGAGCTCGATGGCATGCCCGCTTCCGCAGCAGATGCGCTGCGCAACGCCCATGGCCTGATCGATGAGGCCATTTCTGACTACGGTGATCCGGTTGTCGTGACCGGGAAGCTGGTCGAAATCGGCAAGGCCATTGCCCAAGCTCGCGCCAACCTGCCGGAGGAACTGGAAATCCAGGCCGGGCACCGCCTTGATCGCAAGATCAAGGAAGTCGATCTGGCGCTAGCCACCGCCGCAGGCATGCGTATCCGCGCCTTCACCGATGGCGGCGATCTGCGTCCGGGCCAGGATATCGTGGTCAAGACCATCGTCGATGCGCCGGAAGCCGTTGCGGTGGAATCCGTGGCCATCATCGCGCGCGATGGCATCACCAGCGAAACGACTGAAGACGGCGTCAAGGTATCCGTTGCTGCCGATGCTGACCTCACCAATCCGCTCAATGAGCAGTTCGATCCACTCGGCGGCAACGGCGATGCCTATGTGCAACTCACCGCCGATATCGACGGCTACAAGGCCGTGATCGATATTGACCTGGAAGATGCGTTGCGCGTGCTGCCTGAAGCCTCGCTCGAACTCAAGCCAGACGCCGTGGTGTTCAACACGGAAAGGGAAATCCTGCCGGTCGAGATGACCGCCGTTGTTTCCGGCGCTACCACGGCCGATCTCGACTTCAATCTGCCGCAAGGTTGGTCGATGAATGCCAAAAGCGAGATTGGTTCGGAAGCCGGCACCTTCGAGCTGGCCCCGCCTCAGGAGCTGGGCACCGAACGCATTACCATTGCACCCAAGCTGCTGGACAAGCAGGCCTATGCGATCAACGTCTTCTCTTATCCGCATATCGGCCGCTCCGTTGTACCAACGGAAGTTGCCGTTCCGGTGCAGTCGGTCGGCGCGCTCATCCCCGATGGCAAGATCGGCTATATCGGGGGCGGCAACGACAATGTGGCGATCTGGCTGCAGCGTCTGGGCGTCGACCTCAAGGAACTGAGCCCCTCCGACATGGAAGCGGGTGCCTATCGCGACCTCGATACCCTGGTCGTGGGCATCTTCTCCTTCGGTCGCCGCAAGGACCTCGTGGCGGCGCTGCCGGGTGTGCATGAATGGGTCAAGAATGGTGGCCACCTGGTGACGCTCTACCATCGTCCGTCAGACGGGTGGGACACCGCCACCGTACCGCTGGCCTATCTCAAGATCGGCTCGCCCTCGATCCGCTATCGCGTGACCGATGCAAATGCCGCGGTAACCGTGCTTGAGCCCGACCATCCGCTGCTCAACTACCCCAATCGCATCACCGAAGAAGATTGGGCGAACTGGGACAAGGAGCGCGGGCTCTACTTCGCTTCTGAATGGGACGAGGTTTATAAGCCGCTTCTCGCCATGAGCGATGCAGGCGAAGAGCCGCTGAGCGGCTCGCTGCTCTCCGCAGAGATAGGTGAGGGGCGCCACACCCACACCAGCCTCGTCTTGCATCATCAGCTCGACAAGCTGACCCCGGGCGCCTTCCGCATCATGGCCAACCTGATCCAGCCCGCAAGGCGCTGATCATGCCTCTCCGGCTCGCGGAACCTCCCTGCCGCGGGCCGTTTCTGCCGCAATGCGGCGCGAACCCCCGATCCTGTACCGGATCGGGGGCTGTTTTTTTGTGGAGAGGTGGTCTCAGTTCGGTGTGAGCAGGGGCGCCAGCTTGAAGCTGGACAGATCAATGCCCGGCTGGCCATCCAGCACCCATTGCGTGACCGCTTCGCCAATGGCGGCAGAGTGCTTGAATCCGTGTCCCGAGCAGGGCGACACGACCAAGATATTGTCGTGCGCCGGGTGGCGGTCGATCAGGAACATGCTGTTCGCCGTCGCAGTATATATGCAGGTCGCGGTGGCGACGGCGTGAGGCGTTGCTCCGGCAAGGCGTCCGCGGATATGGGTATCGAACATGCGCTGGCTCTCGGCTGCCGATACCTCGCGCTCGAGCTTGTCCGGGTCGCTGGCCGCGCCATAAAACTCGCCAGCGGTCTTGAAGCTCTGTCCGTCCAGGGACGGAAAACCATAGAAGAACCCGTCCTCGCTATCCCCATGCGGCCACATGAAGACCGGCGATTGCTCCCAGGATGGCGGTGCATCCCTATCCAGCGCGAACCAATGCATCACTTGCCGCGTGGGCTTGAGTACCCTGTCAAAGGGCGCACCCAGTAGCCCTGGCGCCCACGGACCGGCCGAAACGATGACCTGTCCTGCCAATAGCTCTGAGCCATCCTCGAAATGCACATGCACCGAGTCTTGCCGCGCGTCGAGCCGCACCACCTTGCGTTCCAGCTGCAGCATGGCCCCCTGTCTCTCCGCCAGCTCCAGCTGGGTTGCGACGCAATTTTCGGGGACGACATAACCGCCACCCGGCTCGTAATAGCCGATTTCGGCATCAATGGGCGTCAGGTGCGGAAAGCGGCGCCGAATTTCGGCTGCATCAAGGACTTCATGGGCAATCCCGTAGCGTTCGGCCGCGGCGATGGAACGACGGATAAAGCCGGTGCGCCCCGGTCGTTGCACATCATCGTCGCGCTCCGAGATGATGATACTGCCGACTTCGTGCAGAAGGCTCTTGCCACTGGCGCTTTCCAGCTCTCGCCAGATTTCGTGCGAACGTGTGGCGAGCGGCACATAGACTTCGCCCTCCCCGATGGCCCGGCGGGTGATGCGCGTCTGGCCGTGAGTGGAGCCGTGGACATGCGGGGGATGGAAACGGTCTATGCCCACCACACTGGCGCCACGTCGGGCCGATTGATAAAGCGCGGCGCTGCCCATGGCGCCAAGGCCGATCACGGCAATATCAAATGTCTGGGTCATTGGTCTGCAATTCCTTGCTTGGTCGGCGGCGCTCGAGCCGCGCGGTAAACACCAGCGCACTCAGAATGGTGAGAATACCGGCAATCGTCGTCCACGCAGGCACCTCGCCAAAGGCAAAAAATCCGGCCAGGATCGCCAGCACGATCGAGAGATAGCCGAGCGGCGCCAGCACATTGGCAGGCGTCGACTGGTAGGCGCGCAAATAGCAATATTGCGCGATCTGGGCGATGACGCCGATGCCCAGCAATAGGGGCAGGGCTGCCGCATCAACGGGCTTCCAGACCAGCAGAGCGGGAATGGCAGAAAACACGGTGAGTCCCACCGTATAGAAAACCATCAGCACTGTGGTGTTTTCTCCCTTGAGTGCTCGGGTCTGTACCGTAGCCAGCGAGCCGAACAATACGGCGGCGAGCGCTGCGAGAATGCCGGTATTCCAGGCAATCTCGCCGGGCGCCACCATGATCAGCACGCCGACAAAGCCGATACCTGCGCCGATCCAGCGCCACGGTCCGGAACGCTCTCCCAGCAGGAAGGTGGCGAGGGCCAGCACCACCAGCGGGCGCATGAAGCCGATGGCGTTGGCGAGCGCCAGTGGCAGGGCGGTCAGGGCCGCAAAATTGGCGTTGAGTGCGGCCGTGTTGCAGAAAACCCGGAAAACATGGCGCCCCAATTCCCGCGTCTGTCGCAAGGCCTGTCGCTGCCGCCAGGCCAGCGGCAGCACGCTCACAAGGCCCACGAGGGAGCGGATGAACACCATCTGAACGGCGGGATAGTCGGTCCCGCCGATCTTGACCAGAACGGTCATGATGGTGACAAGGCTCATGTCGCACATAAGCCAGACTATGCCGATATCGGGCGCAACCGCCTTGGACATATCAGGCCGGCTGCAGCAGATTGGCCATGATGCGGAAGGCGCCGGGCACCAGTTTGTCGAGCTGGTGGTGCAGCACGAGACCGGTATGGGTGTGGCGTCCCTTGCCAATTTCAGCGGACAGCAGCGAGCCGGTCAACGGGGCTTCTCCGGCATCGCTCATCGAGAACAGTGGCTCATAGGCGTCATCCCATGCGGATGCGAAGTAAAGGCCGCGCTCCTTGTCCCAGCCCGACAGATCCGCGCTGGTTATGCGGTTGGGGCCGGTGAGCAGCTTGTGTTGAGGCGCCAGTATCGTGACGGCCGCGTCCGGATTGGTTACCCGCCAGCGCAGGGAGGGCGAGCCGATGACCAGCCGGCGTGGTGGCGTCGTGTCCGCATTCCATCCGTCGCTGGGGCGGTGATAGAGCGTCACCAGATGCCCGCCCTGTTCCACCCATGTGTGCAGGCGCGGATTGGCGGCAGCCAGATCTGGTCGCGTGCCATAGCCGAAAATGCCGACCACGATGGTGTCCAGACCAGCCAGGCTTCCCGACAGGGTTTCGGCGTCGAGCAAGACCGGGTCAGCGCCCATGCGCTCGAGCCAATGGAAGACGCGATCGCTGCCTCCGGCAACATAGCCGACCTTGGACTTGGGCAGCACCAGATCGAGCGCCAGCACATCGAGCGTGAGTGGTCGGACGAAGCGTGTGCGGCCGATGTGAGGGTAGGCGATCGGCGTCACTGCATGGGCGATCTGCCCCTCTATGGAAACGGGCAGGGCGTAGTGCCCCGGGGCCAGCTCGGGCGTGGCGTTCAAGGTCAGCCCGCCCTCTGCCGCGATCACACTGAGCCCGGACGGTGTGTCCATGCTGATCTGGGGCGCGGCCTGCGCCGGCTGGACGGCAATATGGTGGCTTCCTCCGGCCGGCAATTTGAGGATAAGCGCTTCCGGCGACAGGTTAAGGGGATGCGGCGGCGCTACTTCAAATGGCTCTTCGGTATCGACCATGAAAGAGATCCATTCGTCGGCGATCTGGGCATTGACCTGGAGTGACAAGGCGCCATTACCCCCCAGGCTCTGCCAATTTGGGCGGAAGGCGTTGGCGATGGCTGCGTCCGGGCGGACTGCCATCGTCACCTTGGCACTGGTGCCAACGGGAAAAGCGGGCACGGGCTCAAGTGCTTGGCCGGTCAGTGGTTTGATCTCGATGGCCCTGGCCAGTCCTGGCTCCACCTCGACCAGGAGGTCGACGCTGCCGCCGGGCACCATTTGGGCCGACGACAGGCTTGCCAGCACCCGGACATTGGCCGCCGCCGCGATTGCGTCGTCGATTTCCACGAGCTTGCGCTCCAGCCGATGGCCATGCAAAGCGCCAAGATCATCCGTCAATTCGCCTTGCACCCGACGGATGGCGGCGCGCGCCCCCATAAGGCACCCGATCAACGCTTTCACATCCGGGAAAGCGGCAATGGCATCGGCAATGGACCTGTCCGCCGCGACCAGACTTTCATGCGGCCCGATGTCTGCCAGCTTGAGCGGCAGGCCGGCAGTGATGTCGGCTTCAGCCGTGCCGTTGACCAGGTGCAGGTCCCAGCAAAGCGTCGCAGGGTGACGCCAATGACCCATGTTCTGGCTGGCGTGATAAGTGCGCGATATCTCGCCCATCCGCTCATAGGGCAGCCCGGTCGCCACGTCAGCCTGCTTGGCTTTCACAATCGTTGTGGTGGCCGGTGGAGGTACCTCGTCATCGTAATAGCCATTATCGCCGCCGGACCAGGCCGGCAGGTAGTATTTTCGTACGCTCCAGGGCGCGAGACCTTCTGACGCGTGTTCGGGAAAGGCCTGGGGATCGGCGGCCAGCGCCAGTGCGGTTTCGGCCGCCTGCGTCATGGCACGATGGTGGCCATGTTGGCCCGGCACATCGAGAAAGGTGGGGATGACGATGTCGGGGCGGAATTGTCTATAGGCGCGGACCAAGCGCTCCACAGTCCGGTCATGGCCCCAGCGTGCCAAGGTATCTGGGCCCGACTTTGAAAAGCCGAAATCATGCACGGGATCGTCCGGTCCATGGCCGAGCCAGGCCACATCGGCGTCGATGGCGCGTGCGGCCTCTTCCATTTCGCGTGAGCGCAACACGCCAAGCGCGCCGCCGCGCTCCGGCCCCAGGATATTCTGCCCACCCTCTCCCCGCGTCGAGCAGGCAATGACGATCCGCATGCCATATTGGTGGCGCAGCGTCGCCAGCATGCCGTTCTGTTCGTCATCGGGATGCGCCCCGGTATTCATGACGGTGATCGGCGATCCAAGGCGACCGAGCCTGTGAAGGAGGGTAACGAGATGGGGCTTGGCGGCCTCAAGCCGGAGCCGTTCGCGACTGGTAAGCATCAGGAATTTCCGAATAGGAGGAGATGTCAGTTCGCCGGGTCGGCGACGCTTAGGTGGGGCGAGATGGTATCGAGCAGCGGCAGGGCCGCTGCGCCCAGGGCGGCGGTCAGTTGCCCGGTCTGCCCGCGCAGAACCCGCGGTTGGGAGCGCTGCGGGCGCGTTGCCACCGACACCGGCAACGGTTCGAGGGCGGCGATGACCGCATCGAGAACCGAATCCGGCAGGCCGCCGCCAAAAATAACCGTCTCCGGATCGAAGATATTTTCCAGCATGGCGACAGCGGGGGCCAGATAGTCGGCAGCCATGGCGATCCAGTCGAGCAGGGTCTGGTTCGCTTCGTCATGAAGCTTCTGGATATCGTCGACATTGGCGGTGTAAATGCCGGCCATGGCGAGGCGCTCGCGCAGCGCGAACACGGAGACGAAGCGTTCGAGCGCGCCTGCCGGGCCATAGATGACCTTGCCCCTGCGCGGCGTCAGGCCCACATGGCCGATTTCGCCCGCATTGCCGAAGGCCCCGCGCACCGGGCGGCGATCCTGAATGACGCCCAGACCCAGTCCCACGCCGAAATACAGGTAGCAGAAAGTGCCCAATTGCCGGCCCGCCCCATAGAGGCGCTCGCCGACCACGGCTGCCGTGGCGTCGTTTTCCACAACGACATGCTGCTCGGTTGCCTTTGCGAAAAGCGGCGCAGGATCCACGCCGGCCCAGCCGGGCAGGGTCGCCGGACCCACCGAGCTCATGCCTTCGATCTCGAACGGGCCGGGCATGACGACGCCGATCCCCAGCAGTGTGCTGTTGTCTGTGCCCAGCGTGGCCTGGAGCTTGCGAACTTCTGCCGCGGCCAGTTCGGGCACGGCATCCGGGCCCTGGCTGTCCGGGCCCAGGGCGATGACGGATTGTCCACGAATTCCACCCGAGAGATCGAGCAGCACCGTCACCATATGGTCGGCGGCCACTTCGATGCCCGCCGTCAACGGGCCATTGGGATTGACCGCAAACTGGATCGGCGGCTGGCCGCGCCCAGACCGTAGCCGGCCCAGTTCGATCAGCAGCCCCTCTTCAAGCAGTTCTTCGACAATATTGGCCACAGCCTGCGGTGTTATCTGCGCACGGCGGGCAATTTCGGTGCGTCCCAGATGCTCGTGCATGCGGATGACTTCGAGCACGACCCGGCGATTATGGGCTCTATTGCGTTCGGGATTGGAGCCGATGGCGACGCGCTGGCGCAGTATCTTTTTGCTGCGGCTGTTCACTCTGTCGGGCCCTCCGTTTTCTCGCATACACCAGGTGGAAAATTCAGACTAGCCGCCAAACAGAATAACTCAAGTAGATTATTTTATTGACAAGGCCCTCTCGCATATCTCACGCTAATGGTGGATTGGCGGTCGTGCGCCTGTCTCGCATCAGACATGGCCGCCGGAGCATCGGCGGTAAAAAGGAGGGAAATTATGTTCACCAAAGCGAAGATGGCAGGTCTCGCGGCCGGCATCAGCTTTCTGGCGCTGGGCTCCGCCCAGGCCGTGGAAATCGAGTACTGGCAGTATGTCTTTGACAGCCGTGTTCAGGCGATGGACCAGCTGATCGAGAAATTCGAAGCTGCAAACCCGGACATCACCGTCAAGCAGACCACATTTCCCTATGCCGACTACCAGACGCGCGTCGTCGCCGCCAAGGTCGCCGGCCAGGGCCCCGATGTTGTGCAGCTCTTTTACGGCTGGACCGACCAGTTCGTGAATGGCGGCCTCATTCAGCCACTCGATCCAGCGGTGTTTCCGCATGCCGAGATAGAGGCGGACTTCTTCCCGATCGTTTCGGCAATGAAGCGCGGTGAAGACTATTACGGCCTGCCCACCGCAGTGCGTTCGCTGGCCTTGTTCTACAACAAGGCGCTGTTCGATGAGGCCGGCCTTCAGCCGCCGACCAATCTTGATGAACTGCTGGCGGCTGCCGAAGCCACCACAAAGCGCGACGGCAGCGGCAATATTACGACCGCCGGCATCACCATGGACATGGCCGGTCAGGACCATCATTGGTGGCGTGAGGTGCTGGTTCGCCAGAACGGCGGCGTGCCTTATGACAGCGATGGCAATGTTGCCTACAACGACGCTGCCGGTGCCGCAGCACTGAAGTTCTACACGGACCTGCAGACCGAGAAAAAAGTCGGCCTTGTGGGCTTTATGGATGAAGGTCAGGCTGCTTTCCGTGCCGGTCTTGCAGCGATGACCATTGACGGCACGTTCCGTCTTGGTGCTTTTGCTGACAATCCGTTTGAATGGGGCGTGGTTGAGCTGCCTGCTGACGCCAACGGCATGCGCTCGAATTATTCGAGCTATTTCGCCAATGGCATCGGCGCGACCTCGACCGGCGAAGAACTCGTGGCTGCCCAGAAATTCCTCCAGTATATTTCTTCGCCTGAAGCGATGGAGATCTGGCTGGAAACGGTTGGCGAGCTGCCGGCACGTCGTGACGTGGCCCTGACTGAGGCCAACCTGGCCGATCCGATCCGCGGGCCCTTCCTCAAGGGACTCGAATACGCCTACACAACTCAGTTCTACGATGAAGCTGCGCAACGCCAGACCTCCATCGATATGGTCAACCGCGTGCTGCTCGAGGGGCAGTCCATTGAAGACTCGCTTGCCCAGGCCGCTGCGGCCGAGCAGGCGATCATCGACCAGGGTCGTCAGTAAGGGGGAGAGCTCCTAGGGAGCTCGAACCTCGTTACAGCACTGGCTGTCACCCCGGCCAGGCCGGGGCCCATCCTGAATTTGCGAGATGGGCGCCGGCTTGGCCGGCGTGGCGGCCGGTGATGTTTTGGCTTGCCCGGGCCTAATTGGCACATATCGCAGGAGCGAACATGGCGTCCGCGAACGCACTTCCACAAACAGGCCCGGTTCGCTTCTGGGACCGCCTGAATATCAGTACTAAACGGGTCATTTGGGCCTGGGCCTTTTTGGCCGTGCCAATCATGTTCTATGGCGGCATTCGGTTTTACCCGACATTTCAGGCATTCTGGATTTCACTGACCAACTGGGACCTCCTGCGGCCCGCCCAGTTCGTCGGTCTTGCGAACTACCAGAAGATGTTTGCCGATCCGATCTTTTGGAAAGTGTTTCGGAACACCTTCCTGTATCTCATCATCGGCACGCCGCTGAGCCTGGTGATCTCGTTCGTGATTGCCTATTACCTCGATCGCGTGCGCATCATGCACAGCTTCATCCGCGCCCTCTATTTCCTGCCCTTTCTTACCACGGCGGCAGCCATGGGGTGGGTCTGGAGGTGGTTCTATCAGCCCGTACCGATCGGGGTGATCAACGGCTTTCTGTCATCCATCGGCATTGCGCAGCAGCCATTCCTGCGCTCTGTCGACCAGGCACTGTTCTCCATTCTGGTTCCTGCGATCTGGGCAGGACTGGGTTTCCAGATCATCATCTTCATGGCCGGCTTGCGCGCCATTCCCGGTACGTTCTATGAGGCCGCGCGCATCGACGGCCTTGGTAGCTGGGCCATCCTGCGCAAGATCACCATCCCGCTGCTCAAGCCCACGACAGTGTTCCTGGTAGTGTTCTCATCGATCGGCTTTTTGCGCATCTTCGATCAGGTCTACAACATGACGACCAATGATCCTGGCGGGCCGCTCAATTCGACCAAGCCCATGGTGCTCATGATCTACCAGACTGCCTTTTCATCCTATCAGATGGGCTATGCCGCAGCGCAGACCGTGGTGCTGTTCACGATCCTGCTCATCGTCTCGCTGCTCCAGCTCTATGTGCTGAGGGAAAAGAAATGACCATGGCCTCGACCAAAGAGCTGCCGGCCAATCGCCGCGATATCCGCCCCGGGCGCATCATCATCTGGACCCTGCTTCTGATCGGCGGGCTGATCATGATCACCCCGCTCCTGTTCATGTTCTCGACCTCGCTCAAGACATCGGGGCAGGTGTATGATCTGCGGCTGATCCCTGCCGCGCCGACATTGGACAACTACATCAAGGTGCTGGGCGACGGCCGCTTCATGCAGTGGTTTTTCAACTCCACTTTCATCGCGCTTACCGTGACCGTGTCCAATGTCTTTTTCGACAGTCTGGTGGGCTACACGCTGGCCAAGTTCGAGTTCCGCGGCCGCTACTTCATCTTCCTGGCAATTCTGTCGACGTTGATGATCCCCACCGAAATGCTGGTGATCCCGTGGTACCTGATGTCGAGCCAGCTCGGTTGGCTCAATTCCTATTGGGGTATCATGTTCCCCGGCATGATGACGGCATTCGGCACCTTTCTGATGAAGCAGTTCTTCGAAGGCGTGCCGAACGATTTCCTCGAAGCCGCGCGGGTGGACGGGCTCAACGAATTCACCATCTGGTGGAAGATCGCCATGCCCATGGTGGTGCCTGCCATATCGGCGCTCGCCATCTTCACTTTCCTGGGCAATTGGACGGCTTTCTTCTGGCCGCTGATCGTGACCACGTCCAAGGAGCTCTACACGCTGCCCGTAGGCATATCGAGCTTTTCCGCGGAATCCTCGATCCAGTGGGAGCTGATCATGACAGGCGCCGCTATCGGCACCATTCCAACGCTTATCGTCTTCCTGGCCCTGCAGCGTTTCATCGTTCGCGGCGTCATGCTGGCTGGTTTGAAGGGCTAATTGATGACCGATCCCCGTCTGTCCGATACCTCGGTCTTCCCCGATCCGGTGTACAAGCAAACCGTTCTGGCGCCGCTCTTTGACGGCGCCAAGGACCACCATGTCGAGGGCTTCCGCGCCATTGACCGCGCCCATCTGGTTATGCTGGCCGAAACCGGCATTCTCGATGCCGCTCAGGCCGGCGCCATCGCCCATGCGCTCGATAGCATCGACGCCGAAATAGTACCGTCCGAGCTCATCTATACCGGTGAGGTGGAAGACTTCTTCTTCCTCATCGAAAAAGAGCTGAAGAAGCGCGTTGGTCCCGAACTGGGCGGACGCCTGCATACGGCGCGCTCGCGTAACGATATCGACCACACCCTGTTCAAGCTCGGCCTGCGCGGGCGGCTCAATGTGCTCATTGGCAAGGCACTGGCGCTGCACAAGACGCTCATCGAGGCCGCTGAGCGCGAAAAGGATACGCTGATCGTCGCCTATACCCATGGCCAGCCGGCGCAGCCGACTACTTTCGGTCACTACCTGTCGGCCGTTGTCGAATTCGTCGGCCGCGATATCGAACGTCTGTTCGATGCGTATCGAATTGTCGATCTTTCGCCCATGGGCGCTGCGGCAATTACCACGACTGGTTTCCCCACAGACCGCCATCGGGTCGCCGAGCTGCTTGGCTTTGCCGCGCCGCTGCAGAATTCATACTCCTGCATCGCTGGGGTTGACTACATAACGTCCACCTATTCGGCCATCGAGCTGATGTTCCTGCACCTTGGCCGTCCCATCCAGGACTTTCAGGTCTGGACCAGTTTTGAAGTCGGGCAGATCTATGTGCCCAATGCGCTGGTACAGATCTCCTCGATCATGCCGCAAAAGCGCAATCCGGTGCCGATCGAGCACCTGCGCCACCTGTCGAGCCAGACGGTGGGCCGGGCGCACGCCATGCTGACGGTGATGCACAATACGCCCTTTACCGATATGAACGACAGTGAAGGCGAGACCCAGTCCATGGGCTACGGCGCCTTCGAAAGCGCCTGTCGCGTGCTCGATCTGCTGGCTGCCCTGGTCGCGCAAATTCGCATCGATCCGGCGCGGGTTGCGCACAATATCCGCCGCTCCTGCATCACCATCACCGAACTGGCCGATAGCCTGGTGCGGCGGGAAGGCCTCTCGTTCCGCGAGGGCCACGAGATCGCCGCCGCCGTTGCCAGGTCTGTGGTCGCCATGGACGGGGATCTGGCAAGTGACGGCTACGACCCGTTCCTGGCTGCCTTCGAAAAGGCCACCGGACGCAAGTCCACGTTCGATGAGGCCACTTTCGCCGAGCTGGTCTCGCCCGAGTACTTCGTTTCGGTACGCACCCGCTTCGGCGGCCCGGCGCCCGAACCGCTGCTGGCGGCAATTGCCGGCTACAAGACCCATGCGGCCGAACTCGCCGACAAACACCAAAACCTGCTGCGCCGTCAGTCCGACGCCGCGCTTCTGCTCCAAGAGCGTTTCGACGCATTGAAGGAAAAAGCCTGATGGCCAAGATCGAACTTCAGGGCCTGGTCAAGGCCTATGGCAATACCCGCGCCGTTCACGGCATTGACCTCACCATCGAGGATGGCGAATTCGTCGTCTTCGTCGGTCCCTCTGGCTGTGGCAAGTCCACCACGCTGCGCATGATCGCGGGCCTGGAGGACATTTCCGGCGGCACGCTGCGCATCGCCGACGAAGTGGTGAACCAGCGCGAGCCCAAGCAGCGCAACATCGCCATGGTGTTCCAGAACTACGCCATCTATCCCCACATGACGGTCGGCCAGAATATCGGCTTCGGGCTTTACACGTCCAAGCTCTCCAAAGCCGAAAAGCAGCAGCGGATTACCGAAACGGGCAAGATCCTGGGCCTCGAAAAGCTGCTAGACCGCCGCCCGGCCGCCCTGTCCGGCGGCCAGCGCCAGCGCGTCGCCATCGGCCGCGCCATGGTCCGCGATCCCGTCGCCTTTCTCTTCGATGAACCGCTTTCCAACCTCGATGCGCAATTGCGCAGCCAGATGCGCATGGAAATCAAGAGCCTCCATCGCCGGCTTGGCACCACCATTGTCTATGTGACGCACGACCAGGTGGAAGCCATGACCATGGCCGACAAGATCGTCGTCATGCGCGACGGCAATATCCTGCAGGTCGGCACCCCGACCGATCTGTATGAAAATCCGGTGGATGTCTTTACTGCCCGCTTCATCGGCAGCCCGTCGATGAACATGATGGAAGGCGATTTGGTCAATGGCAGCCTGACCATCGAAGGCGTCAGCGTATCTGCCCCATCGTTGCCCGCGCACACCGGCAAGATACTGGTGGGCCTTAGGCCGCACGACCTCGTGGTTGGCGAGGCCGGTGGAGCCAGCATCAGCGGCTCCGGCGTCGTTGAGGCCGTGGAGCCGCTGGGGTCCGAGACGCTTGTCCATCTCCTGCTCGGCAAGACACTGGTAACCGCGACGGCCCCGGGCCGTGTCGTGCCGGTAATCGGCAGCACGGTTGCTGTCCATGCCGGCGCCGGCGCGCTCTATCTGTTTGATGCCGCCAGCGAAAAGGCTCTGGGCCGCGCATGATGTCGAGATCACCGAAAGCCAAGGCTGTGCTCAGCCTTGGCCGCATCTATTGCGACCTCGTGTTCCGGGGCATTGACGGCATGCCGCAACTGGGCCGCGAACTCTTCGCCCGCGATTTTGCCATGACGCCCGGCGGCGGCGCCTTGATCACTGCCGCGCACCTGACTGCCTCCGGACGGACGGCGGCGTTGCTTTGCCGCTTCGGTACCGACGCGTTGTCGATGGCCCTTTTCGGCCAGATCCAGGCGCTGGGGCTCGATCTGCGGTTTCTCGACCACCATGAGAGTGCCGGGCCGCAATTGACCGTTGTGATGGTCGGCGACAATGACCGCGCCTTCCTTTCGCGCCGCGCTGGGCAGGCGCGGCCCGCCAGCTTCGAGAAGGCCCTGGCCTGGCCCGAAGCCGGGCACCTGCACATCGCGGAATATGCGACCCTGTATGAGATGCGCGACGCCATCAGCGCCGCCAAGACGAACGGGCTCACGGTCTCGCTTGACCCCAGCTGGGACGACGAGCTGATCCGCGATCCGCTGTTTTTCGAAAGAACATCGGGTGCGGATATCTTCATGCCCAATCAGGAAGAGGCGCATGCCTTGACCGGGTGCCCGGACCCGCGGGATGCGCTGGCCATTCTGGCGCGCCACTTTCCTGTCGTTACCCTTAAATGCGGGAGCGATGGCGCCATGCTGGCCATTGGCGGCGACATCATCTCCCTGCCCAGCCCCCAGGTACGGGTCGTCGACACCACCGGCGCCGGCGACGCCTTCAATGCCGGTTTTCTTGATGCCTGGCTCGATGATGCAGAACCCCAAGCCTGCCTCGCTGCCGCAATCGGTGCCGGGTCGCGCTCGGTTCAGGCGTCGGGCGGCACGGGCAGTCTTGCCGCCATCGCCTAGTTCCACGTCAAAGCTGGTTCAACCGGCCACAGTAGAAGAATATCATGACCAGCCCTGAGTTTCAGATTTTTCCCACGGCGGAGGCGACCGCCAACGCCGTTGCGGCCCACCTGGCCAAATCCCTGCAGGAGCGGCCTGCGCTGCGTCTTGGGCTCGCCACGGGCAATACTTTCGTGCCGATCTATGCCGCTCTGCTGGCGCTTTACAGAGCGGGAGGATTTTCCTTCGCAGACGCGATGAGCTTTAACCTCGACGAGTATATCGGCCTGTCAAAGGGCCATCCCGCCTCCTTCGCAGCCTATATGGATCGCCACCTCTTCGATCATGTCGACCTTCCGGCAAACAACGGACTGCTGCCGGACGTACAGGGTGACCTCGATATGGCCTGCCGGCAGTATGAAGCGGCGATTGCGGCGGCTGGCGGCATTGATCTACAGGTCCTGGGCATCGGACGTAACGGGCATATCGGCTTTAACGAACCTGGCTCACCGCTGGACAGCCGAACCCGGCAAGTCGAGCTCAGCTCGTCCACGCGCCAGGCGAACCGCAATGACTTTCCTGCCGGCGAAAGCGTGCCGCACGCTGCGGTGACCATGGGTTTGGGTACTATCCTGGCAGCTCGGGAAATCTTGCTGGTGGCCACAGGAAGCGCCAAAAAAGCGGCCCTGCAAACCGCCTTCCACATGCCACAATCAGCAGACTGCCCTGCATCAGCGTTGCAAGGCCATCCCAATGTCATGGTCTTCTGCGATGTGGCGGCGGCAGGCTGAAACGCCCGATACAAGGACGGCTCTGACCCGAACTGGTTGCCAACGGCAATCGGTCGCAGGAGCGTCCAGGACTATTCCGGACAATACAAACCCTCAGGGCTTGCGACACATATCGAAGGGCTGGAGCGGGTGAAGGGAATCGAACCCTCGTCACTTGCTTGGGAAGCAAAAGCTCTACCATTGAGCTACACCCGCCACGCGCGAATAGATGCTGTAAATCGCATCAGGCGTCAAGGTACTGTGACGGCTTGTCATCGGATGGTTGCGCCCGATCCCAGCTGCACCATGCCCGATGGCGGCTCGGCCTGCGACCCGTGTCACCGATTACGGTTGCCGCAGACGGGGGGCGGAGCATCATCCTCTGGATCGGCCAGCCCCAGGTCCTGCAGCAGCCAGTCTTCGGCTCCTTCAAGCTCCTCGGGCAGGACGCGCCGCTTGGCGGCAGGCGGTGGCGCGAAAAATCGGGCTGCCCAGCGCTGCAGCATTGCCGCTATGGAGCGGCTGGGTCGGGCGGAGTTGTGGTCCGATTGGGTGTTGGACATGGCGTGGCCTCGGTTGATGTTCTCGCCGAGACCCTGTCAAAAATCCAACACATCGTTCAAACAAATGTTTTCTCCTGTAATCATCGGCGCATTCGATGTAATGTCACCTAATGATCGCAATTGACCCAGATTTGCTGCGCAGCTTCCTGGCTATTGTTGATGCGGGGAGCTACGGCGCGGCCGCCAAGCGGGTGAACAAGACCCAGTCAACCGTTTCCGCGCAGATCAGGCGGCTCGAGGACACTCTTGGGATCGTGCTGTTCGACAAGGTGGGGCGGCGCAACCTGCTCTCGCCCGACGGGTGGCGGCTGCTGCAATATGCCAAATCCATCGTGCGCCTCAACGAAGAGACCGTGAATGCTTTCCGGAAGGGCGACAGCACCGGCGCGATAAAGATCGGCATGTGCGATGACTATGCTCAGGCATTCCTGATGCCCATGTTGACCCGGTTCGCCCGACGCTATCCGCAGGTGGAGGTCGAGGTCTTTACCGCCGATACCCGCTCGCTGCGCGAGCGAACCGATCTTGACAGTTTCCATGTCATCATTGCCTCGGGCAATGCCGGCGTGGATGGCCTGGAAACGCTGCGCCGCGACCGCCTCTACTGGATTGGCTCCGAGGAGCACCCTGTCCATCTTGAACCCCGCGTGCCGCTGGCTCTTTGGTCCGAGGGATGCGCCTGGCGCGGCATGGGGCTGGCGGCCCTGGCGCAGGCAGACCGCCCCTATCGCATTGTCCACACCACCTCCAATGCCTCTTTGCTGCGCGCGGTCGTGCGCGAGGGAATGGCGGTGACGGTGGGCCCCAAATGGTATCTGGCGCCTGGGCTGACCTTGCTCGAGGATATGAACCGGACGCTGCCGCTGGGCGAAGACACGGTCGGCCTCAAGGTGCTGGCGGATACCACGTCAGAGCCGCTGGCGGTGTTCCTGGACTACCTGCGCGCCGGCTTTCGCAACGATATGCCCACGCCAGTCCCCGGTCTGGGCGATCAGGCGGATGAAGACCTGCCCGCGATGCCTATTCGACGTAGGGCTTGAAGTGCTTGGACAGCTTGAGGGTCTGGGCCTGATAGTTCGAGCCCAGCGCCGAGCCATAGAGGCGATCGGGCTTTTCGGCGAGCCGCTCGTAGATCAGCCGGCCAATGGTCTGGCCGTGGCCGAGCAGGAACGGCACCTCGCGGCTGCGCACTTCCAGCACCGCGCGGCTGCCGGTGCCTCCGGCGGGGGAGTGGCCAAAGCCGGGGTCGAAGAAGCCGGCATAGTGCACGCGGAATTCGCCCACCAAGGGATCAAACGGCATCATTTCGGCTGCGTGGGTGGGCGGCACGTGGACGGCCTCGTCACTGACCAGAATGTAGAATTCGTCAGGGTCCAGGATCAGTTCCTCGCGGCCCCGGTTATGCAGCGGCTCCCAGAACTCGTGAACATCGAGGGCAGCTTTCTTGTCCACGTCCACGACAGCTGTGTGTCGCTTGGAGCGGAAGCCGACCAGACCATTGCGGCCCATGCCCTTGAGATCGATCGAGAGCGCCACGCCTTCGCCAACCGGCACATCATTGTCGAACACCAGGGTATCGCTGGCGTGCAGGGCCTGATGCTCAGTAATGGTCAGGCGATTGTCGCCACAGCGGAACCGCATCTGGCTCAGCCGTGACCCGGTGCGCACCAGGATGGGGAAGGTGCGGGGACTGATTTCAAGATAGAGCGGGCCCTGGTAGCCAGCAGGCATCTGGTCAAAGCCACGGGCGCGATCACCGATCACCCGGGTGAAGACATCGAGGCGCCCCGTCGAGCTTTTCGGATTGGCCGAGGCGCTGACCATGTCGGGCAGCTCCAGGCTTTCCTGCAGCGGCACCAGATAGACGCAGCCTCGCTCCAGTACGGCACCGCGCGTCAGGTCGATCTCGTGCAGCTTGAGCGCTTCGATGCGCTCGGCCACCGAGTGGCTGGGACCGGGCAGGAAGCTGGACCGCACGCGAAAGGCGACATCGCCCAGACGCAGGTCGAGACTGGCCGGCTGCACCTGATCGGCGTCAAAGGCGCGAGCGGCGGTGATGGCGTCTTGCTTGTGCAGCGCCTCTATCAAACGCGCGGGAAAGACGCCCTGCGGCCAGGTCTGTTGTTTGTCCATGGATTGCTTTTCCTGGTGCCCTTGGTTGTCTCTAGCAATCCCTGCAATTGACGCCAACAGCCAATTGGCTTTAGATCACAAGCAGTGGTGATTTGGCCGGTCGCTTGCAGCCACTTAAAACAAATTGCTAAAGACCGTTTGGGAGCCGGCCGCCTGTTAGCGAGCCGGTTTTTTTGTTTTGAAAGCGTGACCCATGTCCAAAGCGAACAACCCCCTTAGCGATCCCAGCCGTCGGTCGGCCGAGACCCAGCTGGTCCATGGCGGCACGCATCGTAGCGAGTTCAACGAAACCAGCGAGGCGCTGTTCCTGAATTCGGGTTACAGCTACCCCAGCTCGGACCATGCCGAGCGCCTGTTCAAGGGCGAGATCCCCGGCGCCCACAACTACTCCCGCTTTGCCAACCCCACCGTTGACGTGTTCCAGACGCGCATGGCCCTGCTCGAAGGCGCCGAGGCGGCGCGTGGCTTTGCCACCGGCATGGCCGCTGTCACCGATGCTGTGATGAGCCAGGTTCGTGCCGGCGACCATATCGTGGCATCGCGCGCGCTGTTTGGCGGCTGTCGCTTTGTTGTCGAGGATTTCATGCCGCGCTTTGGCGTCAGCTCGACGCTGGTTGATGGGCGCGATCCCGCCAATTTTGCCGCCGCCATGCAGCCCAATACCAAGGTGGTGTTCATCGAGACCCCCACCAATCCGACCCTCGAACTGGTTGATATCAAGGCGGTGGCCGATATTGCCCATGCTCATGGCGCCGTCCTGATCGTTGATAACGTCTTTGCCACCGCGCTCTACCAGAAGCCGCTTGAACTGGGCGCCGATCTGGTCACCTACTCGGCCACCAAGCATATCGACGGGCAGGGCAGGGTGCTGGGCGGTATCGTGCTGGGCTCCAGGAAACTGATCGAAGGTGACCTGCACACCTTCCTGCGCCAGACCGGTGCTTCATTGAGCCCCTTCAACGCCTGGGTGCTGGCCAAGGGGCTGGAGACCATGCCGCTGCGCGTTCGGCAGATGACCGACAGTGCCGAAAAACTGGCTGACGCGCTGGCCAGCCACCCCAAACTCAATCAGGTGATCTATCCCCATCACGCCAGTCACCCGCAATATGAACTGGCCAAGAGGCAGATGACGCGCGGCTCATCCCTGATCGCCCTGGACCTCAAGGGCGGGCAGGAGGCGGCCTTTGCGCTGTCGGACGCGCTGGCGGTGATCCTGATTTCCAACAATCTGGGCGACGCCAAATCGCTGATCACCCATCCGCGCACCACAACGCATGCACGGCTCAGCGAGGAGGCGCGTCTCGAAGTGGGCGTCACACCCGGCCTGTTGCGGTTGTCCGTTGGCCTCGAAGCCAGCGACGATTTGATCGCCGATCTGCTGTATGGGTTGGATCAGGTCTAGGTCTTCAACTTGGTTTTGCCCGTGACATCGCATCACCCCCTCCCAGCCGCCACCATCAAGGGGCAAGTGAAAGACCATGTCCCTGGCCCCGATCTCAGTCCACCTCCACCCTTGATCCCTCCCCACAAGGGGGAGGGTGTCGACTGGACCATCGCACAACACACCGCCTCCATAGCCGATTACCCTTCCATGGACGGGGCGGCAGCCTCCGTCGGACAGAGCTGGGTCGGGCCCGGTGGGCGGAGCAACATGTTTCCTGCACTGAGAAAAGCCAGCAAGACCTGGGGCCGCGCCCTGCTCGCGATGGCCCTGTGCCTGCTCGCGGCGCCTGCCATGGCGCAGGCCATGCCCTACCATGCCGATCCGTCGGCGCGCGAAATCCTGCCCGGCTCAACGGCCGTCCCGGCGATCCGTTTTCTGACCACGGCCGATTTCCCGCCCTTCAACTTCCGCGATGCCAGCGGGGACATGATCGGGTTCAACGTCGATCTTGCCAAGGCCATCTGCGAAGAGGTCAACGTCGCCTGCACCATTCAGGCCTGGCCCTGGGAACAGGCGACCGACGCCTTGTCCGACAACCAGGGCGACGCGCTGATCGCCGGTCTGGATATGTCCGAGGCCAATGGGCAGCTGTTTGATTTTTCGGCGACCTACCTTGCCCTGCCCGCGCGCTTTGTCGCCCGCACCGCAGATATCCCGCGCTTTGATCCCGATGGTTTGGCCGGCAAGATCGTCGGCGTGCGGCGTGGCAGTGCCCATGAGGCCTTCATGCAGCGCTATCTGCCCGATGTGAGCCTGCAGCCCTTCGACACCGAACTGGTCGGGCTGGCAGCGTTGAAGGCCAATGACGTTGACCTGTTTTTTGGCGATGGCCTGCGGGCCGCCTTTTGGCTCAACGACAACCTTGATTGCTGCGGCTTTGCTGGCAGCGCCTATTTCCGGCCAGCCCTGTTTGGCGAAGGCCTGTCGATAGCGGTGCCCGCGGGGCAGGATGCCATCCGCCACGCCATCGATTGGGCCCTGGTGCGTCTCAAGGACAATGGCGTCCTCGACGAACTCTATCTGCGCTGGTTCCCGGTGGGCTTCTACTAATCCGGCATGCGCCGGTGGCGGGCGCGGGCACCCACTTCGATGGCTGCCGTGGTCAGCCGGTCCAGGTCGAGCCGGTCCCGCAGCATTTCCAGGAAGCGCAGTTCTTCCTGCTCGAGAAACAGATCGACGGCCGTCACGTCCACGGCCAGGGCATAGGCCGTGTCCTGCAATTTGGCAGGGAGTGCTGCAACGGCATCATCGATGACCTGATCGAGCCCGCCCGGACCATTGAGCTTGTCAGCGCAGGCATTGGCGACAGCGGTTATGCGGGCAGGATCGAAGGTCTCGAACACCGGCAATCGACTGATCAGCCCCTGGATGCGCACCAGTTCCTTTTCAGTCATTTGGCTGTCGGAAGAGGCAGCGACGATCATCAGGTGGATCAGGGCGTCGTGGGCATTGTTGGGCATTGCTCATTCCAGGTCTGGCTTCTGCATGCGATTGCTAGGCGTCTCTGCCAGGCTTGGCAAGCTTGGCGGTACTCGAAATCGTTGACGGCAATGCTCGGGGATGCAACACAACGCCGCACTTCCTAATCTCGAAAGGCCTGCCCTTGTCGCCCGTCCCGTTGCCGCAACTCGATCCTGCGTTTTTTGACGCTGCCCAGACTGCCCGTGCCTGGCCGTTTGAGGAAGCCCGCAAGCTGGTCAAGCGGCTCGAGAAAACCGGCAAGGACGAGGCCGTGTTCGAAACCGGCTATGGTCCTTCGGGCTTGCCCCATATCGGCACCTTTGGCGAAGTGGCCCGCACCACCATGGTGCGCACGGCCTTTCGCCTGCTGACGCGAGACCAAATTCCCACCCGTCTGATCTGCTTTTCCGACGACATGGATGGGATGCGCAAGATCCCCGACAATGTACCGTCGCGCGAAGCCATGGAGCCGCATCTGCAAAAGCCGCTGAGCGCGGTGCCAGATCCATGGACCAATGAATATGCCAGCTTCGGCGATCACAACAACGCCATGCTGCGCCGGTTCCTCGATACCTTCGGCTTCGACTACGAGTTTGCCAGCGCCACCGACTACTACAAGTCCGGCAAGTTCGACACGGTGCTGCGCCTGGCTGCCGAGCGCTATGACGCCATCATGAAGGTCATGCTCCCCTCATTGGGGGCCGAGCGTCAGGCCACCTATAGCCCCTTTCTGCCGATCTCCCCGATCAGCGGGCGCGTGCTCTATGTGCCCATGAAGGAGGTCAACGCCAAGGACGGCACGATCACCTTCGAGGACGAGGATGGCCGCGACACGACGGTCCCGGTCACCGGTGGCCACGTCAAGATGCAGTGGAAGCCCGATTTCGGCATGCGTTGGGCCGCCCTGGGCGTCGACTTCGAGATGTTCGGCAAGGATCACCAGACCAACGCGCCCATCTACGACAAGATCTGCGCCATTCTCGGCGGCAATCCGCCCGAGCACTATGTCTTTGAGCTGTTCCTCGATTCCGAGGGCCAGAAGATCTCCAAGTCCAAGGGCAATGGCCTGACCATCGATGAGTGGCTGACCTATGCCGGCAATGAAAGTCTGGGGCTCTATATGTTCCAGAAGCCCCGCACGGCCAAGCGGCTGCATTTCGACGTCATTCCGCGGGCGGTCGATGAGTACTATAGCTTTATCGAGGGCTACCAGGATCAGGACGTTGCCACGCGCCTGGAAAACCCGGTCTTCCATGTGCACTACGGCGCCGTACCCAATCCAAAGGTGCCGCTGAGCTTTGCCCTGCTGCTCAATCTGGTGGCCACCGCCAATGCCCAGGACACCAAGGTGCTCTGGGGCTTCATCTCGCGCTATCTGCATGGCGCGACCGCGCAAACGCACCCCGAGATCGATCGCCTGGCCGGCTATGCCGTGCGTTACTTCAACGACAAGGTGAAGCCGTTCAAGACCTATCGCGCCGCCACCGAACAGGAGCGGGCCGCGCTGCAAGACCTCCACGACCAGCTCGGCGCCCACGAAGGCTCTGTCGATGCCGCCGAATTGCAGAATCTGGTTTACGAGATCGGCAAGGCCCATCATTTCGAGCCGCTGCGCGACTGGTTCAAGGCCATCTACCAGGTGCTGCTCGGTGACGACCAGGGCCCGCGATTTGGTTCCTTCATTGCCCTGTTCGGCGTTGCCGAGACCCGCCAGTTGATCGCCGACGCACTGGCCGGCAAGATGCTGGCCGATTAGGTCGAGGCGCTGCCAAAACGCGCCAGCAGCTGCTGGGCCGCGACGGGCAATTCATGCTCAATGCGCCGGTAGACCCGGCCATTGGGCGTGCGGCGCAGCAGGTCGAGGTCGCAGAGTTCACGACGGAGCAGGGCGAAGTCCTCATAGTCATGCCAGTCGCGCAGCATCGAGCTGACCTCAGCTTCGCTCATTTGCACATTGGCCGGCAGATAGGACCACACCACCCAGAGGGCCAGCAACTGATCCGCGCGCTTGGCGGGCCAGCGCATCAGGCGCCCGGTGGCGTCAAAGCAGCGCGCGACCTTGTCGATCAGCTTGGGGTCCACTGGCTCCGTCATGCGGGCAACGCCTTGCGGAAATAGACGACGCGCTGGGTCTCTTCGAATCCCAGGGCGGCGTGCATGCGGTGGCTGCCGATATTGTCGATGCCGGCATCGGAGGCGAACTCGCTGCATCCGCGGGCGCGGGCCCATTGCTCGACCGCAGCGACCAGCTGGCGGGCGGTGCCGCTGCGCCGATGGTCGGGCGCGACATAGATACCTTCGAGAAACGCAACGGGGCTGGTCTGGCAGCCATTGACGTAGTCATGCCGGAGCGCAGCCTCCACCAGTCCCACCGCATTGCCATCTGCACTTCGGGCAATGAAATTGGCCAGATCGCTCGGCTCTGCCAGCATCTGGGCAATTTGTTCGGCATGGCCTTTGAGGCCATGGCGCGGCCACAGCGCCTGACGCAGCGCGGCCCAGTCTGCCAGGTCTGAGGCTGTAGCCGCTGCGATGTTCATTGGCTGGCCCAGATGATGCGGGCGATCCACTCGATCTCGGTCAGCTCGAAAATGCGCGGTTCATAGGCGGGGTTGAGCGAAGCCAGCTCGATCTGGCGGCCGGTCTGCCGCGCCAGGATCTTGGCCATCACCTCGCCATCGCGCGTCTTGACCACAACCCTGTCCCCCCGTCTTACCTGTTCGGTGGGTGACACCACGATGCGGTCACCTTCGCGGTAAAGCGGCTCCATGGAGTCGCCATGTACCTCGAGCGCGTAAATCCCGCCTTGTCCGGCCGCGGGCAGGGCGATCTCGTCCCAGCCCTGTCCGGCAGGAAAGCCGGCGCTGTCAAAAAATCCGCCGCTGCCGGCCTGGGCCAGGCCCAGCAGGGGCACAGTCCGGTTGGGCAGGTTCTCGCCGAGCTGCACAAAGGCCCCGGCACCCGACAGGAACGAGTCAAAGCTCTCGCCTGTGGCTTCGAGGACCTTGGAAATGCTCTCGGTCGACGGCCAGCGTTCGCGCCCGTCCTTGTTGACGCGCTTGGACACATTGAACGCGGTGGCATCCAGCCCGGCCAGCTTGGCCAGGGCGGACACGGAATGGCCGTGGCGCCGCGCCAAGGCATCGATTCCGTCCCAAATGGCTCTGTGTGACAGCATGGCGTGAGTCCAAAACAGGAAGCATGTCTTAAATGCGGAATTAAGTCCTAGGTATATTCCGCGCCATTGCCGCTGTAAAGTGCCGCGCGCCGACGCTTGCGGTCGCCTGCGCGCCCCATTAGGTTCGCGCGCATGAGCACCACAGAATTCGTCTACAAGATCGCCACTGAAGCCGCCTATGCTCCTGCCCGCGGCACGCCGTCATTTGCCGGAATGCCCATAGACGCCAGGGACGGCTACATCCATTTCTCCAGCGCCGATCAGCTGGCTGAAACCCTGCGGCTGCATTTCGCCGGCCAGTCCGGACTGGTGCTGCTGGCAGTGCGCACCGCCGATCTGGGGGAGGCCCTGGTTTGGGAAGCGTCACGGGGAGGCGCCCTGTTCCCCCATTTCTATGGCGGTCCGTTGCCGCTTGCCGCCGTCGCCTGGGAAGCGCCGCTCAGCGTGGGCGCTGATGGGTCCTGCCACTTGCCCGAGGCCGTCCGATGATTTTTTCTGCGCTCTCGCCCCTGTTGCGCGTTCCTGCACTGTCGGGATTGACCCAGCAGGCGCTGCTCAAGATGGACCCCGAGGCGGCCCATCGCGCGACGATCGCCGCCCTGAGGCTGGGCCTGGCGCCCGATCAGGCTCATGCCGACAGCCCCGAACTGCGCACCACGCTGTGCGGCCTCGAGCTGAGCAATCCGGTCGGCATGGCGGCTGGCTTCGACAAGAACGGCGAAGTGCCGCGCCCCCTGGCGCAGATGGGCTTTGGCATGGTCGAAATCGGTACCGTCACCCCGCGCCCCCAGGCCGGCAATCCCAAGCCGCGTCTGTTCCGTGTTCCCAGCGCCCAGGGCGTCATCAATCGCATGGGATTCAACAATGAGGGCCACGACGCCGCCTTCGCCCGGCTCAAGGGGCTTCGCATCCCCGCTGCGCTGGGAGTCAATATCGGCGCCAACAAGGACAGCGAGGATTTCGTTGCCGACTATGTGATGGGCGTGCAGAAATTTGCCGATCTCGCCGATTACCTGACGGCAAATGTCTCATCCCCCAATACACCTGGCCTGCGCAATCTGCAGGCCGACGAGGCCTTGCGCCGCTTGCTGGGGGAAGTATTGGCGGCGCGCGCCAAGGCCAAAACCCGCGTGCCGGTGTTCCTCAAGATCGCTCCCGACCTGGACGAGGCCGCGCTCGACGCCATTGCCAAGGTCGTGCTCGCCAGTGACCTCGACGGTTTGATCGTGTCCAATACCACGATCACGCGCGATGCGGTGGCTGGGCTCGAAAACGCCGGGGAAGCCGGTGGTCTCTCCGGCAAACCGCTCTTTGAACTCTCGACCCAAAAGCTGGCGCAGGTGCGGCAACGCGTCGGCAATCTGCCCATCATTGGCGTCGGCGGCATTCATTCGCCGCAAACCGCGCTTGCCAAGTTCGAAGCCGGCGCCAATGCGGTCCAGCTCTATTCGGCGATGGTATTTGGCGGCCTGGACCTGCTCGACACCATCAAGCGCGGCCTGGTCGCCGCGGTGCGCGCGCAGGCCAAGACAAATGTCGCCCAGCTGGTTGGCAGCAGGACGGCCGATTGGGCCGCCGGAAAAGTGCGTCTCTAGGCCTTGTCCGGCCCCGTGGAAAACAGGGCCTCGAACTGACCGTCCTCGATGCGGGCAGCGGCGATGACCGCCTGAGTACGGCTGTCGACATCGAGCTTTTGCAGAATTGCCGAGACATGGGCTTTGACCGTGGCTTCCGAAATGGTCAGCTCATAGGCGATCTGCTTGTTCATCAGTCCATCGCTGAGCATCATCAGCACCCGAACTTGCTGCGGCGTCAGGGTTGAGAGACGGCGCATCAGGGCGGTGTGGGCATCGTCACCGCTCAGCATCGTGCCCTCTGGCACGAACACCTCGCCCGACAGCACTGTTTCGATGGCCCGGCGTATCTCCGTCGGCCCCACCGACTTGTGGAGATAGCCGGCTGCGCCCAGTTCAAAGGCGCGGCGCACAACCGTACTGTCCTCGACCGCGGAGATGATCATCACTGGAATATCGGGATATTGCGCTCGCAGCAGCAGCAGTCCCGAAAAGCCCCGAACGCCAGGCATGTTGAGGTCCAGAAGCACCAGATCGCAGTCGCGATCGGTGTCGAGAGCGGCGCTGAGACCTGCCAGATCACCCGCTTCCTCGACCGTTACAGTGGCATCGCCACCCGCCAGGGTCTGACGCAGGGCAGCGCGGAACAGGGGATGGTCATCAACGATGATGATGCGGCGGCGTGTCATGTCGGCCTCGGCCTCCCGGCGTGCTGCAATTGAGGTGCACACTTACCCTATAGCCATAAGACCCGAGGAAATCAGCCCTATTTGGGGGCAAGACTGGCATATTCGGGCAATGCTTAACGGGATCTTTACCATGTTTTCCCAAGAGTAACCCTCATACCTTCGTGTTGAATCGCGAGGGGGCCGTGTTCTCATCACAGGTACCATTTATGGCCCGCGCGCACTCTTTTCAGGATATGCCCGATCCGGCAGGTGACCCGCAGCCAGGCGAGTGGCAGGCATTGCGCGGCGAACTTGTGGCCCTGCTTGATCAGGTAGAGGATCGCTATGCCCGCGTCGAGCAACCAGAGCCGGCGCTGGACGGTCTGACGCAGCGCGTGCGCAATTTGCGCGACCAGGTCATTGGCCCCGAGTCGTCCACGCGCCGCCGCGAAGCCCTGCGCACCGTCAAGCGCGCGGTCGATCGCTTTACCGACCGCGATGACGTCAGCCATCTTGAGGAGCAGGACACGCTGGCAAGCGCCATCGCGGAAATTCGCGGCCGACAGATGTCGGGAACGGCGGCCGCGCTTGGCCACCGGGTGCTCGACGCGCCGGAATTCCGTGAACTCAACAAGCTGGTTGGTGGGCTGTCCGGACGGCTTGAAAAGCTCGAAGGCGAACTGAAATCCCAGCGCACGAGCAATGGCAGCGTGCACGAGGTTGCCAGCCAGGTTGAACAGCTCACCCATGTGGTGGAACTGCTGGCCGGCGCCGTGGGCGAAACCGGTCAGGTCAAGCGCCTCGAATCCCAGATCGGCGCATTGGCGGCGCTGATCGAGAAGGGCCCCAAAGCCGGGCTGAGTGCAATCAACAAGCGCCTCGACGATGTCTCGGCCACCGTTGGCAAGCTTGCCGAACTGCAAGCCCAGCAGATGGAACGCGAACTCGTTCGCGAGGATCGCCTTGCCGACGCGCCCTCGTCCGGAGCCGCAGCACTGGCGCCAGCGATGCATGCCATCGAGAGCAGCGTCCGCCATGTGTACGATCGCATAGACTCAATCGAAAAGAACGTCACGCTGTCCGCTGGCGACTTTGAACGACTTACGGCTGAAATGGCCGCGTTCACCCAGGCCATGAAGGATCGCGAAACCGCGCCGGGCGCATTGATCGGCAAGGTGGATGCGCTGGCCGCCCGCATTGGGGACTTCCAGGCTGCCAATAGCGATGTGGCGGGCCTCCAGCAGGATATCGCTGCGCTACGCGACGCGGTCATGGCCGGCATGGAACCTCGATTCAACCGGATCGAAAGCCAGATCGAAGAACTCGCCGACCGCATGGCGCCTGCCGCCAACTCGGCCCAGGTCGAGGACCAGCTCAAGCTGCTGATGCGGCGGATGGACGAGACCGGCGCGCAGCTCAACGGCCTGGCCAAGCTTTATTCCGCCCCGCAGGACAAGGCCGACATTGAGACCGTCGCCACCCTGGTCGCCGAACGCACCAGCGATGCGATAACCCGCAAGGCGCCGGCGCCTGTTGCCATGTTTGGCCCCGATAGCCTCAAGAGCATCGAGGACCGGCTGAGCGGCCTGATCAAGAGCGCAGGCAAGGCTCCCGATTATGAGGCGCTGGCAGACCTGGTGGCAGAACGCACATCCCAGGCTGTTGCCAAATCCGCGCCGGCAGCCGTCACCGCCGGAATCAGCCAGGACAGCATGAGCGCGCTCGAGCAGCGCATGACCGCCCTGTTCAATACCGCAGGCCAGGACACGGCCGAACGCCTGATGCGTCTGGAGGCCGTGCTCAACAACCGCAATGCCACCGTTGCGCCTGCAGCCATGCCGGACATTGAGCCTTCGTCGTCCCGGCCTGACACGGCGCCGGTAGCAACGTCGATGCCCGCCCCGCCTTTGGTGGAAACCTCCAGCAAAAGTCGCGGCGAACGGCTCGAAGCCATGCTTGCGGCCCTGAGCAGCCCCCACGATGACGCCAGCGACCTTATGCCGGCCAATCCGGCGGACGACGCGCCACTGATCGACCCGGGCTTTAAAAACCCTGGCCCGGTCCGCACGGCGCTGGCCGCCAAGGTCGGCATGTCTCCGTCCCCCAAGGCGACGCCAGGGCGCGACGCAGCCCCCAAGGCCACAGCCCCCAAGGCCGCGGAAGCCACGATCAAGGCAGCCGCTGCGGCGCCCGCCGAACGGCCCAATCTCGACCTCGGCAATGCCGAACGTCCGCCGCGGCCCCAGTCGAGCTTTGCCCCAGCCGCGCCAGAGCCCTTCGCCGCGCCCAATCCAACGGTTTCGCAGGCCGAGGCTCAGAGCAGCCAGAACAGCACCAGCACTTTTGTAGCCGCAGCACGACGTGCGCAGCGGGCGCGTGCCGAGGCCGCTGCACCCAATGTGGCAGCTGGTTCTGCCATGAGCCGCGTCCTGTCACGCTTCATTCCCGATAAGTCGGCAGAAACGGCTGCCGAACCGTCCGCGTCTGCGACGGCGGTCGAACAGCCGATCAAGGAGAAAAAGCCGGCGAAAGCGGCCAAGATTGCCAAGGAACGTCTTGTTGCACCCCCTCGGGTGACCGGCGAACTCGGTGATACTGACGCACAGCCGAGTTTCCTCGTCCGCCATCGCCGGCCACTCCTGCTGGCCGCGACGCTGGCAGCGGTATCCATGCTCGCGCTCAATCTGGTCATGCAACGCATGGCGCCGGCGCAGCCGCCCCAGCCCGTTGTCGAAGCACCGGCACCCGAGGCGCCACCTGCGGTCGAGCCATCCGCATCGCAGGACGTTTCCCTGGTCCGGCCCGAGCCGCGCATTATCGACATGATCGATGACACCGCGACGGCCTCGATCAATCCCAATGTATCGAGCTTCAGCCGCTCCACCATGCCGACAACGCCGATGCCGCCGACCTTGCTGGCCAATACGGCCGGCAACAGCGAGACGTTTGCGCCCAGCGAGACGCCTGCCACCACTGGCAGCATTCCCGACACAACCGCAAGCGCCGAGCCTTTTGATCTGCCGCCCGAGGGCATAGGGCCGATGGAACTGCGTCAGGCCGCGGCAGATGGCGACGCCAAGGCGCAGTTTGAAGTTGCCGCAATCTTTAGTGAAGGGCGCGCGGTCGAACAGGATTTTGGCGAAGCGGCGGTATGGTACGAACGTTCGGCCGCTCAGGGTTTCGTGCCCGCCCAATATCGCCTGGGCAACCTTTACGAGACTGGCACTGGCGTCGAAAAGGACCTCAACATTGCCAAGCTCTGGTATCAGCGTGCTGCAGAAGCCGACAACCGCATGGCCATGCACAATCTGGCGGCTCTATATGCCGGCGGTCAATTGGGTGAACAGGCGTTTGAAACGGCTGCGGAATGGTTTGGCCAGGCCGCAGCACGTGGCATGACGGATAGTCAGTTCAATCTTGGCATGCTCTACGCGCGCGGTCTGGGCGTGCAGCAGGACTTCGAGCAATCCTATAAATGGTTCGCCTTGGCGGCGATGGGCGGCGACGCCGATTCCGCAAAGGCTCGCGACGATGTGGCGAAATCGCTCAGTGCCGATGCGGTGAGCCGGATCGGTTCGGAAGTCGCAGCCTGGAAGGCCCTGCCCATCGACCTGGCGGCCAACTTCGCGCCGATCGGCACTTGGTCGGACAAGTTCGTGCCCGGAGAGGCTATCACGTCACGCGATGTGATTTCCAAGGTTCAGCGTGCGCTCGGCAAGCTCGGTTTTGACATCGGCACCCCCGATGGCGTTGCCGGCCCCAAGACGGCCGAAGCGATCCGCTCGTTTGAGCGTGGCACCGGCATGAGCGAAACCGGCGCGATCAATCCGCGTCTGCTGGCCGTTCTGGGCAGCCAGCCGGTCTGACATAAAAGCTTGTTTTGACGGGGCGCATGACGCCCCCTAAAGCCAGGTGACTTTCAGGTTCCCATCCGCAAAAGGTGGGGACCTTTGACTTATTGTTGACGGACGATCCTGTAGGGTGGTCCGGACGGAACTTTTTCGAACGGAACCGAGGTCTTGCAGATCTATCTGCCGATCGCTGAGCTTTCCATGAACCTCTTCTTTCTCGTGGGGATCGGAGGGGCGGTCGGATTCCTGTCGGGACTGTTCGGCGTGGGTGGTGGTTTTCTGCTGACGCCATTGCTGATCTTTTCTGGCGTGCCGGCCTCCGTGGCAGTGGCTTCGGTCACCGGCCAGGTCGTTGCAGCCTCGACATCGGGCGCCCTGGGGCATTATCGGCGGGGCGGTGTCGACCTTCATCTGGCACTCTACCTGATCCTCTCGGGCATTCTGGGCGCTGTAGGCGGCGTGGCGGCATTTGATCTGCTGCGCGACGCCGGCCAGCTCGATGCGGTGATTTCGATTGGCTTTCTGGTCCTGCTGGGCTCGGTGGGTACCTTGATGCTGGTTGAATCCACGCGCTCGCTGCTCAAGCGGCGCAAGGGCGGGGTGCCGCGCGAACGCCTTCCCAACCAGCACAACTGGATTCACGGCCTGCCGCTGCGGGTGCGTTTCAAGAAATCGCGCCTTTATATCAGCGTCCTGCCGGTCCTCATCATCGGCCTGTTCATCGGCTTTGTCGGCTCGCTGCTTGGCATTGGTGGTGGGTTCATCATGGTGCCCGCCCTGGTTTACCTGTTGCGCGTCCCTGGTAGCGTCGTCATCGGCACCTCGCTGGCACAGGTCGTGGCGATGATGGCCGCAACCACCATGCTGCATGCCGTCCAGAGCCAGAGCGTCGATATTCTGCTCGCCTTCTGCCTGATGGTTGGCGGCACCGTGGGGGCCCAGTTTGGCGCTGCGGCCGGCAAGCAATTGCGCGGCGAGCAATTGCGCGGCTTGCTGGCTTTGCTGGTGCTGGCGGTGGCGATCCGCTTCGGCCTTTCACTGGTCCTGACACCCGCCGACGTGTTCAGCACGGCTGTACTGGGAGGCACCCGGTGATCCGCTTGCTGGCTTGCTTCCTGGTGTCGCTGCTGCTGGTCATCTCCGCCAGGGCGGAACGGCTCGTCTCGCAGCTCTCCAATGACAATATCGAAGTCACCTCAAGCTTCGATGGCGAGCGCATGACTTTTTTTGGCTCGATCGCGCCCGATGCCGGGTCCGAGCAGAGATTTGTCACCGGCCCCTTCAATGTGGTCGTCGTTGTCCTGGGCCCGACGCAGAACCGCGTGGCGCGCGAGAAGACGCATAATTTTGGTGTCTGGCTCAATACCGACCAGGTCGAGTTCGACAATTTCCCGAGCTACCTGCATGTGCTGTCGAGCAGCCGGCTGACCGACATCGCCGATGTGGAAACGCTGACGGCCAACGGCATTCTTCCCGAAGCCTATACCGCGACGGCCAGCAAGGCCGGGCCGTGGAAGACCGCGATTTTCAGCCGCGAACTGCTGCGCCTGATGGGAGAGGATGGCTTGTTCGGCATTCAGGAGAACAGCGTCAACTTCCTGTCCGACAATTTCTATTCCGCCAGGCTGACGCTACCGAGCAATGCGCCGCCCGGGCCCTATATTGCGCTGACCTATGTGTTCAAGAATGGCGAGGTCATTGCGCGCAAATCGGAAGGGTTCTCGGTCCGCAAGATCGGCTTTGAACGCTTCATCGCGCTTTCTGCGGTTCAGCAGCCGCTCCTCTATGGCCTGGTATGTGTCATCCTGGCGCTGTTCACCGGCTGGCTCGGTGGGGTGATCTTCAGGCGCTGATCACCTGCCGATCAATCGCCTGGGATTGACCGGATAGGTTCTGTCCTTGCCCAGCATGGTCACTTCGAGCCCCGGCAGGTGGAACAGCCCGTCAAAGGCGGCCGACAGAATGTTGATCGAGCCCGTGGAAGCCCCATAGGCTGGCAGGATCAGCAGCCGGTTGTCATGCACGAAGCAGGGGCGGCGCGTGGTGCGCCCATCCATCTCGATATGCGCCGCCGGATGCAGATGCCCTGCGATCAGCCCATGCGTATGGCGTCGGGGTTCGTGGGTCAGGGTCAAACCGGCCAGCATCAGCTCGTCCAGCGCCGTCCCGGCCAGCCCGTTGGGCAGGGGATCGTGATTGCCCGACAGCCAGATGCACTCGGCCGCTTCAGTAATGGCATCGAGCCGCATCCGGTTCGCACTGGTGAGCAGGCTGCTGGCATCAGCGCGGTGGAAGCTGTCGCCCAGGCACACGAGGCGCCGCGCCCCGGTTCGCCGCAGATCGGCTTCCAGCCGCGCCAGCGTCATGCCGGTATCATAGGGTGGCAGCATCTGGCCGCGCCGGGCAAAGCTGCTCATCTTCTCCAGGTGCAGATCGGCCACCAGCAGCGTCTGCTCGGCATGCCAGAACAGGCCGCCTGACGGCAGCGGCTCAAAATTATGGCCGGCAAAGCGCAAGATCGGTGTCTCCGTGATCTCGGGCTGGAATTGTACCTGGCTCAACCCTGTCCCAGCGCCTCACGCATCAGTTCATCCGCGGCATCAGCCATAGCCGATTCGCGGCCTTCGCCGAAAATCGGTTCCTTGCCGATATCGAGCATCACCGGCACGGCAAGCGGGGAGATGCGGGTGAGGGGTTTGTGCACGATATGGTTGCGGATGCGCGCCAGCATGTCGCCCAGCCGCTCGATATCGAGCAGGCCGCGGGCGGCGTCGCGGCGGGTGGCCTGGATCAGGATATGGTCGGGCTCGTGCTGGTAGAGCACGTCATAGATCAAATCGCTGCTCATGGTGATCTGCCGGCCGGACTTCTCGCGTCCCGGATGGCGCCGCTCGATCAGCCCGGCGATGATCGCGCAATTGCGGAAGGTGCGTTTCATCAGGGCCGATTCATCGAGCCAGGCTTCGAGGTCATCGCCCAGCATGTCCTCGGAAAACAGCTCGTCCAGCGACAGCCGATTGGTGCGGATCAGGCCCGAGAGATCGCCCAGCCCCCAGATGGCCAGGGCGTATTCCGAGGCGACAAAGCCCAGCGGCCTGGCCCGCGCCCGTTCCAGCCGGCGGGTCAGCAGCATGCCCAGCGTCTGGTGCGCCAGACGCCCCTCGAAGGGGTAGCAGACGAGGTAATTCTGCGTGCCGCGCGGGAAGGTTTCGACCAAGAGGCTATCGCGCCGCGGCAGCACCGAGACGTCGCGCTGCAGCCGGAGCCAGTCGCTGACCTGGTCGGGCAGCTTGCGCCAGTCATCGGGCGTATCCATGATCCGCCGCACCCGCTCGGCGAGATAGGTCGAGAGCGGGAACTTGCCGCCCATATAGGAGGGGATCTTGGGATTGCTGGCCTGGGCGCGGCTGACGAAGGCCTCGTTGTCGCGCATGCCCTCAAAGGCCACGATCTCGCCGCCGAACATGAAGGTATCACCCACCAGCAGCGTGCCGAAGAAATATTCTTCCATCTCGCCCAGCACGCGCCCGCCGGCGCCGATCGGGCTCTGCGACTGCCCCTTCTTGAGGCCCCGCGTCCGCACCAGCCGCACGCGCACCATGGGCTCTTCGATGATGGTGCCGATATTGAGCCGGTATTGCTGGGCCACCTGCGGATTGGCAATGCGCCAAGTGCCTTCCGGCGTCAGCTTGAGCCGGGCATAGCGCTCATAGGCCTTGAGCGCATAGCCGCCGGTGGCGACGAATTCGAGCACGCGATCGAATTTTTCCCGCGCGAGATCGCGATAGGGCCAGGCCAGCTGCACCTCGGCATAGAGATCGTCGGCGGCAAAGGGCGCGGCGCAGGCCATGCCCATGATGTGCTGGGCCAGCACGTCATACCCGCCGCTGACCGGGTCTTCGCTGTCCTGATGCCGCTCGGCCACCGCCTCGAGCGCGGCTTCGCATTCCAGCACCTCGAAGCGGTTCGATGGCACCAGCAGCGCCTTGGAGGGCTCATCGAGCCGGTGATTGGCGCGGCCGATGCGCTGCAGCATGCGCGAGCTGCCCTTTGGCGCCCCTACCTGCACAACCAGGTCGACATCGCCCCAGTCGATGCCGAGATCGAGCGTCGAGGTGCAGACCACGGCCTTGAGCGTGCCGGCGACCATGGCGCTTTCCACCTTGCGGCGCTGCTCGACCGACAATGAACCGTGGTGCAGGGCGATCGGCAGCATGTCCTCATTGATCGCCCACAGCCCCTGAAACAGCAGCTCGGCCTGGCTGCGCGTATTGACGAATAGCAGGGTGGTCCTGTGGCGCTTGATGGTCTCGTAGAGATCGCGGTGGGCGTAATTGGCCGAATGCCCGGCCCAGGGCAGACGCTCCTCGGTAGCGAGGATTTCGAGCACCGGCGGCGCGCCGCCCGAGGTTTCCAGCAGATGGGTGGGTCGGCGCGGCACCGGCTGGGCGATCCAGTCGCGCAGCAGATCGGGCCGCGCCACGGTGGCGCTGAGCGCGGTGATCTGCAGGTTCGGCGCCAGACTGGCGATACGCGCCAGCGCCAACGACAGCAATTCGCCCCGCTTGGACGTGACCAGCGCGTGCAATTCATCGAGCACGATGCGCCTGAGCGAGCCGAAGAACAGTTCGGCATGGGGATGGCTGATCAAAAGGCACAACTGCTCGGGTGTGGTCAGCAGGATGTGCGGCGGCTTGGCGCGCTGCCGGGCCCGCTTGCTGGCAGGCGTGTCGCCGGTGCGGGTTTCAGCCGTGATCTTGAGGCCCATTTCAAGAATGGGCGCATTGAGATTGCGCTGCACGTCGACAGCCAGCGCCTTGAGCGGGGAAATGTAGAGGGTGTGAAGACCCTCATGGCCGCCATCGGCCAGGTCCACCAGGGTCGGCAGAAACCCGGCCAGCGTCTTGCCGGCGCCGGTCGGCGCGATCAGCAGCGCCGAAGCGCCGGCGTTCCAGCTGTCCAGCACATCGAGCTGGTGCTGCCGCGGCGCCCAGCCCTTGCGGGCGAACCAGTCGGTGATGACGGGGGGCAGGGGATTCATGCGGGTTTGAACACCGAACTTCCCTTTTCCAAGCGCTGGTTGCCACCGCGGTGCTGGGCTACATATCCTGTTCAGACACCCTCAACTAATTGGAGTTGTAAAAGTTCACAATGACAAATCATGTAATTCGCATTGAGCCGACCATGATCGTCATTACCCCCTACGGAATGGCACTGGTGTCACAAGACCTGTTCAAAATGTCGCACGGGTACGAGGAAGGTGAGAAATTTTGCCTCGCGAAATACTACTTATACTGTGCGTCAATCGAGATCGGACTTAAGGCCGCCATTTTGGCAGTCGACTGCACCGAAGCGAAAAAGAAGCACATCTTTAGCCTTAGGCATGACCTGTGCAAAGTGAGGGCCAGCTTCGAAACCGTCTACTCCAGCATTTGGAATAACGCAGACATTGAGGCAGTAGAGAAGATCAATCCCTTCTTCAAAAAGAAGGGATTGGAGTACTTCACCCCCGACGTGCGGGCTGCAGCTGTGCACGGGTACTCGGAATTTCCAGAGATTGGTCATATGGCTGCGGCGGCGCAGAAGGTAAACGCTCTTCTTGTAACCCATAAGCTCTTTATCGAGGCCAAGACCTCCGACATGCCACGCGGAGCCTAGTAAATTTCGTGTAGCGGGCCGTGGCGAGTGCCTAAATAAGAACGTGGCGGAACTCCTCTACACACACCTTCTTCAAATCACAATTAACTCTATATGATGGCCCAGCCTCACAACAGGGCGGCGGAGAACACCGATGAGCGATCCTTACCCCAGTCCCACACGACCGCCCCGGTCCAGCCTCGAACGCTTTCTGGGCGGCAGCCCTCTTGGCGTCGTCGCGCGACTGCTGCTGTTGTCGCTGCTTGTCGGCTTTGCGATGAGCGTGTTCGGCATCGAGCCGCAGGACGTCATCGATGGCACGGTCAATCTGGTGCACGACGCCATGCGCGATGGCTTCGGCGTTTTCCGCAATCTGGGTGCCTATGTTCTGACCGGCGCCGTGCTGGTCGTGCCGATCTGGCTGCTGATCCGGCTGACGCGGCGGTCATGATGGTCGATCGCCTCACCCTCACCCCGCAGCAGGCCCTCTCGCGTCTGGTTCCCCATATTCTCGAAATGGAGAGCCAGGCCCATGCCCGCATCGCCATCGGCATTGCCGGTGGGCCGGGAACGGGCAAATCCACGCTCGCCGCCGAAATCGTCACGATGCTCAATGCTACCCATCCCGGCAGCGCCCAATTGGTGCCCATGGATGGCTTCCACATGCGGCACGCCAAGCTCGAGGCCATGGGCCAGACCGATTTCAAGGGCGCTCCCCACACCTTTGAGGGCGCCGAATTTGTCAGCTTCCTGCATCATCTCAAGGCCGCCAAGACCGCCGTCAGCGGCCCCGGCTATTCGCGCAAGATCGAGGATGTCGTCGAAGACGCCTTCACCGTGGGCCCCGATGTGCGCGTGCTCGTGGTCGAGGGCAATTATCTGCTGCTGACCGAGGGCCCCTTCGCCGGCGTCAAGCCGCTGCTCGACTATGCCATATTCATCGACGTGCCGCGTGAGCTGGTCGAGGCCCGTCTCTTGAGGCGCCATGCCGAGGAGGGCCTGTTCAGCGAGGAGCGCAACCGCGCCCATATCGCGCGCAATGATTTGCCCAATTATGATCTGGTGAAGCTGTCGCAGGACCGTGCAGATGTGGTGATCTCCTTGCTCACCGACCACTGATTCTGCGAGTAACCCCATGACGACCGGCGCACGCCCCCAGCATCCCTTTGATGTGCGTCACGCCGACGTCTGGAAAATCGCCATTCCGGCTTCGGTCGCCTTCATCACCGAGCCGCTGGTGGGCATTGTCGATATTACCGTGATCGGCCGGCTCGGCGATGCCGGCCTGCTCGGCGGCCTGGTGCTGGGCGCGCTGGTCTTCGACGTCATCTTCTCGCTGTCTTATTTCCTGCGCATCGGCACGGCGGGCCTGACCGCCCAGGCCGTCGGCGCGCGCGATCCGCGCGATGGCCTGCTGCATGTCTGCCGCGCCCTGGTGCTGGCCCTGCTGATGGGGCTGGGCATGATCGTGCTGGCCATGCCGCTGCATGGGGCGGCCCAGGCGCTCCTGGCGCCGGGCCCCGGCGTCAGCGCGGCGCTCTCGGACTATTTCTTCATCCGCATCTGGGGTGCGCCCTTCGTGCTGATCAACCAGTGCCTGCTGGGCTGGTTCTATGGCCGTGCCTCGGCGGCCACCGGCATGCTGCTGCAGATATTGCTGCATGGCATCAATATCGTGGCCAGTATCGTGCTGGTCTTCGGCCTCGATATGGGCGTGCGGGGCGTGGCTTTGGGCACGGTGCTTGGTGGCGCCGTCGCCGCCGTGCTGGGTCTCACCCTGCTGCTGCGCCACTATGGCGGGGTGCGCCGGCTGCTCGGCATGGTGCCCCGCATCGAACTGCTCGATGCCACCGCGCTGCAACGCATGTTCGGCCTCAGCCGCGACCTGATGATCCGCTCCATGGCGCTGATGGGCGCCTATGCCTGGTTTGCCGCCCAGGGCGCCCGCATGGGCGAGGTCGCGCTCTCGGCAAACGCCATCCTGCTCAATCTGCTGATGGTCGTCTCATTCTTCCTCGATGGCGTGGCACAGGCCGCCGAGCAATTGACCGGCAAGGCGGTGGGCGCCAACTGGCGGCCGGCCTTCGACAAGGCCTATGGGCTGAGCTTCCTCTGGGGGCTGGTCCTGACGGTGAGCATGGGGCTGGCCTGGTATCTGAGCGGCCCCCTGCTGATCGGCGTGATGACCACCAATGCCGATGTCCAGGCCTATGCCCTGACCTATCTGCCCATCGCGGCGCTGTGCACCGTCACCTTCATGCCGGCCTTCATCTATGATGGCATCCTGATCGGCACCACGCTCAACACCACCATGCGCAACGGCATGATCGTCTCGCTGGTCGTGTTTCTGGCGGCGGCGCTGGCGCTGCAGCCGATCTGGGGCAATTGGGGGCTCTGGCTGGCCCTGCACAGCTGGTTCATCGCCCGTGGTGTCATCTACTGGTGGGCATTGGAGCGCCGCCGGGCAGGGCTGTTCACCGCGGCTGCCTAGCCGATGCGCGGGCTCGAGCTGCGCGCCTGATTGGCGAGCCCGCTGATGGCCGCGCGCAATGCTGCAGGTTTGACCGGTTTGGTGACGACGGCGATGCCGCGCTCCTCAGCCAGTGCCCGGACGGCTGGGCTGCGGTCCGCCGTCACCAGGGCGGCCGGCAGATGGCCTCCCAGATTGTGGCGCAACCACTCAATGGCATCCAGGCCCGACGTCTGGTCGAGGTGGTAATCCATCAGCACCAGATCGGGATACCATCCTTCCAGCAGGCGCTCGCGATCGATCTGCTTGAGCGAAAGCGCACTGCGCACATCGCATCCCCAATGCCTGAGCAGGCCTTCCATGGCCTCGATGATCGAACGCTCATTGTCGACGCAGAGGACCTTGAGGCCTCGCGTGCCAAAATTGACTTCCGTCGGGGCAGGATTCTGTTCAACCACTGGACGAATGGTGCGGGTTGCGGGGAGGAACAGCGAGAACCGCGAACCGCGGCCTTCCGTGCTGTCCAGTTCCAGGGTCAGCCCAAGCGCCGTCACCAGGCGCTGCACGATGGACAGCCCCAGGCCCAGCCCCTGTGCCATGCGGGCGCCGCGCTCCAGCCGGGAGAATTCGGCAAACAGCAGGCCGTGCTGATCCCTGTTGAAGCCGATGCCGGTGTCGATCACGTCCAGCCGCAGCCGGTTGCCACGCCGCCGCAACCCGACCAGCACCTTGCCATCGGGATTGGTGTACTTGATCGCGTTCGATACCAGGTTCTGCACGATACGGCTCACCAGAGGGCGATCCACCAGGACCGAGGCCCCGGACGACACCACGCGCAGGGAAATATTGCGCTCCCTTGCCATGGGCCCGAACTCGACTTCGATCCGCTTGAGCAGGTCGCGCGCCGCAACCGGTTTGGGCGCCGGCTTGAGGGCGCCACTGTCAATCCGCGAGATATCGAGCAGCGCCGACATGATGTCTTCGACCGCCGTCAACGAGGCTTCGATGGCATTGGCCAGATCCGCCAGACCCGTTGATTTGGCGCGCTCGATCAGCGTCGAAGTATAAAGGCGTGCCGCGTTGAGCGGCTGCAGCAGATCGTGGCTGGCCGCCGCCAGAAACCGCGTCTTGTCGTGATTGGCGGCATCGGCCTTGGCGCGGGCGCTCTCGAGTTCCGCATTCACCCGCGTCAGTGCCGCCGTGCGTTCGCTGACGCGGGCTTCCAGGGACAGATTGACCTGCTCGAGTGCCCGTTCGGCCTTCACCCGGGCCGTGACATCGGCAAGGGCGATCACCAGTCCGCCGTCCGGCAGCCGGCTGGAGTGAAACTCCAATGTCTGCCCGTCCTTGGATGGCCTTTGCGTTATCGTCATCGGGGATGAGGTCAGCAGGTTGATTCGCTCGATGCCCAGGCGTGCGGCGTCGCCCTCCCCGAGATCGCCCCGGTCTGCCAGAAAGAGCGCAATATCGAACAGCGGCGTTCCCGGCTGCTGCAGCGTCGCGGGCAGCTCCAGCAGACTGTTATAGCGGGCGTTGGAGGTCACCAGGCGCAGCCGCGCATCGAACACCGCAATGCCCTGGGGAATATGATCCAGAGCCTGCCCCAGGCTGGTTTTGGCGTCGCTCTTTGCTGGCTGCATGGGGCTTGTCTGGACCGTTTTGATGAGGCCGGATCACTATCTGCCGCCCTGCCATGGCACGCAAGTTGAACTCTGTGCCCATTGCTTTTTCGGCCAGGGCTCAGCAAAGATTAAGTTCTGCGGCATCTGCGGAGCCGCCTTGGGATAGGGCGGATAGACAATGAGAGGGCTACCCATGTTCAAGGAATTTCGCGACTTCGCCATCAAAGGCAATATGATCGACCTGGCAGTCGGCGTGATCATTGGCGCTGCCTTTGGCGCCATTGTTTCGTCGCTGGTAGACGACGTGTTCATGCCCCTCATCGGTCTGATCCTGGGCGGTATCGACTTTTCCAACCTGTTCATCGTGTTGTCCAACCCTGCCAATGTGGCCGTGCCGTCACTGACCGCCGCACAGGCCGCGGGCGTTGCCACGCTCAACATCGGCCTGTTCATCAACGCCGTGGTGAAGTTCGCCATCATCGCCTTCGTCCTGTTCATGGTGGTCAAGGGCATCAACTCGCTCAAGCGCGAAGCCGCCAAGGAACCTGTCGCGAAAACGCCGGCCCCCAGCCGCGAAGAGGTTCTGCTGACCGAAATTCGCGACGCGCTGCGCGCGCGCTGACTCTTGCCGGGCCAGCCTGCGGGCTGGCCTTTTAGTGCGACAAATCTAGGACTAAAGTCTCTTGACGGCAGAATAAAAGGCAAATATACCCAAAATCAGTAGTATCGCCTACGTAAAGCCCGTATCGGCGAGCGGGAACCCTTAGTGCAAACTACCGCTGCGAACGCACTGCTGGGCGGTGCGCATTCGAAGCGAATTATGCCAGGGCAGGGGCAAGATGAGCGAAGAAATCTACTACCGGTCGACACTTAGCCGCGATCGCCTAATTCACATCGTTGATCCCGACCCCGCAACATGTGAAGCGCTCAGCGTGCTGTTCCGTCTCGAGGGGTTCCAGACCGCCTTTTCGATCCAGGCCGCCCATTTTCTCGTCAGTCTGGAGCGCCGCATTCCCGATGTGGTGGTGCTCAACCTGCGGATGGGCGAAGACAGCGGTCTGAGCCTGTTGCGCCGGGTCAAGTCGATGCGGACCGGGATCCCGGTGTTCATGCTGGCCGACCATCCCCAGCTCGAGGCGGCGGTGACGGCAATGAAGATCGGTGCCTCCGATGTCATTGGCAAGCCCATCGATACCGAGCATCTGCTGACTGACATTCGCGAGGCGCTGCGCCAGGATGTCTATCTCAGCGCGCGGCAGGGCGGGCGGCGAGCGGTGGAAGTGCGCGGCTTCGCCCAGCTCACCCCCCGCGAACGCGAGGTGCTGCAATTGATCACCAATGGCCAGTCCAACAAGGAGGCCGGCCGCGTGCTGGGCATTTCACCGCGGACCATCGAGGTGCATCGCGCGCGGGTCATGGAAAAGCTGGGAGCCCGCAACACGGCCGATCTGATGCGGATCGTGCTGACCAGCTAGTGACCGGCAGGTCGGGGGGAACTGCTAGCCGCCGACCGTCGGCAGCGTCAGGTCGCCCGATGTCAGCTTGCTGGCGGTGATCTTGGCATCCGCGGCTTCGCGCGGCAGCTCAAGGCTGGTCCACACGCTCACCAGGGCGTGGCGCAGCTCGAAGACCATTTCGTCAGTGTGCAGCGGCGTCGGGGTAATGCGCAGCCGCTCGGTCCCCTTGGGCACGGTCGGATAGTTTATCGGCTGGATATAGATGTTGTGCTTTTCCAGCAGCATGTCGCTGGCCGCTTTGCACTGCCGCGCATCGCCCACCATCAGCGGGACGATGTGGGTTTCGGTGTCCATCACGGGCAGCCCGGCATCGGCCAGGATCGCCTTGGTCAGCCGCGCCTGACGCTGCTGCATCATCCGCTCATGGCCACTGACCTTGAGGTGCTCGATCGAGGCCCGCGCCGCGGCGCACAGGGCGGGCGGCAGGGAGGTGGTGAAGATGAACTCGGCCGCATAGGAGCGAACCGCGTCAATGATCGCCTTGTTGGAGGTGATGTAGCCGCCCATCGCGCCAAAGCCCTTGGCCAGGGTGCCCTCGATCACGTCGATGCGGTCCATCAGGCCATCGCGCTCGGCGATGCCGCCACCGCGCGGGCCATACATGCCGACGGCGTGCACTTCATCGATATAGGTCAGCGCGCCGAATTCTTCGGCCAGGTCGCAGATTTCCTTGATGGGGGCGACATCACCATCCATCGAATAGACCGACTCGAAACAGATCAGCTTGGGGCGCTTGCGGTCGACCTGGCTCAGCAGCTCGCGCAGATGGGCAATGTCGTTGTGCCGAAAGATGACCTTCTGCATGCCGGACTGGCGCACGCCTTGAATCATCGAGGCATGGTTGAGCTGGTCTGAGAAAATCACGCAATCGGGCAGCAGTCGGGCAATCGTGGAGATGCCGGCCTCGTTGGAGACAAAGCCCGACGTGAACACCAGGCCCGCTTCCTTGCGGTGCAGGTCCGCCAGCGAACGCTCAAGTTCCACCAGGGGGCGACTTGTGCCGGATATGTTGCGCGTGCCGCCCGAGCCAACGCCCAGCTTGCCTGCCGTTTCCTGCATGGCGCTGATCACGCTGGGGTGCTGACCCATGCCCAGATAGTCATTGGAACACCAGATGGTGATATCGCGCTGGTTGTCGGCGTCATCACGATAGATGGCCTTGGGGAACTGGCCCGCTACCCGCTCCAGGTCGGCGAAGACGCGGTACCGCTTCTCCGTCCGCAACGCATCAACCGCATCCTCGAATATGCCGCGATAGTCCATCGAACGTCCTTCCGTCTGTCCCGGACCGATAAGGCGCCCGATTTCGACACTAGCCTTGCCTAGTCCCGTGTGCGGCGCATTGATATACGTCAATCTGACGCGCCCACTGGTTCTCGGGACCAAATCAGCCAGGTCCAAGTTGAGAGCTATTCTAAACTGGCACACCCGGTTGAACAATGCGTCAAACGCGCCCAACCGGCAGCGACCCGCTTAGTGTGGCATTGCGGCCAGTAGCAAATTGCGCAGCAGCATGGCGCGCGTCAGCGCGCCGACTGAACCATGGCCTGGTGTCGCCCAGCCTGCCACATCGGCAACGTCCGGGGCAATGTCGGACACCATGGCGCCATCGACATAGCTGATGCCGACGCCCACCACCGCCGCGCCGGGCCTGACCATGCTCGCCTTGACGAGATCGGGTTGCCCGGCGGCCGCGATGATCACATCGGCCTGGCGGGTGACGGCGGCGATATCGGGCGAGCGGCTATGCAGCAACGTTACCGTCGCATCGATGCCCCGCTGCGAAAGCAACATGGCCAGCGGTCGGCCAACCAGGGCACCGCGGCCGATAATGGCAATATTGGCGCCAGCCAGCGGGATCGCATGGGCAATCAGCAGGGCGAGAATTGCATTGGGCGTGCAGGGCAGCATTCCCGGCCTGCCGGCGAGCAGGCGCCCCAGATTGATCGGGTGGAGACCATCGATATCCTTGCCGGGGCGGATTGCTTCGAGCATCAAGCCTGCATCAAGCCCCTGGGGCAGGGGCAGTTGCACCATAAAGCCGTGCACGGCCGGATCGGCATTGAGCCGCGCAATTTCGGCCAGCAACGCCGGGGCCGTGATCGTCGCGGGTAACCTGATGTCATCCGCGGCAATGCCGATTTCGGCACAATCGCTGTGTTTGCGGGCGACATAGCTGGCGCTGGCAGGGTCCTCGCCGACCAGTACCGTTGCCAATCGCGGCGCGATGCCACGCGCCACCAGGCGCTCGGCATCGCGTTTCAATTCACCCCGCAACCGTTCGGCAAGGGCGTCTCCATCCAGGACAATCGCCTTTGACCGCACCACTATTTCAGACCGATCGAGGGGTCGATGAAACGGTTGGTAACGACACTTTCTGGCGTTACGGCCGGATCGGCCCGTTCATCCAGCTCTCCTTTGACAAGATCGAACAGGGCGCCGACGCGGGTCATGTCGAAGTCGCCCAGGGTAGCATTGGCGCCGTTGGCGACAGCGCCCGAATCCACCAGCGCCGTGACGGCATAAGCCATCAGATCGGCATCGGTGGTCCAGTAACCGGCGCCAAAGCCGGCATCATTGAACGCGACGATCACGCTGTTGGCTTCAGCCGGATCGGTGACGTAGTCGACCTGAGCCTGCTGTATGATCGGAACAAGCTTTTCAAGGCAGGGCGCCAGCTCCTCCAGCCTGTTGGTGGCAACCGAGAGCATGCCGGTATAGATCGAATAGCCCAGATCCGAGATCAGCAGATAGTTGATGGGCCTGGCCCAGTTATTGCCGTGAGCGAATTTGTAGACCTCGCCGGTGACAAAACCCTGATTAAGCCAGGTGCCGTTGTTGATGACGAAGTTTTCGCCGTCGCCACGATACCCTTCGACGAACACATCGGCCGGGACGCCCTGGTCAACCAGGTATTTGCCGAATGTGCGCTTGATGGTCGAGACATAGATCTTGCCCGCGCCCGAGGCGGCAAATGCCTTGAGGTCGTCGATGGACTTAAAGCCCTCGGGATAGGTGGCCTGGTCCCAGAACAGCGCGGTAGGGGACTGCTCGAGTGGCGTGACGACACCAATCACGGGAAAGCGCTTGGAGAAGATGAAAGCATTGTCCAGTTCCTGGAACCCCAGGTGAGGCACCACGCCGGCCTTGGAATTGCCCAGGTAGAGCGCCGAATAGGAGGTTTCGCCATCTCCCAGTCCAACACCACTGCCCCCCTCAAGGATGACCAGGCTGATGCCGGTCGAGCCGAGTGGACCCTCGTACTTCCCCGATGACATGGCGCCGCCGGCCCCGATCATCTGGTACAGCCCGCCATGTTCAGCCTGGGCGAGCCAGTCCTTCTGGATAATGAACGGATCAGGGCAGACCGCGCTCAGCGGGGTGGTGTAGTGCTGCCTGGCAAAGGCGCTTGGTTCTCCCGCCAGGGCGGCATGGGCCAGGCCCATCAACGCAGCAGCCACGCAAAGTGTCGTTTTCAGTTTCATCGCTGTTGTCCTACCTCGAGAATGTCGGTGGGCGCCGCCTTGGCCTGTGCCGCGGGCTACTTACGCCCCGATTCGTGCCATTCCGAAAACAGCCGGTTTCCCAGCCAGCTGAACAGCAGGTAGACGCCCAGCGAGAGCATCGAAGACGCCAGCAGTGCGGCATACATCTGCTCGTACTTGAAATCTATCTTGGCATTGATCAGCATTTGGCCCAGCCCGCCAGGGCCCGACAGAAAAAACAGCTCCGAGACGATGGCGCCGACAACGGCGAGCCCCGCCGAAATCCGAAGACCTGCAAACAGCGTGGGCGCTGCCGACGGAAAGCCGGCCTTGCGCAGCATTGTCGGCCACCTCGCCCCCTGCAGGCGGAAGAGGTCAAGCACGGCGCGGTCAATGCTCTTGAGCCCGAGCAGCAGGGTGGTGGGTATGGAAAAGAAGGTAAAGAGCGCAACGATCAGTACTTTGGGCAGGAAGCCAAATCCAAGCGCCGATTGAAGCAATGGAATGACTGCCAGGACCGGGATCGATTGCAGCGCCACAAGGTAGGGAAAGACGGCCTTTTCCATGACCTGGAACCGAAACATCACCACAGCCAGGCCGATGCCGACCGGAATTGAAATAGCCAGGCCGGCCAGCGCGATCGACAGGGTAGTGATCGCCGCCTCGACCAGCTGGCGCTGTATCTCGGGGCGGCTGAACGCCTGTGTCCACAGCCCCTCCGCCGTTGGCATCAGAAACTGGCGATGCGGCTCGAGCCCGGAGCGTGCCCACCAATAGGCCAGCACCAGCAGCACGCCCATGACGAAAGGCGGCAGGATGAAGGCTGCAAGGCGCCGACCCACACCCTGCTTGGGCGCCAACGCCGCTGCAGGGTAGCGCCTTATGGCAAGATTGGGATGTGACCGGGCCACCGGGCTAACCATCGATTGTGGTGCGCAGGGCATGCGAAATCTCCGCGCAGATCTCGGCAAAGGCCGCAGTAAAACGTAGTTCAGGCGTGCGCGGCCCGGAAAAGGCAACATCGTAGCTGGCTATGATCCGTCCCGGTCGAGGCGACATCACGGCGACCCTGGTGGACAGGTAGACCGCTTCCGGAATGGAGTGGGTAATGAACAGACCCGTGAACTTCTCCTGGTTGTAGAGCGCGATCAACTCGTCATTGAGCCGCTCGCGCGTGATTTCATCAAGGGCACCGAACGGCTCGTCGAACAGGAACACGGCCGGGTCCAGGGTCAAAGATCTGGCAAGCGAGGTGCGCATTTTCATGCCCCCTGACAAACGTCGCGGATAATGGTCTTCAAACCCGGACAGTCCCACAAGCTTGATCTGCTGCAAGGCGATGCGGCGGCGTTCTGCCGGATCGATGCCGCTCAGTTCGAGCAGCAGTTCGACATTGGCCAGCACCGTCCGCCACGGCAGGAGCGTGGCATCCTGAAAGGTGTAGCCCAGGCTCTTGCGGTCTACCCACACATCGCCTGTGGTCTGTGTCTCAAGGCCTGAGGCGATCCTGAGCAGAGTCGACTTGCCGCAGCCCGATGGCCCCACGATCGAGACGAACTCTCCCGGCTTGATATCGAGTGAAACCTTGTCCAGCGCGCGCGTGCCATCGGCAAACACCATCGATACTGCATCAAACAGCAGCGCCGCATCGTCGGGCGGCCTGGCGGCGAAGTGTTCGGTATCTGGCGCGACGTGGGATGCTGACGGGGGCATGGCTGGAACTTCAATTTCCGCGTTGGCATTGATACGCCGGGTGAACTTCAGATTGGTCCGCCGGAGCCAAACTTGCCGCTTTTCAGCGTGAACAGAACATCAGGCAAGACATACTGTAGAAATAGCCTTTGGGACTGGGGAGTGCAGACTCCGGGCCGGGAGGACGGCTCCATGCCTTTGCATGCTTTGCAATCATTCGCCCTTTGGCGCAAGCCTTCCTCGAAAGCCCAGGCGGCGCGGACATTCAGCGTCGAAACGCCGGCCGCGCTCCGGGTTGCAGGCGCAAGGGTCACGCGTCGCCATGCGAGACGCCGGTGATTTCCCTGAGCAACGGCAGGCCTGGGCGTGGTGCGATGCCCGGGCGGGGCGGATTGCCGGAGCCCGCCATCATGGCGTGGTCAATGGAGGGCTCGCCCCATTCATCAAGCATTCAGGCTCTTTCGTTCATCACCGTCCTGCCGTATTCAGGGGGCACCTACTGGACACCAACCGAATCCTTCAGGGGGATATTCTATGAAGTCGAAGTTTTTTGTTGCGCTCGCCGCGACGCTGGCGCTCACCGCCTGCACGACAACTGATCCTTACACAGGCCAGTCCAAGCTTTCCAACACCGCTGGCGGGGCCCTGATCGGCACGGGCGGTGGTGCGCTGGCAGGCGCCCTGGTCGGCGCTGCTGTTGGCGGCGATCCGCGCGTTGGCGCCCTTATCGGCGCGGGCGTCGGCGGCCTGACGGGTGCCGGCATCGGCGCCTATATGGATCAGCAGGAAGCCGAACTGCGCGCACAACTGCAGGGTACCGGTGTTTCGGTCACCCGCGTGGGTCAGAACATCATCCTGAACATGCCGTCCAACATCACCTTCGCCACGGACCAGTCGACGGTCCAGCCGCAGTTCAATTCAACATTGGTGTCTGTCGCGCTGGTGCTCAAGAAGTTCGACAAGTCCATCATCGATGTCTATGGCCACACCGACAGCCAGGGCGACGACGCCTATAACCTCAGCCTGAGCCAGCGCCGGGCCGTTTCGGTCGCCACCGTGCTGGCCAACCAGGGCATCGACCAGCGCCGCTTCTACATTGAGGGCAAGGGCGAAACCAATCCGATCGCTTCCAACGCGACCGAACAGGGTCGCGCCCAGAACCGTCGCGTCGAAATCCAGATCGCCCCGATCAATCGCGGCTAGGCGATCTTCGTCACGAGCAGCAAAAGCGCGGCCATTGGGCCGCGCTTTTTAGCTTGCCGGCACGGCCGGTTCAGTCACCGGCGCCGATACCGGAGATCCGGGCTGCACGGCGGTGCCGGGGGCACCTGTCAGCAACTGCATCAGCAGGATCACGGCGACAATGATGGCCAGGCCGATCAGGCCATAGAGAAACCAGTTTGTCGGTCCGGTCGCTCCCACGGTCTCGTCGTGCTCACCGGCGACCTTGAGATCGGAATCCTGCGGTACGTCGATGCGCGAGCCGTTCTCGTCCACCAGTGCATCCACCTCGGCAACCGAGTGTGTCTTTTCCTTGCGTGTCGTAGCCATCAGAAGTCTCCCTCCAGGACCGTTCCGGCGCCCACGTCATTTTGGACGCCCTGACGAACCTCGGCAATTGCTTCATCAATCTCATCGGCGCTGAACCCGACATCACTGCCATTGGCATTGGCGCTGCTGACCTCGGCCTTGAGCTGATGCAGCAAGTCGATCTTTTCCTTGGCCGTAAAGATGGTGTGGTGGGCGATTTGCATTGGCGAGAGATTGTCAGAGCCGCCCATTCGTTCGCGCAGGCTATCGAAAACCATGGTGATCCTCTCTTTCAGTATCGGGAAATCAACGTCCTATGCGGCGTCAAGTTCCGACGACACTGATTTGCCGGGTTGCGCGCGGCGAGCCATGTCAGGCGTGCCCGACCGGGCGATCACACTTTTTTGGCCATGGAACTCCGCCTTGAGCACCACGTTAGCCAGTCAGACCAACCAAGAGGAGTTCGTAAAAATGGCTTACGATGATGTTCGCAATAAAAATGCTGATCTCAAGGAAACCCATGACCTTATCGCCTCCGACAAGGTAGAGGGCACCAAGGTTTACGATCCGAACGGCGAGCATATCGGCTCGATCGAGCGCATTCTCGTCGAAAAGCGTGGCGGCAAGGTATCTTACGCCGTGCTCAGCTTCGGCGGTTTCTTCGGCATCGGCCACGACCACTATCCGCTGCCATGGTCGAAACTCGACTATGTCGAGGACCTGGGCGGCTATCAGGTCGATGTGACCAAGGAGCAGCTCGAAGGCGCGCCGAAATACGCCGACGAGGATGATTTCTGGTCGCCCGAAAATGGCCGTCGCGTCTACGACTATTACGGCGTGGCGCCTTACTGGATCTAGGTTCAGCGGCTTTTCATAGCCTGGACAAGATGGCCAATGCCCGCGCGGGCATTGGCCATTTTCTTTTTTACTGCACCTCAGGAATCCAGACCACCATCGATCCCTTGCCGCGATTGGCCCAGAGATAATAGGGCAGCGCAGTCAACGTCGTTGGCGCCTCGACTGGCGGCGTCGTGCGGTAGAGCCCCTGCCAGTCGCTTTCCTCGATTGCCAGGGCGTCTGCCTTGAGCGTCACCACGCCCTCGAACAGATCGGCCCGCGTCTCGAGCTTGAGCGGCGCGCTGCGCGGCAATTTGAGGCGCTGTACGCGACCGCCGGGATTGTCGATTTCCTCAATGCAATAGACCAGCGGGCCACGCTTGAGCGCAATGCGCCCCGCATCCATGATCACACCGGGATGGGCATAGAGGCGGACCGGCGGCATCGGCAGGTGCAGTTCCACCACGTCGCCCTTGAACCAGTCGCGGTTGATCGTGAGGTATCCGTTGATCGCTTTTTCGACGTCGACCGCCTGTCCGTTGACCGAAACGGTCGCGCCTTTGCACCAGCCGGGAATGCGCAATTTGAGGTCGAACGTGGTTGGCGTCGCCGGATCGACCTCGATCCTGATGTCGCCACTCCAGGGATAGTTCGAGATCTCGCGCAGTGCGACGAGGTTGCCGGCGATTTCGACCTCGGTATCGATGCCGCCGTAGAGGTGGAACGCCACCCCGTCCGCCGCCGTCGATAGAAAATACCCGCCCACCGAGGCGACCAGACGGCTCACATTCATCGTGCAGCAGGGGCAGGTGTGCCAGTCCCAGCGTGTCGGCGTGCCATCGCTTTCCAGCGGGTTGGCATAGAAATACTGCTCGCCATCCCGGCTCAACCCACTCAGCGCGCCGTTGAACATTGCCAGTTCGAGAATGTCGGCATATTTGCCGTCAAGATCGAGATGCAGCATGCGCTGCGCCCAGAAGATCAGCGCGACCGAGGCACAGGTCTCGGCATAGGCCGTCTGGTTGGGCAGGTCGAAATCATGCGTGAAGCCCTCATTCTGCGCCGAGGGGCCAAGGCCCGCCGTCACATACATCTTGGTCTCCATCACATCGTCCCACAGCACTTCGCAGGCATGTTTGAGCGCCGGGTCGTTGATCTCGGCAGCCAGGTCCGCCATGGCGGTATAAAGATACATGGCGCGCACCGCGTGGCCGACCACCTTGTCCTGCTCACGCACCGGCTTGTGGCTCTGGCTGTATTCATAATCCGCAAAGACATAGCGCTGCTGCCGCTCCGCCTCGCCACGTGCCGCGCGTTCCACATCGAAATAATGCGGTGGCTGCTGGCCGCGCTCGTTGATCATGTAGGTCACGAAGTCGAGGTGCTTCTGCTCGCGCGTCAGGTAGTAGAGCTTCATCAGCGCGAGTTCGATTTCCTCATGCCCGTCATAACCGCGCTTCTGTCCGGGACGGGTGCCGAACACGCTGTAGATATGGTCGAGATAGCGCTCCATGATATCGAGAAACCGCCGCCGACCGGTCACGCGGAAATAGGCGACAGCTCCTTCCAGCAGGTGTCCGGCATTGTACATCTCGTGATTGTCGCGCAGGTTGGTCCAGCGCTTGTCCGGCTCGTGGCCCAGATACCAGCAGTTGAGGTAGCCGTCCGGCGCCTGTGCCTTCTCCAGGTCGTCGACAATGGCTTCGATCTTGTCTTCGATGTCCTTGTCGCGTCGATGCGCCAGCGCATAGCTGGCCGCTTCGACCCATTTGCCGACATCGCTGTCCCAGAACACCTGCACGGTGAAGCCATTGGGGTGACGTGGAAAGCGCAGCGGCGGCACTGGCTGTGGCAGCTTGAGCGAGTCCAGAATGGTGTTTTCGGCGAGTTTTCTGTGCTGGCTCGGAATGGTGCGGGTCAGCACAGTCTCCAGGCGCTCGTGCCAGAACTTGCCCTCCAGCTTGACGTCTGGAAAATTCACGGGGGCGTAGCGGCTCATCATAGGGTCTCCTCGGTTTTTTCTTTGGTCCTGGTGATGTCGGACGATTGCCGCACCACCAGTGAACAGGGCAGCCGTTCGACGCCTGTCAGGCGCTCCCCGGCAATCATGGCAATCAGGCGCTCCCCCGCTGCGCGGCCCAGTGCGCGCAGGTTCATGTCGATGCTGCTCAGGGGTGGGCGTGCCGCCAGCGTCATCACGTCCCAGTTGTCAAAGCCCACCACGGCAACCTGCCGGGGCACGGACAGGCCGCGTTCCCGCAACGCATCCGTGGCGCCGCGCGCGATCTGGTCATTGCCGCAGAACAGCGCATCCGGTGGCTCGCTCTGCCCATCAAACAGCTGCTCCACCGCCTCGCGGCCCCATGCCTCCGACCATTGGCCGTTCCGATAATACTCTGCCGACACGGCAATGCCCGAAGCCGCCATGGCCTCCAGATAGCCGGCGTGGCGGAGGTTTACCGCTTCGAATTCGGCCGGGCCGGTTATGTGGGCAATGCGCCGCCGACCGCCATCGATCAGGTGCTGAACGGCCAGGATCGCACCGCCGCGGTCATCTGGCAGCAGGCACAGGGCATCTGGATCATCGGCCTGGGAGAAGACATAAATCACCGGCATCGATCTGGCCGGCACGGCGATCGCCGGCCTTGTATCCATGCGCCGCGCCGTCACCAGCAGGCCATCAATGCGCTTGCCCAGCAACTGGTCCAGATGCTGTTGCTCGCGAACGGGGTCGTCTGTGGCATTGCACATGAAGATCGCAATGCCGTGCCCCGCGAGCATTTCCTCCAGGGCCTCCAGAATGGGAAAAATGAAGCGCCCGAAGCTGTCGGTGGTCAGAATGCCCACGGTCATCGACCTGGTTCTGTGCAGGCTTTGCGCCATCGCATTGGGCCTGAAGCCAAGCGCCTGCGCGGCCGCGATCACTTTGTCGCGTGTCTCCTGCTTGAGCCGGCCATTGTCGTTAAGGGCCTTGGAGGCTGTGCCAATGGACACGCCGGCCCGCGCGGCCACATCGCGGATGGTGGCTCGGTCGGGATAGCGCGGCGCCTCGCCTCTGATCGTTTCGTCGTCGCTCATGCCGCCCCATGCCGATAGGCTGCGCAGCCTCTTCTCTGCGCGGACCATTGCCGTTTAGGGCAATCAGGAAGCCCTTCACTGCCATTGGCAGCCTCGCCACAGAGCGTGAAGGAAAAGGTTTTCTCAAATGCGGTTGTGCCACAACCTCCTCAGCCGCACAACCGCAAATTTGTGGTCAGGCAACGGCGGGGAAGTTCAATGGGGCAGGGGACTGTCAGGGTGGAAAGCGGCGTTCCGGCGCGCCTAGCTGTAGCGCTTTGGCACGGCGTTGAAAAAGACGCCGTAGCTGCCCGTCGTGGTCCTTTCAAGCAGTGCGGCCAGCCCGTCCAGGGGCGCCTCTGACCAGTCGACGCGCAGGTCAATGCTCGCAAAGGCCTCCTGGCCGAAGACCTTGAGCGCCGCCGACCCGGTGCCTCTTGCATCGCCTCCCGCCCGTTCGCCCGCTGCCAGCGCGGCCAGCAGCCGCTGCTCAAATGGGGCGTCAGCCTCATAGGCCTCCAGCATCGCCTGCAGCACGCCGGGCCCGGTCAAGATGTTGCCAGCCACGGCGAAGCCTTTGCCAGCCAGGTGTCCGGCGAAGGGGTCGCAGGCCGACCCTGTCCAGCAGGCCACGCTGCCATTGCGGTCCACCACAATCAGTTGCCGCCGTTGCGGTTCCCGGTCCTGGGCAAGCGCGGCGTCCATGGCTGACTGCGCGGACATGGCCGGCATCCGCGCCAGACAATCATGCGCCAGATAGGGGTTGGTCATCGCCTGGGTTGCCACCGCCCCCACGCCGGCAATGACGTGCGGCACCAGGGCGCCTACCGCCGGGCCGGCAGTGGCCGTGGCAACGCCGAGCGAGCCGTCAACGGGATTTCGGGCGACAATGGAGAAAGTCATGGCAGTTCCTCGTATTGCGCAATTTATCATCATAAATCTATTGCGTGTCGAATTTATGCTGATAAATTAACTTCAGGCCCTTGTCTCATGGTTTGCCGCTGCCGGGCAATGGGGCCGGAACGCAAGGAGGTACGCATGATCCGCAAATGGAGACGCTTGGCACCACTGATCGTGGCGACAGCACTGGCGCTCGCCGCCCCCGTCGCCGCCCAGACGCCGCCCAACGTACTTGTCGTCGGGCAGATCGCCGAACCCGCTTCGCTCGATCCGCAGGTGTCGACCGCAGCCAATGACTTCCGCATTGCCGTCAACATCTATGACGGGCTGGTGCGCAACAAGCCGGGCACGCTCGAGATCGAACCGGCCCTGGCCACCGACTGGACCATTACGGACGATGGCCTGGAATACACCTTCAATCTTCGGCCCGACGTGACGTTTCACGATGGCACGCCATTCAATGCGGACGCCGTCAAGTTCACCTTCGACCGCATGCTGCAGGCCGATCATCCTTACGCCTCGACCGGGCCATTCCCGCTGGCCTTCTTCTTCTCGTCGGTTGCAAGCATCGACGTCATTGACGACCTGACGGTCAAATTCACGCTCAATGAGCCCTTCGCCCCGTTCATGTCGAACCTGGCATCGGCCACGGGCCTGATCGTTTCCCCTGCCGCCGTCGAGCAATATGGCGCGGACTATGGCCGCCACCCTGTCGGCACCGGCCCCTTCAAGTTTGAGGAGTGGCAGTCCAATACCAGCGTTGTCGCCTCGCGTAACGAAGCCTATTGGGACGGGGCGCCAGCGCTTGAAGCGGTTATCTTCCGCCCCATAACCGATGCCAACACCCGCGTCGCCGAAATGCTCTCGGGTGGTATCGACGTGCTGCTCGAAACGCCGCCGGACAATATCGCCCAGTTCAGCAATGACGCCAATTACCAGCTCAAGGAGGCTGTAGGTCCCCATGTCTGGTACGTCATGCTCAATGCCAAGGATGGCCCGTTTGCCGACAAGCGCGTGCGTCAGGCGGTAAACTACGCTGTCAACAAGGAAAGCCTGGTCAACGACGTGCTGCAGGGCACGGCCGAAGTGTCCGCCGGCCCGATCCCGCCGGCGTTCAACTGGGCCTATAATGAAGACGTTCAGCCCTATCCCTATGACCCGGAAAAGGCCAAGGCGCTGTTGGCTGAAGCCGGCGCCGAAGGCGCCAAGCTGACATTCCTGGTCACCGAGGGTGGTTCGGGCATGCTTGATCCTGTGCCGATGGGTACAGCGATCCAAGCCGATCTGGCTGCTGTCGGTCTCGATGTCGAGATCAAGACCTATGAGTGGAACACCTTCCTGTCGGAAGTGAATCCTGGTCTTGAAGGCAAGGGCGACATGGCTGAAATGGCCTGGATGACGTCCGACCCCGATACATTGCCGTTCCTGACCCTGCGCACGGCGGCCTTCCCGGATGAGGGCGGCTTCAATTCGAGCTACTACTCCAACCCTGAAGTCGACGAACTGCTCGACCAGGCCCGCGTGGCCACAGATCAGGCGACGCGCGCCGATCTCTACAAGCAGGTGCAGGCCATCACGCATGAGGATGCCCCCTGGCTGTTCGTGGCGAACTGGAAGCAGAACGCCGTCGTGACCGCCGCGGTTGGCAATTTCGAACTGCAGCCGGACTTCAACCTTGTGCTGCGCGACGTGACCAAGAACTGATGCCCGATCTCGGGGTGGCAGGCTGCCGCCCCGTAATCTTCTAGCGCGGAGGAGCCGATATGCTCAGCTATATCGCCAAGCGGCTGATTGCAGCAGTGCCGGTGATCCTGGGTCTGTCCATCATCGTCTTTCTGGTGATGAAACTGATCCCTGGTGATCCGGCGCAGGCCCTGCTCGGCTCCTACGCGACGCCCGACAATGTCGCGCGCATCAATAGTGCGCTGGGGCTGGACCGCTCCTGGCCGGAACAATATGTCATCTGGGTCGGCAATCTGCTGCAGGGTGATTTCGGACGTTCCTACATCCTCAACCGCCCTGTGCTGGATGAGGTCCTGGAGCGGTTCAGCGCCACGCTGATCCTGGCCGGTACATCGCTGGTCATCTGCTCGGTGCTGGGCATCCTGGCCGGCACCGTGTCCGCTGTCCGCCAGTTCGGCTGGACCGACCGCATCGTCACCTTCTTCGTATTGATCGGCATTTCCATGCCGGCTTTCTTTCTCGGACTGATCTTCATTCTGTTCTTTGCCGTGCGGTGGCGCCTGCTGCCGGCATCGGGCATGTACGCCGTCTATGGCGGCGGTGACCTGGCTGACCTGGCCCGCCACCTCATCCTGCCGGCCGGTACGTTGGCCATCGTGGCCACCGGTATCGTCGCGCGGCTGACCCGGGCTGCCATGCTCGAAGTCCTGCGGCAGGATTTTATCCGCACTGCGCGCGCCAAGGGCCTCAAGGAAGGCGCCGTCATCTGGCGGCATGCCTTCCGTGCGGCGCTGGTCTCGGTGATCCCCGTCCTGGGCATCCAGGCCGGCTTTGTGCTGGGCGGCGCCGTTTATATCGAAACCGTTTTCCAGTGGCCGGGGCTGGGACAGATGCTGGTCAAGGCCGTCTCGACCCGCGACCTGCTTCTGGTTCAGGGCGGCGTGCTGGTGGCAGCAACGGTCTATGTGCTGGTCAATCTGCTGGCCGACGTCGCCCAGGCCATGCTCGATCCAAGGCTCAAGGCATGACCGACATGACCGTCTCCCCACCCGCAGCCGCCCGCCAGCGCCGCAGCAACTGGCAATTGCTGATGGCCAATCGCCTCGCCGCGGCCGGGCTTTTCCTGTTCGGCTTCATCGTCGTGCTGGCCATATTGGCGCCCGTCCTGCCCTTGCCCGATCCCAATATAACCGACCAGCCCAACCGCCTGCTGCCGCCATTGAGCGCCGGGCACCTGCTGGGGACCGACCATCTGGGGCGTGACATCGTCTCGCGGCTCATCTGGGGCACTCAGATCTCGCTGGTGGTGGGCATCTGTGCGACCGCCCTGTCCGCCCTCTTCGGTTCGCTTATCGGCCTGGTAGCCGGCTATGCCCGTGGTGCGGCCGATTCCATCCTGATGCGCTTTGTCGATATGCTGATGGCGTTTCCCTATATCCTGCTGGCCATTGCCATCGTCGCAGCGCTGGGACCGGGCCTGCTCAATGCCCTCTACGCCATCGCCATCGTCAACGTGCCGTTCTTCGCCCGCAACATCCGGGGCGTCACGGTGTCGATCCGCAATCGTGAATTTGTCGATGCGGCTCGTCTTTCGGGCAAGGGGCATGTCGCCATTCTGTTCAGCGAAGTGCTGCCCAATGTACTGCCGGTGATCGTCATCACCATGTCCACCACGGTGGGCTGGATGATCCTTGAAACGGCGGGCCTGTCTTTCCTGGGTCTGGGTGCCCAGCCCCCGACAGCTGACCTGGGCTCCATGCTCGGCCAGGCGCGCGCGCAGCTGTTCACCGCACCCCATGCCTCGATCATTCCGGGCGTCATGATCTTTGTGCTGGTGATGAGCATCAACCTGCTGGGCGATGGCGTACGCGATGTGCTTGATCCGCGCCTGCGCTCGGGCTCGCTAAACCGGCCGCTGGCCGTTACCCGCATCGAACGCGAGATCACCCCGCCCGCCAGCAGGGACAAGGCGCCGGCGCTGCTGGTGGAAAACCTGTCCACCGGCTTCGCCGATACCGGCACGGTTGCGCCTGCGGTCAAGTCGGTCAGTTTTGCGCTCGACAAGGGTGAGTGCCTTGGCCTGATCGGCGAAAGCGGCTCGGGCAAGTCGGTCACGGCACTGTCGCTGATGGGGCTGGTGGCCTCCCCGCCCGGCGTGATCACCGGCGGCGCGGTCTACATAGACGGCGCCGACGTGCTGTCGCTGCCCCAGCAGGCGCTGATCGCCTTGCGCGGCGCCAAGGTGTCCTATGTCTTTCAGGATCCCCTGACCACATTGCATCCGCTCTATCGCGTCGGCGAACAGATCGCCGAGGCCGTTACCGCCCATAGCTCGGTGGGACGCAACGCCGCCATGACCCGGGCCGTCGAGCTGATGGAAACCGTCGGCATCCGTGACGCCCGGGAGCGCGCCAGGGCCTATCCGCATGAGCTCTCGGGCGGCCAGCGCCAGCGCATCGGCATTGCCATGGCATTGGCCAATGACCCCGAGATCATCATTGCCGACGAGCCGACCACGGCGCTCGACGTCACGGTGCAAAAGCGCATTCTCGACCTGTTGCAGGCGCTGCGCCGCGATCGCGGGCTGGCACTGCTGCTGATCACCCATGATTTCGGCGTCGTCGCCCAGGTCTGCGATCGGGTTGCGGTGATGAAGGACGGGGTCATCGTCGAGCAGGGCACGACGGCCGACATCCTGCGCGCGCCTCAGCACGACTACACCAGGCGTCTGATCGCCTGTGTGCCCGAACTGGGCGAAGGGGAAAGCTTTCTCGAACGTGTACGCCCGCTGTTTGCGGAGGGGGCGGCATGAGCCAGAATTCGGGCGAAACGGCCATCGAGATGAGCGGACTGGTCAAGACCTTCGGTGGTGGCCGCAATCTGTTCGGACGACGCGCCAGCACGGTGCATGCGGTAAGAGATATTTCGCTCTCGCTGACGCGCGGGGAAACGCTGGGCATTGTCGGCGAGAGCGGCTCGGGCAAATCGACACTGGCCCGGATGCTGGTAGGGCTCGAGCGCCCCACGGCCGGGCAGATGGTGATTGATGGCAAGGACTGGGCCACGCTGGCCGATGCCGGCCCGCGCGCCTTTGGCCGCACCATCCAATATGTGTTTCAGGACCCCGTGGCCTCGCTCAACCCGCGCAAGACCATTGGCGAAATCCTGGATGTGCCGCTGCGCCTGTTGTGTGGCTATGACGGTGCCCGGCGCACCGCCCGCAAGCGTGAGCTGGTGGAAGCGGTGCAAATGCCGGTCGATACGCTCACGCGTTACCCCCATGAATTCTCGGGCGGCCAGGCGCAGCGCATAGCCATCGCCCGGGCGCTGGCGGCAGAGGCCCGCATCCTTGTGCTCGACGAGCCGGTCAGTGCGCTTGATGTATCGGTGCAGGCCCAGGTGCTGCTGCTGCTCGAAGATCTCAAGCGCCGGCTCGGGCTGTCCTACCTGTTCATCAGCCACGATCTGGCCGTGGTGGAGTCAATTTCCGATCGTGTCGCGGTGATGTATCTGGGGGAGGTGGTAGAAGAGGGTCCCGCTGCCGGGCTCTTTGCCGCGCCGCAACATGACTATACGAGAACCTTGATCGCCAGCGCACCGCGCCTGGGCCATCCGGACACTGCATGACCGACAAAGACGCGCCACCTCTCCATGCCCCGACCCGTGCGGGCATCCCCCGCCGCAAGCGGACCGACGAAATCGTGGACGCCATCAAGCGCATGATCGTCGAGCATGGCCTGGGCCCCGGCGACCGGCTGCCGCAGGAGCGTGACCTGATCTCCCAATATGCTGCCAGCAAGGGCACGGTGCGCGAGGCGCTCAAGGCACTCGAAGTTCAGGGCCTGATCAGCATGCGCACCGGTCCTGGTGGCGGTGCCTTCATCGAGCGGATGTCGGAGGGACGGGCGATGAGCCTGCTTTCCAACTTCCTGTTTGCCAAGAACATCTCGATTGCCCACATCTATGAGATGCGCAAGGCGCTTGAGCCCTTGATGGCGGCCAGCGCAACGCCCCATATCGATCAGGCAGGTCTTGCCCGGCTCGAAGCCATTATCGCGGTCTATGACCACGAGCCCGCCGATGCGCAGGAGCGCTGGGCCCAGCGCATGGCCGAACTCGATTTTCACGGCGTTGTCGCCGAATACTGCGACAATCCGATCCTGGCCTTCACCTGCCGTTTCCTGCAGCGACTGCTCAAGGAGCTGACCATCGCCCAGGACATCTATGTCCAGCCCGATATTGTGCTGCGCCAGACCGGTATTCAGCATCAGCGCGACCTCATCGCCGCAATGCGCAACCGCGCGCCTGCCACCGCTGCAGCCATTCTTGCCGAGCACATGGCCGAGGCCGAACAACACATGCTTGGTCTGCAGGCCAAGCTCTCCGATCGCTTCCTGAGTGAAGCCGAGGCACCCAGAGCCGCCAGGTCACGGCGCAAGGCTGTTTGACGGGGCGCTTGGTCTGCGCGACCGCTGGCCGACGTTTGCAAAGCTGGGGCTGTCCTGGCCTTCCGCCCCGTCCAGACGTGCTGGCCTGTGGAAATAATCTTGCTGCTGTACGAGTCTACGGGATTGTGATCCTTCATATGGACAGGCGCTGCTAGGCTCTGCTTCTGTCCGGGGTAGGGCGCAGCCACTCCATTGCAATTTCGAGGTTCTGGTTTGATACGGCAACTCCTGGTGTCGCTTCTGGTTCTGGCCGCTGCTGCGGCAGCCTGGATCGCCTTTGTTCCCAGCGCCGCGCCGCTCCTCGCGAGCTATGGCATTGCCTTGCCTTTCGGCGCCGCCACAGCCCAGGACGCGCGTCCGGCCGGTGGCCCTGCCGGGCGGCGCGGCGGGGGGGCCCGTCAGACCAATGTCGTGACGACGCCGGTGCAGCTGGCCACGATCAACGCGTCGCTCCAGGCCATCGGCGAGGGGACAGCGGTGCGCTCCGTGACGATATCGTCGCCTGCCGGCGGCAATCTGGCCGAAGTGCTCGTCCGCCCCGGCCAGCAGGTGATGGCGGGCGACGTTATTGCGCGCCTGGAGTCGGATAACGAACAGATTGCCTATGATCGCGCCAAGCTGGCCGCCGACGATGCCAGTGCCACCTTGAGCCGTACCCAGAACCTTGCGAGCACCAACACCGTCGCCACCACGGCCCTGACGGCCGCCCAACTGGCCGCTGCCAATGCGGACCTTGAATTGCGCAATGCGGAGGTCGCCCTGTCTCGCCGCACCATGATCAGCCCCATTGCCGGAACGATTGGCCTGATCAGAGTGACACCGGGCAACTATCTGGCCGCCCAGACCACCGTCACCACCATCGACGACACCTCTTCGATCCTGGTCGATTTCTGGGTGCCTGAGCGCTATGCGGCGGCCATCTCGCGCGAAACCATGGTGACGGTAACAGCGACGGCCCTGCCGGGCCGGAGCTTCTCCGGCAGGGTGCGTGCGATCGACAGCCGCATCGATCCAGCCAGCCGCACGCTCCAGGTGCAGGCTGAGATTCCCAATACGGAAGGCAGCTTGCGCGCTGGCATGTCCTTTCTGGTCAGTCTGAGTTTTCCTGGTGAGCAATATCCGGCAGTCAACCCGCTGGCGGTGCTGTGGTCTGCCGACGGCTCTTATGTGTGGCAATATGTGGATGGAAAGGCCAGGCGCGTGCCGGCCGAGATCATCCAGCGCAATAGCGATGGCGTTCTGGTCCGGGCAGACATCGCCCCCGGTGACGCGATCATCACCGAAGGCATCCTGCAACTGAGTGAAGGGGCCGATGTGACCCTGCTCAGTGGCCCCGATGGTACCGACGACCAGGCTACAGTCTCGCCCTGAGCCCCCAAGGAGCCCGTTGCATGTCCATTGCCCACAAAAATGAACGCGGCGGCACACTGGCGGCACTGTTTGTTCGCCGTCCCGTCATGGCCGTGGTCATCAATGCGTTGATCGTGGTGGCGGGCCTGGCGGCCCTGCTGGGTGCCGAGGTCAGGGAGCTTCCCAGCGTTGAGCAGCCGGTCTTGTCGATCTCGACAACTTTCGATGGTGCGGCCGCCGAAACCGTTGACCGCGAAGTCACCGCCGTTGTCGAGGGCGCCGTGGCCCGCGTCCAGGGCGTTACCTCGATCTCCTCGAGTTCGTCCACCGGGCGCAGCCGCGTCACCCTTGAATTTTCCGATGGCACCAATCTCGACGTGGCCACATCGGATGTGCGCGACGCGCTCAGCCGCCTTGGCCGCAGTCTGCCCGATGGTGTCGACGACCCGACGATCTACAAGGCCGATAGCGATGCTCAGGCCATCATACAATTGGCTGTCACTTCGGACACCCTGTCGATCGCCCAGATGAGCGAATTGGTCGATTCGATGATTTCCGAGCGGCTGAGTGCAGTCGCTGGTGTCGCCGAGGTCCAGGTTTACGGTACGCGCACCACGGCATTTGAAGTCGATGTCGACCCCCTCAAGCTGGCCAGCCGTGGCCTGACAGTGGCCGACATCCGCAATGGTCTGTCCACCATCGCCTTTGACACCCCCGCAGGTTCGATCAACGGCCCCAACCAGAACATCACCGTCCGCGCGATTTCCGAAGTCACCACGCCCAAGGATTTCGAGGACATCATAATTGATGGCCGGACGCATCTGGGCGACGTCGCCACGGTGGTGTTCGATGCCGCGGCCAGCACCTCCGCGCTGCGCTCCGATGGCAAGCCGGGCATCGGCCTGGGAATTGTCCGCCAGGCCCAGTCGAACACCATCGAGATCTCCAGGGGCATCCAGGCGGCAGTCGATGTGCTCAACCAGACGCTTCCAGAAGGCGTGGACATCAAGGTGTCCAGTGACGACGCGGTGTTCATCGATGGCGCGCTGCACGAGGTGCAAGTGGCGCTGCTGGTGTCGCTGGTTGTGGTGGTGGCGATCATCTTCCTGTTCCTGCTGGACTGGCGCGCGACCATCGTTCCCGCCATCTCCATGCCCATTGCCCTGCTTGGCGCGGTTGCGGGCATCTACCTTGCCGGGTTCTCGCTCAACATCATCACCCTGCTGGCGCTGGTGCTGGCCACCGGTCTGGTCGTCGATGACGCCATCGTGGTGCTGGAGAATATCGTGCGCCGAAAGAACCTGGGTGCCGGTCCGCGTGCCGCAGCCGTTCTGGGGACGCAGGAGGTCTTTTTCGCCGTCGTTGCCACCACGCTGACTCTGGCCGCCGTTTTCATTCCACTGTCCTTCCTGCAAGGCCAGACCGGGCGGCTTTTCCGCGAGTTCGGATTCACGCTGGCCATTGCCGTGCTGATCTCATCGATTGTTGCCCTGTCGATGGGGCCGATGATTGCATCGCGCTTTCTCAAGGAGCACACCACCCATCACCATGGCGGGCCTATCGGCGCTTTTGGTAGCGCCATGGCGGTCTTTTACCGCTTCACCCTGCGGATTGCCCTCGCCAACCCATTCGTGGTCGTGCTGGTTGCACTTCTGTTCGCCGGTTCTTCCTATTTTGTCTTTGGCAATCTTCGGCAGGAAATCACGCCCCCTGAAGATCGTTCGCAACTGTCCCTGCGCATTTCGGCGCCCAACACGGTCAGCCTCGATTATGTGCGGACGCAGATGACGCGTGTGGAATCGCTGCTGCAACCCTTCATTGCCAGTGGCGAAGTGCGCTCGCTCTTCGTCCTTTCCGGCTTCGGCACCGGCGGCTTCATGACCCTTACACTGGCGCCATGGGATGAACGGGACCGCAGCCAGGCGGAAATTGCCACCGAGATCAATGCGCTGATGACCCAGGTGCCCGGTGTCAGCGCGTCCATCCGGCAGGGAAACAGTCTTGGCATTCGTGGCGGCGGCTCCGGCCTGCAGTTCGCCGTCGTGGGATCCGATTACACCGTGCTTGCCGATACAGCCCAAAAGGTAGCTGACCGACTTGCAGAAGACGGTCGCTTCGGGCGGGTCAATGTCAGCTTCGATACGACCCAGCCCCAGCTGACGCTGACGGTCGACCGCACCAGGGCCGACTCCCTGGGCATCGACATCAATGGTCTGGCGACGACGCTGCAGGCCATGATCGATGGCAGCGACATCGGCAATATCTTCATCAATGACACCAGCTATACGGTGCGGATGGTGTCGAGCAGCAATCCCATCAACGATCCGCGCGATCTTGAGGGGCTGTTCATCAGGACCGGTGACGGACGCTTCGTGCCCATGTCCACCATCGCCACAATAACCGAGTCTGCGGTTCCGCCATCGCTCGCCCGTGAACAACAGCGACGGGCCGTTCCGGTGACGGCCAGCCTCGACGGCGGCCTCGCCCTCGGCGATGCCTACTACCAGACACTGGAACTGGCCCGCCCGCTGTTGCCGGAAGGCGTCTCCATCATCCCCCTGGCCGAGGCGCGCACGATCGGTGAGGCCAATAACGGCCTGCTCATTACCTTCGGCTTCGCCCTGATCATCATTCTGCTGGTTCTGGCGGCGCAGTTCGAGAGCCTGTGGAGCGCGATAATCGTGATGACGACCGTGCCCTTCGGCGTCGCTGCCGCCCTCTATGCGCTGATGGTGACCGGAGGGAGCTTGAACATATTCAGCCAGATCGGGCTGGTGCTGGTCGTCGGCATCATGGCCAAGAACGGGATTTTGATCGTCGAGTTCGCCAACCAGCTGCGTGACCAGGGTCTGGCCGTTCGCGAGGCAATCGAACAGGCCTCCAACATCCGGTTGCGGCCGGTGATGATGACCATGATCGCCACCATTCTGGGTGGGCTACCCCTGGTGCTGGCCAAGGGCGCCGGCGCGGAAGCGCGCTCCGCCCTGGGTTGGGTGATGGTGGGCGGGCTCAGTTTCGCCGCCGTTTCGACGCTCTACCTCACGCCAACCGCCTATTTGCTGCTGGCGCGCTTCTCCAAGCCCAAGGCCGAGGAAGAGGCACGGTTGGAGCGCGAGCTTGATGCGGCCACGACCACGCCCGAACCCGCCCAATAGCCCCATGCAGCCCTCGCGGAGCCGTGGGCAGGTGCAGGCACGATCATGGTTCGTGGTTCGACCTTCTGGGCAGCCACGATTGCCGCGACGTCACCCCCAGTAACAGCGCCACAATGCCGGCTGCCCGCAGCCTGGGCATGTCGGCGGGGACAAATTTCTTCTGGCTCGGTGCGCCGACCGGCACAAGCCTGGATTAAGGCGACGCTAGAGGCACAGGGAGGCGAAGGCGACAGGCCCCATGGTGATCGCCGTCGCGACCAGGGCGGCAACACTTGTTCCCACGCCGATGCCATCAAGGGCCGTAGCGGCAGGGCGATTTCTGCGCAATGCGCCGATTTGTAGGGCCAGATAGCCGCCCAGCACGAGCAGCGACACCACATATCCCGCAACCAGCACTGCCCTGTGCTGGGCGGACGGCCAGCCAAAATAGCAGCCAAGATGCTGCAGGCCATAGAGGGCAATGAAGGCGAGCGCCCAGAGCGTAAACCCGGTCAACAAAGGCCAAAGCTGCTTGCTCACACGCCGCCTCCTGTACGCGCCAGCAGGATGATCAGTGCCCAGGCGGGCACCAGCGCAAGGGCTGCATAGTCGGTCCACAACACCGACAGTCGCAGGTCGGTGGACCGGACCGCCGAAACATAGCCCGTCCGCCAGCGCCACGCCGCATGGGCCGACACCAGCAGCGCGACGACCGCGTGAACGGCGCAGTAGAGGAAAAGGGCAAAGCGCAGGGCCAGATTGGCGTGGACGGTCGCATCGCCCAGCATCGCCATGCCCGCCACGCAGATCAGCGCCGTAACCGCACTCAGGGTCGCAGCGCCGAGCAGCATGCCCCAGGGCGAGCCGCCAGCAGCATTCAACGAGCGCCCCCGACGCGCCAGCATTGCCGCCATGAACGCGGAGACCAGGCCAAGGGCCGGCAGCCAGTCCAGAGTAGGGGCGCCGCCCTCCCACCCCGGGGCGACGACAGCCAGGTAGAGCCCGCCGAACAGAAGCGATGCATAAAGTGTCGTATCGACTGCGATGGCGAACATGGATGCCCACCAGGTGACATTGTTGACCACCTCGCCATCGGCCGGCACGGCTGTGTCCTGACCAATGGTGATCGGCCCCACATCGCTCTGCGCTCCAAGCTCCCTCGGCCACACCAGAAACAACCCAATGACGGCGAGGGCGGCTATGGGCACGATCCAGTAGACCTTGAACAACAGGCCGAGGAAAAACACACCGGTGGCCAACGCCGTCCAGAGCGGCAAGAAGCTTCGCTGCGGCAGGATGATGACCTGATCGGGCTGTCCCGTCATCATGTCGACCCCCAGGGTCTCCTGCCGGTTTTCGCGCGCAAAGCCGAGATAACCTTCGCCTGCCGCCAATGTTGGGCCCAGCCTTTCGGGATCGAGATCATCAGCACGGGTCGCGATCGACGGCAGCGCGGCAAAATTATAGGCTGGCGGTGGCGTGGGCGTCGCCCATTCAAGCGTTCGCGCCTTCCATGGGTTGCGCGGGGCCGGCAGGCCGAACCGGAACTGCATGATGATGTCGATCAGGACCAGGGCAAAGCCCATGGTCATGATGAAACCACCAAAGGACGACAGCAGGTTCAGCCAGTCCCATCCCCAGTTGGAGGGATAGGTGGAGATGCGCCGGGGCATGCCCATCAGGCCGGTCAGATGCATCAGGAAAAAGGTGAGGTTGAAGCCGACGAGGATCAGCCAGAAGGCGGGGACTGAAAGTCTATAGACACTGCTGCGGCCGGTGAAATGGGGCAACCAGTAGTAGAGCGCCGCCAGCATGGGAAAGACGAAGCCGCCGACCAGCACATAGTGGAGATGGGCAACCACGAAATAGCTGTCATGGGCCTGGGTATTGAACGGCACCATTGCCAGCATCACGCCGGTCAGACCGCCGCACACAAAGACGATGAAGAACCCCACGACATAGAGCATGGGAATGTCGAATTTGGGCCGGCCGGATGCCAGTGTCCCGATCCAGGCAAAAATCTGCACCGCCGTGGGGATGGCCACCAGGGCGCTGGCGGCCGAGAAGAAGGCAAGCGCCAGATGGGGTATGCCCACGGTAAACATGTGGTGCACCCAAAGGCCGAAACTGAGAAAGGCCATCGAGACAATTGCGACGATAATGGCGTTGTAGGCCACCAGTTGTCGCCGGGCGAAGGTGGGGATGATGGTGGACAGCACGCCGGCGGCGGGCAGGAAGATGATGTAGACTTCAGGGTGCCCGAACAGCCAGAACAGATGCTGCCAGAGCAGGGGATCGCCACCGCGCGTGGGATCAAAGAAGGGCAGGTCGAAGGCACGCTCCATCTCGAGAAGGATCGAGCCCAGGATCAGCGGCGGAAAGCCGATCAGCATCATGCCGGCGGTGACCAGCATGTACCAGCCAAAGATCGGCATGCGCGTCAGCGACATGCCCGGCGCACGCATTTTGAGGATCGTGACCACCAGTTCGACAGCGGCGGTGATGGCCGAGATTTCGACGAACGTGATGCCCAGCAACCAGACATCGGCATTGATCCCCGGCGTATAGGTGCCCGAGGACAGCGGGGTGTACATAAACCAGCCGGAATTGGGCGCATAGCCCAGCACCATCGCGACGATCAGGATCGTGCCGCCAAACAGATAGCACCAGAAGCCGTAGGCCGTCATGCGCGGGAAGGCGAGATCGCGGGCGCCCAGCATCTTGGGCAACATGTAGATCGCCAGACCCTCGAACATGGGAATGGCAAACAGGAACATCATTACCGTGCCATGCATGGTGAAAAGCTGGTTGTAGAGTTCGGGGCCGACGAAGGCGCTGTCGGGGGTGGCCAGCTGCGCGCGGATCAGCATGGCGAGCAGGCCGCCGATGGTAAAGAACACCAGCGCCAGCGCCATGAAGCGCTTGCCCAGGATGCTGTGGTTCACGGCCGACAGCCGTCCCCAGCCCGGTGGCGTATCCCAGATGTGGGAAAGCGCCTTGTGCAGGGCGACCGGGGAGAGCTGTTCGCGGCTCATTGTGCGCCTCCGACGATTTTGGCATAGTCGGAGGGCGTGTGAGCCTCGACCACAAATCCCATGGTTTCGTGCCCCTCTCCGCAATACTCAGCACAAATGCCGCGATATATCCCTGGCTCATCAGCCTGCAGGCGGATGATATTGGTGTGGCCGGGAATGGCATCGATCTTGCCGCCCAGCCGGGGAATCCAAAAGCTGTGAATGACATCGGCCGCCGTCACCAGGATGTCGACGGGTTCGCCCGCCGGAAGGTGGAGAACCGCGCTATCGGCAGCGCTCGACGCGTCGGGATAGCTGAAACGCCATTGCCACTGGCTGGCGTTTGCCTCGATGCGCAGCGGTGCAACCCCTCCCGGTTTGGGCAGCAACTGCTCGCCCAAAATCAGGGCAGCCACCAGCAAGGCGAGCAGGATCGGCACCGGCAATACCAGGCCACCGCCGATGATCCAGTGCGAAGGCTTGATGCCGCTGATCAGCGAAGGACGCAGAAAGCTCGCCGCCAATAGTGCCAGGACCAGCACGAACAGCACCAGCGCGCCCCAGAACATGATCCACCACAGCGTGGCGATATTTGCTGCAGCCGGGCCTGCGGGATCAAGCGTCGACAACGGGGTCGCGCAACCTGTCAGCGCGAGCGGCGTTGCTGCTAGAGCAGCATAGCGCAACAGATGGGGGCTATCTTGGCCGAACGTGACGCCGAACAAGCCGAAATCATTGAAGAAGAGACGCCGCCCGAGGCCACCAGCTCGCACCCCAATCCGGGAATTCGGGAAGTGGCCGGGCAGGACATCGGATCTGCCGTCGCGGTGGCCGGTCATCCAATTCACGCCATGCTGGTGCATTTTCCCATTGCGCTGGTGATCTGCACCTTGGGCGTGGATGGTCTGTACTGGATCACGGCGGACCCCTTCTGGGTCCGTGCTGGCGTCTGGTCGGCGGGATTTGCATTCGCCTTTGGGGTCCTGGCCTCGGTCGCCGGGACCATTGAGCTGCTGGCCGTTCCGGGCATTCGCGTCCGTGTCGCCAGCTGGAACCACGCTATTGCCGCGATCACCCTGCTCGCAGTGGTTGCCGCCAATTGGGGACTGCGCCTCTCCGTTCCCGAGGCCATCCTGCCGCACGGGCTGCTGTTGTCGCTGCTCGCATCGGTACTCACGGCATTGGCTGGATGGCACGGTGGCAAGCTGGTTTTTGATCATGGGGTGGGTCTCATTATCTCGACCAAGCAGTAAAGCCGGCCCAGGCAGCCATGCCGGCGAGCATGTCACCGAGTGCGCCTGGGGCAAAAAAGGCCGTGATCCAGGTTGCGGCAAACCATTCGGGCTTTCCCAGCACCGTCGCAAGGATGGCCGCGATGACGCACGTGGTCAGCACCGTCACAGCGACGACGCGCCAGACTGGGTAGCTCTGGTTGGGTTCAAACAGGCGCAGGATCATCAGTCCGTTCATCACGTGGATGATGACCAGCATCCCCACGAGTGCCAGCTTGAGCGAGAACCACGGCTCAAAAGTCGCCTGGACGAAGATCAGGACGAGGCCGGACACCACGGCAACGAATGCGGCCGGCGACACCAGCCGGACGTAGAAGAAGCGCGTAAAATTGTGCAGGCGGTATAGCGCCTTGTCTTCCAGATTGTTGCGCTGCCAATAGAGCAGTGGCAAGCCGAGCAGCCCCGCTGACCAGCCGGCAATGGCCAGAACGTGGACGAGTTTGAGCAAGATTGCACTCACGCTTGGCGCGCCTCGCTGTGGCGCAACCACGATGACAGGCGCAGGACGGCGACCAATAGATAGGGCAGGCTCGCCGGCACCCACATGATCAGTCCGGCCAGTTGCTGGTCCGCAAGGGGATCCATGCCAAAGGCCAGCGTGGTGGTAAAATGGGGCGCGTAAAGCGGCAGGCCTGAAAAGACCAGGAGTGCGCCCAGCAGGCCCATCTGAACGGTGATCGCCACCAAGGCGGTGATGGCGCGGGCAGGGGAGGCCAGCAGTACGGCGGCCCAGAATGACAGAGCGCTGATCAGCAGCGTGCCCTGCATCAGCCAGTAGACCGGCGTGCTGGCGAGCGCCTGCACATAGGCATCTGGCGCATGCCACGCCCAGAAGATGACTGTATGGAGTAGCAGAAGCGGCGTCAGCAGGCTTGGCAGGCCATTGGCCAGAGCCGAGGCCTTTCCGCGCGCCTGACGGACCAGCGCCCAAGCCAGCAGCGGTGCGGCGACGGCCACGAGGAGAACATGGTGCACGACGCGTGCGGAGAACAGGGCAACCGTCAGTGCGCAAAGCGGGCTGACGAAGATAATGGCCAGTACCGCCATGCCTGCCACAAAGCTGGCTCTTTCGCGCGTCGTCATCGATCGATTGACCAGGAACAGCCCCGTGCAGATGGCCATCACCGCCAACAGCACCGGGTCAAGATTCCACCGCCCCCAGATATCGTCCGGGAGCGGCGGTGGACCGCAATAGGTCATCAGGTAGAGTGACGCTGGCATGAGATCCTGTCTGCAGTTCTAGTTGGCAGCGCTTTCGGGCAATGCATAGGCGATGAAGTAGTCGCCGATCGGGGTCTCCATGAAGTCATGGCCACCCGCATTGATCACCACGATCTGGCGACCCTCGGCCTCGTAGGTCATTGGCGTTGCCTGCCCACCGGCCGGCAGTTCAACCTGCCACACCTCTTCGCCGGTCCTGATATCGATGGCACGGAAGATGTCGTCAGTGGCAGCGCCGATAAAGAACAGACCCGACGCCGTGACAAAGCCACCGCCATTATTGGGCGTGCCGATGTCGAGCGGCAGCATGGACGGAATGCCGAATGGTCCATTCTTGCGGGCCGAGCCGAAGGGGCGGTCCCAGAGCACTTCGCGGGTTTCCAGATCAATGGCTGCGATGCCGCCATAGGGTGGCTGCTTGCAGAGCATGCCCGTAAACGGCACGCGCCAGCCAGCATTGACCCGGATGCCGTACGGCGTCTGGGCCTGCGGGCTCAGGCTGCCATGCGAACCGCCACCGGCATCGGCATCATAGTTCGGATCGGTGATCGGCAGCACGCCGAGTTCATCGACCTCTTCACGGGGCACAAGCTGGTTGTAGTTGGGCATGTTGTTGTAATTGGTGATCATGATGTTGTTCTCAGGATCGACGGCGACGCCACCCCAGTCCACACCACCATTATAGCCTGGAAACTGGATCCACGGCTGATCCACCGTTGGTGGCGTGTAGACGCCATCATAGCTCGCCTGGCGGAACTGGATGCGGCACCACAGCTGATCAAGCGGCGTCGTGCCCCACATATCCGCCTCGGTCAGATCCGGCTTGAGCAGATTGGGGAAGTCCGTGACATAGGGCTGGGTCGGCGACAGCCGCTCAGGTTCGACACCCCCCTGAGGCGCCGGACGCTCTTCAATATTGACCAGCGGCTCACCGGTGGCGCGGTTCAGGATGTAGAACTGTGCCTGCTTGGATGGCATGATGATGGCAGGCACGGGACCTTCAGCCGTGGGGAAGTCCACCAGCGTGCCTTGTCCACCCAGATCATAGTCCCAAACGTCGTAATGCACGGTCTGGTAGCTCCAGGCGACATCGCCGGTTTCCACATCGAGGGCCACAATGGCAGTCGAATAGGTATTCTCGGCATCGGAACGATCGCCGCCCCAATAGTCTACGGCCGAATTGCCCATGGGCATGTAAACCAGCCCGAGCTCGTCATCACCGGACGCGATGGTCCACATATTCGGCGTGCCCGGCGTATAGGTTTCGCCTTCCGGCGGCAGGCCGGTTTCACCGGGACGACCCATGTCCCAGGCCCATTCCAGCTCGCCCGTGACGACATTGTAGCCACGGATAACGCCCGAGGGGGCCTCACGTGTCTGCCCGTCGCTGACCTGGCTTCCCACGACCAATACGTCGCGTACCAGCGTCGGCGGCGATGTCGGGGCGTAAAAGCCCGGTGCCGTGTCGCCAATGCCTTCGAGCAGATTGACCGTCCCGGCATTGCCGAAATCCTCGCAGGGCTGCCCGGTCTGGGTATCGAGGGCGATCATGCGGGCGTCATGGGTGAGATTGACCACGCGACTGGCACACAGATCGGTTTCTGCCGCTGTCGGGTCTTCGAAATAGATCAGGCCGCGGCAGGAAGCGTTGTAGCCAATCGCATCGGCAGGGGTTTGCGGGTCATAGGTCCAGAATTCCGCGCCGGTCGCCGCATCAAGCGCACTGATCTTGTTGAGCGCCGAACACAGATACAGCCGATTGCCGACCTTGATGGGCGTATTCTGGTTGCCAAATGGCTCGTCGTTTTCCGGGAGATCGCCGGTGCGGAATTCCCAGATCTTCTCAAGCTGTCCCACATTGTCGAGCGTGATCTGGTCGAGCGGCGAGTAGCGCGCAGCGCGGTGCGTTCCGCCATAGGCCGGCCAGTCCACACCGGTTTCGAGCGTTGTGTAGGCTGCTTCCTGGCTCGGGACAGGCTCAGCCGGCGCAGGCTCATCGCTTCCCGGGACAACGGAAGGGGGGGTGTCGGTCGGCGCAACAGGGCTCTCAGCCGGTGCTTCTGTTTCAGATCCTGCTGCTGGTGACGGCGCCGGCGTCTGCTCGGTTGCTGGCGCGGTCGTGTCCTGAGCGTTGGCAGTCTCATCGCGCACACCTGTCAATGCCAGCAAGCAAACGCCTGCCGCCACGATAGTGGCAGCGGCCGCGCCAGAGGCCCGTCGCGACAGGACCATGCCACCGCGCAAGGCAGGAATGGCCATCAGCACAAGAACAAGAATAACGGTGGGGGCAACCAGCCGGGGCACTTGCGCCCAGCCATTAAAGCCCGCCTCCCAGAGCGCCCAGATCACCGTGCCCACATAGGTAACCAGATAAATCCATACCCCCATCATGGCATGGCGGAACAGGAAATAGGCAGATGCCAGCAGGCCAAGCCCCGCCAGCGCGTAATACCAGGAGCCGCCCAGGGTGATCAGATACACCCCACCAGCAAGTATCGGAATGCCGAACAGGGCCATAACGACCGCCAGAACCATGGGGCCCCAATATGCAAATCCGTGGGTGGCGTTCGTCATGCGGGCGCTCCTTGATAATATGTACTCCTTTGGCGAACGCCACAGCCTCGCCATGGTTCCGACATTTTTGAAGCGGTGCCGGCCCATCCCTACACCCAGAGACTGTGCAACCCAGCGCGCGCACTCCGCCTGCCCGATGGACTTTTCGACACCATCGGCGGCGATGTGCCCAATCTCGCTCACAAGATCGAAGGCTGCCCCTTCCACCCCATGATGCGGGCAAACAAATGATGACGTTCAGTCTTGTCCGCGCTCTAACCTGTCGCGGATTGCTTTCGGCGAATTGCCGCAAGCGCCTCTGTGATGGCGGACGTCGCGCGCCATCAAGGCGTGCGACGCAGGCTTCGTCAGAGGCTCAGCCATGCTGGGGCAATAGCTGTACCCTTGCCCAGGGCATAGCCGAGGCGGATGTTGAGCATGGCAAGCGGTTCGATCAACCGTGCCGCATCAAGGCCACCGGTCTTTTCGACCGCGAAGCCCGAGGTCTGGACCAGCCTTTCGACGACAGCGACGGCCGCCGCGTCATTGCCCGCCAGGAAGACTGGTACCTTGGCCGTGTCGGCGGGGGGCAGGTCGAAAAGGCTGGCAAAGACTGTATTGTAGGCCTTCACAATTTTGGCGGCCGGCGCAGCCGCCTGGATTTTTTCGGCAGCCGAAGTGGTGTGGCCAATGGTGAGGCCGGAGAAGTCGGGCGTGACCGGATTGGTCAGGTCGACAACGGTCTTGCTGCCCAGAGCGGAATTCTTGGCAATATCGAGCGCAACCTCGAAAGGCAGCGCCAGCACGACCACATCGGCGCGCGTTATGGCGGCGTCAACGTCCAGGACTTCCGGGCCGGCCGGCAGCGTGGCGGCGAAGGCACGTGCGGCGTCCAGGTCGCGGCTTGCCAGAATCAGCTTGGTCTTGCCGGCAAGGCGCTTGGCGATACCCTTGCCCATATTGCCCAGGCCGATGATTGCTGTGGTCGTCATTTGTCGTCTCCAGATTGGCATGTCGATGCGGTCGGTATGCCCTTTTCTGTTTCGTGCGTTAATTGCTTGAATTGTCCGTTCTGAATTGCGCATAAGTATCGAATGACTGATTTTGACGAACTGCGAACATTTGTCACCGCTGTGCGGCAAGGCAGTTTTGCCGCAGCCGCAAGGCAGCTCAATCTGTCTGCCGCCATGGTCGGGCGGCGAATACAAGCTCTCGAGGATCGGTACCGGCTCAAGCTGATCGAACGCTCGACGCGCAGCCAGCATCTGACCGAGGCGGGAAAAGAGTTTTTGGCCAGAGCCGAAACGGTGCTGGAGGCTGCCGAGGCCCTCTCCGAAACGTCGGGCGGCACACAGCTTTCGGGGCGCATCAGGATAACGGCGCCGACCATTCTCGGAATTACGCGCTTACCGGCAATTCTGGCTGGCTTCGACGCGCAGCATCCAGGTGTGATACTGGAGGTCAACCTCAGCAATCGGCGGGTGGACCTGATTGCGGAAGGCTTCGACCTGGCGATCCGGATTGGCGCATTGCCCGATTCCGGGCTGATAGCCAGGCGTCTGGGTTCCTACAGATTTGCCTGCTGCGCTGCGCCCGACTTCATCCGCCGATTTGGCAAGTTTATCCATCCCAACCAGTTGTCACAGGCGCGGTGCCTGCTCAATCTCAATCTCGTGCCCCGCAATCGCTGGCCTTTCATCGGGCCCAATGGCGAGCAGGTCACGGTGACCGTGGGCGGCGGCATCGAAATTGATCTCGATGAGGCACAGCGCAAGCTGGCAATCGACGGCGCCGGCATCGCCTATCTTCCTCTTAGCCTTGTGGAGGCTGATCTGGCCGAAGGTCGTTTGGTGCCCATATTCTCCGATTGGACGATGCCGACCATGCAGATACATGCTGTGCAACCTTCCCGCCAATTTGTGCCGCGAAGGGTCAGCGCGTTCTTGTCAGCGGTAGTCACCAACTTCAGCGATAGCCACGCATCTGAGTAGCGCGCCTAAGAGCCGAAGGCCGCCAACCCGCTTGGACGCAAGCGCCACCAAAAACGGAGGAACAAGATAGGTCAACAAAATCAGTTAGTTCTTTTCCATCAAGGAGATGGAATGGTGCTGCCGGACAGGATTGAACTGTCGGCCTCCCCCTTACCAAGGGGGTGCTCTACCACTGAGCTACGGCAGCATTGCTACGCAGCTGGTTGGCTCTGCGCGACGGGGGCTCTACTGCCATAGGGTCTGGCTCGACGCAAGGCAAAAAAACGCCTATCACCGCCTTCAACGCAAACGCGAATCCTTCTGGCCCCATGAGCAAAACCCAACAAGCTGCCATTCGTGAGCAAAGATTGGCCGCAAAGCTCCGCGAGAACCTCAAGCGCCGCAAGGGTCAGGCCAAGGCGCGTTCCGATTCGGAACGTCAGGCGCCGGATCTCCAATCGGTGCCCGGACCGGTCACGGTGAAGAAACCGTAAACCATTTTCGGGCGACTATCGACTTCTTCAACGCTGAGAGCGGCGAGTCTGGCTTACGTGGCAACTAAGACTTGGCCTACCTCGATCTCCAGGTAGCAAGGGCACCAGCCCGCCATATAGGACGACTAGACTATGGACCGTATTCGCTTGATCGGTGGCAATGCACTCAATGGCGAGATTGCCATTTCAGGTGCCAAGAACGCCGCCCTGCCGCTGATGATTGCTTCATTGCTGAGCGATGAACCTCTGGTTCTGCAGAATGTGCCCCGTCTTGCCGACGTCAAGCAGCTCGAGCGCATTCTGGAAAATCACGGTGTCGATATTGCCGTGCATGGCCGCCGCCGCGGCGAAGACGAGATGGTCGGCCAGCGCATGACCTTCCATGCCGCCGATATCGTGGACACAACAGCACCCTATGACCTGGTCTCCAAGATGCGTGCCAGCTTCTGGGTTATCGGCCCGCTGCTCGCGCGCTGTCACGAGGCACGCGTTTCCCTGCCCGGCGGCTGCGCGATAGGGACGCGCCCGGTTGATCTGTTTCTGTTCGGTCTCAAGGCGCTCGGCGCCGAGATCGACATCGATGAAGGTTACGTCGTGGCCAAGGCCCCCAAGGGCGGGCTGGTCGGCACCACGATCACATTCCCCAAGATCTCGGTGGGCGCCACCCACACCATCCTGATGGCCGCCACCCTGGCGCGTGGCACGACGGTAATCGAGAACGCTGCGCAGGAACCCGAGATCATCAATGTCGCCGAATGCCTGGTTGCCATGGGCGCCAGGATTTCGGGCATTGGCACCCGCACGCTGACGGTTGAGGGCGTTGACCGCCTGCATGGCGCAACGGTGGATGTGATCCCCGATCGTATTGAAACGGGCACCTTCGCTATCGCCGCGGCCATGACCGGTGGCAATGTCTTGCTCAAGGGCGCGCGCCCGGAGCATCTGCAGGCCGCTCTGGATATTCTGGCCCGCACGGGCGCTGATCTCACGGTGGAAGCCGGAGGATTGCGGGTGCGGCGCGGCGATGGTGCCATTCTGCCTGTCGACGTGGAAACCGATCCGTTCCCCGGCTTTCCCACTGACCTGCAGGCCCAGTTCATGGCGTTGATGACCATGAGCTCGGGCACCAGCCAGATTCGCGAGACCATTTTCGAGAACCGCTACATGCATGTTGCCGAACTGCTGCGTTTCGGCGCCGATATTGCCGTGGACGGTCAGGTCGCCACCATCAGGGGAAAAACCCAGCTCAAAGGGGCCCAGGTGATGGCAACTGATCTGCGCGCGTCAGTCTCGCTGGTCATCGCCGGATTGGCCGCCAAGGGCGAAACCGTCGTCAATCGCATCTATCATCTCGATCGCGGCTTTGAAGGCCTGGAGGACAAACTCAGCCGCTGCGGCGCGGTGATAGAGCGTGTTGCGGGCTAAGCAGGACTAGCCCGGAAAACGCTGCTTGAAATGCTGATAGCCCCGGGCCTCAAGGCCTGGGCTATCAGATTGGGACCGGTGCGGGCAGTCCTTCCAGCTGCCGTTCAAATGGCGCGCCAATGCGATGGCGCCGGCCTGATTGGCCAATTGCTCAGGATTGAGCCGCGCAATGTCTTTGGGCCCCCGCACGGGAGCGCTCCTGTGCTTAATCCAGCGTCTGGCGATAGCGCAGCATGGCCAGGACGACAAACACGGTGGTGATTGCGGCCAGAGCGCCGAACTGGCCGGCCACATCGGCGCTGCTGGCGCCCTTGAGCATCACCATGCGCACCAGTCGGATAAAATGGGTCGCAGGCACTGCCGTGCCCATTATCTGGGCCCAGCCTGGCATGCCGGCGAACGGGAACATGAAACCCGACAGCAGGATGGAAGGCAGAATGGTGAAAAAGCTCAGCTGCATGGCCTGCATCTGGCCGCGCGCCAGCGTGGAAATCAAAAAGCCCAGCGCCAGATTGCCCAGAATGAACAGGTTGAAGCCGATGAAAAAGGCCAGGAAACTGCCTTCGAACGGCACGGCGAACACAACAAATGCCGCTACCAGAAACAACGTCGTCTGCACATAGCCCACCAGCACATAGGGCAGAATCTTGCCCAGCATGATCTCCAGCGGCCTGACCGGCGTCGACATCAGCATCTCCATGGTGCCGCGTTCGTATTCCTTGACGATGGCCACGGCGGTGATCATCACCATGGTCATCGACAGGATGATCGCCAGCAGCCCGGGGACGATATTGGTCGAGGTCTTGCCTTCTGGATTGTACTGTCGATGCACGATCACGCCAAACGGGGCAGGGGATCCGGCGACGCTGGTCAATGGTCCGGTCAGCGCCTGGGCGACGGCGCCGTCGATGATGCCGCTCAGCGCGGCTGCGGCGCCCGAGACGGCGGCAGGATCGGAGGCATCGGCTGCAAGCAGAATGTCCGGATGCCTGCCGCGGATCACATCGCGCTCGAAATCGGCGGGGATCACCACCACAAAGCTGGCCGCGCCGCGCCGCAAGGCGTCCTCCCCTTGCTCCGAACCATGCGCCACGCCGATGAAATCGAAATAGCCCGAGGTGTCCATACCGGCCAGCACCGCGCGCACCAGCGGGCCGTCATCATTGACCTCGACCAGCGTCGGCAGATGGCGCGGATCGGCATTGATGGCAAAGCCGAACAGCATCAACTGGACAATGGGCAGGGCGATCATCATGGCGAAAGTGACGCGGTCGCGCCGCATCTGGATGAACTCCTTGGTCAGCACCGCAGCGAAGCGCGAGGGCGAAAACCAGCTCATGCCGTGTCTCGCGAGAAATTGTCCTGTGCCCCTGCCATCAGGTAGATGAACGCTTCCTCGAGCCCGGCCGGTTGCCGGCTCCAGCGCTGCTTGCCAGTGGCCTCGAACCGCCGCACCGTGGCTTCGAGCCTGTCCGCATCTGTCCCCGACACATGCAGACTCGAGCCGAACCGGGCGACCTGCTCCACGCCCGGCTGCCCTGCCAGTTCGAGTTCCAGCGCCGCCAGCTCTGCGCCCTCGGCCCGCCATGTGCTCAGACCTACCAGTGAGGGAATTTCCGTGGCCGGGCCGTCGATCAGTTTCTTGCCATAGGCGATATAGGTGATGAAGTCGCACTGGATCGCTTCATCCATATAATGGGTCGAAACCAGCACCGTGACCCCGGCCTTGCTCAGCCGTCGGATCTCATCCCAGAAATCCCGTCGCGCCTTGGGATCAACCCCGGCCGTTGGTTCGTCGAGCAGCAGCAGTTGCGGGTCGTGGATCAGGCATGCCGCCAGCGCCAGCCGTTGCTTCCAGCCACCCGAGAGGGTACCCGCCAATTGCCCGGCCCTGTCGGCCAGGCCGAGATCAGCGAGCGCTGCGGTAACGCGTTCCTTGCGCCTGTTGACCCCATACATGCGCGCCACAAAGTTCAGGTTCTCACGAATTGACAGATCCTCATAGAGGCTGAACTTCTGCGTCATATAGCCAACCTGCTCCTTGATCTGGCTGGCCTGGCTGCGCACATCAAATCCCAGGCAGGTTCCCTGGCCGGCATCGGCCAGCAACAGCCCGCACAGCATGCGAATGGTCGTGGTCTTGCCCGATCCGTTGGGGCCCAGAAAGCCGTAGATGGCGCCGCGCGGCACCGTTATGTCAAAATGGTCAACCACCACCTTGTCGCCATAGCGCTTGGTGATCCCGCGCACATCGATGACCGCAGAGTTGCTCACCGCGTCACTGTCACGGGTTGGCCCGGCCGCATCGTGCCGGGTTCGACCAGCTTGGCCTCGACCAGATAGACCAACCGCCCCCGTTCCTCGCGCGAATAGATCACCGGCGGCGTCGTCTGCGGCCTTGCCGCCATATAGGTGATCGTGGCTTCCATCGCTTTGCAGCCATCGCAGTCGACATGCACCCGCGCGCCCAGCGCCAGCTGCGCCCGATCCGCCTCGGGCACGAAGAACAGCGCCTTCAGCGCGCCGGCGGGGAGGATGGACACCACGGGCATTCCGGCAACCGTTTCTCCCACCCGGAAAAACAGGCGGTCGACCACGCCGTCAATTGGCGCCTTTGTCTGGCGGTCTTCCAGATCCACTGCGGCCCGGCGCGCATCCGCCTGTGCCGCAGTGAGATTGGCCTCAGCGGCCGCCTGCTGGCCATTGCGTGCTGGCAGCTCCGCCACATCAACCTGGGCGGTCAGTTGGGCGACCTGCGCCTGCGCCGAATTGCGTGCCGCCTCGTCCTGTTCGAGCTTCATTCGGGAAACATTGCCAAGCGCGAACAGCCTTTCACTGCGGTCCAGATTGGATTGTGCCAGGCGCAGGTCCGATTGTGCCCTGCGCAACGCGGCGCGGGCGACCTCGATCTCCGGGCTGCGGCCACCTGTCACCAGATTGTCCAGGGTGGCTTGTGCCGACTTTGCCCGCGCTGTCGCAGCATCGAGGAGCGCGCGCTGCTGCCGGTCGTCAATGGCAAACAGCATTTGCCCCGCAGCGACCGCCTCTCCTTCGGCCACGGCGATGTCCACAATCTGGCCGCCGCTGGCCGGCGACACATACACGTAATCAGCCTCGAGATAGCCGGTATAGCCGACCGGACCTGCGGCAGCGCCGGGGATGCTTGACAATATCATTGCCAGAATGCCCGCCAGAAAGTCCGTCATGGCCGGGCCTCGCTGATGCCATAGAACAGGATATCGAGATGGCTCTGCAGCAACCGCTCTATGGCAAGCCCTTCAGCCGGGCGCACATCAAACAATTCGCTCAGGGCAACATGCGCCAGCAGCGGCCCAATGAGCGAGCGGATGGCCATTTCCGGATCGATCTGCCGCAACTGGCCACTGGCCATGCCGTGCGCCAACAGCCGCTCAAGTGCCGGGCGCACCTTGTCGATCACTTCACGCCGATACATCGCCGCAATGCCGGGGAACCGTGCCGCTTCGCTGACGATGAGTTTGGGAACCGCAATTCTGTCAGGGTCCGCTATCTGCCGGCTCACCATGGTCAGCAGCCTGGTAATGGCGATTTTGGGGTCGCCTTCAAAGGCCTCCAGATCGCTCAGGGCGTGGTCGGCGAGCGGGGACAGCGCGCGTTTGACGATGCCCTCGAGCAGGGCTTCCTTGGAGGGGAAATAGAGATAAACCAGGCCTTTGGATACGCTCGCACGCCGGGCAACTTCCTCCACTTTGGTCGCCGCAAATCCCTTTTCGACAAAGACCGCAAGCGCTGCATCGAGCACCTCATCAGGTCGCGCTTCGGCGCGCCGGCGGAATTTCTTCTCATCTGCGGGCATGATGGCCTCCGGTTGCTGTTCCATTAATAACTGACCAGTCAGTCATTAACAAGACTGTTCTGGGATTTCTTGCGCTCCCCGTTCGGCTTTTTGTTGCGCCAGCATTGCTCAAGGACGATCGAACTTGTAGATCGGAAGCGGGGTGACCAGATACGGTCCGTCCAACCCAAAGGCCGACCATCCATGACCGACCTGAAGCTTCTCGCACTCGATACCGAAGACCTCGAAGTTATCTCCGCCCACGTGCAGGATGCAGTCGTACGGGTGGCCGACATGGGCTATGCCCGCCGCGACCGCCGCTTTGCACTGCTGATGAACCGTTTTGACTGGCAGTCGGGCAAGGGCCGTCGGGACAAGGGCGTGCGCAAGCGGGCCGCGCTGCATTTCGATTCGGTGCAGTCCGTGGTCACCAATGGCTACGATACGGCCGCGCCTGAGGGTGTATTGGAGCTGCTGGCGATCACCTTCAAGCCGATTGATGGGCCTGCCGGTATCGTCGAGCTCAGCTTTGCCGGTGGCGGTACCGTCCGCCTTGGCGTCGAATGCCTTGAAGCTCGCCTCAGTGACCTGGGCGCTGCCTGGGCAGCGACGGCCCGGCCTGCGCACTCTCTCGACTAAGGACCTTTGATGCCCACTCGTCTCGACAGCGCCGACAGTGATTTCGAGCAGCGCTTTGTGCACCTGCTCGAGGGCAAGCGCGAATCCAGCCGCGACGTCAACGAAACAGTGTCCGGCATCATCGCCGATGTCCGTGCGCGCGGCGACGACGCCATTGTGGAACTGACCAACAAGTTCGACAATGCCAATGTCACCCATGACAGCCTGCGCATTTCGGCCGACGAGATCGGGACCGCTGCCGCCGGGGTGTCCGACAAGATCCGCGGGGCGCTGCAGACCGCCCATGATCGCATCTGGTCGCACCACGCCAAGCAGAAGCCGGATGACCACATCTATACCGATCATCTCGGTGTAACCCTGGGCACGCGCTGGACCCCGGTTGATGCGGTTGGCATCTACGTGCCAGGTGGCCTGGCCTCCTATCCATCATCGGTCCTGATGAATGCGGTGCCCGCCAGGGTCGCGGGCGTCGAGCGCATTGCCATGGTCGTGCCCACGCCCAATGGCCAGATCAATCCTGCCATCCTGCTCGCCGCCGAGATCGCCGGTGTCACCGAAATCTATCGCATCGGCGGGGCCCAGGCCGTGGCTGCCCTGGCCTATGGCACGGCATCCATTCCGCGCGTCGACAAGGTCGTTGGTCCCGGCAATGCCTATGTCGCCACCGCCAAGCGTCAGGTGTTTGGCCAGGTTGGCATCGACATGATCGCCGGCCCCTCCGAAGTGCTGGTGATTGCCGATGGCTCGGCCAATCCCGCCTGGGTGGCCGCCGATCTGATCGCCCAGGCCGAACATGGGGCAGGGGCCCAGTCGATTCTGGTCACCACCGAAAAGGGCCTCGCCGATACGGTCGCCGGCGAGGTGGATCGCCAGCTGAGCCTGCTTCCCAAGCAGGATATTGCCCGCCAGGGTTGGGAAGAGTTTGGCGCGATCATCACCGTGGCTTCGCTTGATGAAGCCGCGACGCTGGCCAATCGCATTGCCTCCGAACATGTCGAGCTGGCAATTAACGATCCGCAAGGGCTCATGCCTTCCATCCGCCATGCGGGCGCGATCTTTTTGGGGCACCATACGCCAGAGGCGATCGGCGACTATGTCGGGGGCTCCAATCACGTTCTGCCCACTGCCCGTTCGGCGCGCTTTGCCTCGGGGCTGGGTGTGCTCGATTTCATGAAACGCACTTCCATTCTGGGTTGCGATCCCATCTCGCTTTCTGCCTTGTCAGAAACCGGTGTCATTCTGGCTGAAGTCGAGGGGCTCGACGGCCACGGTCGCTCCATTTCCATTCGATCGAACCGTTGAGACGACAGATGGTGACACAGGGCAATCGCGCCGACGCCGACCGCCTGGTGACCGTTACGCTCGATCCCAATACCATCACCTCGATCAATCCCGACGAAGTGCATGAATGGCGCGTGGCCATCTATGACCTGCTTGAGGACAACAGCTTTCGGCCCGCGCGCGTCAGTGCCAAGGGGCCCTTTGCGCTGCACATGTCCATTGTCGGCAATTCGATCGTGCTCGATGTGCGCAATCCCGATACCTTCCAGCCCATTGCCGCCCATTACCTCTCACTAACCCCGTTCCGCCGCCTGATCCGGGACTATTTCCGCATCAGGGACGCCTATTATGAGGCCATTCGCTCTGCCCAGCCTTTCCAGATCGAAACCGTCGACATGGCGCGCCGCGGCCTGCACAACGAGGCGGCCGAATTGTTGCGCACCCGACTCGATAACAAGCTCGTTGTCGATCTCAACACCGCTCGGCGCCTGTTCACCCTGATCTGCGCCGTCCAGCCCTATGCCAGCCGCATCGACGAAAGCACCTCCAAATTGCCTACCGTGCTCTTTGTCTGCTCGATGAACGCGGTGCGGTCGCCCATCGCCGCGGCCCTGGCCCGCAAGGCTTTTCCAGGCCGGATCATTGCCCGCTCGGTGGGCGTAAAGGGCGGCAAGGTCGACCAGTTTGTCCATCAGGTGATGGAAGAGGTCGGCATTGATATGAGTATCCATACCCCCCATATCCTTGATGAACTTGTCGCCAACCACTTCGATCTGGTGATCTGTCTTTCTGAGGACGCCCCCGAAGCGGTGGCCCGCAAGGGCCTTGAAGCCGGTGCGGTCGAGCGTTGGGATGTCGCCGACCCGTCTCTGGTGGAGGGTAATCGGGAGCTTGTTCTGAACGCCTATCGCGCCCTGCGCGACGCGCTTTCGCTGCGAGTTCGTGAGCGCTTGGAGCCACTGGTTTCCGGTGGTTCACAAACCCAATGAATTGAAGTAGGTTCCGCGCAATTTCCGACCCCTGGCGCGCCATTCCGAGCTGCGCGGGGTCTTATCTGGAGACAGTATGGCAAAGGAAGAAGTGCTCGAATTTCCGGGCGTGGTAGTGGAATTGCTTCCCAATGCGACCTTTCGGGTCAAGTTGGAGAACGACCATGAAATCATCGCGCATACCGCTGGCCGCATGCGCAAGAATCGCATTCGCGTGCTGGCTGGCGACAAGGTGTTGTGCGAAATGACCCCTTACGACCTCACCAAGGGCCGCATCACCTACCGCTTCAAGTAGGTGGCCGCAATCGCCCGGGCAGGCGAACAGAACGATCCGGTGGATCGTTTGCGCCACCAACGCCTGGAGCCATGCGACGGGCTGCAGCCCATCAACGGAGCGTGATCCCATTATGGCCAGTCGTCCGGACCTGATCCTGGCTTCCGCCTCGCCGCGCCGGCTTGCTCTGCTCAATCAGATTGGTATTGAGCCCGAGCACCTGGTGCCTGCCCATGTCGACGAGACCCCTGAAAAGGGCGAGCTGCCGCGCAAACTGGCGCAACGCCTCGCCGATCTCAAGGCATTGACGGCGCAGCACAAGGCCCGCTCGGCAGGGTTCGGCAGCGGCGCCCTGGTGCTCGGGGCGGACACCGTCGTTGCCGTTGGCCGTCGTATCTTGCCCAAGGCCGAAACCATGGAAGAGGCCAGCCAGTGCCTGGCCCTGCTGTCGGGGCGGGCGCATCGTGTGTATACCGGCCTGACCGTGCTGACGCCGTCGGGTGCCAAGCGGCAGCGGCTGGTCGAGACCCGGATCCGCTTCAAGCGGCTCTCGACCCGCGAGATGGAGGCCTATCTGGCCAGTGCCGAGTGGCGCGGCAAGGCGGGCGGCTACGCCATTCAGGGCATAGCCGGCGCCTTTGTGGTCAAGCTGACCGGGTCCTATTCCGGTGTGGTCGGACTGCCTTTGATGGAGACCGCGCAACTGCTGGCGGGCGAGGGTTATCCGGTGCACTTCAACTGGCTCAATCAGCCCACCCTGTCAGGCGTCTGATGGCCGAACCTGCCTCCCCAGCCCGAAAGTGTCCGATCTGCGGTAAACCTGCCGTGGAAGCCTTCAAGCCCTTCTGTTCCAAGCGCTGTGCCGACGTTGATCTCAATCGCTGGCTGACCGGCAGCTACGTCATCCCCGCGCGCGATGACGAACCGATGTCCGAAGATGACAATTCCATCCCTGCCTATGACCAGGACGACGAATTCTGACCCTGCTTGCCGGCCGCCGCTCCGCCAAAGCGCGAGCTTTTCCGCGCCTTTGGTGACTTTTGTGCAAACTGATTTTCCACATGGTCTTTTCCCGCTTGCACGGCAAAAACCCATCCCCTATAAGGCCCATGGCTTTGAGCCGGGCGGACCTTCCGCCCACTCGCCCGGGTAGCTCAGTTGGTAGAGCAGCGGATTGAAAATCCGCGTGTCACTGGTTCGATTCCGGTCCCGGGCACCACCTAACCCCTTGAAATCGTTAGTGGTGACCAAACCCCGCTCGTGGTGTTTTAGTGACCGGGGCGGACGGGGGCGGGAATGCACGCCTCGACATTCAATCCTTTCCCCCGCAATCTTCCAAAATTTCAAAAATCAAATTCCGCACACACGATCTCCATCTCGGTGTGGAAGTTACTTCCGTTCTCGTTTCGTTCATGCCTATAACCGATCCTTGGCATCTGACGCCAGGGAGTCGAAGCATGCGGATCAGCCGAGTAGTCATGGCACCAGGCGGCATGCCGGTTCCCCTCTCAACGTTGATCTCGCTCAAGATTCCGCTTGTCGGCCAATCCGTTCACGCCGGTTTCCCGTCGCCGGCGGACGACTTCATCGAATCGATGATCGACCTGAACCAGGTCTTGGTCGCCAACCCGGTCGCGACCTACATGTGGCGCGTTGTCGGCGACTGCATGATCGACGTGAAAATCTTCCCGGGCGACGTCGTGCTGGTCGACCGCTCTGTCTCTCCGAAGCACCGTGACATCGTCCTGGCCATCATCGACGGCGAACCAACCCTCAAGAGGCTTAAGAGGCGCGGCGGTGTCATGATCCTGCACAACGAGAACGCCGCCCTGCCGATATTCACCGTCTCCGAAGGGACCGAGGTTTCCGTCTGGGGCGTTGTCACGACTACCATCCGCGATCTGAAGAAGTGACTGACCGCCCGCCGGCTCTAGCCCTAGTCGACGGTAACTCGTTCTATTGCAGCTGCGAGCGGGCGTTCGACGCCAGGCTCGAGCGCCGTCCGGTCATCGTGCTGTCCAATAACGATGGCTGCGCCGTCGCCCGGACGACCGAGGCCAAGGCGCTGGGCATCAAGATGGGGCAGCCGATGTTCCAGATCCGCGACCTGTGCCGGGACAACAAGGTCGCCGTCTTCAGCTCGAACTACGCCCTGTATGGCGATATGTCCCGACGCATGAATGCCATATACGACAAGTTTTCGCCGGACGTGGAGATCTATTCCATCGACGAGAGCTTTATCGACGTGAGCCGGCTGCCGGTGAAGGACCGAACGGCATGGGCGTCGGACCTGCGTGCCACCACCCGGAAGTGGACCGGCATCCCGACCAGCGTTGGCATCGGCCCGACGAAGACGCTGGCGAAGCTAGCCAACAAGGCGTCCAAGAAGCTGCGGGGCGGCGTCCTGGACCTGAGCGATCCGAAGGAGCAGGACCGCGTCATGGCCGACTTTCCAATTGGTGACGTTTGGGGCATCGGGCGTGCCAGCCAGGCGAAACTCATGGCGCTGGGTATCCAGTTCGCCGGCCAGGTCCGGGACATGGACCCCAAGCTCGCCAGGCAGCTCATGACCGTCGTCGGCGAGAAGATCGTACATGAGCTCAACGGCATACCCTGCATCGCCCTGGAGTCCATGGCGCCGCAGCGGAAGGGATGCGCCGTCACGCGGTCGTTCGGCACTCGCGTGACCCTGAAGGCCGAGATGGAGCAGGCCGTCGCCGGATACGCCACCCGCTTGGGAGAGAAGCTTCGCCGGCACAACCTGGCGACCGATCACGTGACCATCTTCATGCACACCAGCCGGTTCAACGACGACGAGCCGCAGCGCAGCGTCTCCATGACCGTGGATATCCCGGAAGCCACCAACGATAGCCTGACGCTCATTCGGGCTGCCAAGCGAGCCGTGGACACGCTGTGGCTATCAGGCTTCCGCTACTCGAAGGCCGGCATTATCACCCAGGACCTGGTGCCGCCGGCAGAACGGCAGCGCGCACTGTTCGACAACCTCGACCATGAGAAGGGCGCGAAGGTAATGGCCGCCATGGACGAAGCCAACCGGCGCTGGGGCCGGGCGACGGTCGCCCCGGCGGCGACGATGGGCGGGCTGGTGAAGGTGCAGACCTTCTCGACCAAGTTCGACATGCGGTCGCCGCGGTTCACGACGCGCTGGGACGAGCTGCCGGAGTGTAGCTAGACTACCGGTACTGGATGGAGGGATTCGAATTGAAGTTGTCCGAAAGTCTAATCGCCTGGAACGCAGACGGCAGTGAAATCGAAGTCGGCGGCTTCGTCCGCGAAGGGGACGTTGACTGGACACGAACATATCGAAAAACTGGAGGCGCCGCCTACGTCGACGTCCGGAAGCTGAAAGGCCTCAAGGCCCGTCACTACGTAATGTCGGAATTCCTGGGGATCGTGATCCGCGATCGCGTGGACCTTTATGCGGCACACCGGGCGTTCCTCAAGATCGATGAATACAGGCAAGCTCTTCCGCTCGACGTCGAGGGTGCCGATCCTGAGACGCAGTGAGTGGCTACCGGACCGCGGTTCGTCAGAGTGAATTCATCACCGGCTTCTTCGTATCCGTGCCCTCATAGCGGGAATTGTTCACGTCGCGGCTAACCCTATGATACTCGAGCTGGCTGTCGATCTGGCTCCCCAGTAGCAGGGCCTTCGCGTCCGGACCCTGGATCTCCGTATTGAACCAAGCGTTGTATGCATCGGGCGACAGGATCACGGGCATCCTGGTGTGGATGTGGGCGATCTCGGGGACAGCCGGCGCCGTGATGATCGCGCACGACGTGACGCCCAGGTTGTCGTTGTGGGCCCAGATTCCGGCGAAGCTGAATCCGGCGGCCCTGGGCATCTGCAGCAGCCAAGGATCCTTCTTGCCGTCCTTGTCTGAGACCGTCCACTCGAAGTAGCCATCGGCGGGGATCAGGCAGCGGCGGGACTTGAAGCCTTCCCGAAATGCTCCGGACGTATCGATGGTCTCGATGCGGGCATTGAACATGGCCGCCTTGGGGAGATCCTTCGCGAAGAAGGGCACCAGCCACCAGCGGCCCCGGTCGAGCTTCATGTTGCCAGCCTTGTCGAGGTGGACGAAATCGACAGTCTGCGTCGGTGCGATATTGTACCGGGGCTGCATGTTCGACGGCGCCGTGGGGTGCATCTCCTCGGAGAGCTTGTAGAGCGCGTGGATCTCGGCCCAGGTCATCTCGTTGGTGAAGCGTCCGCACATCAGTCAAGGCCCTCGATTTCCCGCAGCTCGCCCCACTCACGGCGCCAGGTCTCCCGGCACTGCAGCGCGATCACCACGTGGTTGTAAGCCCAGAGAGCACATAGGAGTTCCGCTCGCTCAAGGGCCTGGGGGACGGAGTAGGGGCCTTCCATGGCGGCATGGACCTTGTGGCCCTGGCTGATCCTGTCAGGCCAGTAGACGTTTGCGGTGGGTTCAGGAACGTGCAAGTCGGCGTCGACCAAGGCAGGGCCGTCATCGCCGATGCCGACCGTGATCGCGTCGAAGGCGACTTCATCGTCATCGGTGGTCCAAGGATATCATTGGCGCATGACTTACATCAGCACCAGAACTCGTCGCCATCAGGCCAGCGGCGCGCCAGCCCTTCGCTAATAAGGATGTCGCCGACGTCAGTGCCGCCGATCCGGATCGTTGCCAGCATACGTCCGTACCGGTCCTCGCCACGGGTCTCGACGTGAAACGCGTTGCCGTTGAGCAGTTGCAGCAACCGCGCACTGGCCCGCTTTGCAAGCCCAACCTCGGCTTGGCCTCCGCAGATGTCGTTGTAGGGCTCGGGGGTGTCGTAGCTTTCGAGCCGAAGGTTGACTCCCTGCAACCAAATCGTGTCACCGTCGACGACACAGGTTTGCCGGTCTCGCCCGCACATGCTGAAGTTGACGCGCCACTCCTGCGCCTGGGTCGGCAGCAGACTTAATAGTGCAATGGCAGCCGCCGTGAGGTGTAGTCTCACTTCGTTTCCGAGTGCAGTTCGCCCCAGGCAGGGTTCCAGAGATCGTCGCTGGCCAGGGCAATGGACGCGCCGTTAGGAAACCGGGCCAGCACTTCCGGCGCGGGCCTGGCCAGGTCGACGACGGCAGCGGCGTAGCCGGTGAGCTCGTGGCCGTCCGGCTCGTGCCATTCTAGGTGCTCGACCACGGCCATGGCATCCCCCTTGCGACCGAGGGTGATCCGGATGATAGGCCCGCCGCCATCTTCAGTGTCGGCTGTCATCGGTACGCGCTTCCATCTCGGCTGTTTCGGCATCGGTGTCCCTCCATCGGTGAATGTGCCAGCGGCAGGTCAGAGCGTCAACGCGTCCTCCAAGTCGCCCTCTATCTTGCCCTCGTCATAACTGGCACGCGGCAGCGCAGCCATCCGGGCCTGGATAGTGGGCAGGTCGACCGGCGCGGGCCACAAGCTATCGACGCCAGCATCGAGCGACTTCCTGCTGCACGCTGTCGCAGGCGCGTCCATGTGAATGTTGCTGATAGGGTGGTTTGCGGTAAGGCGGCGGCTTATGTATGCGATGGTGGAAGAGCGGCCATCTAGGTAGCTTCGACTGTGCCAAGCACGGCGGCTCCCGAAAAGGTCGCCTGACGGCCTATTGCATCGCCACCCATGATTGCATGTGCCACCAAAGCAGTAAGCTCGACCTGGGGCAACTGGTCGACCGGTTAGGGCTCGGCTTCAGCATCCCCGCCAACCATGCGCAGTCGTCAGCGCGCTGCGTTGGAGCCTCGAACGATCCATTGCGAGCTTTGTGGTGAAGTCCCCCACTAATGCCGTCAGCGTCCTTGAAGTCCAGTGCCCATCCGTTGACCTCCCCGCCGCGAGAAGTAGGCGCGGCACTGCTCTGGCTGTCCAGTACGGCATCCCGAACGGCAGTTCCGTTGCTCGCGAACGAGAGGAACGCGCAATCGCCAACTACGTGTAGTTCCCCAGAATCATGAACGAGACCGCGGGATCTGGTGTCGCCAGCCCTTTTCCTTGTCACTCTATGGCAGATGGATACCATGAAAATACGATGAGTACTTTCTTGAGATATTGCGGGCCATACCTATCGGTACTAGGGGAGGCACCATGGCAGACGAAGTTGTAGTTGAATATTGCGCGGTAAACGTAGCCGCGAACCCGCATCCCGATGGAGTTTACCTGGCTCTTTTGCAAAAGGCATCTGAGTCAGAGGTGAAGTATTGGGGCGACCACTATGCCAAGATATCGTCGCCCGTGGAGAGAGAGAATGGGTTCTATCAGGGACGGTTAGTCACTTGGACGGCAATTAATCGAGACGAACCCCCGGTGGATACCCAGCTATTGGAGGAAGTCGATTGGGATGATCTGGATCTCGATATCCCCGCCAACCTCGGCTTTAATGGGCGGATATTCTTTTACAGCTTCCGAAACCGCGACCACACAATGTTCGTGGAAACCAAGAACGAGTTCGGAAAACGCGTTTCGGCGAAGCAGGTGGAAAAGATACTTTTTCGACTGTTCTCGCCAGAGGTGCAGGGGCCCGACGCACCACTTGTTGAAGTGACCTTGATCCCTGATGAAGACACGCTGAATCGTATTCTCGCTTTGGACAGGCTGAAGCGCCTCGAAATTCATCTAGTCCGGCCAAACGCTGATGACCTCGACGTTGAGGACATACTGGCGGAACTTGACGCGCAGCATGCTAAATCGATGGAGAAGGTCCTAGTGGCCATTCCAGGAAATGAGGGGCTGCAGCCCGATGAGCGAACAACGGTCGAAGCCAAAGTTGCTGAATTCAACGGCTACGTTGTTGGCAACGGCTATGATGCGGACGGTGAACTGGTGCATCTCAGCACTAAGGCGCACCCTCGTATTTTCAAGCGCTTTCTGGGTGAGTTTGGCTCCGCTCTCGGGGCGGCTCTTCTTGTTGCTAAAGAGTCGGTTGTCCGGCGCCAGCGCGACGAAGACCCTATCTAGATATTGGGGGCTATATGGTGGGCGGAGAGCCTTGCTCCGCTCCCCTTATCTTTATGTCGGACTTGGGGTTACGCTCATCTGTCAGCCATTCTGGACAGGGATCTCAGACGACGGGCCGCCGTGGGCGCAGGCGGCAATCGAGATCGTCCCAAGCCTGCTAGGTTTCAGCATGGGTGGCATGGCCATCATGCTGGCATTCTCGAATGCCGCTATATTTTCCACTCTCACCCAGAAGGGGCAAGAAAACTCGCTGTTCCTCAAGGTTATAGCGAATTTCTTCCACTTTATTCTAGTGCAGACCATTGCCATCCTCCTGGCGCTGATCGGCAAGGCTCATGGCGGCCCCATTCTAGGCTTTTTAGGCTTCTGGGCGATGACCTATGCTCTGCTGGTGGCGCTGGCCACGGCCGGCCAGTTGCTGCGTACTGCCGAGGTCTTCAACAAGGTCGGGGGCATGGTGGCGCAGACCAAAGCACCGGACGAAAAGGACGGTGCACAACCGCTAGTGCCTGCTGTGGATTTGCAACTAGCGGAACAGACCGCCGAGCCAGCCGCCGATATCCGGGCCTGACCAACGCAGCATGATCGAGGATGCCATCATTACACGCGAGCAGCTGTACGAACTTGTGTGGTCTGTGCCGATGACGAAGGCAGCAGAGCGGTATGCCGTATCGAGTGCCTATTTGGCCCGCGTTTGCGGCGCCTTGAACGTGCCGAGACCACCGAGCGGTTACTGGGCAAAACTGGCGGTGGGTAAGGCACCAGTCGCTGAACCGCTTCCAGCCGCCCAGTCCGGTACGCTGTTGGCTTGGAACGAGAACGGAGGTCCACTGCCAGCTGTGGCTGTATCTCGCCCTGCAGCCCCACGCAGGCGGCGGTCAGCCTCAAGGGCTAGCGTTTCGGCGGCTGATGTCCACCCGATCGTCCGCAGCACACGAGCAGAATTCCTGCGATCAAGGCCGGTCGAGCACGGGGGCTACCTCAAGCCTTATAAAAAGCTGCTGCCGGACGTGAGCGCCTCCGTGGCACAGATCGATCGTGCGCTCGGGCTGGCCGGCAAACTCTACAACGAACTCGAAGCCCTGGGAGCCAGAGTTGCCATTGCTCCGGGCGATCAGCGTTGGCACTGGAAGAGCGTTGATGAGCGGGAGGTGCCTCAGCAGGAGCGGCAATACTCCTATCACTCGAGTAGTGCTTGGTCGCCTATGCGGCCCACGGTTGCGTTCTTCGATGGGGCGGTTATTGCGATAGCTGTAGTCGAGATGTCGGCTGAGATCATGCTCCGATACGTCGGTGACGGCTACATCAGAGAGACCGAATACCAGGCTAACATCAGGCGGTATCGTTACCAGCACACCTTCACCACGACCGGGGAGCTGCCTATTGGTCGCCTCAGGGTGTTCGCCTCTGCATCCAACGGCGTCGATTGGTCGATGAGTTGGCAGGAAAATAGCAAGCTCACTCTTGAGGCCCAGCTGACGCGGATTGCCAAGGAAATCAGAGGAGCAATCCCTGTAATAGTGGAAAAGGCTGAGGAGGCCCGGCGCCAGGCCGAGATCCGGCATCAGGAGTGGCTGGCGGCTGAGGATAGGCGAAAGCGCCAGGAAGACCGCCGGCGGACCGATGAATCGACTAAGGCCAGCAAGGAGGCGCTGGGCAAGGTCATCGATCGGTGGAAAGACCGAATGGCCGTGGAGCGCTTCTTCGAGGAGCTGTCCCATGCAATTGACGTGGCCCCAGAACCGGAACGGACCGAACTGGTTGAGAGGCTTCGTTTGGCGATGGAATTCATGGGCACCGCCGACCCGCTCGACTTCTTCCGCGGCTGGAAAACGCCACGGGAGATCTACCAGCCACTTTTTGATGACGACCATTTGCCTACAGATGGGTCATAAATATGCCTGACTACGGCGCCCCCGGACCTCTCGGCCTCTTTTCATCCCACAACGTTGGCACCTGTCGCGAAGTTCTTGGCCGGAGGTCCAGCAGGCTGTAGGTGAGTGATAGTTTCGGAGGGGACATTACCACATGGGCGATGATGAGATCGAGGAGCTGATTGCTGCGGTCAGCAGCCTGTTGGACGCAAACGGGTTTGGCTGGGCGAGAGAGCAGGCGGAGGCTGGCTTGGATCCACGCTGGCATCGACGCTGGCTCGCCCGAGCGCTGATTGATGCGTCTGAGAGCGTAACCGTCGATTTAGCCCAAGCGGAGCTAGATGTGTTGTCCACCTTTGGCGCCGACGATGTTCACTTCAAGCCGGACGATGGTGCAGATCCCGATGGAGACGCATTCGTAACTAGTGAAAGCACTCAGGTCGCGAAGACGATCGAAACGCTGAACGGCCCTGAGAGACGTGAGACGCTGCAGCGTCTCGCTGGAATGCGGCTTGAGTTTCAAATTCTGAGGGAGCAGTTAAATGATGGCGCCTAACTTGCTCTCGGCAGTACAATCGGCATTCGGCATCGCTGCGACGCTCGGATACAATAGCACCACCGCAGCACATGACATTTATGAAGGATACATTCTTACGTTGTTCCTTCGCGCTGCGGCAATGGATAGCTGGAAGTTGGAATGTCGAGATGGCGCGGGCGCACCAACCAGCCACGTTGTGTTTCGCCTTGGCCCCGGAAGATTGGCTTCGGGAAACTTCACTCACGTCCATCTTTCAAAGCCGGGGAAAGCGGACCTAGAGGCCCATATTGGTGTGAAGGTTGTCGGGAAAGCGCCGTATGTCGTAACGCTGAAAAGAAAGTCAGCAAACGTAGTGCACGAGTTCGACCTTCTCGTACTTTCGTCGGCTGCCGCAGACGCATGTCGTTTAGTTGGCTCAGATCCCGACTACGGAAGCGTGGTAGCGCATGCTGAGGCTAAGTTCTACGGGGGGAACCTTTCGCTACCGCTGGGACGCGCGATGGTGGGACTGGCTACCGAATGCGACCTGGCCAATAAATCGGTCCTTGTGACAAACCGGAATGGCCCTACGGTCCAAGATCTGGTCCAGCATTACCAGGTGGATTTTAGGTTCCTCGTTACCCCATCGGGAAAGGGCGAAAGCCACCTGATCTCTTTGTTCACGCAATATCTGCGTGCGGCACCATAGGAGCGTTCAGCGGTACACGCCGCCCCTTTTGATGTTGCCGAATCTATCAGCCTAGAACCGTGATGACTGCCTTTCACTCCGTGCCATGTTCAAGCGTCTATCACTATTCGGTGGCATCTTTTCGCTGTTTACGGAGTTTCGAAATGCCCGCTAGCAAGTTCTATATGGTCACGTTTGACCTATTAAATTCCAAGACGCGAACCAAGGAATACAAGCAGGCAGAGGAGGCTTTGAAGTTCAAATTCAAACCTCAAAATTACTGGAAACCGGTAAAGCAGTGCGCGATCGTGCGCACCGATATGGGGGCGCAGGCGATCCGCGACACTCTCAAACAGCGGCTCGGGGCAAACACAAACATTATGGTCGTGCGGATCAAGCGCGAATATGCTTTGACAATCAAAGACCCAGCAAAACGCCGCGAGGCCAAGGGATGCTTCGATCAGATCCCAGGTACTGGGGGAGGCGATAGGCTCATAGCGCGTTAACAAGTGGATTCTTCGTATCGGTTATCCGTGCCGGTGCGGCCTCGCTGCCATGCTCACCACCCGATCGCGGACCTCGGGCCGTAGCCACCGATATAGCACCTGCCTAACGGTCTCCTCGAGACGATGGACGTCGAATTCCTCAAGCCGCGCCTGGCTGCCACCGCCCCAGGTCGAGAAGTCGCTGTGCAGTAACTCCTCCAGCTGCACCTCGTTCATGCGCTGCAGGGCAGGAACCATCTTGGCGCTGCTGGTGTGCGCGGCAGTCTGGTGAAACGCATCGACTAGGAGACGCCAGGCTTCCGGCACTACCTCGAACTCACGCTCGTGGAGCTTAATCGACCGGTCCATCATCCGGCCAATGCGGAAACGGAGCCGTCCATCTCCTGCGCCTGGTCGTGCTTCATAGCCTCGAGCTGACTGTTGAAGCGGGACTGCAGCCACTGCTGCCCAAATGTTTGGAAAGCCCACCAAGCCCCGCCGAAGATGAGACCGACGATGACGACGCCGCCGCCGAACAGGGCCAAGACTTGCGTGATGAAATCCATGAAAATCTCCGCGAACGGAAGCTAAGGTAAGCTAGCTTCGGTTTCCATGCATCGTGAAAGCGAGGTGCCTGGGCAATGCGTGTTAAGTGAACATTATCACGTAGTGGTGGGTCCGAGGACCAGAGAACGGACGGTCCCACCCCGGGAATCCCTGTCCCTGGAAAGGCGCGGACAGTCCTAGCTAGAGGCTCCCCTGTCTCAGGAATTGGGTTTCCCGTCCCAGGGAATCTCTGTCCGAGGGAAGGGTACCTTGTCCGCGGGAATGGGTATCTTTAGCGTGACCGTGCCCTCGGACAGGGTACAATAAAGACGATGGTATATTCCCAATCAGCTCCCGGCCTCATGTCTCCCGGCATCGGCAGTGCCTTGCTGGACGAACCCAGCTCCTCCGGGTAAGCAATCCCATGGACCCGAAGGAGAAGTAATTTGCCACGCAGCCGCAAGCGCTACTTCTCGGAAGATGACTTCGAGATCGGTGTCACGCCATCACAGCTGAAGCGCACGGCGAAAACCAGGCAGCTTGAGTACCTGACATGGTGGTTTCGCAGGATGTTCGAGGACCCGGCCAACCAGACCCCCTACAACAGCGAGGACGGCGGTTACCAGTACATCTGGGGCGGGCCTTACGACGCCCGTGACGAACTGGGTAACGAGTTCGGTGGCGTCGTTTCCGATGAAGTCATCGAACAAGTCGCCTCGGAGGTCGAGAATGACGGTGCCGAGTGGGCTCCGGGGTCGGACCACCCGGATCACCAGCGCGCGAGAGAGGACTTCGCCGAAGCCGAGCGCGAGGAGGAAGACGAAACCTACGACCTCGGGTTCGACCTAGAAGAAATCGAGGGTCGGCTGGACCGCGGTGTCAAACCGCAATACGGCGACGATTGGGAACGCCTCCGACGCTTGCAGATCCTACGCGACATCGATGAGCTGCAGTTCATGCTGCCAAAGGACGGTGAGCACGGCGGGATGGGGCATAACCAGCCACCTCGCGACTCCCGCATCACCGACGAGGATACTGCAGGCGTCCTCGAGGCCGTTGTGGTGATCCGCTCGGAGCTAGAGAAAGACGAGCCGGATGCCAAGGCTGTCGTCAAATCCGCCGGTCTGCTCCAGAAAATCCTTGAGGGCTTGGCTAGGCACCTCGGAACGGCAGCTGGCGAATTCACGAAGAACTTCGGAGGCGCCGCGGGCACGGCAGCGGGAACCGCGGTTGGCGTGGGCATCGGGGGAGGCATTGTCGCCGCAGGAGCCGCAACGTTCGGCATGGGAGACGACCTGATGAGCGTACTGGGAGGCGTAGTCCAATCCGTGGGACTGTGGCTGCAGCACGTCACCCTGCCGTTCTGACATCTCCGCCCCGAATTCTGCCCATTCCTTGTTTCGGGCAGATTTCGGAACATGGCCATCACCAACCCAGCTTCGGCGCCGGCTCGGGCACTTCGAGCACCAGACCCGGATTAAATCCTCTATCCCGCTCGCCCACGTCGAACTGATACCCGCGCGGATTGCTCACGATGCGCGTGCTGCCGATGCTGTAGTCGACGGCTTTGTGAATATGACCGTGGATCCACACCTCGGGCACATACTCCTCGATTACCAAATCCAGGCGCGACGCGTAGCAATAGTTCAGATCCGTGAACTGCGGGTCCAGGCTCTGCGGGCTCGGGGCGTGATGGGTGACCACGACCGTCGCGCCGGCGTGCTCCTGGGCGAGAACCTGCTCCAGGTAAGCCCGCGACATCTGGTGCTCGCGGATGGTGTCCTCCGGCCTGATGCGCTTGCGCTTGGTCGGGTCGATCGACGACGGGCGCTTGATCCGCTTGTAATCATTCATGCCGAACCGGCCCTGGGCGGTGGCTTCCTTGAACTTCTGGTGTCCGGTACCGACTGATGCGAAATCGGTCCAGAGGGTGGCACCCACGATCCTGGTGTCGCCGATCTCGACGGCGCCGTTCATCAGCAAGTGGATACCGAGACGGTCGGCTAGCTCGTGCCCGCGGTCTTGCATTTCCCACAGCGTGAACTGGGGCTCGTCTTCGTGGGTATAAAAATCATGGTTGCCCGGCACGTATATCGTCGGCACGCCTGGGAAGTGGTCAGCGGCCCAGTGCAGACTGCGGTCCAGCGCGACATCGATATCGCCGGCCAGCACGACGACAGTGAAGTCCGCAGGCTGGTGCAGCGCCGGTTCGAAGCGCGTGTGCGGGTTGTCCGACACGCTCGGCTCACGGCAAAATTCCTGATGGAGGTCGCTCAGGACCCATAGCTTAGTCATCTCGGTCTCCTAGTCCCGTGTTGCCGACAGAGTGCCGTGCGCGGACGCAAGGGACACGCGGGAAATGTTGGCGGGCCCCGATTTCTCGAAGACCTGGCCGTGGCGACGGTAACCGCCCCGCTTCAGGGCATCCGCGACAGCGGCACCCGTGACACCGTGGGGAGCGCCCACCGCCTTGAGCGTGGCGCCAGCGTTCACGGCAGCCGCCAGGTCCTCTGCCGGTGGCAACTGGCGGCGGGCACCCGACGGGTTGGCCGGGATGCCGTATGCGGTGATCCAGGCGTGCACGTGCCTTTCGCGACGGCGTATTTCGACGCGATGGCCTGCAGGCTTGCGCCGGCGTCGATGAGGTCCTCAAGGTCCTTGGGAGGAGGAACCGGCTTGTTGTTGGCTGGAGGCATCTCAGGCTCCGATCAGGATGCCAGCAACCAGCACTACGCTGGCGACCAACGCGGTGCCAGCGGTGATTGCGGAAACGGAGATATCGACCCAGCCGCCGTCCCACTGGTCTTCGCACTTGGCGTGGGCGTGGACGTAGACAGCGGATGCAGTGAAAAGGGCGTCGCGGGGAAGCTCGAAGAAAGTCATCTCGTCCGGGACAAGGGTCACTGCAACGCCACGACCGATTACGCCGTAGGTTGGGCGGGTGTATTCGTGGGCGGTCTCGCCCTTGGCGATGGTCCGATCGAGCCAGCGGCACTCGGCCTGAGTGACCTCGCGAAGGAGCGTGAAAACCTTGCTCATGCTAGTTCTCCCTGGAAACGCGTGTCGTAATCGAAGCCAAACGTCTCGCCGACATAGCGCAGCATGCCGGCGTTGGTGATGTAGTGGCGACCGTCCCAGTCACTGCAGGTGACGGAGCCTTCCTCGACGAGCTGCGTGAAAGCCGGGACGAAGCGGGCACACTTCCAGCCGAGCTGGAACTGCAGCGTGCCGGGCGAGATCGCTCCGATGCCGGACGGCACCCAATTGCGCATGCGCTGGAACACCGTGCAGGGGGTCGAACATGGCCCGGGTCATGCGGGTTCTCCCATCGTGTGGCCGTAGCGGATAGTGATCGGGTTCTTGGGCACCCGAATGCCCTTGCGATCGAGACGGGTCTCGACGCCTTGCGGGATACGGATGACTTCCATGGCGCCGAAGCCGTCTTTGAGCCGATAGTGGGTGCCCTCGATCCAGGTGATGCCTTCGAAGGTCGAGATGAACGTCTTCGTGATGGTCATTCGCCTTCTCCCTCGGTTTCACGGATTTCCGGGTAGTCATCCCGCTCCCAGCGCGAAACGAACTCTTCCCATCTCGGGTCGTCGTCGTAGTCGCTGTCGTCGACGGGCGGGTGGGGCAGCGGAGGCTCCCACCCGTAGCGGTGCTTGAGGCGCATCAGGGCGGCCTCCTCAGGGGCGATGCCGAACATGGCTAGTCCTCCCATCCAACCGGGTCGCCGTTGCCGTCGACCGCGTTCGCGAAATCCAATGGGATCGCCGCCACGATGTCGTTGACGAATGTGGTGTCCCTGTCCTTCTTCTGGCGACGCAGCTCGTTCAAGCAGTCTCGCTTACACTCGCCCCAGGTGCAGGCCTCGACCTCGATGGCATCATCGTTCTCGCCGCTATCGGTCGGGTGGTTGGTCGACCACTCCATCGGGAAGTCATCGCTGACGAAGGTCCAGCCCTCGGTGTCGTCGGGAAGGTGCACCAGAAGATCCGTCGGACAGCCAGCGGCAGCCATCAGTTCCTTGACGGCCTGGAAGCCGGCATCAACGTCGGCAGCCTGCAAGGCAGCAGTGTTGGCGGCATGAACCACCGGATCGGTCCGGCGCGCATGGTCCTCGCAGAGCTTGCTGCTGATCGGACGGACCGGCATGTCCTTCATGAGGCGTCCTTGGACTGCGAGGGCATCGACCACGCGGGCGAACAGTACGGCGGCCTGGATGTTCGTAGTCCATGCGGACGAGCGCGTCGGATCGGCCTGGCCGGCGCACCGGTAGCGGTGCTCCTGCCGGTCGGCGCGAACCAGGTAATATCCATCAGGCGTGTCGACAGGCTTCACGGCGACCGAGCTCTGCCTCCAAGGCCTCAAGCTTGTCGCCTGCCTCCTGCAACGCCTTCCGCGCGTCGTCACGGGCGTCTTCGAGGGTGGCGATCTCGTCCCGGTAGCTCGCGATGACCGGGGTCATCTTGGTGTCGAACTGGGCAACGTCACGCCCGCGGGCGGACTTCTCTTCCTCCAGCTTGCCGGTCAGATCGGTGATCTCAGCCTGGAAATCTGCGGGATCTACGACACCGACCGTGCCGTAGCCGGTGGCAGGGAACATACGCTCGAGCAGGGCAAAGACCTTGTGGCTACCGATCACGTGGAAAAAGCTGCCGTCGAGTGTGCCGGCGGCGAGCTGGAAATCGCCTTGCGAAATCATGGCGTCGTTGAACGCATTGGCGCCCCGCACGCGCTCCAAGGCGGACACAGGCATGGTCGACAACTTGCCGGGCTGCAGGTCGACGTCCTCCAGGGCGAGGTCAGCGAAATCCTCGATCGTCATCACGTCGATGTCGGAGAGCGAGCGGACGACCTCGCCCTTGAGGTCCAGGATCGCGTCGATCTCGGCTTGGGTCAGGAAGGAACGACGGACGGGTTTCGCGGTCATGGCCTCTTCCTCCCGAACGAGGGCAAAATGTTGCGGAGCTGTTTCTTGTGCTTCGGCAGCAGCATGCGACCGGCCTTGATCGCCAGCGAGCGGTCGATGTCGAGCATGGCCGTGGCCCAGTGTCCCTGGCTTGATGTGGACTTGCTCCAGCCGCGCTCATTCGCACGGGAGGCGCAGTCCTGGTCCAAGCGCGTCAAATGCTTGAGCCCGACGATCACCTCGGCCTCGGAGAGATCGCACACCGGTGCCGGCGCCTTGCTGATCTTCTCGACCATCGCGGCTGCTTTGGAGCGGTGCTGCTCGATGATGCCGACCAGCTCATCGTGGTCCTCGCGCTGCATCACCGGCGGCAGCGCGGCAAGACGCGCCAGCTCATCCTTTCGATGGGTGAACTCACCCCATGTTGCCCGGAGCATGCGAGCCATGGCGCGGGCCAGGGAAATATCCTGCTCGGTGAGCGGAGCAATCTCCTCGATCAGCGGGGCAACGCGTGCCGGTCCGGCAGTTCGGGCGCCTGGAGTAAAGGACGGACGCTTACGGATCTCGGCCATCACGCTGCCTCCTCGAGGAGAGCGTCGCGGCGGGCCAGCGTGTAGAGGCGGGCAGAGATCACGTGATGCCGGCGACCGAGCGCACGCCCGATCGCGGAGTACAAATGTCCGTCTTTCCTCATGCGGAGGATCTCGGCGTCCTCGTCAGCAGAGAAGGCACGGACCCGGACGCCGGTCTTGCGGAGATGATTACGGCGAGACCCCACGCCAATACGTGAAATGTCACCGACGCCCGCGCGGAGCGAGTGATACTGCACTACGGAGCTGCTCATTCCGAGCTCGGCACACACTTCCTTCACGGACGATCCGTTCTCGCGCATCTCGACGATGGTATCGACTGTCTCGGGCGACGGACCGTGTCGCTTGCCCAGCACGCGCAGAACGGTGGAATAGCTCACGCCCACCTCGGCGGCGATCACGCCGTTGCCGGCTCCTGCTGCCGCGAGCTCACGCATGCACTCGACAAGAAGGGGCGTCACCACCAGCCGCGTGAACATTCCGGCATCGCGCAGGACAGCCGTGACGACTGGGCAAGACCGTCGGGTAGCCGCGATGATCTCTTTGTAGCTGGCGCCGGCACGACGCAGGGCAATGATAGCGTCCCGCTCATCGGCGGCGATTGCGCGGTTGCTGTTCATGGCTTGGGCTTCCAGTCCTTGAATGACCGGCGGACCGGCGGCTTGACGTCTTTCAAGGGGCTGGCTTCGGGGCGCAGGTGCTC